>ERZ772953.749-NODE-749-length-10501-cov-10.260004_pt1 | contig 10501 bp, 9 predicted proteins | sample MGYA00580685_ERZ772953 | MGnify/ENA primary metagenome ERZ772953 (study PRJEB29015, sample SAMEA2738080) | human oral metagenome | biome: human oral; feature: human-associated habitat; material: saliva | place: China | collected 2209 ...
CCATTTTGGAAGTATAGACGATGGGATGGATGCCCTTATGCTCCAAAAGAACCAAGAAGCGATCCAGCAAATTGCTGTTAAAATCAGGTTCCTTGACAGACATGATCACCACAGCTTGGTCAATATTGACAATAGGCGGACGGACCAGACTGTTTTTCCGCTCGTAAATCTTGAGAATATAGCCTTCTGAATTTTCCTCGGCAGAAAAATCTACCCAGTCCCCAACGTAAGGGGTATGGCCTTTTTTACGGAAATTCCCACGCGCGCGTGTCTGATAAACCTGGCCCTCACTCTCCACATAATAGAACCCCGCCAAGGCTTTAATGATTTGTCCCTGCATCTTAGAGTCCTTGCCCTTTAAGTGCGTCTGCTAGGCTAGCAAACTCTGCCAAGCTGAGAGCTTCCCCACGTACACTTGGTGACAAGCCTGCCTGGTCTAGAGCTTTGGTCAGCTTGTCCTTAACTTCTTCAGTCTTGCCAAAGTAACCTATCAAGTTATTCCACAAGGTCTTGCGGCGATGAGTGAAACTAGCCTTGGAAACCTTAAAGAAGAAGTTCTCGTCTTCCACTTCTACAGCTGGCTCTGGACGGCGCACCATTTTCAAGATGGCTGAGTCCACATTTGGCGCTGGCACAAAGACCGTACGAGGCACGATAAAAGCAACCTTGGCAGTCATGTAATACTGCACCGCAATCGACAAACTGCCATATGCCTTGGTGTTCGGCTGGGCTGAAATTCGGTCTGCCACTTCTTTTTGCATCATGACCACAAACTCACTAAAAGGAATGCCACTTTCGATCAAGTGCATGAGAATAGGTGTCGTGATGTAATAAGGCAAGTTGGCTACTACTTTGATTGGCAGGTCAGGATTTTTAAAATTCTGGATATGCTGCACCAAATCGACCTTGAGAATGTCCTCGTTAACCACTGTCACATTGTCAAAATCACGCAAGGTATCTGCCAAAATCGGCACCAAACGGTGGTCAATCTCAAAGGCCATAACTTCTGCTGCACGCTCAGCCAAAAATTCTGTCAAGGCACCAATCCCTGGCCCGATTTCGATGACATTAACCTTGTCATCAATCTCAGCCGTATCCACGATTTTTTGAAGGATATTGGTATCCGTCAGAAAATTTTGCCCAAAGGACTTTTTAAAGGTAAAACCGTGACGCTCCAGCACTGCCTTGGTCACGCTATAATCTGCAATTCTCATCTATTCTCTTTTCTAATATAGTAAGCTTCTGGAGTAGCATGATAGAGCAAAACAAATAAGGGTGTTCCATCAAATCCTCCCACCATCTCTTTTAGGAGTGCATCTGGATGAATGATTTCTCGTGTTTTAGTGAAATAAACCCCATGTTCCCCGTTTCGATTACGAAGTTCCCATGCAACATTATTCCCTTGGACAGAGGGTAGATAACGTTCCATTTCTAGAAAATCAAAAAAGTCTTTCACCGTCATATCTTCCGGAACTTCAAATTCTACCTCATGGGGTAATACATCATCTCCCATGCAGATAGATTCTCTATCAACTCGTATTTTCAATTTTAATCTCTACCTTCGAGCTTCTCACTCAGCCCTTTCATCTCTTCAAAAGATTCTTTGCTGACATAGACGCCAGCTTCCAAGTATTCAGTTGGATTAATGGCGTAGTCAAAAACCTCAATCATACCACCTGCTTTTTCAACCATACCATTCCACTTTTCATCAAAGACCATTCTAAATCGTTTCCAATCTGTAAAGACTGGAACCGAATATCTCCCGTTTTTCCCTTCTCTAGTTGGGATATTAAAACTAGTATCTTTTTTCAAGGTGTAGGAATTATCTTCTGAATGATCCTTCGATAAATCTGATGTGGAGTCTAACGGAAGTAGAAATTTTGCTTTCGGTAATGCAGCTGAAAAGAACTTGTAATAGAGACTATAAATCAATTCTTCATCTTCCTTACTTGGTTTACCCATTTGCCCCATTAATAGCATCCATCGTACAAGATCTGGATTCATAAGAGGCACTTGTATCTCTGGCAAGCCTGAAAAATCTGGTTTTTGAACCAAGGCAGAACAACTGATACTAACTTCCTTAGTATTAAAGATAGCTCCTAAAGCGCCATTTAAATAAAAGGCTGTACCAAGAAAGTTTTCAATCCCTGTTTTATCTTCAGTATTTTCAATCAACTGCACAGTAGAGTTTGGTCGACTATCAATCGTTTCCTTAAACTGATGGTACCAGCGTGGAGTAAAAAGCATGATCATTGGATCAGTGCACAGATAACCATCTTCTCCTCTATCATAAGTAGTTGAGAAGAGGTAAGGTTCGCCCGTTTTTTCAGAAAAAACTGCATAAATGGAATCTGCTTCTAACAACTTGTCCCTTACAATTTCTGCCAAACGCTCCAATTTTCGAGTGTTTGACTGATAACTTTCTTCGCTTTCAGTTTCCTGTTCCTGACGACATTTCCATAAAAAGAGACGCATAATCTCAACACTATCATCAAGGCTAGCCGCCAAGTAATCTTCATTGGTCAACTGCCCTTCTTGGATTGCGACAAAAGCGCGGTAAATAGTATCTGTATAAGTAGACAAGCGAGTCTCTTCATCAACACCTGGGCTATAAAGCACACTACCCTTTTTAAGTTTTGTCAAGGAAGAATCCATATCCACCACTAGATGGGCTAAAGGTTCATCCGTCAGAGAATCTCTATCCTTTTGTTGACTGCTGAGTTTCTTGACTACTAGCGTTCCAAGAGAGTCCATCCCTTGATCCGGGTTGCAAAACTGCAAACAATCACCCCTTTTTAAACTTCCTTCCAAGCTACCAACAATCAATAGTTGATTGCTTTCCTTAATCGGAAATAAGTCTAAAATACCCAAACAGATCTCACCTTTAGTTTCTTCAATTTCTTTGGTTACTTCTGTTTCTTCAGTCTCTTTTGTTTTTTTAAAAAAATCAAAGATTCCCATAACTTCTCCTCATCATCCTCAGTTAATTGCTAATCTAATCAACTATCTTTTTATAATTCATGACATCATATATAGTTGGATTCCATGACATTACTTCTATTGTAACACATTCCCCTTACATTTTGGGAGTGCTTAGCCATTCTTATAAGATTGCATAGCTTCTTCCACTTCTGCCAAGGTTACTCCAAATAGCTCTAGGCGTTTCAAGAGTTGCTTGCCGTTGGAATAGCCGATACGAATGGCATCTCCAAGATACTCTCGACGCTTACGGCTATCTGCTCCTGCTAGAAAACCAAGACGAATCAAGTCACTACGACTGATATCAAACTCACTCTGGACCTCAAACTGTTCTGTCACTTGGGAAAGTGCTGTCTTCAAATCCTCATAACTGGCGTGTTCAATCCCCAAAGACCGGCCCTTGGACTTAGACTTAGGAACTGCTTCTTCTCGCTTGAGAAAGGCATGCTGAACTGTAGGAATAGCCGTCATAATCATTCGGCGAATGCGCTCGCCATTAAAGTCTGGATCTGTGAAGACAATGACTCCATGTAGCTCATGTAGACGCTGAATACGCGCAATATCTTGCTCATTTATCGCAGAACCTCGTGTCTCATAAGTCTCCACGTCAAAGAAACGTCTGAGATTAGTAGTATCGTCCCGCCCTTCAACTACGATGACTTGGGAAATTTTCTCTTTCATGATTAACTTTCCAATCCAAAAATGCGCTTGGCATTAGCAGTCGTTACTGTCGCCAGTTCTTCAGTCGTCATACCACGCAAGTCAGCGATAAAATCCACAACATATCGCGTGTAGGCTGTTTTATTTTCACGACCACGCTTGGGTACAGGTGCTAAGTAAGGCGCATCCGTTTCCACCAACATTTTGTCCAAAGGTAACTCTTTAGCTGCTTCTTGGATGTCAGTTGCCTTCTTGAAAGTCACCACGCCAGAAAACGAAATGGTCATCCCCAGCTCAACAAACTTCTCTGCCCATTCAAGAGAACCTGAAAAGGAATGCATAATACCGCCACGAGGACCAACTCCCTCACTTTTGATAATGTCATAGGTATCTTCTAGGGCATCACGGGTATGAACTACAAAAGGTAAATCCATTTCCTTAGAAAGCTGAATCTGACGACGAAAAACCTGTTCCTGGACTTCTTTTGGTGCTGTCATCCAATAATAATCCAGACCAATCTCACCCAGTGCTATTATCTTGGGATATTTTAACTTATCCAACAAGTAAGTCTCGACTTCCTCTGTATAAGTCCCAGCTTCTGTCGGATGCCAACCAATGGTTGCATAGAGTTGCTCATACTGATCAACTAACTTAAGAGCACACTCAATCGTCGGCTTGTCAAAACCCACAATATTCATCTGTGTCACACCCATGTCAGCAGCTAAGGCCAGTTCTTCCTCCTCACGCCCAGCAAATTCTTCTACATTCAAATGTGTATGTGTATCAAAAATCATCTCATCAAACCTCATTTTCTATCTACTATTATACCAAAAAACTTACTTCTATTCTCGTATGCAAAAAATAATCTAAAATCCTCTATTCTCTCTTGACGCTACTTTTTGAAAGCAGTATAATATCGTGTATTTGAATTTTTTCAGAAAAGGAAAAGATGATGTTTACTAAATTAAAACATACCTTTATCGGACGTCCTCTCAAGTCCTTAACCGAAAGCGAAGGCGGTCTACTCGGAAAATTACAGGCCTTAGCTATGCTATCAAGCGATGCCTTGTCCTCTATTGCCTATGGACCCGAGCAGGTAGTCCTAGTATTGGCGAGCCTCTCGCCTCTTGCTATTTGGTGGAGTCTACCTATCGGAATATTTGTTCTCTTGCTTTTAGCGAGTTTGACTATTTCCTATCGCCAAATTATTCACGCCTATCCTCAAGGAGGAGGGGCCTATATGGTAACCCGAGAAAACCTAACTCCCCATCTAGGCTTAATTGCTGGAGGTAGTCTGCTTGTGGACTATATGCTGACCGTAGCCGTTTCTGTAGCATCTGGCGCGGATGCCATTACAGCTGCCCTCCCTGCCCTTCATCCATACAATCTTCACATCTCGATTTTTCTGGTTTGCTTGCTAATGTTCATGAACCTGCGAGGACTCAAAGAATCTGCGAGCTCCCTCATGATTCCTGTTTATCTTTTCATCATCAGTACGGTATTTCTATTGCTTTACGGAATCTTTCAATTATTGACAGGGTCTCTGAGCTATCATGCTAGCTCAACTATTGGGCAAGCTGTCCCGAGTCTTTCCATCGTTCTCATTTTAAGAGCCTTCACTAGTGGGTCTGCTTCTTTAACCGGTGTGGAAGCCATCTCGAATGCCGTTCCTTTCTTTAAGACTCCAAAAGAAAAAAATGCCGCCCAAACCTTGACCATCATGTCCCTCATTTTAGGTTTTCTATTTGCCGGTATTACCTTCCTAAATTACTGGATGGGCATCACACCCCAGCACGGACAAACTATTCTTTCACAAATGGCTAGAGGTATCTTAGGTGATTCCTTCTTTGGACATACCAGTTACTATCTCTTCCAATTTTCTACAGCCTTGATTCTGGCTGTAGCTGCAAATACTGGCTTTTCAGCCTTCCCTATGCTAGCCTACAATATGGCTAAAAACAAATACATGCCCCATCTCTTTATGGAAAAAGGAGATAGATTAGGCTACTCTAACGGTATTTTAACTCTGGCCTTTGGCGCCATCATTCTTTTGTTCATTTTTAACGGCAATACCGAACGCTTGATTCCTCTCTATACTATTGGGGTATTTGTTCCCTTTGCCTTATCTCAGACTGGGATGATTCGTCATTGGAAAAAGGAAAAAGGGGCAAACTTCTTAAAACCTGCTCTTGCCAATATCATTGGAGCTATCATTTGCTATGCTATTGTCCTTATCTTACTCTTTTTCCGTATCCGTGATATTTGGCCTTTCTTCCCGATTATACTCGTTTTAATCCTACTTTTCTTAGCTATCCATCGCCATTACCAGAAAGTCGCCCAACAACTCCGACTATACGATGGGATCGAAAAGCAAAACTATGATGGCAACCTTGTTCTCGTCCTTGTTGGAAATGTTACTCGAGTCAGCGTTGGTGCTATTAACTACGCTCAAAGTATCGGAGATGAAGTTTTGGCCATGCACATTTCGACCAAGGAAACAGCAGAAAAAGACCAAGAAACCCTCCAAGAATTTGCCAATTACTTTCCAACGATTGGACTAAAAAATATCAACACTAGCTACCGCGATATCATCACACCTACCGTCAAATATGTCAAAAGTATTTCTGAGGAAGCCAAGAAGAAAAACTACACGGTTACCATACTAATTCCCCAGTTTATCCCTAACAAACCTTGGCAAAATATCCTACACAATCAAATGAGCCTCAAACTCAAATATGCCCTGCGTTGGCACCAAGATGTGGTCATCGCTAGCTACTCATACCACTTAAAAGAATAAAAGAAAAGCATCACCAGAATCAGAACACGTCTGGTGATGCTTTTTAGGAATAGTTTTCCCTGCTGATTTGTAAACAAATCTTTAAAGAACCTGCTTATAAATACCTTTACTGAATATGATTTGCCAAATCTTCTTGTGCTTTTTTATTTGACTCAGCTTTTTCTTTTAACCATTTTTCATAGAGTTCTTGGTACTGTTTAGCTGTCACAGCCTCTTTTTGCAATTCAACATACTTGTAGTTATCCGAATTACCCTTATGTCCTACAAATGAAAATGGTCCAGTGAATGGTACTGTCTTACGGAAAATTGGATTGGCTCCACCACTCTGAACTGGCAGGAAGAGAGCACTGTCAGTCAACCAAGCCTGCGCTTCTGCATATTTCTCGTAGCGAGCTTGAGTATCTGTGATTTCTGCGTCTGCTTGATCCAACAGTTTCTTATAGTCAGAAAGTCCGATCTTATCCTTAATTTCCTGATCTTTTCCTTCAGATAATCCCATATTTTTCAGCTGAGAACCAGTTTCTGGATCTAAAATAGCTAGATAAGTCTTAGGATCTGAGTAGTCTCCACCCCAACCTGAGACATCTATATCATAGTCTTTTTGTTCAGCCGTATCAGCAAAATAAGTTGCTTGGTCCTTTTCATCTGGAGAAAGTTGGATGACATCAATCACAACATTATCCTTACCAAGTGTTTCTTCTACTGTTTGCTTGAAAGAACCTGCCTGTTGAACATCCAATTTAGCAGTCTGGTCAACTGGCATATCCAAATGAATTGGGAAATTTACTCCCTGAGCTTGCAAGGTTTCTTTGGCCTTAGCAAATCTTTCTTTAGCCTTGTCAGGGTTCAAAAAGGCTTGCTTACCATCATTTAGATTGATATTAGACCAGTCTTTTCCATAATTGACAATTTTTTCATTAACAATATCACCGAAATTCTTATCGCCAACTTGGACAAAGTTACTTGGTGTAATCGTGTTACGCAAGATACGGTCTGCTCCATCTTCACCATTTGTCTGTGCTGCATAGGCATGACGGTCAAAGGCAAAGTTGATAGCTTGACGGAAATCTTTATTCTGCATAGCTGCGCGTGAATCTGTCTTTTCCTTATCAGACTGTTTCATAGTCTGCTTATAGCTTTGACGATTAACGTTGAAAAGATAGTAGAAAGTAACTGAGTTTTGTGGTGTATAGGTAATCTTGTCCTCGTTTCCCTTCTTGAGTTCAGCAAATACTGAACTTGTTGGGAAGATACGACCATCAGTATAGTTACCATCCAAGAAACCTCTTGCAATGCTGTCTTGGTCAGAACCATCAAAGAAAGAAAGTTTCACTTTCTCAATTTTGACATTGTCCTTATCCCAGTAGTTAGGGTTCTTATCAAATTCAATCAGAGATTTTGAAGTAAATGATTTAAATAAATAAGGACCATTCGACAAGATACTTGATGGTGTCACACTTCCAAAGTCATCTCCTTTTGATTTCAAGAAGGCTTCGTTAACAGGACTGAGAATACTTGCAGTTGTTTTTGAGTTCCAGTAGCTCTCTGGCTTATTAAGTGTGTATTGTAAGGTATAATCATCCACAGCCTTAACACCTACAGTGTCAAAATCTGAAGATTTCCCTTCCACATAGTCTGCTAATCCCTTGATAGAATCTTGTACCAAGTACAAGTTTTCTGCTTTTTTATCAGCAGCATATCTTAGACCGGTTACAAAATCGTGAGCCGTTACATCTGCATACTCTTCTCCTTCAGAAGTGTACCATTTAGCTCCTTGACGGATTTTATAGGTATAAGTCAACCCATCTTTTGATACTGTCCATGACTCAGCCATAGAGGGAATGAGATTGCCATACTGGTCGTTTTCCAACAAACCATCAATCAAGTTGGTTGTGATACTAGATGTAGAGTCTCGGGTAGAGGTAATATAATCCAAGGTATCTGGGTTATTGACAAAGATATAAGAGTAAGTCTTGTCTGCATTACTTGATTGAGATGATCCACACGCTGCTAGAGCTAGACCTGCTGTCAAAGCCATAGCTCCAAAAAGCATAACTTTTGATTTCTTCATGATTATTCTCCATTTTTACAGTATGTGAAATATTATACACTATTCAAGCAAAAATATAAAGCTTTTTGTACTTTTTTACAAAAATAAAAATCAGTAGACTCGAGTTCCTACTGATTTTTGATAGAATTCGTTTGGATTATGCAGCCAAAACTTTGCGTCCTTTACGACGACGAGCTGCCAATACGCGACGACCGTTTTTAGTTGACATACGGTTACGGAATCCGTGTTTGCGCGCACGACGAAGTTTACTTGGTTGATAAGTACGTTTCACGATGAATACCTCCTCATAGATTTTGTATTCGTTTAGCCGGCTATAAAGTGATCAGTTACTAAACATACTTTACTATTCTATCTGATTCTTTCACTTTTGTCAATAGCTCAAGGCAAATGTTTCCAGCTTTTTCGAATGTAAGCCCTTATCAGAAACAGTTAAGAGTAACATTCTCTTCAGATGCGAATAAATCAGTAAAAAATAATTCTTGCTAACATACATTTCCTATATTGAAGCCACCGATTTCATATCCCAAACTGTCTACAAAAATTAGCATTCATTTCTAACAATTCTTTAAAAGGAACTATTTTTCTAACCGCACCTGATGGAGTGTAATCCATTGACCACATAAATGGATAGGTCAAAACAACTTCATTCGTTTCAAGCGATAAATCTAATTCGAACAAATCTGATACTATAAGTTCTTGATAAAATAGGTCTAACTGATTTGTAGTCACCCAATATAAAAATCCCTTATAATCTATCTCCAAATCCTCCCATTCTAATGTATCGGGGGCAAAATATTCTATTGAATTTAATTTTTCAATATTTATTGCAAATAGACCACCTAAAATATCATAAGCTATCAAACAACGATTAGGATTATAACATTTTGAAAACAATTCATTACAATAGATGAATCCATTCTCTGAGTCATTCCCCAAAATCTTTAAATAACCATTAACAGTTATATAAGAAAAATGTTCTAAGATAAACTTCAGTTCTTGTGGTGTTTCTATAGTATCCGTTATTTTTTTATTAAATTCAAGGAATTTAATATCATTAGAACTTTCATCAAATTTTTCAAGAATCTCTCTCATAGTTATCATTTTATTTACCTATTCTCCACTACTCATCTTTACTCTTGTAGTTCATAGTTACTAATGTTTGTAATGTTAAAGATTCTAATAAATTCTAATCTTTCAAGATGTTATACCTGCCCAGTATTCTTCCAAGAAAATAAAAATCTCAGAGAGGTAACGTTTAAATCATAAAAATGTTCGCTTTCTCTGAGATAAAACGCTAAAATCTAGTTGAGCCCTATAGAACCCCTATCTACGATACTGTTTCAAGAAACGAGTCATCTTTTCTTGGATTTGGGCTAGTTCATCAACACGAGGAAGGTAAACGATACGGAAGTGGTCTGGTTCCTGCCAGTTAAAGCCTCGACCATGAACCAAGAGAACCTTTTCCTGTTTCAAGAAATTAAGGACAAACTGCTCATCATCATCGATACGGTACATATTGCGGTCGATTTTAGGGAAGATATAGAGTCCCGCCTTGGGTTTAACCGCAGACAAACCTGGAATATCTTGAATGGCATTGTAGATGAAGTTTCTTTGCTCGTAAATTCGTCCACCAGGAAGGAGCAATTCATCGACTGATTGATGACCACCCAAGGAAGTTTGTACGACTTGTTGGGCCAAAACGTTAGAACAAAGGCGCATATTGGATAGCATATTGAGCCCTTCGATATAGCCCTTGACATGAGTCTTAGGTCCAGACAAGACCATCCAACCCACACGGAAACCAGCAATACGGTGGGATTTTGATAGACCATTCATGCTGACACAGAAAACATCTGGTGCCAAGCTAGCCACAGGCGTATGCACATGCCCATCCATGACCATGCGGTCGTAAATTTCATCCGCAAAGATAATCAAATCATTTTGACGGGCAATCTCAATAATCTCCAACAAGAGTTCCTTAGGATAAAGGGCTC
>ERZ772953.760-NODE-760-length-10425-cov-12.423144_pt1 | contig 10425 bp, 5 predicted proteins | sample MGYA00580685_ERZ772953 | MGnify/ENA primary metagenome ERZ772953 (study PRJEB29015, sample SAMEA2738080) | human oral metagenome | biome: human oral; feature: human-associated habitat; material: saliva | place: China | collected 2209 ...
CAAGCGCATCAGGCCAGATAGGATTTCTACACGACTACGTTGAAATTCCTGATCTGAAACTTGAGCCAGACGATCTCGCATCTGTTGCAACTGGGCTAGGTAGATAGCCTTTTGCTGGTCTTCTAGTTCATTCTTGTAGACTACTTCTATTAGGTCTGGCAACTCTGTCAGAACTTCAGCTTTCTTCCGTCTCATAACAAAAGGTTTGATAAACTGAGCCACACGCTCAGCTGGTAATTTCATAAATTCTTTCTTACTTGGCAAGAGTCCAGGCATGACAATTTGGAAAATAGACCACAGCTCACCTAGATGATTTTCAATAGGAGTCCCAGATAAGGCAAAAACTGCTGGGACTACAAACTGTCTCAAACTCTGAGCAATCTTAGTTTGGGCATTTTTCATCACCTGGGCCTCATCTAAAAAGAGGAAATCAAAGGACATTTCTTGATAAAGGTCACTGTCTTGCCTAAAGGTAGCATAACTGGTTACATAAATTTGATGCTTTTCCGCAAGAAGTTCTTCACGAGTGGCTTTTAAACCATGAACTACAGTTACATCCAACTGAGGAGAAAATTTTTTAAATTCATCAGCCCAATTATAAATTAAACCAGACGGTGCAAGAATTAATACTCTGCTATCCTTTGTCACCTGGCTAGTCAGAAATGCAATGGTCTGAAGCGTTTTTCCAAGCCCCATATCATCAGCTAAGATTCCACCAAAACCATAGTGATGGAGCATTTGCAACCAACGAATTCCCTTCTCCTGATAATCTCTTAATTCAGCCTTGACATGCATTTCTTGCAAAGGAAAATCCTCTGGATGAGTCAAATCATGAGCTAAATGCTGAAACTCTTTTGAAAAAGAAACACGGTTTTGGCCTTCAAAGAGATGAGACAAGGTATAAGCCAAGGATTTTCGAACCTGTAAAGAGCCATCTTTCAATTCAGAAATCCCTAGGTCTTGTAAATTCTGACGAATCTTCTTAGTTTCCTCATCAAAAAAGAAAACTTGACTGGAAGAGTCGATATAAAAATCCTGATTTGCAAGCAAGGCTTGCATGGCTTGATCAATTTCATCTTGGCCAATATCTTGGAAATCAAACTGAATTTCCAAGAGGCCTCCTTTAGAAGTAATTTGAAGGTGAGGACTTGCTAATTGATAAAGTTCTTCTACTTCTTCTGATATTTGAACCTTCCCTAGTTTTTCAAAAACAGGAATGATTTCATGAAAGAAATGATAAACCGATTCCGCCTTTAACGCCTGACGATAAGATTGAAAATCTGCTTCAAAACCAGCCACTAAACAAAGTTGAAATACTTTTTCTTCTAAATCGCCATCACTAGAAAATGGTAATTCTTCTAGCTCTTTTCTGCTAGAAACCTGTTTATCACCATAATCAAACTGAATTTCCAAGCTAAGACGACCATCTTCTTCCTTATCAAAGTAAAAAGAAGGAGAAAAAGTTCTGATTTGTAAGCGCTCTGGAGCAGAGACCTTGCCCATCTGGCTAAAAAGAGAAAGACAAGATGCCAGTTTATCCCGATCACTACTATCAAATTGCAGGCATTTACAGCCTTTTTTATCTAAGGGAAGATTCTTGAGTTCTCTCAAAAGCCCAGTTTGTTCTGAAGTTAGAAGATAAACCTGCCCTTTATGGAAAAGTACAGCCCCCTGATAAAATACATTGACTCTAGGACTTTCAAGGATTTCCATTTCAAAATAATCCGAATACTCTCTGACAGTGAATGCAAAGAGTCCTGCATCCGCATGCAAATCTTGAAAGAGGAGGGTCCGGTAACTATCCACTTGATGGTCAAATTGAAAATGGGGTAAGGTCATTAACAAATGAACACCTTGCTCAAAAAAAGAGAGAGGGAAAAACAGGTGTCGACCTTGATTTTGGAAAAAGAGGTCTAAAGCAAGCCCTTCTTCAACTAAACCACACAAAAAATTAAGAACTTCCTGACTGGATTGATCAAAGGCTTCCCGCGTAAGAGATTCCTCATAAGTTTTGCCAATCATATAAGGTTTTCTTTGCTGAATAACTTTCAAAAAGAGTGGTATATCGCGAATAACATAGTACTTATGGCTATTCTTCAATCCAATTCTTAGCGTCCATAAGAGGCGATTGGTCCCTGCTTCTACTTGACCAGTAGCTGATAATTCGTAGCCCTGTTCTACCTTTTTAGGCTGTATACGTTCCAAGAACATACCACCAAAAGTTACTCTGGTTTCGACCACTTCTTGTTCTTCATGCCCTTCTTCTAAGGTTTTCAGGATGTCCTGACCATCTTCGTCATTTTTTAAAAAATACTCAAGAGCAGCTAAATGCACACAGTAACCCCTCCTTTGGAAAAAATCACAGGCACAAAAAACCAATTCATCTTCTAAACTGTAGCGCAACTCTTCTCCAGAAACGCGAGCATAGAGACGATTGTTCTTTTCCTTTATAATTTCAACCTTACCAGTTTCATATAGGGTTACACCCTCGGTCCGCAATTTTCCCGGAATCAATTTAGCCATATTTCTACCATTTCCTTATCTTTTTATTATACCATATTTTGGTCTATCAAAATAGCCTTCTAAGGAGATTTCTCTTAGAAGGCTAAGGATTTAAAGCTTGGTAAAGGTTGTTACAATTCGCTGACAGACTTTTTCTAAAAGTGGCTTGGGCATGGCTACATTGAGGCGAGCGTGAAGACTTCCTTCCTCACCGAAATCCAATCCCCTATTCAAAATAACCTTGGCTTCCTCTTTCAAAAGCTCTTGTAATCTTTCATCAGTCAAGTCATAGGCTGAAAAATCCAGCCAAATCAAGTAGGTTCCTTGCGGTTTCATAACCTTGATTTTAGTCTCTTGTCTAAATAGATCAACCACATAATTAATATGGTCTTCAAAGACTTGCTTGAGTTCCTCTAGCCAATCCTTACCATAGCGATAAGCAGCTTCTGTCGCCAAATAACCCAATCCTGAAATTTCATGTTGATTATTGGCCAACTGGCGTTTCTGGTAAGCCACTCGCAACTTAGGATTTTCAATAACTGCATAGGAATTTTTTGTCCCAGCAATATTAAAGGTTTTAGTGGCACTGCTCAAGACGATAGCAAATTCTTTAAAGTCAGGGTTGATGGTATTGAAGGAATGATGCTTGTGACCAAAGAGGGCCAAATCTTGGTGAATCTCATCAGAAACCAAGAAAACACCGTGTTTTTGGCAGAGTAAACCAATCTTTTCCAACACTTCTTTTTCCCAAACACGTCCACCAGGATTGTGAGGATTGCAGAGAATATAGAGTTTGACATCCTCTTCGACCAAATCCTTCTCCAGTTGGTCAAAGTCAATCTCAAACAGACCATCCTTTTCCACCAAAGAATTGGTAATCAATCTGCGATTGTTCAACTTGATACTGCGAGCAAAAGGTGGATAAACAGGTGTATTAATCAGAACCGCTTCGCCTTCTTTTGTAAAGGCTTGAATAGCTGTTGAGATGGCTGGTACCACACCCTCGATAAAGACAAGAGCCTCTTTGTCAAAGTGGTAACCGTGTTGTGTGGCTTCCCACTTTTGAACTTCCTTAATTAACTCTTCACTGGCATAGGTATAGCCATAAACCAGTTGATCAGCGTAAGTCTGCACGGCTTGGCGGATTTCAGGCAAGACTACAAAGTCCATATCCGCTATCCAAGCTGGTAGGACTTCACTATCCGTTTCTGCTTCTTTCCATTTATAGGTATGGTGCCCTAAACGATTGGGCAGGCTTGTAAAATCATATTTTCCCATCTTTGTCTTATCCTTCCAAGGCTTGGCGCAAATCTGCAATCAAATCTCTAGCATCCTCAATCCCAATTGACAAGCGCAAGAGGTCATCTGTCAAACCATAAGAATGGCGCACTTCTGCTGGAATATCAGCGTGAGTTTGCGTCGTTGGATAAGTAATGAGACTTTCCACCCCACCCAAACTTTCCGCAAAAGAGAAGACCTTGAGGCTGTTCAAAATATGAGGAATGCGTTTTTCATCTGCTACTTTAAAGGAAATCATGCCTCCACGCCCAGTGTAGAGAACTTCCTTAACTGCTGGAGAATCCTTCAAAAAGGCAACCACTTCTTGGGCGTTAGCTGTTGAGCGCTCCATACGAAGAGACAAGGTCTTGAGACCACGAATCAATTGATAACTGTCAAATGGCGATAAGACTGCCCCTGTCGTATTGAGATTGTAGAAAAGCTTCTCGTATAGTTCTAAACTATTGGTCACAACCACTCCAGCCAAGACATCATTGTGGCCTGCTAGATACTTGGTTGCTGAATGAAGAACGATATCTGCTCCATCTTCAATCGGACGTTGGTAGATAGGGCTGTAGAAGGTATTGTCCACCACCACTTTGGCACCCTTAGCATGAGCCAGTTTTGCTAGTTCTTCGATATCAAATTCTAACATCAAAGGATTGGTTGGCGTTTCGATATAGAGAACATCCACGTCCTTCTCTAACTCAGCAATCAACTCTTCTTCTGTATTGGCATAAGTAAAATGGAAACGGCCTTCCTGCTCCACTTGGTTAAACCAGCGGAAAGAACCACCATAAAGGTCACGCACTGCCAAGACCTTACTTCCCACTGGAAAGACGCTAAAGGCCAGTACAATAGCTGACATCCCTGAGCTAGTCGCTAGGGCATAATCTGCGGACTCAATAGCTGCCAAGACTTCTTCCGCCTTACTACGAGTTGGGTTCTTGGTACGCGTATAGTCAAATCCAGTAGATCGACCAAACTCTGGATGCTGATAGGTCGTTGAAAAATGAAGCGGTGTCACCAATGCACCTGTCGCTTCATCTGACTTAATACCCGCCTGGGCCAAAATTGTGTTAATGTGTAATTCCTTGCTCATACAATTCCTCCAAATCTATAGTAACTATTGTACCACTTATTTTCATCAACTCATTTTCTTCTTTTCAAGAGCTAGTTATAGTTTCAAACTATAGACTTATAGAGTAAAGCTAAAAAGAATCCAGAAAAGCTTCCAGATTCTTTTGTGACGATGATTGCTAGAGTTTACTTTGACTGAAAGAAATCGTGTTGGGCTAAATAGTCATAATGCTCTTTGTTAAATTGATACTGGCCCACATGCTGACTAATCTGACCGACATCCACGGAAAAAATATAGGCTTCATTTTGATAGTTCCAGTTCAGCCTAACTGTATTCAAGACTGTCTTATAAGTAAAATCTTGAACTTGATTCCAAGGCATCTCTACGACTTGATTAGAACGATTTCCAGTTACATCACTGATGTCCATCAAGTAGATTCCCTTAGGTGTGAATGCCAGAATCTTAGGCTTCACACTCGACTGAACATAGTAGGCTCCTCCTACAATGAAAAAATCAATAAAGGATTTCAACCATGTCTTTTTCTTGAAAGCCATCAGAAAATTCTTTTGCCCTTCAATGCGACAAGTTGAGAGAAATGATTCAATCTGTTTTTCTGTTGCAAACTCCATAATAGCGCCCATGATGTTACCTCCATAACGATTAGTAAATAGGCAGATAAGGACTCTTCACATAAAAGAAGAACTTATCAATTATTTCATTTTGTCTTACTTTTACAGTAGACGGCATCCCTCCTATAAAATCAATTTATACTCTTCGAAAATCTCTTCAAACCACGTCAGCTTCCATCTACAACCTAAAAGCAGTGCTTTGAGCAACCTGCGGCTAGCTCCCTAGTTTGCTATTCGATTTTCATTGAGTATTAATATATGTTATTTCAATTAGCTCTGAGAGACCTTCGAAAATAACTTCTCATAACTTTTATTATATTCATTATATCATAAATCTAACAAACAAATTAAAATATGTCAGTACTTTTCTTCCAAATGTTCCGTCATCCTATAAAAAACGACAGCTTCCTAAGAAACCATCGTTTTTCTTGAAAAATCCTTATTTAACGTGTTTTGCCAATTCTTCTTGGGCTTTTTTATTGGACTCTTCTTTTTCCTTCATCCATTTTTCTTTGGCTTTTTCATACTCGTCTTTTGTGACTGTCTTATCTTGTAATTTGAGATACTTGTATGATTCGATCCCTTTATTACCAGCCAATGAGAATGGGCTAGAGAAAGGAACTGTTTTTCTCAAAGTTGGTGTACCACCAAGTGATACGTTTGGAATTGCTAGTGAGCTATCTACCAACCAAGCTTGAGCCTCAGCGTATTTTTCATAACGTTTTGCTGGATCTTGCTCTTTATTAGCATCTTCTAACATCTGAGTGTAAGTATCTAGTCCAACTGCCTTAGCCTTGTCATTAACTTCCCCAGGCTCTAGACCTAAGTTTTGTAGAACTCCACCACTTTTCACATTAAAGATTTCAAGATAGCTTGATGGGTCTTGGTAGTCCGCACTCCATCCACCATTGTAAAGATCGTAATCTTTCTGAGCTGCAGTTTGAGCTAGATAACCTGAACTATCATAGTCCTCTGTAGAAAGTAGGTGGACATCAATCACAACATTTTCTGCACCTAAGACAGACTCAATTGATTGCTTCATGGAATTGATTCCTTGAATTTCAGCCTTATTGGTCAACTCTATAGTTTTATCTAAGTGGATAGGGAATGTTACACCCTTAGCTTCTAATTCTTTCTTAGCTTCTGCAAATTTGGCCTTGGCTTTCTCTGGATTGTAGTACGGATCTTGGGCATCGGCAAAATTCATACCCTGCCATTCCTTGCCATAGTTCACCATCTTTTCAGATACAACTGCCCCAAAGTCTTTACCACCTACCGTTACAAATGTCGGAGGAACAACCAAGTTACGCAAAATCTTAGTAGCACCATCTTCACCTTGAGATTGGGCACCATAGGCTGTACGGTCATAGGCAAAGTTAATAGCTTGACGGAAGTTCTTATTAAGAACGGCTTCCTGAGTCGATTTCTTCTCAGCATCGCTTGTCTTAGAAGTGAATTTATAAGATTTTCTATCAAGGTTAAAGTTTAAGTAGTAAGAAGTGGCATCTTGAATACTATATACGATATTGTCCTTGTTCTTCTCTTTTATCCCTTCAAAGCTTGAACTATTTGGATAAAGACGAGCATAACTATAGGCACCCTCCATAAAGTTACGTGCTAGTGCATCTTGGTCACTACCATCAAAGTAAGCCAATTTCACATCATCTACAAAGACATTCTTAGCATCCCAGTAGTTAGGATTTTTCTTGTATTCGATAACTGATTTTGAAACAAAGGATTTCATCAAGAAAGGTCCATTGTACAAAATGCTAGATGGATCTACCTTCCCAAAATCATCCCCTTTTGATTTCAGGAAATCCGCATTAAGAGGAAAGAGAATTGTTGAAGTTGTTTTTGAATTCCAGTAAGGTTCTGGGCGAGTCAAAGTATATTGAACCGTTTGGTCGTCAATAGCCTTGACACCTACAGTTGAAAAGTCTTTCGTTTTACCGTTAATGTAGTCATCCAAACCTGCAACGGATTCTTGTACTAGGTACAAGGCTTCTGATTTTTTATCAGCAGCATATTTCAGCCCAGTGACAAAATCTTGGGCAGTGACAGGTGCGTATTCTTCCCCATCTGCAGTATACCATTTAGCATCTTTACGCAGCTTGTAGGTATAGGTCAAACCGTCTTGAGAAACATTCCAATCCTCTGCCAAGGATGGGATATAGTTCCCATATTGGTCATTTTCCATGAGCCCATCTACCAAATTAACCACGATATCACTGGTTGTTGTACGGTTTTCTGCTAGATAGTTCAAACTAGATGGATCACTTGAGTAAACATAATTGTATGTTTTTGATGCTGTGCTAGAATTTCCACAGGCACTTAACAAAATACCTGCACTTAGCACGACACCTGCAAGTGTTGCATACTTGGCTTTAGACTTTTTCATCTCCAGAACCTCCTGATTTAAATATTTGTCTTATTATACAACTCGTGTTTTATTTAGTCAATAGATTTTTTAAAAAAATTAATCATTCCATCTACAAACTATAGAAATTATTCTACAAAATAATAAAAAAGAGAATAATTCAAGCATTTCATGATAGAAATGTTCAAATTATCCCTTTTATTTATAAAAAATTATTGAGAAATTCTTAATTTTGCTCGTAGGCGATTAGCTTGGGCTTGTCCAATCACCTTGTCCAATAGACGGGTACGAAGACTCATGACTCCGTAAACTCCTCCACCCATGGCACCGACAAGGGCTACATAAAGGAAACTCCACAAACGTCCACTTGGTTGGAAGACAAATCCTAAAATCCACTGCATTGTTCCTACTACAAGAAACATGAAAAGAGTTAACAAACTGATTAAAATGGTTCGCTTCAAAATCACCTTGCGCTTGACACCAGTTACCTTGCAAATGTCCCGATACATCAAAACATTAGGAATGATGAGACCGATGGTTGTTGAAATCAAAGGCCCATAACTGTGGAAGAGAGCGATGGTTGGAAGTTGCAAGACTAGCTTTGCAATAGAACCATAGATAAAATAGAGAACTGCCTTGCGGTTGCGGAACATGGCTTGAAGCATTGGAGACAAGACCATGTACAAGCCTAAAATAGTAGACTGCAAAACTGCGAAGACAAACAAGCCCATGGCCAAACTATCTGGCTTGCCATAGAAGACAGTATAGAGAGGTTCTCCTACCATAACTACTCCAACCGTTGCTGGTAGCAAGAATAGGAAAAGCATAGTGATGCTGTCCTGAACTAGACGAGAAGCTGCCTTCAGGTCTCCCTTGACATAGTTTTCAGTCAAGAGTGGCAAGCCTACACTACCAATCGAGACCCCAACAGAAATCAAAATCATCGTGATTTTATTAGGATTGGCAGAGAAATAAGAAAACATGACAACCAAGTCTTCATTACTATAGTTGGTAAACCAACTCATACTATTGATAAAGGTCATCTGGTCCAAAATCTGGAAAAGCTGGATAGCAGACCCTGTCAGGATAAAAGGAATGGCTTCCTTAATGGTGTCGACCAAAAGACGCTTGCTGTTTATCTTATCTCCTGTTTCAAGGACTCTTTTAAGTAATCCTTCTTTGGCAAGGAAATAGATCAAAACTGCAAAACTAGCTACCATGCCGACAAAGGCAGCAAAGGTGGATTGGGTAACCGCTGCTAGATAATCTCCTGAGCCCATTTTCATAATCATAAAGGTAGCTAAGAGCATCCAGATAACACGAATGACCTGCTCAGCGATTTGGCTCATGGCATAAGGTTTCAGGTTATTCATCCCTTGGAAGAAACCTCGGATAACACTCATAGATGGGAAAATCAAGACCGCCCAAGCCAAGCTCTGCATGATTGGGATTAAGTCTTTGCCCACGCCAGATAAGTCTGCTAGCCAAGGAGCAAAGACATACAAGACTAAAGCAAAAACCAGACCTAGTCCTGTCATAAAGCCTAAAAAGCTCCGAATCAGGGCAAAGCTATGCTCTTCTTCTCGCATGGTATTATACTTGGCAACTTGCTTGGCCACCGCAACTGGAATCCCTGCTGTTGAAACCAGCAAGAACCAGGCATAGATATTGTAGCCCATGGTAAAAAGACCATTGGCCGTAGCTGCATAAGACCCCATCCAGATGTACCACGGGATAATATAAATAGCCCCGAGTAGGCGACTGATAAAGTTACTAGCCGTTAGCCAAGCAGTCCCCCGTAACATCTGGGCCTGCTGGTGATTGTTTTCGTGCGACATAGATTCCTCATTCAATTTTGATAACTAGGAAAAACTCCTTATCTTCCATTATAAACTTTTCCTTGTTACTTGTAAATTTGCGACTTTCGGTTTACAATAGAAAGTATGATTAAGATTGAAACCGTATTAGATATTTTAAAGAAAGATGGTCTCTTCCGTGAGATTATCGACCAAGGACATTATCACTACAACTACAGCCATGTCGTATTTGACACCATCTGCTATGACAGTCGCAAGGCTAAAGAAAAGAGCCTCTTTTTCGTCAAGGGTGCTGCCTTTAAGAAGGAATTTCTGATTTCTGCCATCTCTCAAGGCCTCGGTTGGTATGTGGCTGAAAAAGACTATGAGGTTGGTATTCCTGCTATTATCGTCAGTGATATCAAGAAAGCCATGAGTTTGATTGCCATGGAATTTTATGGAAATCCACAGGACAAACTCAAACTCCTTGCCTTTACTGGTACTAAGGGTAAGACAACAGCAGCCTACTTCGCCTATAACATTTTATCTCAAAGTCACCGACCTGCAATGTTGTCAACTATGAACACAACTCTAGATGGTAAAACTTTCTTTAAGTCAGCGTTGACAACTCCTGAGAGTATTGACCTCTTTGATATGATGAATCAAGCTGTGCAAAATAATCGCACTCACCTCATCATGGAGGTATCCAGTCAAGCCTATCTGGTCAAACGTGTCTATGGTCTAATCTTTGATGTGGGAGTT
>ERZ772953.761-NODE-761-length-10424-cov-10.724081_pt1 | contig 10424 bp, 6 predicted proteins | sample MGYA00580685_ERZ772953 | MGnify/ENA primary metagenome ERZ772953 (study PRJEB29015, sample SAMEA2738080) | human oral metagenome | biome: human oral; feature: human-associated habitat; material: saliva | place: China | collected 2209 ...
TATTAAAGTAAGGCATACGGTAATCCAAACTTGCTTTTAGATATGGATTTTCAGCTAATAATTCGTCATACCCTTCAATCTCTAGGATAACATTTTTCGTTAATTGCCATTCGTCTAAAATAGTATCATAAATAGCCTTCACTTGATCATCTTCACATAACTTAGCATATTCAAAAGCAATATTCATGTTCGATTTTGACAAGACCATATCGACATTTGAAAGGAGAGACTGGAAGAAAGGCCAATTTTGGTACATATCTCGTAAGATAGCAATATTCTCTGGATTTTTATCGATAAACTCCTTGAAGCTTGATCCGACACCATACCATCCTGGGAACATGACACGACTTTGTGACCACGAGAAGACCCAAGGAATGGCACGCAAACCACCGATTTCAGTAATGGTCTTACGAGCAGCTGGACGAGAACCAATATTAAAGCTGGAAATAGCCTTGATTGGACTTGACTCAAAGAAATAATCATAAAAATGTTCATTCCCAAAGACTAAATCTCGATAAATATCATAACTACGGTCCACTACTTGGTCCATAATAGCCTCATAGCGATTTGAGGTATTAGTATCACTCTTCCACTGAGTAATCATACGGTTAATGGCTGCTGAAACCAACATTTCAAGGTTATAATAGGCAGCATCTTTGTTACCATATTTATTCCCAATTACTTCACCCTGCTCCGTCAAGCGGATACGATCCTTGATAGACTTGAGCGGTTGAGATGTGATGGCTTCATAGGTTGGTCCACCACCACGACCGACAGTCCCACCACGGCCATGGAAGAAGGTAACCTTAACGCCAAATTCATCTCCAATAGCAGTCAATTGTTGTTGAGCCTTGTAGAGGGTCCAACATGATGATAAGTAACCACCATCTTTATTACTGTCAGAGTAACCAAGCATGATTTCTTGGTAATTATTACGTGAAGCAATCCATTTCTTAGCTAGACCAAGAGAAAGATATTCCCTCATGGTTTCTTCTGAGTGGTCCAAGTCCTCGATTGTTTCAAAAAGAGGGACAATTTGGACACGAGCTCTCTCTTTATCAACTAGCCCTACTTCTTTTAGTAAGATAGCCAATTCCAGCATGTCTGATACGCTGGTTGCATGTGAAATAATGGTCTGACGAATAACATCATCACCCAACTTATCTTTCAAATTACGGGCAGCCTTAAAGATGGCCAATTCTTTTTCAAGTAACTCTGATTTTTCAACATGAGTAGCAGAAAGAATGCGTGGATCTTCTTCTAATTCTTTTAAGAGAAGCTGGCATTTTTCCTCTTCACTTAGTTCGCTGTAACGAGAATGGATTCCTGCTGATTTCAATAGTTCGGCCACACAAGCTTCATGAACACTAGAATCTTGACGCATGTCGATGGAGGCCAAATAGAAACCAAAAATTTCAACTGCCTGAATCAGCTCAACAAAATCACCAGAAATCAGTGCTTCACCCTTATTTTCCAAGAGGGAATCACGAATGGTAATTAAATCCTTATAAAAATCATTAGCTGTTTCATAGCGAGCCCCAACTTCCTTATCCTCAATCAGATAGGTTTTTGTTGCTTGGATTTTTGATTGAATATCAAACAAGGCACGGCGGTAAAGCTCTTTTTCACGATAAATAGAGTTATCCTTGGATTGACGAGCCATTTCTCTAACTTGCTTGCTGACATTGACAATACTGGTTGAGAGAGAGAACTCACGATAAAGTTGGTAAATCTTTTCATCATAGTAATTCATGATGACTTCACACTGGGTCATAGCAGATTGTTTTAAAGTGTCTGCAGTCACAAAGGGATTCCCATCACGGTCTCCACCAATCCACATTCCCATGGTAATTGGTTTAGGATGTTTCAACTCCAAACCGTGTTTTTTAGCCAGACGCTTGTACTCAGCAGTCAAATGAGGAACTGCCTTCAGGAATGAACTATTGTAGTATTCCATAACATTCGTGATTTCATTGGTCACTTTCAATTTCTTTTCACGAATCATGTCTGTCTGCATGATAATCTCAATATAACGACGGAGATCATTATGCCATTTTTCCTTATTAATCAAGCCTAATTTCACATCACGATACTTACGCAAGAGGGTATGGATATGGTTAGTCAAATCCAGCATGCTCTTACGTTGCACTTGTGTTGGGTGAGCTGTCAAAACAGGAACAACATTCAAATGTTCTAAAATTTCAACCGCATTTTCTTTTTCTGCAACCATTTTGATTGTTGCTGATAATTTACCAAGATAATCTTGATCGATATTATTTTGGTGGTTGATTTCATAGGCCAAATCCACGTCTTCTGAAATATTAATCAAAAGAGGCAAGATAGAGAAATAGCGTGAAATATAAGCCATTTCATCATTTGTCAGACTAGTAACTAATTGGTTCAAACCTTGATAATCTTCTTGAGTTGACAATTCCTTCAACTGCATGATTTTTTCAAAAGTCTCTGGGGCAAGCATATTTTTAGTGATATCTTCTAACAATTCTGTTAAAATCAATACTTCTTCTTGCACGACAGCTTTATTACTATAGTTTTCTAATTTTTGAAGAGACATAGGTAATCCTTTCCACTCTCAGCTCTACATATAGTTTGATGAGTGAGCTTCTAACTCCTCATATAATTGGGCACGTTTTTCACTTGCATCAATATTTAAGACAAAGGCGATGGCTACAGACAAGACTAGGAGACTGTTCCCTCCTTGCGATAAGAAGGGGAAGGTTACTCCTGTCGAGGGAATAATACCAGAAATTCCACCGATATTGACAAAGACCTGTACCAACATCATCCCCCCAACCCCAATCGCCATCATAGAATTAAAGGGATTCTTAGCACGAATTCCTACTAGGATAATTCGCAAAATCAGGAAAAAGACAAGTGCCAAAATCAAACTGGCTCCCACAAATCCAAACTCTTCAATGACAATTGAAAATACAAAGTCTGTATGGGCCTCTGGTAAATAACCACGTTTTTCGATTGAATTTCCTAAGCCTAGACCAAACCAGCCACCATTGACCATGGCAAAGTAGGAATTTGCAAGTTGGTGGCCTGCTCCTGCCAAATCAGCAAAGGGATTAAAGTAGGCACTGAAACGCTTGGCCACATATCCAAATACTGGAACTTTTAAAAACTTATCAACCCCTATCATATCAATAGCTGTTAAGGAAAGGGCGGAAACTCCAAACAAAAGACCGATAAAGGCTACAAACCAGCGATGAGCAATCCCACTAACTGTGTACATAATCAAGGCAACCAAAGCTAGGATAGTAGCATTCCCCAAATCTGGGAAAATGGCCAAACTTCCTATCATGACCAAGAGGACAAAACGCCAATCATTAAAAGCACGAGGAAGCCATTGATTTTGAGTTAAAACTTGGAAATCATAAACAGCAATTTCATCCTGTTGTTTTGAAAAACGTTGGGCCAAGTACCAGACGATGATAATCTTCAAATACTCCGCTGGCTGAATGGTCAAAGGTCCTACTGAAATCCAACCATAGGCTCCATTGACTGGCGTACCAATTAAGCGAGCCAGAGCTAAGAGAATCAGCTCAACAAACATAACAATAAATAAAAGTCGTTCTTTTCTTAAAAAATTCAGTTTCAGCTTATATATCAAGGCAATCAATATTAAACTAAATATCCAAAACATTCCCTGACTTCGAACCAATTGGAGGGCACTTTTACCTTCTTCGATAAGAATGGCACTGGTTGTAGAATAAACTACAATCAAGCCCAAAATAGATAAAAGTAAATAAGGAACTAGGATAGAATAGTTTAATAGGTGCCTCTTACTAATCTTCATAGTATCACCAATCTAATGAGAACAAAAGAAATTATTCCCAAATTCCGTTTATTTTCTAGTTTTGATTGCTATTATACCATTTTTTCCGAAAGAAAAAAACTCTTACCCTTAAGATAGAAGATTTTCTCATAAGAAAAAGAGCACTTGGCTCTTTTCTGTTTTATTCTTTTGAAGAACTGCTTGAGCTTGAATCTCCACCACCGATATATTGAGTGAAAATATTTTGGAAGGCTTGATCTTTAACCTTGATGTTGGCTGCCTGCAATTCTTTTCCGATAATACTTTGAACAAATGACGCATCATTTTGTTTTTGAGTTAAGATAACAGTTTTTAATTTTTCTTTATAATCATCGATATTAGATGATTTTTCTGTTTTCTTAGTGAGTTTTACAATGTAATATTGGCTACTATAGGCTTGTGTGCCAGTGGCTTTAATCACATCAGAAACACCATTTACATCTAAAGCAAAAGCAGCTTTTTTAACTTGTTCTGGTACTTCTGTTGAAGCAGAATCAAAGGTGATTTCTCCACCATTCGCTTTAGTTTTCTCATCTGTTGAATTATCTTTGGCTAATTGAGCAAAGTCTGCATCACTAGCTTTAGCTTTTTCAAGAATTTCTTTAGCTTTGTCTTCATTGTCCAAACGGATAATTTGAGCAGTCACATCAGGAGTGTATTCGTCAAAGGCCTTCTTGTAAGCATCATCTGTCAATTCAGCTTCTGCTGCTTTCTTAACTGCCAACTCAACCAATTTACTTGTACGAATTTGAGCTTTACGTGTTTCAAGGGTCATACCTGCTTGTGATAAGACACGTTGGTAGTTCTCACCATATTGTTTTTCTTCTTCGGCAATAGTATCGTTGACTTCTTTGTCATCTACTTCTGAACCGTATTGTTTCTCAAATACTTTTTGGATGGTCAAATTCAACAAGACTTGTTGGGCTGAAGGATTGCTTTTCACTTGCTCATAAAATTGATGTTCTGTGATGACATCCCCTTTCATGCTGATAAGGTCTGCCCCTTCTGAACCTTTCGAACAAGCTGCTAAAGTTGCTACTGATAATAGTGTAATGGCACCTGCCAATAGTTTTTTCTTCATGTCTACTCCTTTGAGATAAGTGTTACCCTATCTATTTTACTATATTTTCTTAAATTATTCTGAAAATCATTCGCTAACAGGCAATTGAACGTCTGCTACATTTTTACGAAGCATGAGAATGCCGTCCCCTAAAGGTACTAATGTTGCAGTGAGTCCTGGATTGTCTAAGGTTGCATCAAATAGTCTTTGAAGGCCACGATAGATGGTTCGCTGGCCACGACGAACCTCCATAATGTCCTTGGCAACATCACCACCTTGGAAAATATCATCCAAGACAACCACGCCTCCAACGTCCAAGTGTTTGAGGATTTCTGGCAGAAAGACGATATATTTAGACTTGGCAGAATCCATAAAGACAAAATCATAGGACTCTGTCAAGGTTGATAAGACATCTACCGCATCTCCTTCTAGGAGCGTAATTTGCTTACGACTGTCAAACTGGGCGAAATTTTCCTTGGCAAAACCAATCATTTCTGGATTGCGGTCAATGGTTGTAATCTTTGCATTCGGTGCATGTTCAGCCATCAAGAGAGCTGAAAAACCGATTGCAGTCCCAATTTCCAGAATATTTTTAGGCTGCATGGTTTCCATGAGAAAACGGAAATAAGCAACCGTTTCATGGGGAATAATGGGAATATTTTCCTTGCGGGCAAAGTCTTCTAATTCTTTCAAAGATCCTGTGACTTGCTTTTGGCGCTGACGCATCAAGTCTACAATTTCTTCCTTGACGACAGGGCGACGCATGTTATGGTTGGCATTCTTACTATATGATTCAACCATCTTATGCCAATCCCAATTTTTCAACAAGGGCTTCAAACTCATTCAAACGACGTTCAAAGACTGCAAAGGCATCGTTGAGATAGTCTTCCTTCTCCATATCAACACCAGCTTTTCTCATGACATTAAGTGGATAGTCAGACTTACCTGCCTTGAGGTAGTCGATATAGCGGTCACGGTCTTCTTGACTACCATGGACAATCTTTTCAGCCAAGGCTGAAGCTGCTGCAAAACCAGTAGAATACTGATAAACATAGTAGTTATAGTAGAAATGTGGGATACGAGCCCACTCGTATTGGATCTCAGGATTATCTTCCCTACTCAATCCATAGTATTCTTGGTTTAGTTCTGCATAAAGGTTATTTAGGAAATCACTTGTCAAAACTTGACCATTTTGGTCAGCTTGGTGAATAGCGTGTTCAAACTCAGCGAATTGAGTTTGACGGAAAACTGTTCCACGGAAACCATCTAAGAAATTATTGAGAATAGCAAAGCGCGTTGCGTCGTCTTCTACTTCTTCCAATAGTTTTTCAGTTAAAATATTCTCATTGGTTGTTGAAGCAATTTCAGCTAAGAAAATTGAGTAGTCACCATAAACGTAAGGTTGGTTTTCACGTGTATAGCTTGAATGCATACTGTGACCTGTCTCATGAACTAGAGTAAAGAGATTATCCAAATTATCTTGCCAATTGAGGAGCATGAAAGCATTGGTATCATATGAACCACCCGAATAGGCTCCCGAACGCTTGCCTTGATTTTCGTAAACATCAATCCAACGCTCGCTAAAGGCACGTTTCACACGAACTAAGTAATCGTCACCCAATACTGATAAAGCTTCTTCTGCTTTCTTCAAAGCTTCTTCATAAGTAAAACTATATTCGACAGATGAAAGTGGTGTGTATACATCGTACATCTTTAAATCTGAAATCCCTAAAATCTTTGAACGAAGATTAAGGTAACGATGCAAGAGAGGTAAATGCTTACGAACTGCTGCCACTAATTGATCGTAAACACTCTCTGGTACAAAATTAGCCGCTAGAGCTGCATGACGAGCGCTCTTATAGTTGCGAACTTTTGCACGATAGTTTTGAACTTTAACATTTGTTTGCAATGTTTTAGCATAAGTATGTTGGAATTGCTCATAAGTTGCATACAGAGCTTGATAAGCACCACGGCGAACTTCACGATTTTTAGACTCCATCAAACGTGTGTAGGTTCCGTGAGATAACTGAACCTCTTTACCATCATCATCCAATACATAAGGAAAGACGATATCTGCATTATCCAAAATCGCAAATGTTTCACTTGCCGAACCAAAGATTTCTCCAGCAGCGGCCAGTAATTCTTCTTCGCGCTGTGAAAGCACATGCTCTTTCTCTTGCAATAGTTTATCAAAGTAGTGTTGATAAACTTGCAATTTTGGTTGAGACTCAAGAAAGTGTTTATACTGCTCTTCACTCAGTTCCATAAATTCTGGCTCATAAAATGAAAAAGCTTGTTCTAATTGACTGTAAAGTGTCATAGCTTTAGCATAGTACTCTTGATACTTAGCTTCACGCGTATCTTGATCATTTTTCATATGTGCATAGACATATAGTTTTTCAACCTGGCGTTCCATTTCAAGTGAAAATTCAGTAATCGTAAGCAAACTATCTGCACTGTCTAAAAGATGACCTTCATACTGACTTGCACTCTCAATTTTTTCTGATGCTTCTTTTAAAGCTTCTTCCCAAGCCTGGTCAGTTGAGTAGATAGTTGATAGATCCCATGTGTCTTTTTCGTTTATTTCATGTCGTTGTAATACCATTAGATTCCTCCATCCTTTCTATTTTACCACATTTTTTCTGAAATATTGGTGATAAAAGGCTGGTGGATAAAGGTTCTGAAAATCATTTTGAGTCTTTGTTTGGTAATAGGTCTGAAAGTCCTTATAGTAGGAACTTAAATCTCGATTTATTTGACAAAAATCATTTGCTACTATTGGTTTAATTTGAGGATACCAGTCTTTCAAAGCAAGAGTTAAAAGGTTTTCACCCTTCTGATAAGCTTCTGCTTGCTGTTTCATCCAAAAAGGATTTTGATAGTACAATTGCTGCTGTATATAGTGACAGATATTTTTATCTTGAAGAACTCGAAAGCTACTAATATTTTGTCTCTTAAATGGAACTCTAAAAATATCTAAAAGACTCCCTTTGTAAAAGGAAAATTCTCTTATTTTATAATGAAGTTTACCACGTAAATCTTGATGAAGAAGATATTTGAGTCTTAAAACCTGCTTATCTTGATCCAACTCCCAAACATAAAATCCCATATTTTGACTAAAATAAAGAAAATGATATTGCAAAGATGTCAAGCGTTCCTTCAGCCACAGTTTTTTTCCTAATAACCAAAGAACTTGAAATCCTTGCTTTCGATATCCTTCACTTCTCTCTTTAAGTGTTTCTTTTGATAAATAACTACACTGAACTTCCAGAGCTAGTTTACTATTTACAAATACATCTGCAATTTGTTTAATCTCTTGAATTGGATATTCCAATTGGACTGTTGTCTCATTTTTTAACCATTTGTAGAGAACTTCCTTATTGTTTAGGTGCTCTGGGCTTTCATTTTCAAAGGAAAATAAGCAATCTTTTAGGGATTCATGTGCAAAATGTGTTCGCACCCTTTTCCCTTGACGTAAAAGAACCTTCCCCCCACATGCTGGACAAAAATATTCTTGCTTCTCACACTTTTCCTCTAGTACATTGACTATTTTATCTTTACTTACTCTTGCAACAAACATATCTCACTCCTTTTCTATACTATTCGAAAAACGTTATAATTAGCACAAAAAACTCCCAATATAGTTTCTAGTGACATTTTCCACTATCCACTGTAAAGGAAGTTCATAATTCATAAAATAGAGCTTGAATTTTTTATTTCTTAAAGTGTTTCAAAAAGTTCTTGCATCTGAATATCATCTGGTACTAGTTTCAAGTAGTCATGAGCATTGATCTTTGCTTCTTCGAAGTGTCCCAACTCACGCAAGAGATAAATATAGTGTTCCAGAAATTCAGGATTATTTTTCAAATCTCCTGCCAACTCTCGGTAATGCTCATAGGCAGTATCCAAATCGTCCATTTCTTGATAAGAACGAGCAATCATCCACTTGGTCAAAAGATTTTCTGGTTTCTCACTTTGCAAGTCTAGTATATCTTCATACCGCTCCTGTTCTAGGTAAATCGTTGCTAAACGGAGTAAGATTTCTTCTGTATCCTCAGCATCTTCTTTAGCAATTAGAAGATAATTTTCGGCAGAACTAGCATCGTGCAATTCATAAGAAAACTGTGATGCCGCTAGCAAAAGTCGAGTTTCAAAGGGATTTTTCTCTAAGCCTTGCTTAGCAATGCGAAGTGCTTCTTCTAGCTGGTGTTCCTTGTGCAAAGCCTGACTGTATCCATATTCATATCCTTCAAAGTCAGGTGAAATGGTATCAATCTGCTTAAAGTAAAGAACAGCCTTCTGATACTCTTCCTGATCAAAGTACAAGCTAGCCAATTCATAAGCGGTATGGTCATCGTATTCTAACTCTAAAGCTTTTTCAAGAAACTCGGTCGCCACTTCAAATTTCCCTAACTGGGCATAAGCAAAGCCTATCCGTTGATAGGTAGAAATACCTGTTTGCTCGTAAATCAAACGATTATCTAACTGAGCATATCCTTGAATAGCTTCTTGGTAATTTTCTAACTCACTATCTAATTCAGATAATCCAAAGATTAGAAGTGGATCATCTGAGTAGTTCAAAGCCTCAAGTAATTTCTCACGCGCCACATCCGACAAGCCTTCCATCTGATAAAGGTCTGCCTTCAGAGCTAAAGCAGAAACATACCATTCACTGTCAGCTTGGATTTCCTCTAGGTAGGTAAAGGCTTCTTCTATTTGACCATCTTCGCTAGCAATAGCTGCTAGATTAAGATGAACCTCTGGAAAGTCCTCTACGATTTTCAGGTAAATTTCCTTGGCCTGAGGATAAAAACCAATTCCTTCTAGATAGCTTGCTAATTCGTAGAGAACTTCACTAGAGTCTTGTTCTAAGGCCTTGTAAAAATAGTGATCTGCTTTTTCTAAATCTTGTTCCTCTAAAGCCATTAACATCTTTTGACTATTGTTCACTCTTGTCTTCCTCACCTTCTAATTCGTACAAGCCACTGACTTTCTTATACCATGTAAAAATAGCTGAAATAACGACTTTGGCAGAAGCATAGACAGGAATTCCTAGTAAAACTCCCCAAATACCAAACATAGATCCAGAGGTTAACAAGACAAAAAGGACATTTATAGGATGGATATTTAACTGACTTCCCAAAATTAATGGAGAAACAAAACGCCCCTCAATAGTTTGCTCTACGATAAAGACAATGACTACCTTCAATAACATGACAGGTCCAGCAATCAAGCCCAAAACCAGAGCAGGAATCATGGCAAGAAAACTACCTAAATAAGGAACCAAATTCAAAATACCTGCGGAGACACCAAGTGTGACAGCATAGCGTAAGCCTATTATCTTAAAGAAGATAATAAACATAAAGGCTACTATAATGGCAACTGTAACTTGACCACGCACGTAATTAGATAACTGTTGGTTGACATCGGATAAAACTTGCCCAACTGATTCTTTTAATTTTGTAGGTATAAATTGGGTCAAATAGTTACGCAAGCCTTTCCCATCACGCAAGAGATAAAAGAGCA
>ERZ772953.764-NODE-764-length-10388-cov-2.468209_pt1 | contig 10388 bp, 11 predicted proteins | sample MGYA00580685_ERZ772953 | MGnify/ENA primary metagenome ERZ772953 (study PRJEB29015, sample SAMEA2738080) | human oral metagenome | biome: human oral; feature: human-associated habitat; material: saliva | place: China | collected 2209 ...
TAAATGTTTTAAATTAAAAAATATAAATAAGGTGGTTCCTATGAGAAAAATCTTTATTGTCTTAATTTTAATGTTATCTATATTTTCTATTGCAAATGCTCACCCATTTAAGAGTGAAAAAGAGCTTTATGACTATTATGCTGAAATAGATAAAAAAATTAATGAAGAGTTAAAAAATAGTCCTAAAAAAATTTTAAAAGATAGAAAAGATAGTTTAAAATCTCTATATTTAGATGTCTTTGGTGCAGATAAAGTATTGGGGGATAATAGCTACTTATTTGGTTTTGATAAAAATGGAAAGATTATGTCAGTAATGAAAAGAGCTGTACTAGATGGACCTTCAATGATAGCTAGAATTTACTATCCCAATGGAAATTTAAAAGAAGTATATTTAGATGATGATAATTTTGTAACAGGAATTGTTAGAACTTACTATGAAAGTGGAAAAAAACATGAAGAAATTCCTTATTACAAAGGAAAAAAAGAAGGTTTAAGGAAGATTTATTTTGAAAATGGAAATTTATCAAATGAAGTCTATTATGTTGATGACTCAAGAGATGGAAAAACAATAGATTATTATAGTAATGGTAAGATATTTCGTTTAAAATATTATAAGAATAATTTTGGAAATGGAGAATTTACTGAGTATTATAGAAATGGGCAAATAAAAGTAAAAGGAAATTACAAAGATGGATTAAGAGATGGAGAATTCAAATTTTATTCTGAGAACAACAAATATCTCGGTTCAGTTTTTTATAAAAATAAAGAAATCATAAAAAACACTCTAAATGAAGAAGATATGGAAGATTTAAGTGCAAACTTTGAATTTGCAGATATGGCTTTATTTCTTAGAAGCATTACCCGTGATATTGTAGGGGCAACTACTGATGTATATCCTAATGGAAAACCTAGGATTTATATGCCTTATAGTGTGAATGGTGAACTTCATGGAGAATATATAGAATTTTATGAAGATGGTAAAATTTCATATAAAATAACTTATGAAAATGGAATTAGACAGGGTAAATCTATTAGCTATTTAGAAAGTGGAAAAATCATAGGAGAAACAAATTATATAGATGGGAAAAAAGAAGGTAAAAGTTTCTAAACTTTTACAAAAAAGAAGTTTTATTAATGGAAAAGCTGAAGGAGAGCTTATTGAATACTATGAAAATGGTGTTATAAAAGAAAAAGCATATTTTATAAATGATAAACAAGAAAAAGAACATTTTTTCTATGATGAAAAAGGAAATTTAATAAAAACTGAAATTTATAAGAATGGTGTTAAACAATAAAAAATTAAGGGAGTGCTACAAAAGTAATACTCCCTTTTAACTTATTTTTTCCCCTTTAACTTAGTAAAGAAATACACTAAATATGCTCCCACACCTATAAAAGTGCAACCTGCCATAGAATATTCAGAATTTAAAAATCCAAATTTTATAGCAATATAAGCAAATAAATTTATTCCAAGTACCAAGCAAAGTAATATTAATATTTCTTTAAAAAAAGCCTTTAATTTTTCATTCATAACTAAGCTCCAAAATTATTGAGGTTTCACAACAATATTAACTATTCTATTAGGTATTACAATAACTTTTACAACATTCATACCTTCTAAATGTTTAGCTACATTTGGTAATTCCAAAGCAGTTTTTTCAACTAAGGCTTTATCACTATCTTTTGCAATTTCAAAACTTCCTCTAACTTTTCCATTTACTTGAACAGCAATAGTAGTTTCATCAGATGATAACATTTTTTCATCATATTCAGGCCATTTTTCATTAAATAAATATCCTTTTTCTCCTAATTCTTCCCATATTTCATCACAGAAATGAGGAACAAATGGAGATAACATAATTATTATTTTCTTCAATGTATAACCTAAAATCTTAGCAGCTTGTTCTGAATTCATTGAAGAAGACACATAAGTTTGAACTTCATTAATAAGTTCCATATTAGCTGCTATTGCAGTATTGAAATGGTAATTATTTTCAATAGCATCTGTAACTTTTTTAATAGTTTGATTTAATTTTATAAGTAAAGTTTTATCTTCTTTTGAAAGTTTATTATAATCAATCTTATCATTAGATTTTTTTACAAACTCAGAATTTTCAAAAACTAATCTCCAAACTCTTGTTAAAAATCTATATGCTCCTGCAAGTCCATTTTCATTCCATTCCAATTCTTTTTCAGGTGGTGCAGCAAACATAATAAATAATCTTGTTGTATCTGCTCCATATTTATCAAGCATTTCTTCTGGGTCAACACCATTATTTTTAGATTTTGACATCTTTTCAACTTTTACTTGTAATTCTTCTCCTGATTGAGAATAAGCTTTATCTCCCTTTATAATAGCATCTTTTGGAAGTAAATATTTATTTTCTTTTTCAGAATAATATGATGGTCCTAATACCATTCCTTGTGTCAATAATCTTTTAAATGGTTCATTTGATGAAAGTAAACCTAAATCTCTTAAAACTTTATGAAAAAATCTTGCATACAATAGGTGCATTACTGCATGTTCAACTCCACCTATATATTGGTCTACTGGTGTCCATTTATCAACAATCTCTTTACTGAAAGGTAGATTTACATTTTTAGGATCACAATATCTTAAAAAATACCAAGATGAATCCACAAAAGTATCCATAGTATCAGTATCTCTTCTAGCTTTTCCACCACAGCAAGGACAAGTTGCTTCTTTAAATTTGTTAGAAGTTTCTAATGGATTTCCATTACCAGAAAATTCTATATCATCTGGTAATAACACAGGTAAATTTTCATCTTTTTCTAAAACTTCTCCACATCTTTCACAATATAGAGCAGGAATAGGAGTTCCCCAATATCTTTGTCTTGAAATTCCCCAATCTTTTAATCTATATTTATATGTTCTTTTTCCATAGCCTTTTTCTTCCACATACTCAGCTATTTTTACTAAGGCTTCTTTACTATTTAAACCATTAAATTCTCCTGAATTTATCATTACTCCTTCTTCTAAATAAGGAAGCTCAACTTTTTCATCAGATTTTTTAGAAGTTATAACCTGTTTGACTGGTAAATTATATTTACCTGCAAAAACAAAATCTCTTTCATCATGTGCAGGAACTCCCATAACTGCTCCTGTCCCATAGTTCATAAGAACATAATCAGCTATCCATAATGGTACAATTTCTTTATTAACAGGATTTTCTATATGCCAACCACTGTATATACCATTTTTTTCTCTACCTTCTGCTCCTCTTTCAATTATATCTGTATTTTTCATTTCTGTTACTTTATCTTTGATTGAAGGATTTACTTTTAAAATCTTTTCAACAATAGGGTGTTCAGGTGCAACAACTGCATAAGAAACTCCATAGATGGTATCTATTCTTGTTGTGAATATAGGTAAATCCTCTCCTGTTTCAACTACTTTTAATGTTAATTCTGTTCCAAAAGATTTTCCTATCCAGTTCTTTTGCATAGTTAAAACTTTTTCTGGCCAACCATCTTTTATTTCTTCATGACCTTCTAATAACTCATCAGCATAGTCAGTTATTTTAAAGAACCATTGTTCCAATTCTTTTTGTATAACATGAGTCTTAGAATGACGCCAACACATTCCATCTTCAACTTGTTCATTTGCCAAAACAGTTTGACAATCAGGGCACCAGTTTACCAAAGATTTTTTCTTATAGATTAAACCTTTTTCATACATTCTTTTAAATAACCATTGATTCCATTTATAGTATTCTGGTGTATAACTTGCTATTTCTCTTTCCCAATCATAAGAAAATCCCATTAATTTTAATTGTCTTCTCATATTTTCTATATTAGACTTAGTCCAAATAGCAGGGTGTGTTCCATTTTGAATTGCAGCATTTTCAGCAGGTAAACCAAATGAATCCCAACCCATAGGTTGTAAAACATTATAGCCCTTCATTCTTTTATATCTTGAAATTACATCTCCTATTGTATAGTTTCTAGCATGTCCAACATGTAATTTTCCAGATGGATAAGGTAACATTGAAAGTACATAATAATTTTCTTTTCCCTCTACTTCATTTTCAGTTTTAAAAATGTTATCTTTATTCCATCTTTCTTGCCATTTTTTTTCAATTTCCTTAAACTCATAATCTCTCAATTTATTCACCTCTTAATATTTTCTTCCTTTTTTATCCATTCTTCACTCTTTTTTCTAATTCTTTGAATAGTATTATCTATACTTTTTAGATTTTTAGATAAAATCTTTGCTATTTCTCTATATGAATAACCTCTTATTAAATAAGTTAAAACCTCTTTTTCAAATTTACTAAAATTATTCTCTGAGAACTTTTTAAATTCTTCTATTTTTTCTTTCAATAAATAGGCTTCTTCTGGGTTACTTTCTGATGATTTATAGTTATTTATATTATGTTCTTCATCATCAAAATTTGCACTGTCTTCAAGTATGGCATTAGTTTTTAAAGCTTCATTTAATACCATATGTTTTTGAGTATTAGCCTTTCTTATTGCACTTATCATCTCTCTTCTTATACACAAAAAAGCAAAACTAGTGAAAGATGATTTAGTTTCATCATAAAATTTTATTGCTTTTAATAAGCCTAAAATTCCCTCTTGTACTAAATCTTCTTTTTCTGCACCTACCAAATAATATTTTTGTGCATTAAAAGATAAAAGTTTTGAATATTCCTTTAATATTAAATCAATAGCCTCACTATCCCCAGACTGTGCTTTTTTTAAAATAGCATTGATATCTTCCATTTTCTCTCCATTATCTATTTATGATTCTTGACAGCAGAATACCACTTGCAACAGAAACATTTAATGAATTAATTTGCCCATACATTGGTATTTTTATTAATTTATCACAATGTTCTCTAACTTTTTTTCTAATTCCACTACCTTCATTTCCAAGAACTAAAACAATCTTATTAGGATAATCTTCTTCATTGTAGTTGATACTAGCTTCTCCAGCTGCTCCATATACCCAATAATCTAACTTTTTAAGTTTATTTATTGTATCTGATAAATTAGTAACCTTAGAAATATTAACATATTCTATTGCTCCTGTTGAAGTTTTAACAACAGTTTCATTTATTCTCACTGAATTTCTTTCTGGTATTATTATTAAATCTACCTTAAATACTTCTGCACTTCTTATTATTGCCCCAAAATTTCTTGGATCTTGTATCTCATCTAAGATTAAAACCAATGATTTGTCTTTTCCAGCAAGTTCTTCATAGGCTTCATCAAAATCTTTGTAATAATCATAGTTACTTATATACACTGCTACACCTTGAGAATTATCTATTTTTTTACCAGTATAAAATATTTTAATATTTCTCTTAGAAGCTAAATCTTTTAATTTTTGTACAGTTTCACCTTTTAGTCCGTTATAGAGTTCTAATTTCTCTATATTTTTTTCCTTATTTAATAAAGCCTCTGTCACTGGATTGATACCTATTATTCTTTCCATTTTCTCTCCTTAGGCTTCTGTCTTAATTCTTTCTATATTTGCTCCCAAAGCCTTAAATTTTTCTTCAAAATTTTCATATCCTCTATCCACATGATAAATTCTATTTACTAAACTTTCTCCATTTGCTTTCAGTGCAGCAAGTATAAGTGATGCTCCTGCTCTTAAATCACTTGCCATAACTTCTGCTGATGAAAAATTTTCAACTCCTGTTATTTTAGCAGTTGATGAGTCAATTTCTATTTTTGCTCCCATTCTATTAAGTTCTGGCACATGCATAAATCTATTTTCAAATATTGTTTCTTTTATTTCACTTGTCCCATTTACTAAACACATAAGTGTCATCATTGGAGATTGTAAATCTGTTGGAAAACCAGGGTGAGGCATAGTTGTTACCTTTGTAGGTTTTAAATCAGATAATTTTGTTAAAACTTCTAATCTGTCTCCTTCAATTTTAAACTTTGCTCCCATTTCTTCAAGTTTTAATAAGAAACTTGATAGATGTTCTGGAACTATACCAGAAACTTTTATACTTCCATCAAATAAGATAGAAGCTATTATATATGTTCCTGCAACTATTCTATCCGGAATTATACTATATTCACAAGCAGTCAATTTATCCACTCCATCAATTTCAAGTCTGCCTGTCCCTACTCCACTTATTTTTGCTCCCATTTTTATTAAGAAATTACATAAATCTTCTATTTCTGGCTCTTTTGCAGCATTTTCTAAAATAGTTTTTCCTTTGGCTTTAACTGCTGCCATTATTATATTTTCTGTTGCTCCAACACTTGGGAAATCAAGAACTATATTTCCACCTATTAATCCATTTTCTGTTGTAGCTTCAACATATCCATGTTCTATATTTATTTTTGCTCCTAAGGCTTCAAAACCTTTTAAATGTAAGTCAACAGGTCTTGCTCCTATTGCACAACCTCCTGGTAGAGCAACTTTTCCTCTTTTTTCTATGGCAAGCATTCCACCCATTACTAAAAATGAAGCTCTCATCTTTTTAACTAAATCATAACTTGCTTCTGCTCCACTAAGTCCATTATTTATTATTTTATATGAATTAGCATCTAATTTTTCTACTTCCAATCCTAAACTTTCCAAGAGTGCAACCAGAGTTCTAATATCTCTTAAATCAGGAACATTTTTTAAAACATAAGTCCCCTTCTCAACTAAGGTTGCTATCATTATTGGGAGTCTTGAATTTTTTGAACCATCAACTTTTAATTCTCCTGCTATTTTTTTTCCACCAATTATTTTAAATGCTTCAACCATTTTTTAATCCCCTTTATATTTTTCAGTATTTAAAAATTATAACATATTTTCTTGATTTTGTGTTAAATATTATATAATTAGAATTAAATTTTTATTTTCTACTTTTATAATTCTTTATATATTACTTTTTATATAAAAAAGGGAGGGAATTATATGAAATATAACAAATACTTAATCATCACTTTTCCTATTTTGATCGTACTAGTTTCAGCATTTTTTTATACAAAAAATATCTTCTATTTCTACTCAACTATTCCGATATGTGTCTACGTGAGCTTTGTGAGATATTTTCAAGAAAAAAATAAGTTATCAATAAAAACAAATAAAATCTTGAATCTTTTAAAATTAGAAAGTATTATTTATACTACGGCAATGCAAATATTATATTTGACAATAATGTTTAGTTATATCCAGAAAATTCAAAAAGTAGAATATTTATATATTGCATATTCAATTTCTGCAATCTTACTCCTATTATATGCAGTAATTAATATCAAACGTACTCTGCTTATAAGAAAAGAACTACGAAATAACAATTTTAAATAACAAAAAAAGAAATCAGCTCACTATCGAACTGATTTCTTAATTTTTCTTGTACTAAAATATTTATTAAATGAGTCTTCTATATCTTTTACAGCTACTACACTTATTAATAAAACTGCTAGTATAAAAATTCCTAGTATTATAAACGATGGATTTTCTACATAGTTTATATAAGTCACAAAAGGAAGACTAGAATAAAATCCAATTGTTAAACTTTTTACAATAATAGCTATAACTAATGTACAAAGTATTAAAATTAAGAATAAATTTAATGATAACGCTGCTAAACAACCAAAGAATGTCGCAACCCCTTTACCACCTTTAAACTTAAAGATAATAGGTTTTATATGACCTAATAATACTAATACTATACATATATATATAATTTTTGGATCAACATCTAATATTTTCAATAATATAACTACAAAAAATCCTTTGAAAAAATCTACTGCTAAAACAAATAAAAACGATCTAGGACCTAAAACACGTCCCGCATTTCTTGCTCCAACATTACCAGAACCTTTATTGGTAAATTCTTCTTTATAAATCTTTTCTAATAATTTTCCACCCATTACATTTCCAATAAAATAGGCAACTATCGCATAAATTATCGTCGTAATCATAACTTTTCTCCTCTCTTAAATTTATCTTTTATCATTCTAATTCCTTCACTTAGGAACATAAAACATCCAATAGTAAACGGAACAACATAATATGACAATCTGTATATTATAATTGTCGCACCTATAATTTCTGGATTTATACCCAAATTTTTAAGTCCGATAAGAACTAAAGTATCAAAAGTACCTAATCCTCCTGGAATCATAGTTAATAATCCTACTATTGAAGCTACTATTATAACTCCCATTATCTGTAATTCCTTATCTGCTACTAAATCTCCCGTATAAAAATAAAGAATCATAAGAATAATAAGGGCTGCAAATACCCATTCTAAAAAAGAAATCACTGTCAATTTAACACTTAAGTATCTATCCGTTCTAATTCTTGGTTTTCTCAAATTAAAAAATAGATACAATGGTAAAAATAACGACATCAGAATTAAAGAATAATAAAAAATTTTATTATCAGCATATAACGCTTGTCCCGGAAAGACATTTAATACTACAAAAATTGACAATAGACTGATTCCAGAAAGCATAGAAATAAGAATCATCCCTATTGCAGTAACTAATGTTTTCCCGTTTTTTGTATATGGTTTATACATATAATATCTAAGTCCAGCACCAATAAAGCCACCAAAACCTAATACCATATTTAATGTGTTAGTCATAAAACTAATTTTAAAAATACGGAATGAAGACATATTTTTCGTTAAATTAATAGCTTTAAGGACAAAATAATCGTAAAGACATAAAATACTTATACCGAATAATCCGAATAATAAAACTTCTAAAAATTTCACCTCTCCTATAGTTAAGGTAAGATGATGTATTTTTTTAAAATCTAAACTAACTATCTCTTTTTTAAAATAGGAAAAAATTAAATAAAATATCAATAATCCCAAACCTATTTGAATTAAATTTTTCAAATAAGTAAAAGATTTTTTTTCGGTAATATTTTTCATTTTTCTTTTCCTTAAATAATATTTATCTACTTTATATTAACATTTTATAACTTTTTTTTCAATACAATTAATTACATAAAATTATGACTATAATATTTTTTAATCTACATATTCATGTAACTTATCTACATATTCATTATATAATTCTGGATAACCTTTTTTCACCGCTTTTAAAAATGTTTTTCGAATTTTATTGACTTTTTGTACATAAATCAACATAAATATCAATGTAAATATCACAATATACAAAATCAACATATCAATTAAAAACGCTCCAGGGGCTCTTTGATATAATCCGAGGAATAATATGAGTGTAGTTGTAAAAAATACCATTACTACTGAAGCTTTAAAACCTTTTTTATATCTTGTATAATCATCTTTTACAATTTTACATATTATATCTAATTCTTCCTTTGTATAACCACCATTTTTAATTGATTTCAAAGTATATCGCGGAAGCTTTTCAGATGTGAATATTAAAAATAATTTCGATAATATAGTTATCATACTTTCCCTCCTACTTCACATAAATATTACAGCAAAGAAAAGCTTTTTGCTCTCCTTTGCTGATTTATAATTAATTTTAAAGTTTTTTTATTAGTTCTGTAGTTAATATAGATGAATTTACTGCAGCTATTTGTAAGAATTCATCAAAAGTAACTCTTGTTCCTTCTTCTGCTTTATCACTTACACTACGGCAAACTATAAATTTTGTTCCAAATTGGTAACAAGTTTGAGCAATCGCTGCTGCTTCCATTTCAACTACTTGCATATTAGGAAAGTTTTTCAATATTCCTTTTTTCAACTCTTTATTAGAGATAAATGAGTCTGATGTACCCACTAAACCAAAATGAATATTATGATCTGGTAAGCTTATCTCTGAAGCTAGCTTTTGTAACTCTTCATCGCTCTTATACGCTGCTGGCATTTGTGGTACTTGACCAATTTCATAGCCAAATTCCGTCGCATCAACATCAAAATGTCTAACTTCAGTTGCAACAATCATATCCCCAATTTCCATATCACCTTGCAACGCTCCACAAGTACCTATATTAATTACGTATTCTGGTTTGTAGTGATCTAATAATAAAGTCGTAGCAATAGCCGCATTCACCTTCCCTGGTAAACTTAACATAAGAACAATGTTACGTCCTTCATATTTACCTTCATAAAATGTTACATGCGCTATTTTTTTCTCTTGTAGATCTTCTATCTTTTCTTTTATTATAGCCACTTCTTCTGGCATCGCACCTATTAATGCTATCATAGTACTATTCTACCACTAAAATTTTAATGTCCATTGAATCTTCTGGGCCTGTTGGTAACGAAACTTTTACAACATCTCCTACTTCTTTTCCTAACAAAGCTTGTGCTACAGGAGATTCATTTGAAATCTTAAATTCAAACGGGTTAGCTTCCGCACTACCTACAATTTTGTATGTTTCTGTTAAACCATCTGGCAATTCTTGATAAGTTACAGTATTACCAAGACGAATTAAACTTGATTTGTCATCTAAT
>ERZ772953.768-NODE-768-length-10373-cov-4.313724_pt1 | contig 10373 bp, 7 predicted proteins | sample MGYA00580685_ERZ772953 | MGnify/ENA primary metagenome ERZ772953 (study PRJEB29015, sample SAMEA2738080) | human oral metagenome | biome: human oral; feature: human-associated habitat; material: saliva | place: China | collected 2209 ...
CGTACAACCCCGGGCACCTGCTGGTCTGCCCGTACCGCCACATCCCGTTTTACGATGATGCGACCGAGGCGGAAACCATTGAGATTGCGCAGCTGACTCAGCTCGCCATGAAGGTTCTGCGTGAGGTGTCGCATAATGATGGCTTCAACATTGGCATGAATCAGGGCAAGGTGGGCGGCGCGGGCATTGCTGATCACCTGCATCAGCACATTCTGCCGCGCTGGAGTGGGGACACGAACTTCCTGCCGATTATCGCTCACACCAAGACCATGTCCCGCACGCTGGACGATATGCGTGTGGCTATTGCGGAGGGGTTTGCTCGCCTCAGCTAGGCAGCCCGGACTAAATAGCCCGGCGACCCGGTTGGAAGGCTTGGTGAGCTTGAAAATCTGCACTCACTACTTCAATTTGCCAACCAGTGCAGAAAAAACTTGCTTCATAAATGCGTAGATTAAGCGTTTAATTCTCATTTGAATGCTGTTACGTCTGCTATGTATGGCAAAGTTTTAAGTGCAGCGACGCTGCGGGGAAGCTTCCAGCTTCCATGAACACCGCACAGCTCACCGAAAAATAGCGGTCACCGATCGCTTTCGGGCTTGGCAGGGTAAGCACCCTGCCTCAACCACAGAGGTCAGCGCCTCAACTGAGAACCCACCCCGCCGTGCGTGAACGCGCGGCAACACTGCGAGGGGTGCGGATCAGCGTGAAGGGTGCTGGCCTCTTTTTGCGCCCCGAGGACGTGTGGCGTGAACCTGTCAGAGTCGTTAGAATCGCCAGCACCAGATGCGCCAGACCCGCTAGAGTGGAATGCTATGGACTACCCCAACCTGCTTGAGACTGCTTTCGACGAGTTCACTGCCGCGCCTGCTGTAGCTACTGTGCCTGCTGTAGTTACTGTGCCCGCCGCCGGTAATGATGCCGGTGCCGTCACCGCCGGTGACTCTGCAGGCGCGCCGCGGCTGCTCATCTGGAGGCAGATCCGCTGGTCCAATCGCCGCCCGCTCATTGAGGTGGAACCGGTCGTACCCGCGCAGCTTGGCGTTCCGAGCGGGGTGCGCATCCAGATTCCGCTGACCCCCGGCGCCTACCTGGGGTTGCGTATTCCGCGCGATAGCGAGGGTGAACTCTACCGCTACTGCGCCGGATACACCACCGGCACGAGCAACACCCCCGATTCCGGGGTTACCTCCGCCGGAATCCGCCGTGTACCCTGTCCCGAGGGCACCCGCATCCAGCGTGGCCAGCAGTGCCCGCGCTGCACCGCCCGCGACGAATTCACCGCCCTGCACAGCGCGCACCTGTACCCCGGAACGCTCACCGAATCCATGCGCGCCTACGCCATGCTGGAGCACCGCCTCTACATCGCCACGTTCCCAGACGGCACGCACAAGGTCGGCACGAGCTCCCTGCATTCGACCCCGCGCCGCCTGGACGAGCAGGCGGTCGCTACCGCCACCTACATTGCGCTCGCGCCCGACGGCCTGGCGATTCGCCGTGCCGAGGATGCCGTGACCGCCCTCGCGAAGATTCCGCAGGTCAAGCAGGTGGCGAGCAAGTACCGCGCCTGGACGAACCCGCTGCCCGGCGCGCAGCTTCGCTCTGCCCATCAAGAGGCGGTTGCCCGCGCCCGCGAAGCGCTCGCCGAACTGGCGCGCACCGAGCCGCAGGTGCCACTCACTGCCCTGGATGAGCCGTGGATTCCGTCGCTTGCCATGAACCGCCCGTATGCGGCACTGCGGGCGCAGTCGCCCGAACCTCTGGCGCCGTGTGACCCCGGTACCGAGAGTGGGGCGGCTGGTTTCTTCTGCACGGGTGCGGCGGGTCAGTTTTTGAGCGCCCACACCGGCGATGCTGACGCGGCGTTCCTGGTGAATACTGCCGCGTGGAGGAATGTGCTGGTGGAGCCTGCGCAGGAGTTCACGCGGGTGAGGGTGCAGGGCTCGCTGTTCTAAGCGGGCTCGCTGTTCTAATACCCCCGGCGCTCCGCCCTAGCCGGAGGCTCGCACCAACTCCCCGCACCAAAACCCCTGCCCCCCCCGCATCAAAACCCCAGTAACCCCGCCCCTTCCGGCGTGAGCGAACGATACCGCTACCCACATTCAGCCGCTGGCGTGCGTGTACTAAAATGGTAAGCATGTCCAAACCCCTCATTCGTCTTCTCGGCCAGGGCGTACGCGCCGCGACTAAGCTTCGCGGCGGCGGCTCCGCCTTCCCCGGCCTTGTCATGGAAAAATTGCACCCCGACTTCGTCGCTGAAGAGCTCGCGAAGCTGCCCTACGGCGTGGTTGTTGTCTCCGGTACGAACGGTAAGACCACCACCACGAAGATGGCTGTGCAGCTGCTTGAAGCTCAGGGTCTGAAGGTTTTCACTAACCGCACCGGTTCGAACTTTGTGCGCGGTGTTGCCGCGGCACTGCTGGGCGAGATGACTCTCGGCGGCAAGCTTGACGCTGATATCGCTGTGCTTGAGCTGGACGAGGCGCACGCCGTGCACTTCGTCAAGGCTGTCAAGCCCGACTACGCTCTGCTGTTGAACGTTCTGCGTGACCAGCTGGACCGCTTCGGTGAGATTGACACGACCCGCCGCATGCTGGCGACCGTCGCCTCCGCAACGACCGGCACCGTGGTGCTTAACCGTGAGGATCCGCGTATCCGCTCCCTCGCTGAGAACGTGCAGCCGGGCGTGACCGTCAAGTACTACGGCCTGGATGAGTCCCTGCGCTCGTACTTCCCCTCGGATGATGAGATGCGCGGCGGCACCGTCGCGAAGGCAACCCTGCCCGATGCAGACGTCACCCTGACCGCGTTCTCCGGCACCTCCGCAACCTTCGATCTGGCGGGTGTGGAGCGAGTCGGCGAGATTAACCTTTACGGCATTTACAACATCTTCAACGCGGCTGGCGCTATGGCGCTGACCCGCGCCGTCATGGGCGAGAAGCTCAACGAAGATAAGCTCATTGCGGAGCTGGCGAAGATTACCCCCGCCTTCGGTCGCGGTGAGACCCTGAACGTGAACGGCCGCCCGCTGCAGCTGCTGCTCGTGAAGAACCCGAGCGGTTTCCGCCTGTCCCTGGCGAGCGCGAACGCTGACGACTACGCCACCATGATTACGATTAACGACCAGTACGCTGACGGTCGTGACGTGTCCTGGCTGTGGGATGTTGACTTTGACAGCTTGAAGAAGACCGGCGTGCAGATGGTTTCGGGTGTGCGCGCCTGGGATATGGCGCTGCGCCTGGAGCATGACGGCGTGAAGGTTGACGAGGTCAACGAGAACCTCGCCGATGCGCTCAAGGGCTTCATTGCCTCCAGTGGTAACGCGCCCATGCGTATTTTCTGCACCTACACCGCAATGCTGGCTCTGCGTGAAGAGCTGGCAAAGATCACTGACGTTGAGAGGGTCTCCTAATGACGGCAACTCACACTTTTGAGGGCACCCCCGCCTCCGGCCCCAATAACGGTAAGACTCTGCGTATTCTGCAGCTGTACCCGCTCGACATGAACATTTACGGCGACTGGGGTAACACCCTGGCGTTGGCTCGTCGCGCGCAGGCACACGGCTTTGACGTGCAGATTCTGGACCACAACCCCGGTCAGCCTTTCCCGGAGGATGTTGACATCATTCTGGGCGGCGGCGGTCAGGATTCCGGTCAGTCCGTGATTCAGGACGACCTGCACGCGAACGGTGACACGCTGCGCTCGCTGGCTGAGGCTGGCGTGCCGATGCTCGTCATTTGTGGCCTGTACCAGCTGTTCGGCAAGGAGTTCCGCACCCGTGAGGGTGAGGTGCTCAAGGGTATCGGCATTTTTGATGCGCACACGGTCGGCGGCGATGACCGCCTGATCGGCAACATTGTTGAGGAGTCTGAGGAGTTCGGCACCGTGATTGGTTTTGAGAACCACTCGGGCCTGACCTACCTGGGCGCCGGATGCACCCCGCTGGCTACCGTCACCAAGGGCGAGGGCAACAATGTGACTGACGCGTACGAGGGTGCGCGCGTGCACAATGTGATTGGCACCTACCTGCACGGTTCGCTGCTGCCGAAGAACCCGAAGATTTCGGACTACCTGATTGAGCAGGCGGCTAAGCGTAAGTTTGGCGAGTTCACGCCGAACACGATTGACGACTCGCTGGTGGAGAAGGCACGCGCTTCGGCTGCGTCTCGCCCCCGCTAGCACCCTATTCCGGGCGGTGGCGTGCACTTTCTGAGGTGGTGTGCGCCTCCGCTACGGTATAGTTATGTGAGTACAGTACGGTGCGTGGGACGTTTCGCCGTGCCCGCACAGAGGTTTTGACTAAGGGAGATACGAATGTCCGGTCACTCTAAATGGGCGACTACTAAGCACAAGAAGGCTGCTATCGACGCTAAGCGCGCGAAGGCTTTCGCGAAGTTCATTAAGGCAATTGAAGTTGCAGCACGTATGGGCGGCGCTGATATTGCTGGTAACCCCGCTCTTGACCTGGCTGTGTCGAAGGCGAAGAAGAACTCCGTTCCTAACGACAACATTGACCGCGCAATCAAGCGTGGCGCTGGCCTGACCGGTGAGACCATTGACTACACCGAAATCATGTACGAAGCACGCGGCCCGCAGGGTACCGCTCTGTACATTGAGTGTCTGACCGATAACCGTAACCGTGCAGCGTCTGAGGTTCGCCTGGCTGTGACCCGTAACGGCGGCACCATGGCTGACCAGGGTTCGGTTGCGTTCCTGTTCGAACGTAAGGGCGTTGCTGAGGTCACCAAGACTGACGGTCTGACCGAGGATGACGTTCTGATGGCTGTCCTGGATGCAGGTGCCGAAGAGGTTCTGGACGAGGGCGACGTGTTCACCGTTGTTTCCGCAGCGACCGACCTGCCCGAGATTCGTAAGGCACTGGACGAGGCTGGCCTGGAGTACAACAACGACGACCCGGTCTTCCGCCCGACCATGCAGGTTGACCTGGACGCTGAGGGTGCTAAGAAGTTCATGAAGCTGGCAGACGCTATTGAAGAGCTCGACGACGTTCAGAACGTCTACTCGAACGCTAACGTTTCTGCTGAGGTTATGGCAGAGCTGGAAGCTGAGTAATCACAGCTGAGTAATCACTCAGGTTCTGATATCTGATGCTTGAAGAAGCCGCTCCTTTAACCGAGCCGCCGCAGGGTGGCTGGTTGGGGGAGTGGCTTCTTAGCGTCTTGGGGACGTTCACGCGTAGCGACCGTTCTCGCGGTGACAATGTTCGTGGCGTGCCCCGGTGCCGGGTGCTAGGATTCTGGAGGACTAGATTCTGGAGGACTGGAATCTAGAGATTCTCTAGGGAGTTTGTCGAAAGGGGAGATGATGGCTGCCGCTCAACCTGCCGCACGCGATAGCATGCGTGAGAACCGCGCCGCCACCGCCGTGGAGCGTGTGCCGGGTGCCACCCGCATCATGGGTGTTGACCCGGGTCTGACCCGCTGCGGCTTCTCCATGCTCGATATGACCGCCGACCGTAAGGCGCACTTCGTGAACGTGGGTGTTGCCGGCACGATCCCGGCGGAGTCCCTGGACCAGCGTATTCTCTGGATTTTCAACGCCGCCTCCCACTGGCTGGACACCTATAAGCCGGATGCCCTGGCGATTGAGCGTATCTTCGCGCAGGAGCAGGTGAACACGGTGATTGGTACGGCGCACGCTTCGGGTGCGGTGATTTCTGCGGCGGCGATGCGCGGGGTGCCGGTGTTCTTCCATACCCCTTCGGAGGTGAAGGCGGCGGTGACCGGTAGCGGCCGCGCCGATAAGGCGTCGGTCGGTCGCATGGTGACCCGTATTTTGGGGCTGGATTCCATGCCGAAACCCGCCGATGCTGCCGATGCCCTGGCGATTGCGATCTGTCACGGCTGGCGTGGCGGCGGCATCGGTTCGGGTATCAATATGTCCGCTCAGACGCAGACTCACCAGGGTTCACGCCCGGCACGGGCTCGCCGCGGTGGGTCGTTGACTCCGGCGCAGCGTGCCTGGATGGAGGCGGAGGCGCGCGCTCGCCGCTAGAGGTGCCTGTGTGTGCCTTTGCGCCCCTGCCGCTGGTTCGCATGTATTCGCTAAGAAGTTCGAATATATGCTTGATTTCAGAAGAAATATTCTAATATACTTGTAGTGTCTCCCCGTCGAACTGGGGGAGTGCGTTCTGTGGGTGCCGGAGTGCCCGGTGCCCTCACACTGCCGCGAGCCTCAATCCGGGGGCGCGGTGTTGAAAGGTGGAGAGAAATGATTGCATCCCTGACCGGTCGTGTGGCTCAGGTGGGCCTTGATCATGCGGTGATTAACGTGAACGGTTTCGGTATGCTCGTGTACGCTACTGCGCGTACTCTCTCCAAGCTGCGCACTGGTGAGGAAGCTACCGTGCTGACCACCATGATTGTGCGTGAAGAGTCGATGACTCTGTACGGTTTTTCGGAGCCTGCCGAGCGTGAAGTGTTCGATATGATGCTTTCGGTTTCCGGTATTGGTCCGCGTATTGCGCTGGCGGTGTTGAGTGTTCACACTGCCGCTGAGGTGGAGCGCGCCGTGGCGACCGGTGACGATAAGGCGTTCACGAAGGTTCCCGGTATTGGTCCGAAGGGTGCCCGCCGTATTGTGCTGGAGCTTGCCGGCAAGCTGATTCTGAGCGACGGCCAGACCGACGAGCTGCCGCTGAGCCAGGGCATTGTCTGGAAGCCGCAGGTGCTTGACGCTCTCACCTCCCTGGGCTGGAGCGAGAAGGACGCTTCCGCCGCTATTGACGCTTACGTGCAGCACAACCCTGCCGCAGAGACTGAGCCGGTGGGTGTGGCTCTGCGCGGTGTGCTCGCCTCCTTGGGTACTCAGAACACGGTGGGCCGCCACTAAGCGGCGCGCCCTGTTCGATGTATCCCACTCAAACTTTTGTGAAAGAAGAATTCTATGAGCCAGAATCCCTATGAGCCGCAAGCCGCGGCGTCCCTGGTTTCCGGCGGGTATTTTCCCGGTCAGGTGCCCGGCACTCAGGCGTCTTCAGCTCCCGCCCAGCGCCTCGTGGCGATGGAAGAAGAGCCTGAAGAGAAGATGATTGAGGCGGCACTGCGCCCTAAGTCCCTGGATGACTTTGTGGGTCAGCGCCGTGTGCGTCAGCAGCTGTCCCTGGTGCTGGAGGCTTCGAAGATGCGTGGCCGTAGCGCCGACCATGTGCTGCTTTCGGGCCCTCCCGGTCTGGGTAAGACCACTCTCGCAATGATTATTGCGGCAGAGATGGAGGCGCCGCTGCGCATTACCTCCGGCCCGGCGATTCAGCATTCGGGTGATTTGGCGGCGATTCTGTCTTCGCTGACTCCCGGTGAGGTGTTGTTCCTGGATGAGATTCACCGTATGAGCCGCCCGGCTGAGGAAATGCTCTACATGGCGATGGAAGATTTCCGTGTGGACATTGTGGTCGGTAAGGGTGCGGGTGCGACCTCCATTCCGCTGGAGCTGCCGCAGTTCACCCTGGTGGGTGCGACGACCCGTGCGGGTCTGCTGCCCGGGCCTCTGCGTGACCGCTTCGGCTTTACCGGTCACCTGGAGTTCTACTCGGTGGAGGAGCTTGAGCTGGTGCTTCGCCGTAGCGCGGGTCTGATGGACATGCAGATTACCTCCGAGGGATTCACCGAGATTGCCGGTCGTTCCCGAGGCACGCCGCGTATTGCGAACCGTCTGCTGCGCCGTGTGCGTGACTGGGCGCTGGTCAACGGCGTGGACCGCATCAATGCGACCGATGCCGCAACCGCGCTGGACATGTACGAGGTGGATTCGCGCGGCCTGGACCGCCTGGACCGTGCCGTGCTGGAGGCGCTGATTCACAAGTTCGGCGGCGGCCCGGTGGGTCTGTCCACCCTCGCCATTGCGGTGGGTGAAGAGACGGAGACCGTGGAGACGGTTGCTGAGCCGTACCTGGTGCGTGAGGGCCTGATTGGTCGTACTCCGCGCGGTCGTGTGGCTCTGCCCGCGGCGTGGGAGCACCTCGGCTTGGAGGCCCCGGAGATTCAGCTTTAGGCCCGCACCAGCTCTAGATGCGCACCAGCTGATAACACTGTAGTAGCCCGTGGGAGGTATCCGCCTCCTGCGGGCTTCTCTTTGCCCCCCCCGGTAGCTCTTCTGCAGGCACTGTCGGGGTTCCATTAGGCTCTGCCGGGCTCTGCTGGTCTTTACCAGTGACATAAAATTACGCCGAGAGAGTCCAAAACTCAGGTTAACCTCACAAAAACGCTGGTTCGGGGCGCTAAAGCTCATGCTCTCGCGTAGGATGGATACGTACTGTATCTACGATTCCACACCTTCCGGTACGCTCAACCCTCGCGGTGAGCGGCACGGGTGCGGATGTGAAAGTGAGACCATGGATTTTAACCTCCTGATTATGATTGCCATGATGGCGCTGCTGGCATGGATGATGTTCTCTGCGCAGAAGCGTCAGCGTAAGCAGATGGAGGAACTGCGCGCAATGCAGCAGTCTCTCGTCCCCGGCACCCAGGTGATGACTGGTTCCGGCATCTACGGCACCGTCGTCAGCACTGACCTTGAGAGCAACAAGCTACAGCTTCAGATTGCGGACGGTGTTGTTATCACCCTGGCACTGAACGCGATTATGGCTGTCGTTGAGGAGGAGGCCCCCGCAGCGCCCCTGACCGAGGACGTGTACGAGGCTACCGCATCCGAAGCTCCCGCTTCCGATACCTCTTCTGATACTGCTAAGTAATTCAGAGCGTATGAGCCCGGCGCCCATAAGCGGCGTCGGGTTTTCGCGTTACGGAATCTGTAGAACACTCAATACTATTCACACGAAGAAGGAACATTATGGCTAAGCGTTCACCGCTTGCAGCCGCGCGAGGGGCGCTCCTCTCGATGGTCCTGCTCATGGTTGTTATGGCTGCCGGTATTTTTGGCAGCACCTACTCGGGAGGTTCGTGGGCACCGAAGCTCGCCCTGGACCTTTCGGGTGGTACTCAGATGATTCTTTCTCCGAAGGTCAATGGCTCTTCGGATGGGAACGTCACCCAGGAGCAGTTGAACCAGGCGGTTGAGATTATTCGTCAGCGCGTTGATGGTGCCGGCGTTTCGGAGGCGGAGGTTACCACCTCCTTCGGCTCGGGTAATAACGTGGTTGTTTCGGTTCCCGGAACGATTAGCGCTGAGACTCGTCAGCTGATTCAGGCGTCTGCAAATATGACGTTCCGCCCGGTGCTGCTTTCTGGTGCCGGTACTGCGGTGGCTGAGGACGCCCGCACTGCGGACGATAAGCTGCCCAAGCCCTCCGCGGAACCGACTAATGGTTCGGACCGCAACTGGATTACTGCGGACCTGTACAAGCAGTACGAGGCGAAGGACTGCACCGCGGCACGTAATGAGGACGCCGATAGTGCGGACCCGACTAAGCCGATGGTGGCGTGCTCCACTGACGGTCATGAGAAGTACATTCTGGGTCCTGTGGAGCTGAGCGGTAGCGATATTTCTACCGCAAGCCACTCGCAGGAGACGAGTGGTCAGGGCGTGACGACGGGCCGTTGGGCTGTGAACATTCAGTTCAACGATGAGGCTCGTGAGAAGTTCCAGAACATCACTTCTCGCCTGAACGCGATTCGTGCGAAGAACGCAAATGATCCGCGCGCTCGCTTCGCAATTCTGCTGGACGGCAAGGTGCTGTCCTCTCCGGTGTCGCAGGCAGTGATTTCTGACGGCAAGCCGCAGATTACCGGTAACTTCACCGAGCAGGAAGCGAAGGCTCTCGCCGACCAGCTCAAGTACGGTGCCCTGCCGATTAGCTTCACGATCCAGTCGGAGCAGCAGATTTCTGCGACTCTGGGTTCGGAGCAGCTGCGTGTGGGTTTGCTGACCGGTCTGATTGGTCTGCTGCTGGTGTTCGTGTACTCGCTGTTCCAGTACCGTCTGCTGGGCTTTGTGACGATTGCGTCGCTGATTGTTGCGGGCATTATTTCGTATGAGGCGATTGCGCTGCTGGGTTGGGCGTTGAACTACCGCCTGTCCCTGGCCGGTGTGGCGGGTCTGATTGTGGCGATTGGTGCTACGGCTGACTCGTTCATCGTCTACTTTGAGCGTATCCGTGATGAGATTCGTGCGGGCCGCACGATCCCGTCGGCGGTGAACCACGGTTGGCAGCGCGCATCCCGCACTATCTTGGCGTCGAAGGCTGTGAACCTGCTGGCTGCTGTGGTGCTGTACGTGGTGTCGGTTGGTTCGGTGAAGGGCTTCGCGTTCACCCTTGGTTTGACTGCGATTGCTGACCTTGTGGTCGTGTACCTGTTCACCCACCCGATGCTGACCCTGCTGGCGAATACCCGCTACTTCGGTGAGGGTCATCGCCACTCGGGCCTGTCGCCTGAGTCGCTGGGCGCTACGCCGCTGTA
>ERZ772953.770-NODE-770-length-10356-cov-9.232016_pt1 | contig 10356 bp, 12 predicted proteins | sample MGYA00580685_ERZ772953 | MGnify/ENA primary metagenome ERZ772953 (study PRJEB29015, sample SAMEA2738080) | human oral metagenome | biome: human oral; feature: human-associated habitat; material: saliva | place: China | collected 2209 ...
CGAGGGTAAGGACACGATCTACACCAGCTTTAACCAGCATGTTAGCAACTAGTTTAGCTGTTAGTGGTTCTCTAGATGATGCAATTCTATCTTGGCGTGCATAGCCAAAATACGGAAGGACAACGTTGATACTGTGGGCACTTGCACGCACACAAGCATCAACCATAATTAACAATTCCATTAGGTGATTGTTAACAGGGAAACTTGTAGATTGGATGATGTAAACATCGTAGCCACGAACACTCTCTTCGATATTAACTTGGATCTCTCCATCAGAAAATTGACGAGATGATAGTTTTCCAAGTGGAATACCGACAGCATCCGCAATTTTTTGCGCAATCTCTTGGTTAGAGTTGAGTGCGAAAAGTTTCATATTTTTTCTATCTGACATTATAGACCGTCCTCTGTAAACTTTATAAATCCTAGTTATATATGTCTTACCTATATGAACTGGGATTTGTGTATTTTTATCTTTTCTATTTTACCAAAAAGTAGAGATTATTTCAGCTATTTTTCATGCTTTTGATAAATCGAACCAATTTTGAAGGGGCTTTTTGGTAGGAAATCTGATTTTCCTCTAAAAATTGTTGGAAATCCTGTTTGCCTTGCTCGTGATTTTCCACTTCAAGCTCTAATTCGTAATCTGTCATACCAAAGTATTGACTCTCATCTAGCGCCATGAGACCAATAGCTGTCTTTATTTCATAGCGAAGCGTTGTGAGACAACCAAGCACCTGCCACTCACTAGTTTGGATACCCTGTTTAGCCAATTCATCAAGAACCAGCCCCTGAGGAAGTTCTTCCTTAGCCAGATAGTTTTCAGCATCTTTTAGTTGTAATTTTTGATTGTATTCCATGTTTCCAATACTTTGTGGGATTTTGAGTGTCAATTCTGCCCAGTCTTTAAAAGTTCGAATACGCATAGCAACTTTCTTTTCTCGTAGTTCAAAATCAGGTGTGTCGATGTAGTAATTTTTTTGAAGAATAGGAGTGACACCTGTGAACTGGTCTTTTAGACGATCATATTCATCTTTTTTCAATAGTGTTTTCAATTCAATTTCTAAATGTTTCATTTTTCTTACCTTTTCTTTATCGTTGAAAGCGGATTTATGGTATAATAAGCATTGTATTTATTGTATATGAATCTGGAGAAAAAATCAAAGATATTTTTGAAGGATAATATGAGAACAAGGGAGAATATATGACCTTAGAATGGGAAGAATTTCTAGATCCTTACATTCAAGCTGTTGGTGAGTTAAAGATTAAACTACGTGGTATTCGTAAGCAATATCGCAAGCAAAATAAGCATTCTCCGATTGAGTTTGTGACTGGTCGAGTCAAGCCAATTGAAAGTATCAAGGAAAAAATGGCTCGACGTGGTATTACTTATGCGACCTTAGAACACGATTTACAGGATATTGCTGGTTTGCGTGTGATGGTCCAGTTTGTAGATGATGTCCAAGAAGTTGTGGCTATTTTGCGCAAGCGTCAGGATATGCGTATCATACAGGAGCGAGATTACATTACTCATCGAAAGGCTTCAGGCTACCGTTCCTATCATGTGGTAGTAGAATATATGGTTGACACCATCAATGGAGCCAAGACCATTTTAGCAGAAATTCAAATTCGTACTTTGGCCATGAATTTCTGGGCAACAATAGAACATTCTCTCAACTACAAGTACCAAGGGGATTTCCCAGAGGAGATTAAGAAGCGACTGGAAATTACATCCAAGATTGCCCATCAGTTAGATGAAGAAATGGGTAAAATTCGTGATGATATCCAAGAAGCCCAGGCACTTTTTGATCCTTTGAGTAGAAAATTAAATGATGGTGTAGGAAACAGTGACGATACAGATGAAGAATACAGGTAAACGAATTGACCTGATAGCTAATAGAAAACCGCAGAGTCAAAGGGTTTTGTATGAATTGCGAGATCGTTTGAAGAGAAATCAGTTTATACTCAATGATACCAATCCAGATATCGTTATTTCCATTGGTGGGGATGGCATGCTCTTGTCGGCCTTTCATAAGTACGAAAATCAGCTTGACAAGGTACGCTTTATCGGTGTTCACACTGGACATTTGGGCTTCTATACGGACTACCGTGATTTTGAGTTGGATAAGCTAGTGACTAATTTGCAGCTAGATACAGGAGCAAGAGTCTCTTACCCTGTTCTAAATGTGAAGGTCTTTCTTGGAAATGGTGAAGTGAAGATTTTTAGAGCACTAAATGAAGCCAGTATCCGAAGGTCGGATCGAACAATGGTAGCAGATATTGTAATCAATGGTGTCCACTTTGAACGTTTTCGTGGAGATGGGCTAACAGTTTCGACACCGACTGGTAGTACAGCCTATAACAAGTCGCTTGGTGGAGCTGTTTTACACCCAACCATTGAAGCTTTGCAATTAACGGAAATTGCCAGCCTTAACAATCGTGTCTATCGAACGCTGGGTTCTTCCATTATTGTGCCTAAGAAGGATAAGATTGAACTCATTCCAACGAGAAACGATTACCATACCATTTCGGTTGACAATAGCGTTTATTCTTTCCGCAATATTGAGCGTATTGAGTATCAAATCGACCATCATAAGATTCACTTTGTCGCGTCGCCGAGCCATACCAGTTTCTGGAATCGTGTTAAGGATGCTTTTATCGGCGAGGTGGACGAATGAGGTTTGAATTTATCGCAGATGAGCATGTCAAGGTTAAGACCTTCTTAAAAAAGCACGAGGTTTCTAAGGGGCTTCTGGCCAAGATTAAGTTTCGAGGCGGAGCTATTCTGGTCAATGACCAACCGCAAAATGCAACTTATCTATTGGATATTGGAGACCGAGTTATCATCGATATTCCCGCTGAGGAAGGCTTTGAAACTCTGGAAGCAATCGAGCGCCCACTGGATATTCTCTATGAGGATGACCATTTTCTAGTCTTGAATAAACCCTATGGAGTGGCTTCTATTCCTAGTGTCAATCACTCCAATACCATTGCCAATTTTATCAAGGGTTACTACGTCAAGCAAAACTATGAGAATCAGCAGGTTCACATTGTAACTAGGCTCGATAGGGACACTTCTGGCTTGATGCTCTTTGCCAAGCACGGCTATGCCCATGCACGATTAGACAAGCAGTTGCAGAAGAAATCTATCGAGAAACGCTACTTTGCTTTGGTTAAAGGTGATGGATATTTGGAACCAGAGGGTGAAATTATTGCTCCTATTGCGCGTGATGAAGACTCCATTATCACTAGACGGGTGGCTAAAGGTGGAAAATATGCCCATACTTCTTACAAGATTGTAGCTTCTTATGGGAATATTCACTTGGTAGACATTCGCCTGCACACTGGTCGAACCCACCAAATCCGAGTCCATTTTTCTCATATTGGTTTTCCTTTGTTGGGAGATGACTTGTACGGTGGTAGTCTAGATGATGGAATTCAGCGCCAAGCCCTGCATTGCCATTATCTATCCTTTTATCATCCATTTTTAGAGCAAGACTTGCAGTTAGAAAGTCCCTTGCCGGATGATTTTAGCAACCTTATTACCCAGTTATCAACTAATACTCTATAAAAATTGTTTCAGAGTATAATTATTATCTTAAAGGAGAAAACTCATGGAAGTTTTTGAAAGTCTCAAAGCCAACTTGGTTGGTAAAAATGCTCGTATCGTTCTCCCTGAAGGGGAAGAACCTCGTATTCTTCAAGCGACTAAACGCCTGGTAAAAGAAACAGAAGTGATTCCTGTTTTGCTTGGAAATCCTGAAAAAATTAAAATTTATCTTGAAATCGAAGGTATCGAGGACGGTTATGAAGTCATCGACCCTCAACACTACGATAAATTTGAAGAAATGGTTGCTGCTTTAGTGGAGCGTCGCAAGGGCAAAATGTCTGAAGAAGATGCACGCAAGGTTTTGGTTGAAGATGTCAACTACTTTGGTGTTATGTTAGTTTACTTGGGCTTGGTTGATGGAATGGTATCAGGTGCGATTCACTCAACTGCTTCAACAGTTCGTCCAGCCCTTCAAATCATCAAAACTCGTCCAAATGTAACTCGTACTTCAGGTGCCTTCCTCATGGTTCGTGGTACGGAACGTTACCTATTTGGAGACTGTGCTATCAACATCAATCCAGATGCAGAAGCTTTGGCTGAAATTGCCATCAACTCAGCAATTACAGCTAAGATGTTTGGAATCGAGCCTAAAATTGCTATGCTAAGCTATTCTACTAAAGGTTCAGGATTTGGAGAAAGCGTTGATAAGGTTGTTGAAGCAACTAAAATTGCTCACGACTTGCGCCCTGACCTTGAAATCGATGGTGAGTTGCAATTTGATGCAGCCTTTGTTCCTGAAACTGCAGCTCTGAAAGCTCCTGGAAGTACGGTAGCTGGTCAAGCAAATGTCTTCATCTTCCCAGGTATCGAGGCAGGAAATATCGGCTACAAGATGGCAGAACGTCTTGGTGGCTTTGCGGCTGTAGGACCTGTTTTGCAAGGTTTGAACAAGCCAGTTAACGACCTTTCTCGTGGATGTAATGCAGATGATGTTTACAAGTTGACCCTTATCACAGCAGCCCAAGCTGTTCATCAATAAGATTTAGTCCTCTTTCCTTTGGGAAGAGGCTTTTTATACTCAATGAAAATCAAAGAGCAAACTAGGAAACTAGCCGCAGTCTGCTCAAAACACTGTTTTGAGGTTGTAGATAGGACTGACGAAGTCAGTCACATATATACGGCAAGGCGACGTTGACGTGGTTTGAATTTGATTTTCGAAGAGTATAAACTCATCTGATAATAACTATCTTACCCCAATCCCCAAACAAAAACTGGACTTCCTCCCCAAATGCGCCTATCTCCCTCCCAACTGCACTTTTTGGATAAAAAAATAGGCAGAACAAACGTCCTACCTAGAAAATATAAGAATTCCAAGTTAATAAAACCGAAATGATTTCGTGTCATTATTAAGTAAAGAAAAGAAATTTTAGTATTTCTAAAAACTATTTATAATAGACACTATAGCATTAAATAAAAATGGTACAGAAAATACTACTGTCAATCTTAAATTTTTAAATCTCGCATAATTTGTTATCCCAATTAGTAATACTGTCAATATGCTGAAATAAGCAAACTTTATATCCGATGGATTAAATAAGTAACAAAGTAAAATGCTAAAACTTAAGGTTATATTTTTAGATAAAAGAACATCTCCAAAGTTCCTCTTATCCTTATCAAAAAATAATGTAATCAGAAAGAGAGAAAATCCATATTCAATAAGAGTTGCTATAAATGTGAAAACAACAGAAATCACTGTCAATATTGTTTCTATTTTAATTGTAAAAAGATTAGATAGTTCAGATAATTTATCAATTTGTTCATTTAAAATTCCCGACTTCATCAGTAAATCAATAAACAGATATAAAAGAAAAAGATAAATAATCAGATTCATTAACTTGTATAAACTATTATTTGTTTGAAATTTCATAAACCCGTCCTTCCTCTATTAAAATCCTTTGAGATTTGCTAATCAATTCTTGATGCAATAAATTATGAGATACATATATAATAGTAGAGCTTTCTTTCATGGAAATTAAGCGATTAGCAATCATATCAATACTTCTTGCATCCACTGTTGATAAGGTCTCATCAATAAAAATATAATCCCAATTTTTAGCAAAAATTAAGGATAAGCCTAATTTGAATTTTGTTCCAGTAGAGGCTGTCATATAGTTATCTCCGATTTTGTTATCAAAAAAAGTATTAATTTGTTCTTTATCCTCAAATGATAGATGAATTTGAAAAGAATCACACAATAACTGCAAATTTTCTTCTATAGTGAATGGAATAACCCCAAGCTGATTGGTATCAAGGTATAGTACATCTTTGGAGACACAATTCTTTAAACCACTATCAAAAGTCTCTAGCCCAGCTAAAAGTTGTAGAAGGGTGCTCTTTCCTGAACCATTCTCTCCTTCAACTCTGTAAATTCCCTTATCAATCTCGAGTGATATATTTTTCAGTATACATTTATCATAACTTTTGGATTCATTTTCAATTTTCATAATTTAATTCCCTCTATCAACGCTGCTAAAATTAATAAAAGATAAGAAATGATATACCATTTTAAATTGCTTTTTATATAAATAAGTATATTTTTAATTCCCCTATCCTTCAATAATCGGTATAAAAGATACTGACTCATACCTTGATACCAAATAAAATTCGGTATTTCAATAAGACCATGAGGTAATATTCCTTTTATTGTAGCTACTATTCCAATCATCTGACCAGATATACCCAATTGTATTCCTAAAGATAGCAAATCAAAAAGTTGCAATAAGGGCGAAATCGGAAAACAGAATAGATATAGCAAAAAATTTGTAGAATTTGCCTGTAAAACTGTCAATGTAAATTGTAATTCCAGTTTCGGAGGTATAGTAGCAAAAGTCTCACTTTTTAATATAAAGCTTAAAAGTAAACCTAGTGAAAAACAGACTATACAAAATAACACATAGTAAATCAGAAAACCACTTTTTCTCATCTAATGCCCCCTACTAAAGTTAAAAATATTATCAGAAAACAATATAAAACCAGAAAACTCCATCTCAATAAACTAACTGTACCTTTAATTAAAAATAGAGCTTTCTTATAGTAGACATAGGCTATAAAATAATTGAATGGAATCAATAACAAATTCAACAAAATACTTTTTATATCATTACTATAACTTGTCACCGGAATCAAACATAACAACAATGAAAATTGTAAGAAAGAGATTAAATGCGTCAACATCATTAGTTGTGCATTCTTAAAAAAGAAATTCATTTTAGAATGATTGAGAGCAGATAATTGGAGTAAAGCTAGATCTACCCCAATTGAGGATTTATGATTCCCTATTATTGCCTCCATTAATGTGATATATATTGAGGTATAAAGAAACAATATTGGTATTTTTGTGCCATCAATTGATAATATCGTCATCATATACCAAAATAGATAGGAAAGGAGAATACTAATCAAAATAAAAGAAAAAGTTAACCCTTTATTTAACCAACAAAAACGAAGCAATATAAATAGACTGCTACGAAATCTTTTTTGGCTCATTCGACTGCTTTTAAAATAGAAATTACTCGCATGATTATCTAATATCCCCATGACTAAAATAAAATAATTGAGTAGTATGGCATAAATTACAACTTGTCCTTGTTCTATAGACAATAGTCCTATAGATAAAAATAAGAACAATTTACTTATAATTGAAAACAAACTAGGTAGAATTAAAGAAATAATTTGAATAACTATCAAACAAAGAGTAATGGATAAATAAAAATATCCAATAATGTCTAGAAAATACAAAACAAATAAATAAATGAATGATTGTAAAATTTGGAAAGAATAATATTTCTTGACAATGGCAAGAAGATAGAGAAAAATATAGTTTTTCCTTATATAGAAAGTATTTATTTTTTTACTTTGAATAGGCAGTTTCATATTATAACGATTCAAAGTAGCGTAATCTACTACCAAAAAAAGTAAAAATAATTTCCCTTGAAAAGGAAGATAGCTTTTAAAATAGATTGACAAACTTATGATAACAAAAAACAAAAGGGTTATCCCAATAAAATTAAGATAACCTAAAATACTTTCACATTCTTTTTTAGAAAGTATTTTCATCTAGTTCTACCATAGAGCTGCTTTAGCAGCACTTTTCTTTTTCAACATATAAAGAACTGTTGCTGCAATACCCGAACCAATAGAACCTACTCCTGTGATTGCACCTACAATTGAAATTACTGCTGTAACTGTACTATAAGCACTAATCAAATTGACTACAGTAGCAGCAGATCCTGTCGAAATTTCTAATGTCCCAGCCAACATAGGAAAAGAAACAACACCCAAGCTTAACCAACTAATGACTGCTAACATTGCTGAAACAATGAGAAATTTATTATGAAATTCCATTCTTTTAGATTTCATTTTAGTGTACTCCTTTTGTATATTATTTATGTTTTATTGAGAGTTAATTCGCACATGTTGTATTCCTAACTCTCTTCAAATGTTCGTCTATATTTTATACTACTTTTATTAACATATCTATAATAAATAAATTACTACTACATTTTCCTAGATTATCAAATTACTTTTATATCACTAAGACTCAATAAAAGATAATGTCTATTTAACTTTTATACGATTACTACCTCCTTTTTAGTTCACACTTCCTACATCATAAATAAACATACTCAACCCTCACAATCTCCAAATCACTCTTTTATATCATTGAAAATTAAGTTTCATCCTCTATACTAATGTAGGAAACCTATTAAAACATTCCTTTAATCCAATATAAGAATACTTTATTCCATTAATCTCTACCCGATATTATAGATAGAACCAAATTCCTATACTTAAAAGGACAAATAACGTTCCAACCATAATAAACCTCCTTTCTTTTTGGAATCGCTTTCTTTATGGGTTTAGTATAACAAAAACATGAAAAAACAACATGACTTAGAAGTCAGGTTGTTGGGAAATCTATTTGTTTTTCTGCTAAGATTCTCTGAACTAGTATCTGATCGTCTAGCAATTCTGCTAGAGAAATTGCCTTTTCATAGAAACTTTCTGCCTCTAAAATATTCTTGTCTACAAATAAAGCATATTTTGCCTTTAGCAAAAATAGATGAGGTCGGTAAAAAACATGTCTTGTTTTAGCAATAATTTTCTCAAATGTTTGAATATATATCAGACTATCTTCTGTCTGAATTTGGATAAATAGGCTCAGAAGAACTTTTTCCATCTGAGCTAGGCTAGCCTTATCTTCATATTCTGAACATAGCAATACTTTTTGAGCTAACTCCTCAAAATGTTCTTTCTCTTCTAATCCCATAGCACAACAAAAGAAATACAATTCAATAATCAACAAATCATTTACAGAAAAATATTTCTTTTTTAATAACTGCTGGAAATATTCTTCCACTAACCCTAAACCGTAGGTCGCATCTGAACTACCATAAATATCAAAACGAGCTTGTGTCACATCCACAATTAACTGTTCTTCCTCAGGCAAATTCTCATAATAGTTTTCATATATTTCCTCAAGTATAGCTTCTTTTCGTTCGATTCTTCTCTTATCAGCGTAGGTTTGAGAATGAATCAGCTCATCTTTTAGTTTTAGGAATGCTTTTGGAATCTCTATAGCCTTAACATCTACAATATTCTGTAATGATACTCCAAGTTTATCCGCAATCAATAATAATTTAGGAAGTGTTGCTAAGGCTTGCCCATTTTCAATACGTGCTAGCTGACGAATCGTCAACTCTGATTCATCTCCACAAATATCTATCTGAGTTTTCCCACAAGATCGCCTAATAGTTTTGATTTTATAACCAATTTCACGTTTCAACTCATCCATAGTAATACTCCTTAAGTTGATTACAAAGATTTCTTTTTCTTCCTAATTCTTTTGTCAATCATATATAAAACGATAATCGAAAACAGCGGTGGTACAATATAACTCTTTTCACTCATTGTCAGCTGAAATCCCAGGGTTGCTAGTATCTTAAAGATGAAAATATTCATCAAAAATAGAAAAATAAATACTAAAAAATATTTTAAAATCTTATTCATTTCTTTTCTTCAACTTTCCTAATTTCTATACCTATTTTATCAAATTTTATTAAAAAATACATGCAAAACTCCAAATAAACACCTCAACTGCACTTTTGGGGGCAAAAAATAGGCAGAACGAATGTCCTACCTACTAAAAATATGGTACGAAAGGAAATTGATGTTTTACTGTCACCCTAGGCAAACTTGGGACAAATAAATCATTGATAGTAACATTTACGACATCCTATTTATTACTACAATTTCTAATGTCCCTGCTATTTCTAAGCCACCTCTGGTATGATCTATTCATAGTCAGAATAGATAACACCGTTCTAAATTACGATTCATAGTTACTCCTTTTTTGATTCGTTGCTACAAGACTCCTATTTACCCATAGATTGTCTACTACTTCAAATTTATCCGTTCTTTTTTTTTACTTCTATATAAAAGAATGAATACCATCATAAATAATGCAATCGTTGGTATATTGAAACTATCAAACCAAGTAGGTAAAGATACTTTATTTATGTCAGCTACTAATCTGATGATTATATAGGACATCGAAATAAGTAATACCATGATTTCAGGCCAAACTTTCAATACTGACTTAACGAATTTCATATTAAACTCCAATTTGATGCATTCTGAGATTCTACCTTAGCCATTTTAGCGTAGACTAACAAGTCATTCTTAACTGCTCACCCTACTTGCTTTTTATTGACCTTATATCCTAGATAAAAGAGCCCAAATAAAACAGG
>ERZ772953.774-NODE-774-length-10341-cov-4.452168_pt1 | contig 10341 bp, 12 predicted proteins | sample MGYA00580685_ERZ772953 | MGnify/ENA primary metagenome ERZ772953 (study PRJEB29015, sample SAMEA2738080) | human oral metagenome | biome: human oral; feature: human-associated habitat; material: saliva | place: China | collected 2209 ...
TGATTAACGTTTTGAGAATTGTGATGCTTTACGAGCTTTCTTAAGACCTGGTTTGATAAAAATGGATTTCAGTATATTTTAAAATTGCTCTATGATGGGAGTTTATACTATTTCTATTCTTTTGTAATTTGAAAAATTTGAATAAGTTTAATTAAATAAGGTAATTTATCTTCCGACGAAACGATGTAAATAGTAGTTTAATATCAGAACACCTTTATCAATTAAATGATTCTCAATTTTCTTTTCCACACAATACCTGGTCATATCCTTTTGGAATAGATTTTAATGGAAAAATAAGAACAACTGATTCGTCCTACTGTTTCCTATTTTATCAAAAATGATACCCGATGTAATATATGTCCATCTTCCATTTTTTAGTTTTTCATTCATCAAAGATTGTCCAGTCAATTGAAGCAAATTCTATATGTAAGTTCTTTCCGGTTTCTAATTGCTCATTCCCACTAAAAATTGAATTCAACTGATTTATAAAAAATATCCCTTTAGTAAGTTCAACCATTTTTATATAGCTCGCAACCCCATATAGATGTGCTATATATTGCTCCTTACTTCCAGCAAAACCGTTTTTATCTAAATGTTCTTCCAAACCAAATTTCTTGATAAAGTAAATCTCTTTTCTTAAATTTCTAGTGACTGACCTCGGTACAGACAATTTTTCATTTACTATAATCCCTGTCACTCTCTTCCTATCACCAGGCTTTAGAAAAATCGTCTTCTCATTATTTAAAGAAAATTGATAACTTCGGATTATTTCTTCTACAATACCTTTTATCCAGAATATTTTACTATTCCCAGAGATAGTTATATCGTCAGCATATCTCGTGTAAGATAATTTATATTTTCTACAAAGATTATATATCCTTTTATCTAGTTCTCGACAAACTAAATTCGCCAAATAGGGACTTGTAGGAGCTCCTTGGGGTAACTGTCCTCGAAATACACAAATATTTGCTAAAGCAGTTGCAATATCCTTATTGTATCCCAGTTCAAAAAATAGACTTCTCACTTTATGAAAATCAATACTCGGAAAAAAATCTCTAATATCCATTTTAAGGATGTATTTTTTCCTTAGATGAGTAGAAGCATTTAAAACGATAGATTTCATAGGAATGAAACCAGTAGCACTAGGATCTGACTGTACTTTATATAAAATATTATCTAAAATCCATCTCTGCATCCCCTTTAAAGCAGTGTTAGGAACATTTAAAACTCTGCTACCACCATTTCTCTTTGGAATGGTTATTTCTCTGTACAATTTGTCATCTGAATACAATACTTTATAAAAAAATTTTTTATTAGTACCAATTTTTTCTCTTAATTCTTCCAAATCACAAAAAACAGGAATATCAAGCATTTTTGACTCCTCTGACCGACTCATACCTTTCCTCTCTAATCCAAGTTACTACAACTAACATAACCTTAATTAGACTGTGCCGCAAAACACTAAAGAAACTCATTCTTCATAACCAAAAACAGGTGTTTTGTCGGTGCAGTTTAATTAAGTATTTTCCTGTAGGACAGTAATAGCTGCGGACCCCCGCAAAGCGATACTGTCCTAGTGATAATTTTCAAACGAAAATTTCACTCGTTAATTAATTTATTAATTAACGACTGACTTTTGAAAACTTTTTTTCTTAGATTAAGCGACTCGCTTATCAGACACTCTAACTTATAAACGTAAAGGAGGCAGTTCTTTCTGTTCACCAATCTCCATAAAATCTTTTTTAATTCTTCGGAAAGTGACTTCATTGAGTTTTAATTGTTTTAAAAAATCCAATCCTTGTTCAGAAAGTTTGTATGTGTTATCAATAAGTTCAATCAGGTTCTTATCTTGACATTCCTGCATTACACTATCAGTATAGCAAATAATTTGTGAAAGTTCAATTTCCACAATATTTGATATTTGTCTATTATTATTTTTAACATACAGAAGTACAACCGTTTGGTCTCTAATCTCTTCCGGTATTTCCTTATAAGTCATAAACCACTGGAGTTTATTACGTTCCTTAACCCAATCACTCATAAATTTATAACTTCCCTCATTCTTTTTATCTCTCGGAAATAAGGAACGCCAACCATTGTCTATAAGATTATCATTCCAAAACAACTCTAATGTATTATTAGGGGTATTTCTGTAAGTCGTTAATACCGATTCGGTTTCCTCATAACCTAAAGGATTGCGAAACTTTCCAAATGATTTTATAATATTTTGTTTTTCATAAGCATTAGCAAAGTACATATCTGATTCCTCATAAGATTCTATCTGTCCATTTAGATCTTCTACACTTAAGAATTCATTAACAGTATTCTTAGATACTTTTGTCGCATGGATACAATAAATAATAAGTCTAATATCATCACCTACATACTTCTTTATCAATTTTATAAAGTCAATAATCGTTTTACCAGAACCTGTATAATCGTCAATTAAAATCAAATATTTCTTATTACTTAATCTCCTCTTCCATTCAACTTTCAGCCTTTCAGATTCCAATCTATAAAATCTATCGTCATAATGACTAAATTTCCCATCATTTTTTTCCAAAAACTTAGCCCTTCCATACTCTAGATCTAAAATATCAGTGAATTCATAATAAGCATGATTAGGCAGTTCATTTATATCTATGTATAGATTAAGTATAGCATTAGAACTATTATGTTTATATGTTTCTTTATTCAAAATACTAGAAAAATGACATTCACTAAAATTAATTCCGCTGCATGACAGTTGCGCTACTAAACTTTCATGAAACTTCTTTAAGACAGTCAATATTTCAGCTTTGGAATAATATTTATAATTATCTTTGATACAATCCAAAATAATTTGTTTTACTTCCGAACCATCATCTAACTGGGATAAAAAACGACCTAACCGACGTCTAAAACCTTTTATGTATTTTTCTTCATGGTCCTTAATATGATTCCTACTATAGAATTTTTGAACTAGTAGATTGAATTCTTCACTATTACTCAATGGAAAACCTCTATTCGGATTTTAGCGTAATATATTCTATTTTTTTATAAATTAACTAATACATCAACAATTCTATTTTATCATATTTCATGCGCAAACTCGGTTCATTATTTTAAAGCTCTTATAAAATCGTACTCCCCAATATTTCTAACTAGCCTCCCTATCTATTTGATCTCCTTAATTGAATGGTTTATATTCTATGTTTGAAACATAACTACTATTAAAAGGATATCGATGCATATACAGAAGCATTGAAAATACAGTTATAAATAAGTTTTTAACTAAACCATCATTCAGTAACCTTATGAAATGCGTTTTTTGTCATCTGATCTCCAAAGTAGCAATTTAAAACTTTTGAACAAGTAAGGAAAGCGTCGATATACTAAAGAGAGTTTTTAACGAAGAGAAACCCTATCCGAATTTGGATAGGGAGGAAGTGTTTTAAAAAAAATCTGAGCATCAAATCAGTATTCAGACTAATAAATGATAATGTTTGATATAATAAAAGTAACGAATATATAGTTAGAAAGAAAGGAATAATCATGGAAAATTTAGAAGAAATTTATGAAAATCTTTATGACTTTGTTAAAAATTTAGAAATCTTGATTCAAAAAAATATTTTTAATAATCAACAGATAGACGAAATACATTGCTTTGGAAATGAAATAATGACACTCTGCAAATCAAAAGAATTTAACTTAACTTCGACCGACTTAAAATCACTTAGTTCATTAAATGAACTACTAATAAAAACTCCAGATTCAGCTAAGCTTTATTTGATTGAGCAAGTTGAAAATTTCTATACCGATGTTCTTGCTAATAATACTGGCACAGCATTACCAATTTGCTTATAGACTTTATCTATTTGCGTATTTCTCGAAATTTCTCTCCCCGACTTACCTAGTAGCGAGCCTGAGTTAAACTCAAACCAATCAGGGAAAGTTTGAATTCGTGCTATCTCTTTTATTGATAAACGTCTATTTTTGCCATTAAATTTCCAGCGCTTACGCCCGTCTTCTTTATCAATATACTGAGTCATCGGACTACCACCTGGATGTTGGGGTGCTTGACGCCCGCTAGCTTGTATAGTAAAACTCTGCTCTTCCCATGATTTTTTTTCGATTACGAGACATATAAATGGTGCTATATGTACCTTCAAAATACTCTCCCGGATTATTCTCTAAATCACCTATAGCATCTCTCAATGTTACCCAAGGAATCTTTTCAGATATTAAAGCAATTTCTGTTGGATTTTCATATTCACTGCAATGTACTCATCCATTCTTGGTGGAACAATAAACGTCACTTTAGCCCACTCTTCAATATATCTTACATATTTAGAGTCTGTGGGTAATCCCTGTTTCTTAGCATTATAATACGAGAACCTTCTTGTTTTGATATCAAATGGTAAATCATAGGAACACCCTACATTTGATTTCCCAAATATTTTCTTAAACATGGGAGAAGATTCTAAAATGAGACCTGCCGAATTATCTGCTCGACTCATAACACATAAATAAGTTTTCAACGGATGCAAACCTCTCTCTACACACTCAACACTGGCATAAAAAAGATTTCATATCAATAAAGGCAATATCACTTCTAGGTTCTTTTGAATAATCAAAATAGCCCACAATCTAACCCTCCATAGGTACAAAATTGCCAACAATAATTCCTACAACTCGTGGATCCTCGTCATAGGAGAGGTAAATATCTTTATATTTAGAATTAATCGAAACTAATCGTAAGCCTCCTTCTTCACGATAGACTCTTTTAATATAGGTTTGATTGTTGCATACAACTGCGTACACAGCTCCATCATAATCAAAACCAGTCTCTCGAATCAGTGCTACAGATCCATTATGGTATTTTGGTTCCATTGAATCACCTGATACCCAAGAAGCAAAATCATGAGCTAACTCCTCATTAAAATAGACTGTATCAAAATTACGGTCACCATAAACAGAAGCACCAATACCTGCAGACATTCTTTCATAAACATGGTATTCAAAAAGTTTTTCTGAAACATATGTTACTTTTTTACTTTTCTCATCTTCCACTAAATCTCTAGCATAGACTACTACTTCTTCTTTTCCTTTCTTGGAAAGATTATTATATAGTCGGACAATTTCAATCTTGGTAAAATATCCTACTGATACATTCAGAATCGTTTCTAATTGAGATACCTTTTCTTTCGATGGTTCTTTTATTCCACGTTCCCAAGCTGAGTAAGCTTGAAATGTTATACCTAATTGGTCTGAAATTTCTTTTTGAGTCATGCCAAGCTCTTTTCTACGAGCTTTAAGTTTTTCTGGTTGATACATGAAATTCACCTCACATTAATAATAATTGTAATTCAGCTTTTTTCCTTGCTTGTTCATCTGATAACTTCAAACTATCCCAAGCATATGCTATTTGTTTGCCCTTATTATACACTAACCAAATTTTCAAATTTTTAATATTTTCTTTTAAATTAGCCCAATTTTCTTGATGAAGTAACTCTGGTAACTCTTGACTAGAAACAAATCCCTTTTCATCAATTCGATTCCGAATCTGATTCATCAAAGAAGGTCTATATTGATTAAATTCTTCAATTATTGCTTCTTTAATACTATGAAAAAAATTATAAATTGAAGTATTATTTCTCCTAATGTACTCTTCAACAGACTCTTTAATTTGATCTTCTTTATTAGGAAAATACTCACGCAACAGATTTAATAAACGAAAATACAGGGCTTGCTTTGAAACTTCTAGGCTATTTTGTACTTTTTGGAAGCTTTCACAACTGTAATAAATTTTAGACAACAGCACAATATCGGGAATCAATACAACAGCAGAAAAGATATTCGCCTCTCTTTCTAATACATTTTCCTGAGTATCTACAGATTCAGTAAAACACGTACCACTATGTTTAAGAATAAAGTGCCCCAGTTCATGACAAAGAGTAAAATTCTGCTTAACTTTTGGATTATCTCTTTCATAAGAAAAACTTATCCCATCTTGGTCAACTATTGTTAATCCTTCAATCTTATAATTCGTAAAATGATGACTCATAACTTGAATTTTATTTTCTTCGATACAATACTGAAAAATCCCTAAAGTTATAGTACAGCAGTGTGGTACTATTATCTTTTATATACTGGTACAGTTTCTGTTTTGTAACATTACTTACTCTAGTATAAAATTCATCCAACGAATAATATCTCCTTTAAGTCACGATTCACAAAAAACTAAACCAAATGGGTTTAATTAATTATATAAAAAAGTGGACAATTGTCCACTTTTTTATAATTCAAGCTTTTACTTTTTTTTAGTATCTAGTTTTTGTAACTCTTCTTGTAATTGTTTATGACTTTGTGTTAATCCATTTACAATATCTTCATTAGTTCTCTTAATTGAATTTTTTAATTCCGAAATTATACTTAATTCTTCCTTAATTTCATCTTTAATTTTATTTTTTAAAATAAAAGTCTGATTATTTGATTCTTTTTTCAATTCACTCCTAATTAAGTTCATACACACAATAACAATTCCCATTAAAATTAGAAATATAGCCATAGATATACATATTAATTTAAAAAAAATAGGAATTTTGTACAAAGTATAAAATTCAGGTTTATTTTTTAAAAACGGAAAGTCCGTCAGTTGAATTCGTTCTAGAAGAATAAAAGTAATGTATTCAGATATATATATTACATTAAAAAGAATTTTAGTAAATGATGCCTTTTTGGTTAGAGATATTTTCTCACTGTCATTTTTAATTTCAGATTCTATATATTTAATTGTACTGTCAATAACATAATTAATACCGATGCCTACACTAACCGCATAAAATGATTTTATTGAATCTGCCAAATTACTTGAATCAATAAAGCTAGTAATCACTATAGGCACAAAAATAAAAATTACAGCCCATGAAACAATAAATGTATTATAAGGCTCCTTCTTAAATGAATCAATTACTTCTATAATAAAGATATATAAGCAAAAGATTAAATATATTAAGAAATAAAAAAGTACCGTAAAAACAAAAAAATAATTATTCGATAACCTTGTTCCCAAAAACATGATAAGAACAATAATCGAATTAGCTACTACAAAGATTTTAAGAAGATTCTTTTTTATATAAGCATTAACACTCTTTATTGACAAAATAATACACCACCCTTAAATATAAATAAGAAAACTATCTATTCTCAAACAAAATCAATTAGTTTTCCCAAAAAATTTCTTCCGTTCTTGCATAAACTCGATCAATTCCTTCTTGAAAATTTCCTTTTCCTCATCAGTCAATCCTTTTGAGTTCATACGAAAAAGTAACTCAATATTATCTAATTCATCATCTTTTTTTTCTGAGTTGCCAAGCAAGTAATCTACTGACACATTCAGAATCTGTGCAATTTTAACTAGATTTTCTTGTGTTGGTTTTTTAACTCCTCGTTCCCATGAAGCATAGGCAGGTTGCGAAATACCTAACTTTTCAGCTACATCAACTTGGGTTAATTGTACTTGTTTTCTCAGTTTTTTTAAACGTTCCGAAAATTCCATTGTATTCCTCTTAAAATTTTTAAAGAATTTTTCAAAAACCTATTGACAATTATAACCATTGATTATAATTGTCAATATAGCTGATGGTTATAAAGGCTGTAAAAATAATAATGCTTAACTTCAGCATCACGATCTTTGAAAATTTAATAAAAAGTGCGTCTGACAACCAGAGGACTGATTGCCAAAACTACACTAAACTTCGTACCTTTATTGTAAACGTTTTGGAAAGAAAAGTCAAGTCTGTTTGATGGTTGAAGTGAAGATTTAAAACATTTTTTGTGGGCTTCCACGCATTTCGGACTTTCGCACTTTTCCGAATAGTAAAGTGAACTGGCTTCGCCAAAGGGCGTAAGAGAACCCAATGGGTATGATAATGACTACCTATTTAGGTTGGCTGGGAAAGCGATGGTAATTCATGCAATGCACCTTGCTAAACGTTGCCATCGTGAGGAGGGTATTAAGCTTTTCTCAACCAAATAACCATTGATGAAGGCTTGCCATGACAAGACGGGAAATCTCCGAGCGAGTTTCATCTCTTAACACACGAGCTACTAGTCTGATTGTATTCTCTACTAGTAGCTTTTACTATTTAGAAAGGAGATTATGACTTATTGTGAACAAAAACTAAAAAAGATTTATACGAACTTCACCTTTTCATTAGGTATTTATGGTTACGATAAACAGTTGTTGAAACTGTTATATACAGATACTCTTAAGCACTTAAGTGACCAAATCAATCAACTTAAAAATGCTCACTTTCCACAAGGTGAATTGACCTACTACGGCAACCACTACCGACGTTTGATTACACAATACTATCATTCTCATCAAGCTATGGCTTGATTTTTTAATATCCTGAAAGGAACATACTTATGATTAAAGAAACACTTAAAATGAACCCTGACTTTATTGGTACTGCAATCTATGAAAAACAAGGGACTGCACCACGTACCGTTTTTGGTAAGCAAGGACAATTTCAACGTCATGAGGTTGTCAATGAAAAACACCTACAATTTTACGTGATTACACCTGCTACGGCTGAGGTTTTTGAAGAAGATGCTGAAATTGAATTGGTAAACCCTATCTTCTATCCTGATAACATTAACGGTCGCGATATGGCACCTGCCTTAAACGTCTTTTCCGAAAAGATTGTGGTTAAAAAATAACTTATCCCTAAAGAAACTATAGAAAGATACGAGGAAAAATAATATGGCAAAAGTTGGATTAAAATTTGATAAAGTTGAAATTACTGATAAGCGTTACTTGGACATTACCCCTGCCCTCAAAATTGATGAAGTCTTTGGGAAACTGACATGGCGTGGCATTAACGAAGTGGAACAAAAGTATGAAAATGACACTACTCAGCCTCGTAACCAAGACGGGACTTACCCACAAATCCCAACTGGTGAAATCCTATCTACCAAGGTAGCGATTAAATCAAGCACACAGCACGGAACAGAAGAGTTCTCTATCATTGGTATGCTACCAAGTGAAATTGAAGCCCTTGGTCTGAAATTCGGTGATGAGATTGAGCTTTCAGGCATTATTGTAACCTATTCACCTGTTTCAGGTGGTGTTTACAAACTCTTTGCTCAAAGCATTGCCAAGAAAAATGCTCCTACTCCTCCTAAACAAGACCAAGGAAAGGCTAAAGAATGAAACTTTGGCATAACCGAGGACGAAGAGTACGAAAATACCATAAACATATTAGAGGGATAAGTTTTTCCTTCTTTTATTTGCCATATCTCTTGGGATGTGCCTTTTTTCTTGGTCTAAATTACGAAGACCTGCTCAATCAACCTGTCTACTATGGACTAATAACAGGAAGTCTATTACTAGGTGGTTTAGTCGTTAGCTTTGTTCTCCAGCGGTACTGTTACAGCCATTTACTAGGTTTTTCAAAGTTAGATAATCTACGGATTATGGCTAATTTCCTTCTTGAAAATGGCTATTATCTCTCCAAGAAAATCAAACGAGATAACCAGACTAAAGAAAAGATTATTCTTCCTAAAGTTTATCTCAAACAAAGTAAATTTGACCTTAAAGTCTCTTTTATCTTACAAGGCAACAAATTTCAAGATAAATTTTTAACTCTAGGAAATACCCTAGAAATTCAACATGACGGAGATTTTACAGGAAAGAAATTTACCAAAGGCTATGTGACCTATGTGATTGCCATTGACCAATTTGCAGGACGCCTCAATCTTTCAGATGTCAAAATGACCAAGCAAGGCTTACGACTGATGAAAGACGTTTATTGGGATTACGTGAAGCAACCTCACCTGCTGATTGGCGGTGGTACAGGAGGTGGTAAAACAGTTCTTCTCATGATTTTACTTTATGGACTTGCTCCTATAGCAGATATTGACATTTGTGACCCAAAACAATCTGACCTCTCCTCTTTTTCAGACGTTCCTATTTTTCAAGGACACGTTTTTATCACCAAGGAGAAAATTGTGGACTGTCTTAAGAGCAATGTACTGGAAATGGAAGAGCGTTACCGCTACATGAAAGCTCAGTCAAATTTTGTTGTTGGGATGAACTTTTCTCAGTTTGGACTGCATCCTAAATTCATTATTTTTGATGAATGGGCAGCTTTAATGGCTAAACTTGAAGGGGACTACAAACTCCAACAACAAGTCAACCAGTACCTTACCCAGTTGATTCTGGAAGCACGTCAAGCTGGAATATTTGTCATTATGGCTATGCAACGTCCTGATGGTGAGTACATCAAAACCAGTCTGCGTGACCAGTTCATGAAACGTCTATCCGTTGGACACTTAGAAGATACGGGTTATACC
>ERZ772953.776-NODE-776-length-10339-cov-3.434461_pt1 | contig 10339 bp, 8 predicted proteins | sample MGYA00580685_ERZ772953 | MGnify/ENA primary metagenome ERZ772953 (study PRJEB29015, sample SAMEA2738080) | human oral metagenome | biome: human oral; feature: human-associated habitat; material: saliva | place: China | collected 2209 ...
TGCGCCGCGCCGGCCAGGAGATCGAGCTATCCCCCACCGAGTTCAAGCTACTGCGCTACCTAATGGTTAACTCTGGCCGCGTAGTGTCTAAGAGCCAGATTCTTGACCACGTATGGGAATATGACTGGAATGGCGACGCCGCTATCGTCGAGTCATACATTTCCTATCTACGCCGTAAGATCGACCAGCTCAAGGGCCCTGACGGCGGCAAGGTAACTCCACTGATTCAGACCCGACGCGGCGTGGGCTATATGATGCGCGAACCCAAGGACTCCTAATGCGCGAGGGGCAACCGCTTCCCTCGGTCCCACCAGTCAAACTAAACGCGGCCGAGCCCACCCAACCACCGCCTAAACGCAGTTTGTTCCAAAGATTTTGGAGCAAACTACCATTAACTAATCAGCTGGCAATAATAACCACCTTGCTGCTGATGTTATCGGTGGCGGTGACTTCGATATCCACCACGCTGCTACTGGAAAACACCCTGCAAGAACAAGTAGATTCGCAACTGGTAGATACCGGCGCCACCCGCACAGTTGGTAACCAAGCCCTGACTCTAATTAAAAATGGTCAAGCCAACCCCATTCCCTCCACTTACTACATTTACGGCAAATGGTTTGACGGCACTTCTGGTCAGCTGGTTTCTAGCTCTACCGCCGAGCATTACGGCATCCCAAACATTAAAGGCATAGATTTTTCCCGCAAAGCTGTAGCCTCATATAAACCCAATCCCTTCACCATTGAATCAAATATCGACGGCGCCAAATGGCGTGCCATCATCCTGCCAATTTCTTCCGCTGACGGTAAGGAATACATCGGTGGGGTGCTAATTGCGCTACCCCTTAAAGACACCGCAGACGCCGTCGACCACACCCGCCTCCTGCTGGGCCTAACCGGCGTGGCCATGCTGTGCCTGACGGCCACGGTAGCCACCTTGTTTGTGGGCCACGCGCTGGGGCCGCTGCGTGAAATCGAGTCGGTGGCAGGCAAAATTGCCAAGGGTGAGCTCTCTGCCCGCATTAATGTCACTCAGTCAAGTAACACGGAGATTGGCTCCCTGCAGCGTTCACTTAACTCCATGCTCACCCAAAACGAGCATGCTTTTGAGGCGCGCACCCACTCCCAAGAGCGGATGCAGCGTTTCATCTCTGATGCCTCCCATGAGCTACGTACCCCTCTGGCTACTGTGCGCGGCTGGGGCGAGCTGTACCAAATGGGTGGGGTGCCCCCGGAGCAAACCGATGAGGTTATGGGCCGTATTGAGTCTGAGGCTAAGCGCATGGCGCGCCTGGTTGAGGACCTGCTGCAGCTGGCGCGTATGGATGAGGGCCGGCCTTTGGAGGTAACCCACTTCAATGTTTCGCAGCTGGCCCGTGAGGCTATCTCTGACTTGATTGTGCTGGCCCCTGACCGCGACACCCAGGTGCTCACGCTGGAGGGCGAGGAACTGGAAGAAGAGCTCTTTATCGACGGCGACCGTGAGCGTCTAAGCCAGGTGCTGACTAACCTGCTTTCTAATGTTTTGGCTTACTCGCCTGACGGTTCCCCGGTAGAGATTGCGGTGGGCACTAACGGCACCCACACCATTATTGAGGTACGCGACCACGGCCCGGGTATTGACCCGGCTGACGCCAAGAAGGTGTTTGACCGTTTCTACCGCACCGAGTCTTCGCGTAACCGCAATACTGGCGGTTCTGGCCTGGGTCTGGCGATTGTAGCCACCATCATTAAGATGCACCGGGGTAAAGTCTCCATGCTAAACACTCCCGGTGGGGGCGCTACTGTGCGTATTATTCTGCCTAACGAATATGCTGTAGTAGAGTAATGCTTACAGTATGTTCTTAGATTTATTTCATAGAAATTTGCAGCCAGGAACGGTAGCCTAGCTGATTGTTTTTAATATGCCTGCTTGTTGGCCGGCATTACCTTACCGAGCTGGGAGGCTTGTCCTATGGGCGTCACAGACGTACCGCAGTGGCTACTTCCTGCCTATGTGCAAGCTATGAGCCATGCCGGGGCTACCGCCTCGCGTGAGCAGCTTCGCGACATGGGCACCAACCTGATCACGCTGTGGTCCACTCCGGACCGCGCGTTCCACAACTTACGCCACCTAATTGATCTGCTTACACGTGTAGATGAGCTAAGCGAGGAGACCCGTAACCCGGATCTGGTTCGCTTGGCCGCCTGGTATCACGGCGCTATTTTTAGTGTTTCTGCCGACCAGGCCATGCACCGTAACGGTGGCGAGGATGAGGCCGCATCTGCTGCTTTGGCTTATGAGGAGCTGACTGAGGCGGGCGTGTCAGAGAAGAACGCTAACCGCGTCGCTGAGCTGATTATGAATCTGCGTCGCCATGACCTGCCTACTTCCGATATCGATGCGGCGGCTTTGTCTGATGCGGACTTGGGTTGTTTGGCTATTGAACCCCAGCGTTATCGCGAATACTCGCACCTTATCTATTCTGAATACGCGCATTTGCCACTGCTGTCTTATTTGCGTACCCGCACCACGATTGTGCGTAAGCTGCTAGCGCGTGATCGTCTGTTTGCCTCTCCCCTGGGTCAGCATTGGGAACGCCCGGCCCGCGAAAATCTTGAGGCTGAGCTGCGTCGACTAAGCAGAAAGCTTTCTATTTTGGAGGCGGACAACGACGCCGTCGTCGATTTGGACCGTTTCGTTACCCCCGCTAGTGCCCCCTCCCCTGAATCTGTGGATTTAAGTGCGGCTAGTGTGGCGCGCTCGACGGCGCCGTCGGCTGGGTCTTTAGGGGCGACGTCGGCCCCCACTGCCCCGGTTAAAACTGGTGCCGCTGCGTCCTCAGGGCTGAGTGCTGAGGCGGCGATGGAAGCTGAGCCCTATGTACCGCAGGCTTCAGCTAAGCCTAAGGCGGCGCCGGCTGTGGAGATTAAGCCGGTTACGGTAGAGGCAAATAAGCACCATAGTGAGGCCACCACTATGGAGTCTTGCATTGCCGATATTGACCACCTGCTTAAGTCTAAGAAGAAGCCGGCTCAGGCAGTTACCCGCCAGGAGGCTGCTGAGGTAGCTCGCCAAACCATGCAGGAAGTAGTTGAGCGACGCGCTAAGTTGGCGGCTCAGGCCCGGGCCCAGCGCACTGGCGAGATTCCGGTGGTAACCGACATTAGCCCGGACGGAGAGTTTTAACGGGCCGGTTTTGCTCGCTCAGCGAGATCGCTGAGCGCCGCTTGCGCTTTAGCCAACTGAGTCGGCTGCCGTGCCACCGGTTTTGTGCACAGGTGGATAAGTTTTTGTGTCCCAGGCACTTAGCCACAGCCTGCAAGCAAACTAGTGGCGCCTAAACCTAACTTTGAGGTAGCAGCATAGCGCTGCTACCTCAACATAGTTAGGAGCCCATCATGATCATTAGCGCCAACACTGACGAGTTGGAGTCAAACTCGGCGCCAGCCGCCTATGCGGCTCTATCCGTGCAGATGCCCAAGCCCTAGACAGTGCCCTTAAGGCCTTGCAAGCCAGCTGGAAGGGGCAGGCCGCCACCCAGGCGGCGGCCTGCGAACACGAGTGGGCTCAGGCCCAAAACCAGGTCAACACCTGCCTAGAGCACATCAGCTTGGCTTTGGGTAACGCGGCCACCACCTACTCCAGTACGGAGGCGCAGGTGCGCACCCAGTTCGTGATGCGTTAGTAGTGTGAAACTACGGTGGTGCCCTCCGGGGCCCAGTCGTAGATCCACTTGGCGTCTTCCACCTTCATGTTTACACAGCCGTGGGAGCCGTTGTAACCGGCGTCGTAACCAAAGCGGTCACGCCAGTAGGCACCGTGTAGGGCGTAACCACCCTCAAAGTAGGTAACCCAAGGTACATCCGGGGTTTCATACTTAGAGCCGTCTGAGTTGGCGCCTTCCATGGTCTGGTACTCATATTTGAGGTGAACCTTGAAAGTACCTTCAATTGTGGGAGTGTCGGGGGCGCCGGAAACCATACCTACCGGCCCCCACACTATTTTGGTGCCCACATAGGCGGTAACCGTGTGGTTGGTTAGATCAACATCAACCCATTTTTCGTTACTGGCGGGCTGGTAGGCGGTTACTTCCTTGCCTTCAGGCTGGTGGCGGTCTTGCCACACGTAGCCTTCGGCGTAGTCAAAGGAGCCAGAGTAGTCTTCGCCGGCGCTTAGCGCGCTGGTCATTTCGCTGGTTACCTGGCCAATGTTGGAGGCGGTGTAAGCCACGTCCCCTACGCTTGTTACGGCCACCTGGTTGCCTTTAGCATCCACAGTGCGCAGGCTGGGGGCAGCTGCCTTAGTTTCGGTGCCTTTGGCTACCTTGGTTACCCAGGCTTTGATCTTGTCTTGGTCGTAGACCACGCTTACACCTGAGCTGGTGCGTTTGAAGCTGAGCCAGGAAGCTTTATCGGCGTTGGTGGCGCTAAAGCTGTCAATGCCGTCAGTCAAAGTGACGGTGGGGGTAAGTAGGTTAGCGGCGCCGGCAGCAGCAGCGGTGGCCTCGGCAGTGGAAATGTCGGGCTTATGGGTGGTTACCGGGGCGGTGATGGAGACAGTCTTACCTAGCGCAACTTTTTCGTTCACCAGTTTGGCTAGGGCGGCAGAGTCTACGCGCTCGCCGGTTTGGGCGGCGGTGGCGCTTAGGCTTTCACCGTCACCAGCTAGCACCACCTGGGCGTCTTTAGCCGGGTTTTTAAGCTGAGCATTTAGCTTGGCGGCTACCTCGGTTACTGCCGAGGTTTTCAGCGAGAATTTGGCCTGTAGTGAGTGCTCATCAAATAGTGCGCTGTAACGCTTGGTCATATCGTGGCTAGGAGCCATAGCCTGCTTTACCAGTTCTTTAGTGTTGAGGCTTAGACCTAGCTGACTGGCGGTGTAGGTAGAGGTTTTACCGTCGGTGGTGATAACAAATTTAGTTTCAGCCGCTGCGCGTTCCAGCTTAGCTGTTAGGGCTTTGGCATTAAGCCCACTAATATCCACGCCTGAGACAGTGGTAGAGGGCACCACTCGTGAGGCGTAGGAGTTAGCGTAGGCAACCGCTCCAGCACTAGTACCAACTAGCGACGTAACCGATAGCAGGGCTACTACAACCCTGCGCTTACACTTCAACTTCAACACACCCCTATGCTAGCCAGTGTCAGCCAACGGCAGGCCGTCCAAACATGACGGTTACCTAACACTTTGTTAGAACTTGGTTTTATAAGCGCAAACCAAACCGGTTAAAGACCCCCAAACCATAGCTATAAAAAGGCCTGGGCCTCGTGCATTGCACGAGGCCCAGGTTGCTATAGCTGATGCTTAGCGGCTCAGTACATGCCGCCCATGTCGTCGGCGCCGGGAGCAGCCGGAGCCGGGGGCTCGGGCTTGTCGGCCACAACAGCCTCGGTGGTCAGGAACAGACCAGCGATGGAAGCAGCGTTCTGCAGAGCAGAGCGGGTCACCTTAACCGGGTCGGCGATGCCGGCAGCCAGCAGGTTGACGTACTCGCCGGTAGCGGCGTTTAGGCCTTCACCGGTGGATAGGTTGCGTACGCGCTCAACCACGACGCCGCCCTCTAGACCAGCGTTAACGGCGATCTGCTTGAGGGGAGCCTCAACGGCAACCTTAACGATGTTGGCACCGGTAGCCTCGTCGCCCTCTAGCTCGAGGGAGTCGAGTACCTCAGCGGCCTGGATCAGAGCCACGCCACCACCGGCGACGATGCCCTCTTCCACGGCAGCCTTAGCGTTACGCACGGCGTCCTCGATGCGGTGCTTGCGCTCCTTGAGCTCCACCTCGGTGGCGGCACCGGACTTGAGGACGGCCACGCCGCCGGCCAGCTTGGCCAGACGCTCGGAGAGCTTCTCGCGGTCGTAGTCGGAGTCGGAGTTCTCGATCTCCAGGCGGATCTGGGCGGTGCGGGCCTCGATGGCCTCCTTGTCGCCGGCGCCCTCGACCAGGGTGGTGTCGTCCTTGGTGACGACGACCTTGCGGGCCTGGCCCAGGTCCTCCAGGGTGGCGTTCTCGAGCTTGAGGCCGACGGTCTCGGAGATGACCGTACCGCCGGTGAGGATGGCCATGTCCTGCAGCATCGCCTTGCGGCGGTCACCGAAGCCGGGGGCCTTGACGGCCACGGACTTGAAGGTGCCGCGGATGCGGTTGACGACGAGGGTGGCCAGGGCCTCGGCCTCGACGTCCTCGGCGATGATGGCCAGCGGCTTGCCGGTCTGCATGACCTTCTCCAGCAGCGGGAGCAGGTCCTTGACGTTGGAGATCTTGGACTCGACCAGCAGGACGTAGGCGTCCTCCAGGACGGCCTCCTGGCGGTCGGGGTCGGTGACGAAGTAGGGGGAGATGAAGCCCTTGTCGAAGCGCATACCCTCGGTGACCTCGAGCTCGAGGCCGAAGGTGTTGGACTCCTCGACGGTGACGACACCCTCGTGGCCGACCTTCTCCAGGGCCTCGGCGATGAAGGCACCGATCTGCTCGTCGGCGGCGGAGATGGAGGCGGTGGCCGCGATCTCCTCCTGGGTCTCGACCTCCTTGGCGTCGGCCAGCAGGCGCTCGACGACGGCCGCGACGGCCTTCTCGATACCGCGGCGAACGGCGATCGGGTTGGCGCCGGCGGCGACGTTGCGCAGGCCCTCGCGCACCAGGGCCTGGGCCAGGACGGTGGCGGTGGTGGTGCCGTCGCCCGCGACGTCGTCGGTCTTCTTGGCGACCTCCTTGACGAGCTCGGCGCCGATCTTCTCGTAGGGGTCCTCGAGCTCGATCTCCTTGGCGATGGTCACGCCGTCGTTGGTGATCGTGGGGGCGCCCCACTTCTTGTCGAGCACGACGTTGCGGCCCTTGGGGCCGAGGGTGACCTTGACGGTGTCGGCGAGGACGTTGAGGCCGCGCTCCATGCCGCGGCGGGCCTCCTCGTCGAAAGCGATGATCTTGGGCATTGTGTTCCTCCACTGCGTGGTGGGTGGCCGGTTCGCGCCCGCGACGGACGGATCGGTTCCAGGCGTTCACGTCACGCCCAGCGCCGGCCCTCACGTCCCAGCCGGGTCAATTGTCACTCGAAGGCTCCGAGTGCTAACGGCAATGCTGGCACTCTCAGTGCCCGAGTGCAAGGCGCCTATCGCGCCGCGCCCCCGGCTTCTCCCGATGGCGAACCGGGCGCGCCCAGCGATGAGTCATGGACGGGCCGGACGAGGGGCGGCCGCTCCTGACTGGTCGGACGCCTTGGGCCGCTCAGCCGCTGAGCTCGGCGGCTGTCAGCAGGACGAGCGCGCAGGTCCAGGCCAGGGGCGCGGGACCGGCAGGGCTCCCGTCCGCGACGACCTTCTCCGGCAGCGCTCCAGCCGCGGTGCGGTGCGACTCCAGCCAGGCCATGAGCTCCTCGGCCTCGCCGCGCTCCCCTAAGGCGGCGGCCGACCATGCCAGGAGGGCTGTCTCCGGGGTCCAGGAGACGCCGTCGTCACGCCAGCCCGAGCCCGGTGCCACGCCTCCCGAGGCGCGGGTCATGCGCGCGCGGGCTCCCGCGCGGACCGGCGCGCTGCCCTCCAGTTGCTGGGTGAAGGGCGGGCCGACGAGGGCGATCGCGGCGTCGACGTCGTCGTCGCGCACGTGACGGCCCCAGCCGGGGTTGAACACCCGCTCCATCGCGCCACGCACCCGCGCCACGCGATCGGCGAGGCCCTCCCGGGACGGCGCCGCGCCACCGGGCAGCGAGTCCGTGAGCGCGAGGGCGGCCTCCAGCCCCAGGAGGACCGGCGCGGCCAGGCCGAGAGTCGTCCGCTTCTCGGGGACCTCCCAGTAGTCGGCACCGGCCGGGGGCAGGTAGGTGAGCGTGGAGGTGAGGGCCATGAGGCGCGCGGCGGCCCGCGCGGCGGGGGCGGCCAGGTCCTCAAGATCCGCCGACGAGGCGGAGCCGCCCGGCCCTCCTGGTGCAGCGCGGTCGGCGCCCTCCCCCGCGGCGAGGCGGCCGAGCGCCCAGAGGAACCATCCCGCGCCATCCTCCTGGCGGGGGCGGTTGTCTGGCGCCTGGCCAGCGGCGTTGTAGCGCGCCTCGAAGCCGCCGTCGGGAAGCTGCAGCGCGGCGAGCTGGCGGAGGATGGCGAGGGCCTCGTCCCTCAGCCCCACGGCGTCGAGGGCGACGGCGGCGAAGGAGGCGTCGCGGGGCCACACGTAGCGCCAGGCGCTCACGGGACCGGCGACGACGGCGCCCGCGTCGAACACCTCGGGGGCGGGCCCGTCGGGGTCGGGGAACTCCTGGGCCGCGAGCACGGGGCCGGTGAGGGCGAGGAGGTCGGCCAGGGCATCGGCGGCCAGGTCCTTCCAGCGCCCCTGCGGGAGCCGGGCGCCCGAGGTCCGCCGCTGGAAGGCCTCCAGGGCGGCGGCGCGCTCGTCGTCGTCGGGCCCGAGGGGGTTGGCGGAGGAGGCGGGCACGCGCGTGCCCGGCAGGCACTCGATCTCGGTGCGGGGGTGGAGGGGGATGATGACGCCGTCGGTCCAGATCACCACTCCTCCGCTCAGGAGGACGGGCTCGGGGCGGGCAGTCAGCCAGTGAGCAGCAGTGGCGGTGGCGAGGGCGCCGCCCGCGAGCAGGGGAAGGCCGATGAGGGTACGACGGCGCAGGGAGCCCGTGCCCCTATCGCGCGGCGCCCCGATCGGGCCAGCAGGATCGGGCGCGCGCTCGGCGCCCATCAGGCGCTCATCGGCGGTTGTTGGCCTCGCCGTTGCCGACGCGGTCATTCCCGGTCCCGCCGTTGCCGGTCTCGGCGGTCGCCTTACCGCCTGCGCCATCGGCGGAGGTGGCGGCGGCGCCGTCGCCACCCGTCTCCTGGTAGTCCTCGCGCAGGATGATGACGATCGGGTTGGTCTGCGCCTGCCCCGCGTCCTCCACAGCCTCGCCGCCGCCGAGGGCCGCGACGACGGCCTGCGCCGTGGCAGCGTGCTCAGCCGACTTGTAGTACACGGTGGTCTTCTCGGGACTCGTCTCCGAGTAGGTTCCCTGGGGGATGGTGATCTGCGTGTAGCCGGCGGCCGTCAGCTTCTCGCCAGTGCGGCCGGCCAGGCCCTGGGTGGAGGTGCCGTTGTAGAGGGTGATACCGGTGGACATGTCGGGCTCGCCCGTCGGCGTCGCGGAGGCGCCGGGCGCTCCATCGCTCGGGGTGGCGCCATCGGTGGCGCCCTGCGATGCGGGCGCACCGGTTCCGGCAGGGGTCGCCGTCGACGTGCCGGCGGTGCTGTTGGAGCTGTTGGAGGAGTGGCCCAGGAGCTTGACGGCGCCCCAGGCGAGGATCGGGACCAGGATGAGCACAGCGAGTAGGGATACCCAGCTCCGCCAGGCGGACGGCTCGGCACGGTGGACGCCGATCGGCGCGGGTCCATCGCCCCTGCCGTCGTCGAACTCGTCGTCGGGGTAGTCGTAGTGGCTCACGCGGGCAGAATACCGGCCCACCGCCCCCGGCGCAGCGGACACGACGAGGACGCGCCTATCTCTCGCCGCCGATCCATCGCCGCGAAGCAGCACGGGCGCGGGCCGGGCGAGGGACCTCCCACGCGGGATTCGGCCATGTCCCCTCATCGTCCCTCAGCATCCCCTCACTGGCGGTGGGGACGCTCTACGCTCGGGGCATGAGCGAGTCCCATGAGCCCCAGCCTCTCGACCAGATCATCGACCCCTCGTGGGCGCGGGCGCTGGCGCCCGTGGACCCGACGATCCATGAGATCGGCGCGCGCCTGCGCCAGGAGATCGCCGAGGGGCGCGGCTACCTGCCCGCGGGCACGGATGTGCTGCGCGCCTTCACCTACCCGCTTGAGGACGTGCGCGTGCTCATCGTGGGGCAGGACCCGTACCCGACGCCGGGCCACCCCATGGGGCTCAGCTTCTCCGTCGCGCCGGGGGTGCGCCCGCCCCGGAGCCTGGAGAACATCTTCACCGAGCTCGTCAGCGACCTCGGCGTGCCCCGGCCGACCTCCGGCGACCTCACCCCGTGGTCCCGCCAGGGGGTCATGCTGCTCAACAGGGTTCTCACTGTCCAGCCGGGCTCGCCGGCCTCGCACAAGGGCTGGGGCTGGGAGCGGGTGACGCAGCGGGCGATCGAGGCGCTGGTGGAGCGCGGCGGTCCGCTGGTGGCGATCCTGTGGGGGCGGCCCGCGCAGTCGCTCACGCCGATGCTGGGCTCGACGCCGATCGTCGCCTCGCCGCACCCCTCGCCGCTGAGCGCCTCGCGGGGGTTCTTCGGCTCGAGGCCCTTCTCGCGCGCCAACGCGCTGCTGGTCGAGCAGGGCACCGCCCCCGTCGACTGGCGCCTCCCCTAGCCCGCGAGACCGGGCGAACAGCACGGCGAAACCGGGCGAACAGCACCGCGAGATTCCGGTCCG
>ERZ772953.777-NODE-777-length-10338-cov-2.357969_pt1 | contig 10338 bp, 3 predicted proteins | sample MGYA00580685_ERZ772953 | MGnify/ENA primary metagenome ERZ772953 (study PRJEB29015, sample SAMEA2738080) | human oral metagenome | biome: human oral; feature: human-associated habitat; material: saliva | place: China | collected 2209 ...
TTATACAAAGGACTTACAGCTGGTGTACGTTCTTTGATTGGTTTAGCCAATGAGAAGAGGAGAGCCAAACGTTGTTTGTTTTCCATAGCAAGCGCAGCGCCATCTGTCTTGTCATTGTAGTGGTTGTCATTAAGGCTCCATGCTTCAAGGACTGAGATGTGAGCAAGAGCGTTTGCTTCAGATTTGTTAACACCATAGTACTCACGGAAGTAGTTTGTGTAGAGTTGAAGCATGTCTGCATCGACATTATCTACCGCGTCGACACGGATACCATCGAAGTTAGCATCCTTGTCACCCATAACGATTGAACCCCAGTTCATAAGGTAGTGGATTTGGTTCAATTGTTCCGCTTGAACAACTGGGTTTGACAAATCTACGTCATTAGCTAGCAAGAAGTCGAAACCGCCCATGTGGTTTGGATCTGATTGCTCATCAAGAATTGATTTATCAATTGTACCAGTCTGGTTAGTTGCTGTACGGTTCAAACGACGATAGTCAGAATTCGCCCATGGTGTACGTGAATCATTCACATAAAGAAGGGCACCACCTTGAAGGTGATCTTCGCCGCCACCTTTAGAGTAGTTTTCAGTTTCTTTGTTCCATTGTGGTTGTGTCTTAACAAAGGCAGAGATAGTTTCACGCAACCATTGTGTTGATTTTTCAGCCTGAATCTTTTGCTCAATCTTGATTTGAATGTCCTTAGCAGCAACTTTCAAAGTTTCTTGCTTATCTGTACTTGAATATTTAGCATCCAAGTTAAATACTTTAGACATGTAGTTCAAGTAGTTAACTTGTGTATCTACATTTGGCCACCAAGCCATCAAAAGTGGACGGAAATCTTCTGCAGTTGATGCTTGCCAAGTTACACCATCTTTGATGATAGAAGCTGGACGGTACCAGCTATCTGCAGTCAAATAACCATCAATCAATTCAAAGCTAGCTTCAGATGAATCGTAGGCACGGTTATTTATTGAGAAACCATCAACAATATTTGTTGTTCCTGGTGTGAAAGAGTATGTTGATGAGCTTGTAAGGGCACCATCTTTACCGAAGTAAAGCAATTGACCATTTACAGTAATGGCAAAGTTTTCTTTGTGTGAACCATCTTCATTAACATAGTAATATTTACCATCAATGTTTTTGATGTTTTTCAAGGAAAGCGCAGCTTCTACTTCTGAATCTTTCAAAGCAGCTTCTGGCGCTTTAACTTCTGTGCTTACAACTTCAGCCTTCACTGTTGCTGGTTGTTCTTCTGCTTTTTCAGTTGTAACAGCTGGTGCATCTGTTGTCACAACTGCTTCTTTATTTGGAACAGCTGCCACCGCTACATCAGAAGTTGTTGCTGTTGTAGCTGCTTCAGCTGTTGCTTGTGTGTTCGTTGTAGTCGCTGTTTCTACAGCATTTGTTTCTTTAGCAGGCGTTAAAACATCTGCTTCTTTTGTATTTGTACGTTTATCGACTTCTTTGGTTGCTTCTGTAGAAGTAACTAAATCGGCTGTTGTATCTAAATTTGGTTGAGTTACTATCTTATCTTGAGTTTCATCCGCTGAAACTGAAGATGTTGTTGCAGACAATCCTCCTACGACAGTAGCAAGTGCTGCAGAGGCAACTGCAATTGTGACCCATTGCTTCTTAACTTTATGAAGCTTATAGTGTACCTTATTTTCCATTATAATTTTCCCCGTGATTTTATTTGTCAAAATCAGACTGAAATCTATCCGATTTCAAACAATTACATTATATCATTATTTTCTAACTATTTCTCGAATTAATTGTTTTTTTATAAATTATATGTAACATAACAGCAACATTAGAAAAGTTTTGTAACACACCTATTTCATAGGCTTTCAATTCTCATTTTCATATCATTTGATAAGTAAAACTATTTTCTATAAAAACCACTAAAACCCTTGATACAATGGCTTTTACAACGATTCTGACTCAAAATTGATATTTGTCAGATTTTTTTCTTTAAGGAGCAAAAAAAGGCAAAATTTCTTTAAACGATTCTCGTTTTCAAGAAATTTCACCTATAAATTCATGTCAAATCATATCGTTTTTCACTTAATCTCTCAGATTAAGATTAGATTGATTGATTATTTATCAAAATCAGCATAACCATTTTCATCGAAGAAGACAGTCTTACCGTCTTGGAAAGTGATCCATGTGTTTGTCACACGTTCTCCAAGAACTGATTCGTAGTATTCCACTCCTTTTGGTGTGCTGATTGGGCTACCTTTAACTTGACGTCCCAAATGATCAAAGTAATATTCTTTACCATCGATATTTTGGCGTCCTGTTACAGCCTTACCATCTTTGAAGTAGTACCAAACATTGTTACCAGTTGTCAAGAAACGGTTATTGAGACGCTCCCCTGAATCTTTATCATAGTATGAAAGTGAACCGTCAGCATTCTTAACAAAGTCACCTTTAACTTGGCTACCATCTTCTTTGAAGTAATAGTTTTTTCCGCCAATGCTATAGGCACCTGTCACGATTTCACCATTATCTTTGGCATAGTACCATGTCTTACCACCATCAAGAGTGAAGAAATCAGATTTGACTTGGCTTCCATCAGCATTGAAGTAATAGTTAAGGTGGTCAATTGTTTGACGACCTGTGGCGAGGTTACCATCCTTATCAGCATGGTACCACTTGCCGTTTACTTCGAAGAACTTGTCTTTAACCTTGTAACCATTATCTACAGTGTAGTAGCTAATCTTGCCATTTTCAGTAACAAATTCACCTTTAACTTGGGCACCATTTGCACGGAAGTAGTATTCGTGACCATCCAAAGTAAGAGCACCTGTCACATTTTTACCAGCTGCATCACGGTAGAACCATGTTGAGCCATCTGTTGTGTAGAATTCACCCTTCTTAGCTTGTGCATAGCCTTGATCATTGAATTCATACCAGATACCATCGATTTCAGCCCAACGATTTGTGTAGGCATTACCTGAATTTTTATCGAAGAAGTAGAGTTTTCCGTCTGGAGTAACATACTTAGTACCTTTAGCTTGGAAGCCATTTTCATCAAAGTATTGCAATCCTCCACCAGCATGAGTCAAGCCAACAGCCATTTCTCCAGTTGGTGAGAAATAACGGAATTTAGCTTCTGTTTCTGAAGTACCTTCTTTCGGTACATCGAATACAAAGTAACCATCTTTGTACTGCTCACCAAAGCTACCAAAGTAATAATATTTACCATCCTGTTGATAAATAGAATCACGAAGCTGGATACCGTTTGGCAAGAAGAAATAAGTCTTACCATCGATATCTTGACGACCAGTTAACATATAACCTTCTTTATCGAAGTAATAGTAATTTCCAGCATATTTAATGAAAGCATTCTTAGCTTGGAAACCACTATTATCAAAGTAGGCCATACCCTTACCATCATAGTAGAAACCTGTCTTACCACCTTGATCTGTCAAAGGTTTTGGCAAGAAGATGCCATTCTCAGTAACTTGATAGTAGCGACCAGTAGCATCGTTGCTGAGAACATAACGACTACCACGACCAAGGATATTAGTACCATTCATGTACTTAGCAGACCATTGCTTGATTTTAACAGATGGATCAATCTTCTTACCAGTTGATATCATCACATCTTCAAACAACTGTGGATATTTCTTTTGGAGCTCATCAAGGAACTCACCACCATATTGAGCTTGGAAGTCCTTACCTGATGATTTAGAATTTGCAACATATAAAGTGTTATTGATATAAGCATTGGCCTTTGGAGTACCATAACTATTAGCACGTGTTGCTGTTACAACTTCTTGTCCTGGTAATTGGTAAAGTTGATCTGGTACCCAGTCAGCAATTGCTTGAATACCTTGCTTGTGAAGCGCCTTAAGGGCATCACGAAGATCTTCTTTAGAACCGTATTTGTTATTCTTGCTCATGGCAAGGTCATATCGGTCAGTAAAGGCATAACCATTTTGGATAACAGAATCAAGGAAGGTACGGTCATCAGCCGATACAAATTGAGGAGCCATCTCGAATGATGTGATTCCCCATGACTTGAAGAGTTCTGCATTTTCTGCAATCAATTTATTAGTATATTGGCTATCTTTTTCAACAAAATCTTGGAAGTTTGAGAAACCTTCATAGATAACTTGTGAGTCCAATGCTTCAGTAGCAGAAAATGTCTTGTCAAGTTTCTTATCTGAACCTTTAACACGGATATCTTGGTTATCAGGTGCACCTACTGGTACCCATACACCAAGATAACCTCTCATATCAACAGTACGATACCCCTTAATTTCATCTCCACTAAAAGTCAAGTTCCCTTCAGCATCAGTGTATTTAATTTTTCCAGCTGCTGCCGCATCATTTTCGTAAGTGACAATTCCCTTATCAGTACCAAGAAGTAATGGACGGTAGGCTTGGTTAGCATGAAGTTTACCCATGTTAACTTTCAAAGTACCATCACCCAGTGAGAAATCCTGATTATTGGCAATAAGGGTCAACATACCAGAATGTTTACTTGTTTCTGCTACACCCGTAGTTTGGTCAGCAGTCATAATATCTTTACCGTAACGAACAGATGACAAGATTTCTTTTCCATTGAACGTGTCGACTTTCATCGATTGTCCACCTGAAACATATTTCATACGGTTCTTCAAGAGCGTTGTGATAGCATCGTAGTAAGGAGACTTGGTAGCCATATATTGGCCGTTATCCGTATAAAGATCTCCATAATAAACACGAGTTACCTGCTCCATATTTTGAAGAATCAAAGCATAGGCAGCTGGAATATTGTTAATAGTATAACGTTTTTCTGCCTTCTTCATATCTTCATTATAGATTTCAAAGGCACGTTTCAATTCAGCATCAGTCATGGTATAACCATCTGATTTTGGATTGATCTCTTTTTGAACAATATCACGAATGATATCTTGAACAAGGTTATCATGAGCACGCGCAAAGATATAGTTAGCTTGTGTATCTCCATACTTACTATTATTTGTACGGTCTGTCAAACTGCTAGTAATCAAATCTTTCAATGAAGAGCCCGATCCATAAAGTGCACCCATAATTGCATAACGAAGGTTATTATCCATGGCAAGGGCTGCACCATCATGTTTTTGATTATAAGCATTATCATTTAAATCCCAAGCTTCAAGGATAGAAATGTGAGCGAGTGCATTGGCTTCAGATTTATCCACACCAAAGGCCGCACGGAAGTAGTTTGTATAAACTTGGAGAAGGTCAGCATCGACATTGTCAACTGCATCAACACGGATACCATCAAAGTTAGCATCCTTATCACCCATAACAATTGATCCCCAGTTCACAAGATAGTGAATTTGGTTCAACTGCTCAGCTTGCACAACTGGATTTGAGTTATCAACGTCATTGGCAAGTAGGAATTCATAACCACCCAAGTATCTTCCTGTACCATTTAGAGAACCATCTTGGTTACTTGGTGTACGGTTAAGCAAACGGTAATCAGAATTTGCCCAAGGTGTCTTGTCATTATTGACATAAAGAAGAGCTCCCCCTTGAAGGTGGTCAGCAAGGGTATAGTTTTCAGTTGTAGTATTCCACTGGTCTTGTTCTTTTACAAAAGACTCAATTGCTTGACGAAGCCATTCAGTTGATTTTTTAGCTGAAATTTCTTGTTCAATCTTAATTTGAATTGTCTTAGCAGCTGCATTCAATTCAGATTGACTTTGGCTGGTTGAATAAGTTGCGTTAAGGTTAAAGTGTTTAGAGAAAGTATTGAGGTAGGCAACTTGTGTATCTACATCAGGCCACCATGCCATCAAAAGTGGACGGAAGTCTTTCTCAGTTGATACACGCCATTTTTCACCATTTTCCAAAATAGTGACTGGACGATACCAGCTATTAGGTGTCAAATAACCATCTACCAACTCAAAGCTTTCTTTCTTAGAATCGTAAGCACGATTATGTGAAGAGAAAGCATCAACTAGATTAGTTGTACCTGGTGTGAACGAGTGTGTTGATGTGCTTGTCAAAGCACCATCTTTACCAAAGTAAAGCAACTGGCCATTAACTGAAACAGCAAAGTTTGTTTTGTATGAACCATCTTCTTTGACATAATAGTATTTACCATCAACTTGTTTGATGTTGTCCAAAGAGAGTGCTGCTGTTTCTTCTTTTTCAGTAACACCAGATTTTGGTTTTTCAGCTACTGTAAGCGTTGTATCTGTCGCAGTCGCAGTTGCAGCTGGTGCTTCTGTTGTCGCACCATTTGCTACTGCTGCACGATCAGTTGTTGCTGGTGCCACCGTATTAGCACTTGTATCTGCTGCAGTGGTTGCTGCCGCAGGAGTTTCGACCGTTGCAGTATCAGCAGCCTTGTCAGTTGTTGTTGCTGTCGCATCTGTCGTAGCAGTTGCTGCAGGAGCGGCTACTTCATGCGTTTCAACGACAACATCGCTTTCAGCTGTCGTAGAGGCAACTGGTTGAGTTGTTTCATCGGCTGAAACCTTTTGATTGGCAACTGTAGCACCACCTACGATAGAGGCAAGTGCTGCCGAAGTGACGGCAATCGTCACCCACTGCTTCTTAACTTTGTGAAGCTTATAATGTACCTTTTTTCCCATTTTAGGTCCTCTTTTCATTTTCCTAGTTTGAATGAAATCTACATAATTCAAACAATTTCATTATAGCATATTTTTTTCAGCCATTTCGAGTCTTTATCAAGTCATTTCAATTTTTAATCATAATGTAAATTGAAAAACATTTTGACAATCATTAAAAACTACCGAATGTCGAAAACGGTAGTTTTTTCTATATTTTTAGGAAAATTTTTAGAGGTAATTGAGAGGTAAATAAACTATCTCTATTCAATCAGTTAGCGATTTTCAAGTCAGCTATTAAGCAAAAACCACATTATGTTGGACCCTGTAGCTGACTAAAAAGAGCAAGGTTTCTGTAACCAATTTTGCCAGAACCAGGCCTAAACCAATGGCAACTAGACTACTAAGTAAGAAATAATTACAAGCCAAGAGGACCAGGACCAACATAAAGTAGCGAACACTCGATCTAAAGAGGGAGCTTGTCGGATTAAAGACCACATTAGCGTTCAGTAGACACTGGCTGGAAGCCGAAATCACACGAGCTAGCACGACCGAAAGGAGCAGATTCTTCGTCAAGGCAAAGAGCACAAATAAGGCTGTTGCATCAATGACTGAGGCCAAAACAGCCGTGCCAGAGAACTTTAAAAAAGGGCTGTAAATACGGATGGAATCACGAATGGGCCGAAAGTGAGAGCTTTTATTTTCCTCTAAATAAACCGTTTCGATTGGGACTTCAGAGATTTGGTGACCTGACTTTTTGGCTTCAAGTAGCATATTAAACTCGTACTCGAAACGATTACCATCCAGATTAAGCAACCATGGGATAAGGTCAGTTGACATGCCTCGAAGACCCGTCTGAGTATCTGTGACTTTCTGGCCAGTTACTAGACGAAAGAGCCCAGCAGTCACCTTATTCCCAAAGCGGCTACGTGCTGGTACCTTACCAACAAAGGCACGCGCACCCAAGACAAGATGACTTGGATTTTCCTCGGTTGCCTTGGCCACACGGACAATATCTTTAATCAGATGCTGACCATCACTGTCAACTGTGACAATAGGTTGCTCCGAAAGGTGCTGACTGACTACTTCTTCTTGAATGTGAGCAAAGGCAGTTTTGAGAGCAGCTCCTTTTCCTTTATTAATCGGATGAGTTAGGACAGTCGCTCCAATAAAAGCCGTTTCGTCGTAATAGTCGTTATAGCCTGGGCCACTCCCATCATTAACAACAATAATACGGGCTTTAGGGAGTTTTATGGTAATATCTTGAACCACCTGAATCAGGCGTTTGTCTGGTTCATAAGCTGGAATAATAATATACATAGGCACTTCCTTTCTGTTTCATCCTATGACTCTTTAGTGACCTCCTCCAAAGCCACCTGGTTGTCCACCACCTTGGGGACCACCGCCACCTTGAGGGCCACCGCCGCCAGGCATTGAGTTTTCAATCTTAGTTTGTTTCTCACCATTGATAGTAATGTCACCACCGGTATAGGTCGCTGAACCATCAAAGTCAAAGCCAGACTGACCAGTCAAATTGATCGTTCCACCCGATACAATAATATCGCCGTTAGAATCGATTGGGTCTGTATCGCCCTCGCCAACCTCAACATTTAGAGTTCCACCGGTCATCTTGAAGAAAATCTCACTTTGACTGGCATTAGCATTGGCAGCATTAACACCATCGTCCGTTGCATAGACATCGATGTCTCCGCCATTGATGGTCACAGATTTACCTTCGATACCTTCAGTTGATTTTTCAACCTTGTAAGTACCACTATCAATAATCAGGTCGCCGGACGCATGAATACCGTCGTCACCAGCCTTAATGGTCATGGTATTGTCAGACAGATACATGGTACCTACTGAGGTGTCGTCATCATTATCGACCTTAACAGCATCTTCTTCCGCTTCAATGGTCATAGTTGTTCCTGTGATGTTGAGTTCATCGTTGACATTGAAGGCATCACCGACTGAGGAAATCTTATAGGTACCGCCAGTCATATGAAGGCTGTCATTGGCTTTAATACCGTTGTTTTTCTTGGCATCAATGTTTAGAGTACCTGAACCATTAATGGTCAAATCTCCTTTAGAAAAAATCACAGCATCCGCATCTTCATCACTATTAGAACTTGAATCAGAAAGTGTGTTTGTAGTGCCATCTTTAAGTGTCAGATAGACATGACCAGCTTTTGTGGCGTTGATTGCTGCATTTGTATTTGTCATGGTAGCACCATCTAGAACAATATGGACATCGTCTGAATCACCAGCGTCCACCTTGATTTGCACACCATCTGATTTTCCAGAAATGACGTAAGTCCCAGCTTTGGAGATGGTTACAGTTGAACCTGATAGGGATGCACCATCACCTGAAACATCCGCAGATGAGCCTGATAACTTAATCTTAGAGGCAGAACTTTCATCATAAGTTGTGTCTGAATCTTTTGAAGTGAAATAATTGCTCTTGTTATTAGTCGTTTTCTTACTAGTTGTTGCGGTTACAGCACTTGTTTTTGATGTCGTGCTTGACGTCGTCCCCGTTGCTTGACTGTTTGATTGGCTACAAGCTGTCATGACTGTTAGGACAGTCGCACAGGTTACTAAAGTCGTCCATTTTTTTAGTTTTTTTGATTTCATATCTTTTTTTCCTCTCAGGTTCGTTTTGATGATTACAGTTTACGGAACTTAGCTAAAACATTTCTGAAGGTTAACTAAAACTTTTCTTAAGTTAAGTTTGGTGAAAGTTTGACTTAGGCCTTCTTTCAGAAAAGTTCCATAGACTAATAGGCGAGCAAGTGAGTGCTATATAAAATAGTACATTTGCCCTCAACTTAATTTTCTACTATAAAAATAAAAGCCAAATCTTAAAGTGAAGGCTTTGAATCTTATCTAATTGAACACGCCTACAACTCGGGGGGAAAAGATGGGCCCTGCTTGGAGATAAACTCCTGAGGCTGGTCCCCCTATTTTCCTGAGAGTTGCTTTACGGCTTTGTATCTTATCTATAAAAGGAGTTTTTTCATGGTTAAACAATTGGAAACACGTTTTAAACGTATTGAAACAAAATATGTGGTCTCAAAGGACAATCTTGAAGACCTGCTCACTGATCTTAAGGAGTATTTGGTAGAGGATGATTATCCGACATCTACCATTTCAAATATTTACTTTGATACGGATAATTTTGACGTCGTCCAAGATGCCTTAGATGGTAATCATCGTCAAGAGAAAATCCGCATGCGTACCTACCTAGCCAATCCCAAAATTGATAGCAAGGTCTTTCTAGAGATCAAAGCTAAAGATGAGGAGGGAATCGGTCATAAGTTTCGTCTCGTTTCAACACCGCTTGCCATCACTAACTTGATGACAGATGGTAAGAACCATGGTCAAATCACTGACCGCCAGCTCTTACAGGATATCCACCACTTACGTCAACGCTACGATGAGGGGCTCAAACCTCGTATGTATATCTACTACGACCGTTTTTCGATGAAAGAAAAAGAGACTATCGAAGGCTATGCCTACAATAAAGTTCGTGTTACCCTTGACCAAAATTTGACTTACCGTGATGAAGACGTCAGTCTCTTTAAGGGAAATCATGGTTTTCCCCTTCTTGATGAAGATACGATAATCATGGAAATCAAGGCACCTGGGCAAAAACCAGACTGGCTTCAAGCTATCTTAGACAAACATGGTTTGGAAGAGCAAAAGTTCTCAAAATACAGCTGTGCCTACCATAAATCTCAAGGGCTAGACTACGGACCACGTCCAGCACAAGAAAAAGGAGCTG
>ERZ772953.780-NODE-780-length-10321-cov-8.207189_pt1 | contig 10321 bp, 9 predicted proteins | sample MGYA00580685_ERZ772953 | MGnify/ENA primary metagenome ERZ772953 (study PRJEB29015, sample SAMEA2738080) | human oral metagenome | biome: human oral; feature: human-associated habitat; material: saliva | place: China | collected 2209 ...
CGAACCAGGGAGGGCACCACGCTCAGGCCGTGGCCGGTCGCCTTGAGCACCGCCTCCTTAGCGGTCCACAGTGCCACCGAGAGCAGATGCAGTACGGGCGCGGGGCGTTCCTGCGCCACCCGCTCATAGAACGTACGTTCTTCATTGGAGAGCGCCAGGCGCGCAAAACCGGAGAACAGGCGCGCATCCAGGGTCTCAACATCCACGCCGAGCACCGCCGAGGTGTTACGGCTAAACGCACCCACCACCAGCGGATTCACCTGCGACATATTGAAGTTCACGCCCGCAATACGCGGCTTACCGTGCTTCTTACCGCTGGTGCACAGGGTGCAGGAACGATCCACCTCAATCTCAGAAGCGGCACTCGAGGGCACATCCAAACGCGCCGCCGCCATGGCGCGCATGAGCGCCTGAGTGCTCAGATAGCTGACCGCCGCCGTGGAGGTCGGCAACTGCGCCGCATGCTGCTGCTCAGCAAGACCCAGGTAGCTCAACCAGCTAAAACGCAGGGAACCGTACATCGTACGGGTGGGAAGAGCGAAAATCTGCACGCGCTCGCTCGGACGGGCGGTAGGGCGCTCCGGGCGCTGTGCGCTGGGTGTTTCGGGGGCAGAATAGCTCATAGGTTTAGTGTACCCGCCCGGCATTACGGCAATTCGCGTTGCGAGGCTACTTGAGGTTATCCACAGCGCTGACCGCGCGCTACGCACCCTCGCCGCCGGTGCGGTAAAGTCATCACAGACATCATTACGGACAGCCGCCCGCACAACAGAGGGGCGGCGCAGAAAGAAGGTACCGTGAACAGCACGCAAGAGATCATTGCCGCCGCAGACGGCTCGGCGCTGGGCAACCCCGGACCGGCGGGCTGGGCATGGTATATCGACGACGACCACTGGGCGAGCGGCGGCTGGGCGCACGGCACCAACAACATGGGTGAGCTCAAGGCCGTCCTGGACCTGTTCGAGGCGACCGCATCCCGCCCGGAGGCGAAGCTGCGCGTGTACTGCGATAGCCAGTACGTCATTAACTCGCTGACCAAGTGGATGCCCGGCTGGAAGAAGAAGGGCTGGAAGAAGTCTGACGGCAAGCCCGTGCTCAACCGCGACCTTCTGGAGGCGCTGGATCGGGCACTGACCGGCCGCGACTACGAGTTCATTTGGGTGAAGGGCCACGCCGGTCACGAGCTCAACGAGAAGGCGGACTCCCTGGCGAACGGTGCGGCGCGCGCCTACCAGGAGGGCCGCGAACCCGCGCACGGCCCCGGCTTCGGTGCCTCTGCTGAACCCGCTACTGCGGCTGTGGAGGCTCCGATTGTGAATGCTCCGGTGGCCGAGCCCGCGCTCTCTGACGCTGCCCTCTCTGAGCCGGCACTCTCCGAGTCTTCCGCGGACGCCCACCTGCCCGTGCAGGAATTTACCGCAGCCGAGATTGAGAACGCCCAGCGCGGCGTGGAAAGCCTGCGCCTGTCCGGTCTGCTGCGCCCCGCCTCCGCCGTGAACGCCCCCGACCCGGAGGCGGTCCGCACCCGCAAGGAACAGCTGGCGCTCGCGGCAGAGCGTGCCGCCGAGCGTGACGCAAAGGCACTGGCGCGCCAGCAGGAGACCGCTCAGCAGGCATCCGGCGCCGCCCAGTCGGAAGAAGAGGATGACCTGACCGGTCTGGAAGAGTTCGCGGGCCTGGACCCGAACGATATTGAGCCGGCGGAACTGCTGGGTGAGACGGAAGAGCAGGCGGTAGAGCCTGTTCAGGATGCTCCGGCTCAGCCCGCTGAACCCGCGCCCGTTCAGCCTGCTGCGCACACTCAGGCTTCTGAGCCCGCGCCCTCTGCTCCCGCCGCGCCTGCCCCGAACCTCGATACTCTGAATCCCGAGGATGCCGCCGCCGCAGAACAGCTACTCGAACGCCGCGGCTCCGTCATGGAGGCGGCGCAGCTGGAATCCATGCTGCACGAGCGTCTGGTGTGGGTGACCGCTACCGGCAAGTCGGTGTCCCGCTCCTCGGTGCTGCAGTACCGCGAACGCGCCTTCACCCAGCAGGGTGCCCCGCTCAAGCAGGGCGTACAGGTACTGGATTCTTCCAGCGTTCTGGTCATGGCGGCGGTTGCCACCGCGCGCGGCCGCGTGAGCCGTTCGAGCATCTGGCATTACGACGCTGAGCGCGGCCTGTGGCGTTTGCGCTTCCGCCAGGAGACCCCCGCCTCCTAATGCTCAGATCCTAAAGCTCGGTACCTAAAGTTCGGTGCCTAATTCAAGGGCTCTTGAGCCTCATAATTTCCGTGCAATAAAACCCCGCCGCATCCTCACTTGCGAGGATGCGGTGGGGTTTTTCTCAATAGATGTTCGCCGCCTTCTGGCGAATCCGACGAGCGGTATGCCGTGCGGCCGGGACCTTTAAACCGCCCGGTCTGCCGCCTGCCTGCAGGTAGGCTTCTGGGCTTATTGCCCTGACCCCTTAGCCGACGAACATGGAGGCGTTAGCCTGCTCGGTGTCTGCGTAGTTCACACCTGCGCGGGTGAGTGCCTCGTTGATCTGGGTGATGGATGCTTCGACCTGGCGCTGGGTTGCGTGCCACTGGTCCAGCACGCCCTGGAAGTTAGCGGATGCGGAGCCGGTCCAGGAGCTCTGCAGATCGTGCAGGGATGCGGTCATGCCGTTGACGTCTGCGGTGATGGATGCGACGTAGGATCGTGCCTGTGCGCTCTTGGCTGCGATGACTTCGGAATCGACATTGAACTGTGCCATGGTTTTTCTCCTTTGAGATATATGGGATGGGTGGGACGGATGCCCCGTGGTGGCGCTTGGGGTTTGGATCTCTGGAAGGGTTGAGTTCCTGACCGGAAGCTTGTTATCACTATATCTTTCAAAATGCATCAAACGAGCTAAAAAATCATGATTTGATAAATCTGTGGATAAACCCGCCAGATTCACTCCGGCATCTCGAAAAAATCGAAAACCCTCCCGAAAATGACGCCGCCATGACGCGCCGCGAGTCATCGTTTCGCCTCCTAACCCCGCCTCCAAGGCACAGCAAAACCCCCGAACCATAGAACACTCAAGTTCTACAATCCGGGGGTTTATGCGTCAGTGTTACTTCATCAGCTGATCGTCCGAGACGGGCGGCGGATAGAACGGCAAAGAAATCACGAAGGTAGCACCGCCACCATCGGTCTCTTCAATATGAATCCTGCCCTCATGCTGCTCAATAATTGCGGCCACAATGGACAGGCCCAGACCCGTACCACCGGTCTCACGCGAACGTGAAGCGTCGGTGCGGTAGAAGCGCTCGAACACGCGCTCGCGGTCCTCACCGTGAATACCGGGACCGTGGTCGCGCACCTCCAGCACGGACAACGGGAAGCCGGGAACCTCTTCGCGCACGCCCACCGCAATCTCCAGGGGAGAGCCGTCGGGGGTGTAGCGCATGGCGTTGGTCAGCAGGTTCGCCACGACCTGACGCATGCGTGATTCGTCACCGAGCACGGTTGCGGAGGTCGGCGCCACCTCTTCGTTCAGACCCACCAGGGACACCGCACGATCGGGTGCCGTAGCGTAGGCGTCGTTACTAGCGTCCACCGCCAGGTTGAACAGGTCGAAGGGTGCCAGCTTGGATTCGCGGCGCTCATCAATACGCGCCAGGGTCAGCAGGTCTTCCACGAGCTGACCCATACGCTTGGACTCCGATTCGATGCGGCTCATCGCGGTAGCGACAGCCTCATCGGTCGGCAGAGCACCCTGACGGTACAGCTCCGAGTAGCCTCGAATACTGACCAGCGGGGTACGCAGCTCATGCGAAGCGTCACCCACGAAGCGGCGCATTTTCGCCTCGCTCTTCTCGCGGGCTTTGAAGAGCATTTCAATCTGGGTGAGCATCGTGTTCAGCGAAACCGCGAGGTTACCAATCTCGTTGCTGGGGTTGTAGTCCTCAATACGCTGAGAGAGGTCACCGGCAGCGATCTTGGCGGCGGTCTGCTCCACGCGAGCCAGCGGCTCGAAGGTGCGGGTCACAATCACCCAGGTCATCGCAATCGCGGAGGCGAGAGTCGCCAAACCAAATGCGAAGGTCAGCACGCCCACGAGGGCGACCACCTGGTTCGTTTGTTTCAGCGGCATGGCAATAATCAGGGATGCCGCCTCCGGTAGTCCGGAAGAGTCGTTCGACTCAATGGGCACGGCGAGCACACGCCAATCGGAGGAGCTGCCCACCGCGTTGACGGTGACTGCCTCCTCGTTTTGCTTGCGAACCTTCTCTTCGGTCCAGCCTTGCAGCGCCGGCTCGCTGAACTGACCGCTGTCCTCGGACTTGAGCGAGTACAGTACGTTGCCGTCCTTGTCGAGCAGGTACAGGCGGTAGGTGCTCAGGGACTGTTCCTGATTGCCGGAGGGGCGCACGGTCGCCAGCTGCACGAGTGAGGGGGCGCTGTTCTTCATCTCTTCGTCCAGCTGGTGCACCATCTGGGCGCGCAGAGCGGAAATCGCCACCAGGCTCGTCACCGCAATGGAGAGGGCGATGAGCATGGAGGTGATGAGCACCAGCTGGGTGCGAAGGGAGAGAGACTGGGGAATCCGGTCGAGGGGTTTGAGCGCCACGTTAGCCTCGAGAACCGCGAATCATGTAGCCCACACCGCGCTTGGTGTGGATGAGCGGCTCGTGGTTTTCACGGTTGTTGTCGATCTTGCGGCGCAGGTACGAAATGTAGGACTCAACAATGGAGGAGTCGCCGTTGAAGTCGTACTCCCACACGTGGTCGAGAATCTGCGCCTTGGACAGCACGCGGTTGGCGTTGAGCATCAGGTAGTGCAGCAGGTTGAACTCGGTGGGGGAGAGGTCAATCTCTTCGTCACCGAGGAACACTTCGTGGGTGTCCACGTTCAGGGTGAGGGCGTCAACGCGCAGTACGGCGTCGTCCTCGTCCTGGATGCTGCGGCTACGGCGCAGAATGGCGCGGATGCGGGCGATCACCTCATCGAGGGAGAAGGGCTTGGTAACGTAGTCGTCGCCGCCAGCGCCCAGGCCGGTCACCTTGTCCTCGGTGGCGTCCTTTGCGGTCAGGAAGAGCACGGGGGTGGTGGTGCCGTTTTCGCGTAGGCGGCGGGTCACCTCGAAGCCGTCCATGCCGGGCATCATGACGTCCAGGACAATGAGGTCGGGGTTTTCGGCGTGTGCCTTTTCGAGGGCTTCGCGGCCGTTGCCGGCGGTCACTACTTCAAAACCGGCAAAACGCAGGGAGGTGGCGAGCAGTTCAAGAATGTTGAACTCGTCATCGACGACTAGGAGTTTTGCTTCAGCAGACATACTCTATCTTTCTCTCTGAATGGCAGGCTGTACTTGATAAGTGAATGATGTGTGTGAGCTTGCGGCTCAAATCTTTATGCCTTGTTGCGGCGCATGACTGACAAGATGAGTGCGGCAATGAGGGCAATAAAGGCGACGGGGAGGAGGACCAGCGGAATCTGGCTCATGAGGGCGGGCGGCGTTGCCCCAACCCACTTCATCACGAGCATGGCAACTCCGGTAAGCAGACAGAGCAGGGCAAGAATCGCGCCGCCTGCACCGAGCCAGCGGATGGCTCCGGCATAGGGAAGGGGCGCGGGCGCCCGGTCTGCGGTACTGCGCGTGTCCTGTACGGGTTCGTTACTCATGAATTTAACGGTATCAGCTCACACACAGCTGTTAATGAGCGAAGCCCCAGATTTAGCGGTTTGAGACTCAAATTCACAGCGTATGTGAAGCTTGGGGGAGCGGCCGCACTGTTTGCGCACGCGAGATGCTTTAATAGGGGTATGTCTGAACAGGTTATTGAACTGCTCCCCGAAACTACGCCCGCTGCTGACGCGCCCGCAGAGTCTGTTGTGCCTTCTGCCGCGCCTGAGAGCACCGATGAGGGTAGCGCTGTACCTGCTGAGACTCAGCCCTCCGTGAACGCTGAAGAGACTGTAGCGGCTGCTGAAGAAGCCGAACAGAATGAAGACTCCACCCCCGACCCCTTCACTCCGCTGGATGAAGAGGTGGGTACCCCCTCCCTGGGCGTTCCGCACAAGCTGCGCCGCACCTCCAAGGTGGATGAGATTCTTGCCGCCGCTAAGGATGTGGCGCTGCAGGGTGTTCAGGAAATCGCCCCGGCACATGCTATCGGCCTGGTGCACCATGTACGCGCTGAGGAAGAGCGCCTGAGCACTCACCTCTTTGAGTGCACCCTGCCCGGTTACCGCGGCTGGTTCTGGTTTGCGACCCTCTCGCGTGCGCCTCGCTCCCGCGTGGCAACGATTTGCGAGGTTGGTCTGCTGCCCGGTGATGACGCGCTGATCGCGCCGGATTGGGTGCCGTGGGCTGACCGTGTTCGCCCGGAGGACCTGCAGGAGAATGCAGAGTCTGCTGAAGCCACTGAGGCAGAGGAATCTGCTGAGTCCGGTGAGCCCGCAGAGAACAAAACTGCAGAGAACAAATCTGCCGTGGAAGAAATTGCAGAGGCTGAGTCCGCAGAGTAGAGCCTACTATCCACTCCTCTTAATAAGGGGTGGGCTAGCAAAATGCATATATAAAGTGTTGTATTGAGTCGTCCAACGGTTATTGTTGGGCGACTCAATGACTTAAGCCGTGGCAAAAGCCGCTGAAAAAGTACATAATAGATTATTGAATTAAGTAACGACTTAGGCAGTGCTATCTAAGCACTGTTGCGGTGATAGCTGGGAGAGATATATGACAGACCTCATCGATACCACAGAGATGTATTTGCGCACCATCCTCGAACTGGAGGAAGAGGGCATCGTCCCCATGCGTGCGCGCATCGCTGAACGACTCGAGCACTCCGGCCCGACCGTTTCCCAGACCGTGGCACGCATGGAGAAGCACGGCCTGCTCACCGTTGAGCCGGACCGCCACCTCGAGCTGACTGAGGAAGGTCGCCACAAGGCGGTCGAGGTCATGCGTAAGCACCGCCTGGCTGAGCGCCTGCTCTCCGACATTATTGGCCTGGAGCTTGAGTACGTGCACGAAGAGGCATGCCGCTGGGAGCACGTCATGAGTGACAAGGTGGAGAAGCGCATCCTGGAGATGCTCAAGGATCCCAAGTTCTCCCCGTACGGTAACGCTATCCCCGGCCTGGAGGATCTGGGCCACGTGAGCGAGACGAACGACGAGCGCACCGTGCCCATGTCCCTGGCTGCGCGCGACTCCGGCCCCGAGGATCGTTTCACCATTTCTCGCTTCCCCGAGTCCATTCAGACTGACGTTGAGCTGCTGAAGCTGCTGGCTGACGCTGGTATTGTCTACGGTGCTTCGGTGTCCGTGGTTGCTGGCCAGAACGATGACGTGATTGTTCACGCCGATGGTGAAGAGGACACCCTCTCCCTGGATATGGACGTGGCAAACGCCATTGTGGTCAAGCGCGGTGGCAGCCTCTAAGCTCCAATTTTGAGAGTCTACTAACCCGCTTCACGCTTTAAACGGTGGTATCGCCTTCTTACTTGAGGAGGCCGTGCCACCGTTTTTATGCACTTGTTGGGTTGCTCTGTCTGGCGTCGGGGGTCAAGCGGCTAGATACCTAGTGGGTGATGTATTTTAGGGCCGGGCTGTGTGCGCGTGCGCATATACTCCTCTCACAACTTTTTAGCAACTGCGCTTGAGTGCATTTTTCGTGTTTTTCGCTTAGATCTGAGGTTGAAGCTGAGCGAAACGCCGGATTCTGAGTGAATTATGGGAGCAAAACCTTAAGAGACGAGGCTCATTCTTAAGAGTTTTGAACCATGTCCTTAAGGGGTGCTGGTGCATTAAAAGCGAATGTGCATCCTTGTGAAATGCCTAGTCAAACGCCTTAAGTTGGTTAAGTTCTCGCAACTAAACGGGGCTCTAGTCGTTCAAGCTCGCTCCGTTCCGCCGGGGGTGAAAGCTCAAAATTTAAGCCCGAATGAAGTGACAACTGGGAGTTTTCTGTGTATTCTCATTTCTGTGCCCAAATCCTAATCGTAAGAGGGCACCGTCGAAGCGGTTCCGCTGAGTTCTGCCAACGCTTCGATGAACGTCTACCCAATATGGCAGAAGCGGGGGACCCAATCCCCAAGCTGGGATACGGCTTCTCAATCGAGAAGCCTCGGGGCTAAGTCACTTCGGTGGCCGAGCGAATCCATGCTCGAGCCCGACAGCTCACCTCGTCAGGCAATGGAGGAATTACTAATGGCTAAGAAGATCGTACGTACCGCAGGTGCAACCCTCGCAGCAGGCGCAATCCTGCTCGGCTCGACCGTTCCCGCGAACGCATTTGCACAGATCCCCGCTGCTGCTGATCTGTCCTACGACTACACCAACTACGAGTTCGACTACACCAGCTACAACACCCCCGCAACCACCTACGTTGCACCCCAGGCTCAGGCACAGCAGACCTACGTTGCTCCCGCAGCAGCCGAGGCTCCCGCTGCACCCGCAGTTGAGACCACCTACGTAGCACCCCAGGCTGAGACCCAGCAGGCTTACGTTGCACCCGTTGCAGCTCCGGCACCCGCTGCACCCGCAGCTTCCTCCGGTAACGCATCCCGCGACGCAATCGTTGCAACCGCAATGAGCGGCCTGGGTGGCGCATACGTTTGGGGCGGCAAGACCTTCGGTGCATGGGACTGCTCCGGCTTCACCTCTTGGGTTTTCGCTCAGCACGGCATCAAGCTGACCGCTTTCACCTACGCAATGAAGAACGAGCTGCGCCCGACCTCTAACCCCCAGCCCGGCGACATCGTCTTCCAGAACGGCTACAGCCACGTTGGTATCTACCTGGGCGACGGCAAGATGATCTCCGCTCTGAACCCCACCAACGGTACCCTGGTGCACCCCACCTCCTGGATGTCCGTTGACGGCTACTACACCGCTCTCTAAGCCTTAGCGCATAGAAGCTGGCTCTAGCCCAACATACTTCAAAAAGGCGCCTATCCCGCACGGGGTGGGCGCCTTTTGCGTGCCCGAGATTTGTGTATCCGAGATGTGTGTACCCGGGAGGTTCCACAAAAATACCGCCGAGAGTGCACCTTGGCGTGGGTGCATTCTCGGCGGTATGTGTTTGAGGTGTAGGCGGTTAGGGTGCCAGAGCCTGCAGAAGCCTCTGCGGGTCCTGTTCCCACTCGCTGAGCTCAGCACGCAGATTAGCCCGCGCGGGCTCCTCCCAGAGCTTGAAAGCCTCTTCGGAAAGGAAGATACGCTCGCGACCCAGAATGGAACGTAGGAAGGTCGTACGACCGGTACGGAAAGCCTCATTGTCAAAGTGGGAGTATTCACTGCGCACCCCGCGCAGGTAGCGGCGATAGCGCGCCGAATCAGCTGCCAGAATAGCCATATCGGCGTCGAGGAACAGCTGAATATCCGCCGGTTCATAGCCCGCCGGTAGGTCGGCAGACTCGGGCAGCTTGTGGGTTGCCGTGGCGCGCACCAGAAGGCTCACCATCTGCAGCTCCTGCTCGGTGAGCAGGCCCGCGGCAACCAGCGGCTCCAGGGAGGCGCTCGCCAGCTGCTCGCTGCGGCGCTCATCCTCACCCGGCGCGCCCTCATAGACCGCGTCGTGGAACCACGCCGCCAGAATCAACGCCAGGGGAGTAGAACCCTGCGCGCGATGTGTGTAGAGGCGGTCCAGATCGGAGAGCATCTGCGAAAGGTGCCCGCTGTGGTGGTAGGCGCGGTGCGGCTGCTCCCACGCCTGCAGCAGGCTCTCACCCAGTTCAGCCACCTGCGCCGTGAGTTGAGCTCGCAGCTCGGCAGGAGCCTCCACGCGCTTGAGGCGGGGCGTAAACGCCGCCTCCCAGGCGCGAAGCAGACGCGGGCGAATCTTCTCGGGGCGCTCCTTGAGCGGAATGCGCAGACCGCTCGCAATGAGCGTGCGAGTCAGTTGCGCGCCGCTGAGCTCCTTCGCGCCCGCCCGCACTAGATTCTCGTAGAGGTGCGCCGGAACATCGTAGTGGTCGCGGTCGAAGGCGCGCTCACTGATGCCCGCCGCTGCGGCGAACTCGTGCAGTTCCGCCAGGGACACATCGGAGATGAGGTGTGAGAAGACGGTGCCGTGTGCGGGCCAGGTGGGCGGGTCAATGTAGATGCTCATTCGTACATTGTAGGAGCGGTTCTGCCGCCGGGTGCGGGTGTCCTCAGGCGGTGAACACGGGGTGGTGAACAGGGCTTGGACGCGGTATGAGCGTGGGGCGACTATCGGTGGATACCGACGGCTTGTCGTGGGCTGTGCCGACCGGAGGTGCGGGGTGCTTTATACTAGGTTAGGTACGCCCTCGTAGCTCAGGGGATAGAGCACTTCTCTCCTAAAGAAGGTGTCGGACGTTCGAATCGTCTCGGGGGCAC
>ERZ772953.781-NODE-781-length-10309-cov-4.812268_pt1 | contig 10309 bp, 9 predicted proteins | sample MGYA00580685_ERZ772953 | MGnify/ENA primary metagenome ERZ772953 (study PRJEB29015, sample SAMEA2738080) | human oral metagenome | biome: human oral; feature: human-associated habitat; material: saliva | place: China | collected 2209 ...
CCTACTAAGGTTGACCGTTCCGCTGCTTACTACGCACGCTACGTTTGCCGTAACATCGTAGCCAACGGTTTAGCAAAGAAGTGCCAGATCGAGCTTGCATATGCGATTGGTGAACCTAACCCAATCTCAATTAACGTTAACAGTTTCAATACTTCTAAGTATAGTGATGAAGAGTTAGAAGAAATCGTTAAGAAGAACTTCAACTTCTCTGTTAAAAACATGATCAAGGAATTAGATCTTGAAAGACCTATCTACACACAGACAACAAACTATGGACACTTTGGTAAGCCTTACTTACCTTGGGAACAATTCAAGAAGATTGAACTATAACATATAGCAGCGGCAGTAACCTGCCGCTTTTCTTTTACCTAAAAAAACATGCATAGAGAGCACTACATGCATGCTTTATGTATTTAATTTTGATGAATGAGTTTATAGCCTTCCATAACAGCATGGCATCTTGGACACAGTCCATTTTCATCCACATGTTCATCATAGTTCCAACAACGTGGACACTTCTGACCACTAGCCTTTTCAACCTTCACAGCCGTTTCACCTTCTACAAGTTCAACCTGTGAAACAATTAACCATTGTGCTACTGCAGCACCTAAGTTTTTCTCCACAAGTTCTTTCTCTTCCTTTGGAAGTGTAAGAAGAATCTTCGCTTCTTGGCTAGATGCAATCAACTTTTCATTACGTGCTTCTTCATTTGCCTTTGTGACAAGGGCACGAACTTCTAATAGACGTTTGATTTCATCACGTAATATTTCAGCTTCTGCATATTCCTTCACTTCTGGAAACTCTTCGTAATGTACGGAGTTTGCACCAAGATGTGAGAAATGTGTCCAGATTTCTTCAGCAGTAAATGCTAAGAATGGAGCCCAAAGTTTTACGAGTGCATCCGCACAGTTCCAGTATACAGACTGTACTTGTCTTCTACGGTGATCACCCTTCGCACTTACGTATAAGATATCCTTTGTAAAATCACAGTAGTAAGAAGATAAGATATTAACCATGAAATACAATAGATGCTTGTTTGCGGATAAGTAGTTGTATTCTAATACATCCTTACGTACATCTGCTACCAAATCATTGAGTAATACAAGAACCTGTTGGTCAACACGTTCAAGATCTTCAAAGGCAACCATGTCTGTTGATGGATTGAAATCTTCTCCATTTACATTACCTAGTAAGAAACGGAATGTATTACGAATCTTACGATACTGATCAGAAACCTGCTTGATATTGCTTGGACCTAGCTTTAAGTCTTCCTTAAAGTCAGAGGACATTGCCCAAAGACGGAATACATCGGCACCATTCTGGTTGATGATATCCATTGGATTTACAACATTTCCAACAGACTTAGACATCTTTTCACCCTTTGAGTCTACAACATAACCATGCGATAAAACTTCCTTGTATGGAGCTGTACCATTAACTGCCGTTGAAACAATGAGTGAAGAGTTGAACCAACCACGATATTGGTCTGAACCTTCTAGGTAAAGGTCTGCTGGGTAAGTCAACTCAGGACGGTTTACTACAACTCCATTCCATGATGAACCTGAGTCAAACCAAACGTCCATGATATCTGTTTCTTTCTTGAACTCGCCATTTGGTGAACCTGGATGGGTGAATCCTTCTGGCAAGAGGTCTTTGGCATCACGTTCCCACCAGATGATAGAACCGTGTTCCTCAAAGAGTTGAGCCACGTGCTCGATCGTTTCAGCTGTCATGATTGGTGTTCCGTCTTCAGCATAGAAGATAGGAAGTGGAACTCCCCAAGCACGTTGACGAGAGATAACCCAGTCGCCACGGTCACGAATCATGTTGTAAAGACGAACTTTACCCCATTCTGAGTGGAATTTCACTTTTTCAATTTCGTCTAAGATTTCTTGGCGGAATTTAGATACAGAAGCAAACCACTGTGGCACTGCACGCCAGATGATTGGTTTTTTCGTACGCCAGTCAAATGGATATGAGTGAGAAATTTCTTCTTGTGCAAGAAGAAGATTACCAAGTTTTTCGATAACAGTTGGAACAACCTTATCATAGAACTGACCTGCAAAATCAGGACCAGCATTTTCCATCATGATACCGCGTTCGTTAACTGTTACAGCAACTTCAAGACCATTGGCAACACCGACATTGTAGTCATCCTCACCAAAACCAGGAGCTGTATGGACGATACCAGTACCAGAATCAGTTGTAACGTGGTCACCAAGGATAACGAGTTCATCTACTGCTGTATCCCATGGGTGCTCTGTCACAATTTGGTTCAATTCTGAACCACGGTGAGTAGCCAAAACTTGAACGTCAGACCAACCAAATTTCTCAGACAAGCTGTTCAACAATTCTGAAGCAACCACAAACTTACGAGATTCGCCAGCTGGTTGCACCAAGACGTAATCAATATCCGCACCAACAGTCAAACCACGAGAAGCCGTGATGGTGAATGGAGTTGTTGTCCAAACGACGATGTAAGTATCTGTATCTAGGACACCCTTGCCATCTTTAACCTTGTTGGCATAGTAAAGTGAGGTCGAAACCAAATCATGGTATTCAATTTCAGCTTCAGCTAGAGCGGACTCAGATGACCAAGACCAGTAAACAGGCTTCGCTCCACGGTAGATATAACCTTTATTAGCCATTTCACCGAAGACACGGATTTGCGCTGCTTCATAGTCAGGAGTTAAGGTTACATATGGATTTTCCCAGTCACCTGAAACACCCAAGCGCTTGAAATCTTCGCGTTGTTTATCTACTTGAGAAAGGGCATAGTCACGACAAAGTTTCAAGTACTCAACCAAGTCCATCTCTTTGCGTTTAACACCTTGTTTTGCCAAAACTTGCTCGATTGGCAGACCATGAGTATCCCAACCTGGAATGTATGGTGCGTAGAATCCTGACATCGATTTTGAACGAACAATGATATCTTTAGAAATCTTGTTCATGGCATGTCCAACGTGAATATTCCCGTTAGCATACGGAGGTCCATCATGAAGAGTGAAATGAGGTTTCCCTTCATTTAACTCTTGACGGCGTTGATACAATTTTGCATCTTCCCATTCTTTTTGCCAAACTGGCTCTTTGGTTGGAAGACCGGCACGCATTGGAAATTCTGTTTTCCCAAGATTGAGGGTTTCTTTTAGTTTCATTATTACTCCTTTAATGTAAATTGAAAAAATAAAAACCACGACTCGCAAAAAGGACGAAAATCGTGGTACCACCTTTGTTCGGAAAAAGACCTTGCCTTTTTCCCTCTTTTCCCGTAACGTGGGTAACGTCAAGTCTTACTCATTTCAGACTTGATACTAAGAGAGGATAAATTTACCAACAGGGATTGTAGGACTTCCACCATCTCCTACTCGCTAGAAATATATTTGATAAATCCTTGTTCTCTACTAAAATCTTATAAAATTAGAACTGACTCTTGTTGAGTATTAGCATCATCTTGAGGTTCTTCATCATTAGCAGATTCAACAGGAGTTTCAACAACTGGCTGAACTTCAACTTCAGGTTCAGTTGTCTCTTCAACATCTTGACTTGCAGTAGCTTGTTGAGCTTCTAATAATTCCTTATTAGCTGCTTCAATACGTGCTTGAAATTCTGCAACTTCTTCAGGAGAGAATTGACGAGTCATGTCAATTGGGTCTTCTTCATGAAATGAAGATGTTGCTTCACCTAATACTTCTTCAACAACTTCCTTGAATGCTTCGTCACTCGTTTGAAGATAAGTTGCAGTTGGACGTAAAATCTCTTCCCACTCAGATGAATCAACAATGGCCAATTGGCTTTCGATAGTTGATTTCAAGCGTTGGTGGAAGACACGACTCTTATTCTTCAACTCTTCAGTTTCCACAGCAACTTTCTTAGCATTATCAGTTGCTTGTCGCAAGATCTCATTTGCTTTGTACTTAGCTTCATCAAGTAAACGTTGTGCATCTTGTTCAGCTTGTTGAATAATGTTGTGAGAACGATCGTTGGCTGCTTGTTTTACACGCTCAGCTGTATCTTGAGCGATTAAAACTGACTGGCTCAATGAATCTTTGATTTCATCAAAATATGATAGACGATCTTCTAAATTTTTAATATGTTGATCTTTTTCATGATTGCTACGAACCAAATCTTCATAGTCACGAACAACAATATCTAAAAATTCATCAACTTCTTCACGATTAAAACCTCTAAACTGAACACCAAAGGTTTTGTCCTTAATTTCTAACGATGTAATTGGCATATTTTTCCTCACTTACTTAATAAAAAATAGAATCATTCATTGCTTCTGGTTCTTGCTCTTGGTCGTTTGTTACTGTTCTCTTAGGAATATCATTCGTATAATAGGACAGACGTTCTTCTAGTCGTTTAATATAACGTTCCGTCTCATCCTTGTAACGGGTTAATTCCTCGTAATCAATATAAATTTTATCTAAAAATTCGTCAACTTCTTCCTTATCGTAGCCTCGGAATTTTGTTGAGAAAGCTTTATCAACAATATCTTGTGGTGTAATCGACATATTTTTTCTCACTTACTTAATAGTAGCTGAACTGTTAATTTTTTCTTATCTTTCTTCGTTTGACCGTTTTCTTTAAGCAAGATGATTCGGCCAAACTGTCTGACACTTATCAAATCCCCAACTTTTACTTGATAGTCAGATTTTTCAACTATATGATAATTGACTTGAACCAACTTCTTTTCAACTAGAACTAAAGTTTGTGAACGAGATAATTTCAATATACTTGATAAGAAAGTATCTAGACGAAAACTTGAAACTAGGATTTCCTTTTCTTGATATTCGTTTTTTGATTCTATTATATCTGAAAAGGGACGTTCCTCTAATCTTACAGGTAACTTGGAAATTTTTTGAATTCCATCCTGGAACAAGGTAATAAATCTCTGATCCACAATAATCTGAGCCTTCTCTTCAGTCACTATGATATCACCGAACAACTTACGGTCAATACCCAGACGATTGAGAACCGTTCCCAGAATTTTTGAATGGGTTAGTTGTTGAAACTTGCTGGGATACTCAATCTCAAGCAAGGCCATTTCGAAATCTTCCAATCTTGGTGTAAAATAATCTGGCGCCAGAATCACTCTAGCATACTCTGAGGGAATTTGGCTAGTACTAGTAAACGTCTTTACTCCTCTATTATTTCCCAGTGTTTCTAAAATAAAAACTTGATGAGGATTTATAAACGGCGTTAAAATCGGTGCGTAATGCTCTTCTACCTGTCTTAACCACTCTAGCCCCTTGTCAATGAATGGAATATCTTCTGTTGCAAAATGTTGGTAAAGTTCTTTGCTCATAACATAACCAGCAAATTGATAAGATAGCGACTAATCATACGGATGAGAATTAGAGCAATCCAGACAGAAAAATCCAAGCCTGCAATTTGCAGCGGTAGACGTTTCAAGGGTTCCAGAATTGGTTTACACAAGGTCTCCAAAAATTTCCCCAACTGAGTATTATAGGCATTTGGAAACCATGATAATAGCGCAAAAGCTACAAGTATCATTGAATAGATATCTGTAGCATTTTGGATAAAACGAATTATTAGAAACATTAACGTACTCTATTTCTCTTCATGTCAAAGTCGTACTCTTCACTTTGAGTTTCTTCCGGTAAACGAATATCTTCAATATTTACCACAACACCTACAGGTGTCAAAAGGTACATTGTATGCGCAACTTTTCTTAACTCACCAGCAAGAACATGACGTGCCCCATCCAAGTAATCCAAGCAACGACGCGCTTGAACTTCTGTCATATATTGGAAGTCAATCAAAATACTCTCGTTACCAGCCAACAAATCAACAATATCTGTTGCATCTTCGTAACGACGTGGATAACGAACATCGATGGTTACTTTTTCAGTACTGCGATGACTCTCAATCGCTAATTGCTGTTGACGAGCATGAAGTTTTGTAATATTCTTCTCTTTTGTCTCAACTGGTGAAGATTCTTGAGCAGCAGAAGCTTGCTGAGGTAATTCTCTCTTTGGAGGAACTGAAGCTAGTGGACGTTCAGAACGTGCAGCTACAACATCTGAAGCAACTTCATCTCCATCTTCTGTAAAGTAATCTATAAATTTATCAAATTTATCTTTTAATGACATGATTATTTCCTATTTAAAAAATGCTGTACCAATTCGAACATAAGTCGAGCCACACTGAATCGCTTCTTTATAGTCACGACTCATTCCCATACTTAATTCTGTCATTGGCATATTGGGGAGTTGTTGTTCACAAATATATTGTTGCAACTCTTGCGTTTCTTTAAAGATTTTTTGCAACTCTTCTGTTTCGGCTTCAAATGGAGCCATAGTCATAAGACCAACATACTCTATTTGATCCAAGCTTGACAAGTCTGGTAAGACCGCCAAAAGTTCTTCTTTCGAAAAACCATGCTTGCTTTCTTCTCCAGAAATATTGACCTGCAAAAAACATTTAACCTTACGATTGGCACGTTTTTGAATCTCTTGAGCTAATTTCAAAGAATCTAAAGCGTGAAAATAATCAACATAAGGAATAATATCTTTCACTTTTCTTCTTTGCAAGCTACCAATCAAGTGCCAAGTAACATCCTTATCACTTAAAGCATGATACTTTTCAAGAAATTTGTCGACACGGTTTTCACCGATGTGTTGAACTCCTTGGTCGATCAAATTAGCTGCGGTTGCAATATCAACATATTTTGTTACTGCAATTACAGAAACCGAACCGTCTTCACGGCCGGCTTCTGTAATTGCTTTGGTAACCTGTTGAAATACCTGATTTGTGTTTTCTTTTAAATCCATCTCTATTAACGGTTTTTAAAGAATGGTGGTGTTTCCAACTCATCTTCGTCAGAAGCTGGTGCTTCAAAACGCTCAACTGGAGATACGACTGATTCACCTTGACGAACGATTGAATCACGTCTCAAGTCCCAATCACCGAAAGCTGATGCCTTAGGTGCTTCAGAATGACGTTGAGAAGGAGTTGGAAGTTCAGCTGTTTCAGCTAAATCAAAATGACGGTCGTAAGTGTGGGTGTGTCCAGTTCTTGCTGGCTCACGGAATGATGCTTGTCTTGGTTGTGGTGCTACCACTTTTTCAACTGCATCTTGACGAACTCCAGTAGCAACAACAGTTACACGGATTTCATCTTTCATTGATTCATCAATAGAAGTACCGAGCCAGATGTTTACACCGTGTCCAGCAGCTTGGTTAACTATTTCTGAAGCTTCTTCAGCTTCAATCAAGGTCATATCCAAACCACCAGTTACGTTAACGATAACATCTTCTGCTCCATCGATTGTTGTTTCAAGGAGTGGTGAGTAGATAGCTTTACGAGCCGCTTCAATAACACGCTCTTCTCCACTACCGATACCGATACCCATGAGGGCATTCCCTTTGTTTGCCATTACTGTCTTCACGTCTGCAAAGTCCAAGTTGATCAAACCAGGATTTGTAATCAAATCTGTAATCCCTTGAACACCTTGGCGAAGAACGTTATCTGCTTCAGACAAAGCTTCAAGAAGTGGAGTTTTCTTATCAACGATTTCTAACAAATTGTTGTTTGAGATAATCAAAAGAGTATCAACATGTTCGCGAAGTTCGTTAATACCTTCAACTGCGAATTGACCACGTTTACTTCCTTCAAAACCGAATGGACGTGTTACAACACCGACAGTCAAAGCGCCTAAACCTTTAGCGATACGAGCGATAACTGGTGCAGCACCTGTACCAGAACCACCACCCATACCAGCAGTGATGAAGACCATATCTGCACCACTGATTGCTTCAGTGATTACTTCTTCGCTTTCTTCAGCAGCCTTGCGACCAACTTCAGGTTGTCCTCCAGCACCAAGTCCACGAGTTAATTTAGGGCCAAGCTGGATAACTGTTTCAGCTTTTGTACTGCTCAAAGCTTGTACATCTGTGTTGGCTGCGATGAACTCAACACCTGAAACGCCTTCGTCAACCATGCGGTTAATGGCGTTTCCTCCGCCACCACCGACACCAATTACTTTAATTACTGCACCTTGTGCTGCTGCTGTATCAAATGAAAATGTCATATTTTATCCCTCTATCCTATTCATCAAACATGCTTCCGATTAAGCTACGGAATCGCTCAGTCAATTTTGGTTTTTCTTCTGATTGATTTGAAGTTGCTGAGTCAGCAGTATAAGTCGGTTCTGCTGATTCAGTTGAAGTTGTACCAAACACTGAACGTTGAGAAGCTGCAGGATTTTCCTGACTTGAAGTTCTGAAATCAATCGGTTGTTGACGCAAAACTTGATCTCCTCTGATAGCTCTTTGAGCTAAAACATTAATTTCTGTAAGGCTTCCAGCAAATTCAGACAGACTAATCACATGAGCAAATGCAGGATTGCGGATACCCACTTGGTTTGGAACGTAAAGTTTTACACGAACTCCAAGTACTTCTTGGGCAAGCTCAACGATACCCGGCAGAATAGCATTCCCACCAATCAGAGCAATACCACCTGGCAAATCTAACAAATGTCTTCTTTCCAAATCTTGTTTGATTTGTTCAAAGATGTGTTTCAATCTAGCTGAAATAATTTGAGCCAAGTATAATTCTGTAACTTCAACAGGTTCTACTTCACCAATAACTTCAACTTGGAAAGTTTCTTTGCTTGCAAGTTGCGGATAAGCTTCACCGTAGTTAAGCTTCAAACCTTCTGCAATCTTCTTAGAAGTTTTAAGAACTTTTGAAATGTCTTTAGTGACGTAATCGCCACCTTCTTGGTAAACATTTGTGTATTGAAGCTCTTGATTACGGATAGTAGCAACGCTTGTTTGGCCACCACCCATATCGATAACTGTTGCTCCAAACTCACGTTCGCCTTCGTTAAGAACAGAGTTTACAATTGCAAGTGGTGAAATAATCACGTTATCGACTTGAACTCCAACACGTTCTACAGTTTTACGAAGGTTGTGAAGAATGGTTCTTGGACCTGTATAGAGAAGTCCACGCATTTCCAAACGAACACCCATCATACCACGAGGGTCACGAATACCTTGGAAGCCGTCTACTACAAATTCTTCTGGCACAAAAGTAATCACTTCACGATCAGGTGTCATGCTCTTTGTCAAAGCAGATTTGACAACATTCTCAACATCTTGATCTGTAATTTCTTTTGTATCTGATGTTACAGGAATCATTCCCTGAGTTGGTTCCACTTGCAACAAGTTTGCTGGAAGCCCAACGTTTACTGATTTGATTGAAATTCCTGCTTTTTCTTCTGCTTGAGAAATAGCAGATTTGATAGCCGTTGCTGCGGCCTCGATGTCAACGATAATTCCATCCTTGACACCTTTACTTTTGGCGTTGCTAACACCGATTACATTTACTTCACCATCTACAAGCTCAGCAACTAACACTTTAATTGAGCTTGTTCCAATATCTAAGCCTGTAAAGAAACCATTTCTAGTCATTACATTGCGTCCTCTCTATCTTCCAAGTTTCACACTTTGATTTTTTAACAGCTACAAGAAGGCATAGCTATTCACAGAATATTATATCACAAAAATCTGATTCGTGGCCATTTTTTTATGATTTTATCGAAGGTTTTTCATTAAATTTATTTTAATATTCCATTACAAGTGCTAAATTTTATATTTTTTGTCAAAAAATAGTGTAAAACTATTAAAAATACTGAAAATTATTCTGAAAATCAACTGTTTTCCCATAGAAATTTTATCCAAATCCATTCATGAATCATTCATTTTTGTAATAGGAACTGATTTTTAATAGTATGTGCTGTTTTTTCTGTCCCTTAAAGACAAAAGAAGCTATAGACTAGCTTCTTAAGAATATTTTTTCATTTTATTACGTCTTGTTTGTAAAATTCTTTCAAGGCATCTTGCCAAGTTGGAATAACAAATCCAGTTGCTTTAGCTTTGGCTAGGCTCATCGTTGAGTTTAGTGGACGTTTTGCTTTGGCAGGAAATTGGCTTGAGTCTACTGGCTTGACTTCAACATCTGTATCCTTCAAAATTTCAACTGCAAAGTCATACCAAGTTGTGTCTTCCGTCGCATCATTTGACAAATGATAATAACCAAATTCCTTGCGATTTTCAGCTAGGAAAGTCATGAACTCGGCCAGGGTACGCGTCCAGGTTGGTCGACCATGTTGATCATTTACAACTGTTAAGGTCTTATGAGTTTTAGCAAGATTTTGCATTGTGAACACGAAGTTTTTGCCGTAATTTCCAAAAACCCAGGCAGTACGGATAATATAGAAGTTTGAAACGTATTTTTCTACAATCTCCTCTCCCATACGCTTAGTACGACCATATTCAGT
>ERZ772953.789-NODE-789-length-10269-cov-13.316037_pt1 | contig 10269 bp, 9 predicted proteins | sample MGYA00580685_ERZ772953 | MGnify/ENA primary metagenome ERZ772953 (study PRJEB29015, sample SAMEA2738080) | human oral metagenome | biome: human oral; feature: human-associated habitat; material: saliva | place: China | collected 2209 ...
CCCACTCCACTTCGTGACCTGATGGAGCGATACCACCAGTTACATTTCCAGCTTCGTCACGGAAAACTTCTGCAAGCTGGCTTTCTGTAAAGAATTCCTCATCTGAGACTGAATACCAACCAGAATATTCACCTAGGTAGATGTCATCTTGAGCAAGCAAGCGTTCAAAGACTTGAGCCACTACTTTTTCATGGTAGTCATCAGTTGTACGAATAAATTTATCATATGAGATATCCAGTAATTGCCAGAGTTCTTTAACACCAACTGCCATTCCGTCAACATAGGCTTGAGGCGTGATGCCAGCTTCTTCTGCTTTTTGTTGAATCTTTTGGCCATGCTCATCAAGACCAGTCAGATAAAAGACATCGTAGCCCATCAGGCGTTTGTAACGTGCTAGGACATCACATGCGATAGTTGTGTAGGCAGAACCGATATGAAGTTTACCAGATGGATAGTAAATCGGTGTTGTAATATAAAAATTCTTTTCAGACATAATATTTCCTTTCCAGGCTAATGAAACCTGTTTTTCTAACACTTCATTATACCACATTTTTAGTGATTTTCGATAGAGAAATCCATACAAAAACAAGACAGACAAATGTCTATCTCGTTTTTCCTATTGATTGTCTTATTCATAGCGAAGTGCTTCGATCGGATCCAGCTTAGAGGCTTTATTGGCTGGTAGAACACCGAAGATCATACCGATACTAGCTGAGACCGCTAGACTAAAGAGGGCGATTGGAATGGATACGCCAACTTCGATTCCTGCAATCATGTTTTGAAGTAGAATACCTGCAAGCATAGTCACCCCTGCAGCGAGCAGAAGACCAATGAAGCCACCTAACATGGTTAAAATCATAGATTCAATCAAGAACTGAACTAGAATATTCCCACGTGTTGCTCCTAGCGCTTTACGTAGACCAATCTCACGGGTACGCTCTGTCACTGAGACGAGCATAATGTTCATAACACCAGTACCACCGACAAAAAGGGAAATCCCCGCAATAGCACTAATAATCGTTGTTATGAAGCCAAAGAGTTGTTGAACTTCGTTGAAGGCTTCCGTTGCATCGGCAACCTGATACTCCCCTTGTTGGAGGCCTGCAATCTCTGTCATTTTTCTAGCCAGCTCTGGTCCTAAAGTCTGGGTTAAGCTAGTATCATTGACACGGAAGACAATATTTGAAATCTCATCTGTGTTAAAATTAGCTGCTAAGGAAATATTGGTCGTAATTGGTAGTCCTCCGACTCCAAATGTTTTCGCAGCCTTAGCTTCTTTACTTGCATAAACACCAATAACACGGTAACTGATTTCATTTACTTCAACAATTTGGTTGAGGGCTTCTTTTGCAGAACCAAAAAGGCTATTGGCAAGCTCTTCATCTAAAATGATCACACTTGCAAAATCTTTATAATCTTGTTGTCTAAGTCCACGACCTGCAATAATTTCATTTTCAACCGCATCCATATAGGTGACATTCCCACCAGTCATGTTTGCATGTTCGACCTTTTTATCCTTATAGGTCAAGGTAACATTCATTGAGTTGGTCACATAATAGCTATCCACTCCCTTGAGCTTAGCAGCTTCCTTGACCCAAGCTTCTTGAGGTTTTGGTGGTTCAACAAAATCTTCTTCTTGACCACCAGACAAGGTCAATGCAGATTGTCTTTGTGTAAAGGAACCGTCCTTACTCTTTGTAGGTGAGAAAAAGACATGGATATCTTTCTGGGACTTGGTCATGTTTTTATTGACCTGACGAGACATGGAATCACCTAAGGCCATAATCACGACAACCGAGGATACACCGATAATAATCCCAATCATGGTCAAGAAGGACCGCATCTTGTGGGCCATAATGGATGAAAAGGCAAATTTCAGATTCTGCATCTTAGTTTTCCTCCTTTTCTAACTGCGCACTGTCAGACGAAATAACTCCATCTCGAATGACAATCTGACGTTTGGCATAAGCAGCGATTTCAGGCTCATGCGTTACCATGATAATGGTTTTTCCTTCTTTATTCAAGTCAACCAATAGTTGCATAATTTGATTCCCTGTTTTGGTATCCAAGGCTCCTGTCGGTTCGTCCGCTAGGATAATAGAAGGATTGTTTACCAAGGCACGCGCAATAGCCACACGTTGCTTTTGACCACCAGATAATTCCGAAGGCAAATGATGACTACGTTCTGTCAATTCAACCTTATCTAGATATTCCTCAGCTAACTTGCGCCGTTTTGAAGCCGAAACTCCTGCGTAAATCAAGGGCAATTCTACATTTTGTAGAGCATTGAGTTTGGATAGAAGAAAGAACTGCTGAAAGACAAATCCGATTTGTTGGTTGCGGACCTTGGCTAGTTGTTTTTCACCCAGTCCAGCCACTTCTTGACCTTCAAGATAATATTCTCCACTGGTTGGTGTATCCAACATGCCAATGGTATTCATCAGAGTAGACTTACCAGAACCAGATGGTCCCATGATGGCAACGAATTCACCCTCGTTCACTTCAAGGTTGATATTTTTGAGTACCTGCAGTTCTTGATCACCATTACGGTAATTTCTGCAGATATTTTTTAGACTAATTAGTTGCTTCATCAGACTTCACCTCTTTTCCTTCCTCTAGAGAAGACGTTGGGTTACTGATGACCTTGACTCCATTTGTCAGACCTGAAGTGATTTCTTGGTTATCTGCATCAGCATTACCCAAACCAACTTCCACTTTCTTGGCCTTGTTCTGCTTGTCAAGTACCCAGACATAGTTTTTATTATTTTCAGTCACAACACTTGTTAAAGGAACCAGAATGGCTTTACTCTTATTCTTCACCTCAACACTCACTGAGAATCCTTGTTTCAAATCACCGATTTCACTTGTAACATCGATAGTATATGGATATTTAGAACCAGAATTACCAGCTGCTGCGGCAGTCGTTGCACTTGCTGCTTCACCATTGTTTTTAGGGTAGTCTGAGATATAACTAATTTTACCAGTCCAGCTCTTATCTTGATAAACTTTAGAAGTAAAGGTCACTTCTTGACCTACAGATAGGTTGGCAAGGTTGTATTCAGATAATTCACCCTTAACTTGCAAGTTTTCATTACTTACGATATGAACTACCACCTGGCTAGCTCCTGTTGGAGATTTAGAAACATTACGATTGACTTCGACTACAGTTCCCTCTAGGGTACTGAGAACAGTCGTTGCATCCAACTGACTTTGAGCCTTGCTTAATTGCGCTGCTGCATCTGCACGGGCATCACGAGCATCACCTAGTTGTGCATCAATAGATGAAACTGAATTTCCCGCTGCTGGAGCTGGAGTTTGCGTTGCTGCACCTTCACCTCCTGCTGGCGCAGGTAACTGGGGAGCCGGAGCTGAAGCGGCTTCATTTCGTGCTCGATTGAGTTCGTTGATATGACGATCTGCCTTAGCTACTGCTCGACTAGCTGAATCATAGGCTGCCTGTGCTTCTGAACTGCTGTACTTGACTAAAGCCTGCCCTTCGCTGACCTTATCACCCACAGAAACAAGGATTTCATCTAAATCTCCCTTACTAGCATCAAAATAAACATATTGTTCATTTTTTGCCGTTACTGTTCCTGACAATAAAACAGAGGAGGCCACACTTCCTTCCTTAGCAACAACAAGATGAGTAGCCTCATCTTTTACAGCAGTTTGAGAAGGTTGTCTAAAGAGCAAAATCCCCCCGGCACCCAATACAACTACACTCGCAGCACCAACTGCTGCATACAATTGCCACTTTTTCGCTTTACCATTCTTCTTCATCATGTAACTCCTTTTTAATTTAAAGTCCTTAACAATATTATATAAAAATTACCAAATACAAACAATAACCATTCAGAACGAAAACATAGCATTTCAAGATTCAATTATTGTTCGTAATTCATTTTAATCATTATTGTACTAGATATATAATACACTTTATTTTTCTTTTTAGCAAGTCTTTTCTTTAAATTTTTTGAACGTAGCAGATTTTTGCAATCAAATCAAAAAAAAGATAGAATATGACTATCAAAAAATGACACTCTACTATTTAAAAGAGTACAAAGGAGTTTTCAATGAGAGAATATGATATCATTGCTATCGGTGGAGGTAGCGGAGGAATTGCTACCATGAACCGTGCTGGTGAACATGGAGCCAAAGCGGCCGTTATTGAGGAAAAGAAATTAGGTGGAACCTGCGTCAACGTCGGTTGTGTTCCTAAAAAAATCATGTGGTACGGGGCACAAATCGCTGAGACTTTCCATCAATTTGGAGAAGACTACGGCTTTAAGACTACTGATCTTAACTTTGACTTTGCAACCCTACGTCGCAATCGTGAAGCTTACATTGATCGCGCTCGTTCTTCTTATGATGGCAGTTTTAAACGCAACGGTGTAGACTTGATTGAAGGTCATGCTGAATTTGTAGATTCTCATACTGTCAGCGTAAATGGTGAACTGATTCGTGCTAAACATATCGTGATTGCTACTGGTGCCCATCCAAGTATTCCAAATATTCCTGGTGCTGAACTAGGTGGCTCTTCTGATGATGTATTTGCCTGGGAAGAATTGCCAGAGTCAGTTGCTATTCTAGGCGCTGGTTATATCGCTGTTGAATTGGCTGGCGTACTCCACACTTTTGGTGTCAAGACAGACCTCTTTGTTCGCCGCGATCGTCCTTTACGTGGTTTTGATTCTTACATCGTTGAAGGTTTGGTCAAGGAAATGGAAAGAACAAACTTGCCACTTCATACTCACAAAGTCCCTGTCAAGTTAGAAAAAACTGCTGAAGGCATTACCATTCATTTCGAAGATGGTACTAGTCACACAGCTAGCCAAGTTATCTGGGCTACTGGTCGCCGTCCAAACGTTAAGGGATTGCAACTTGAAAAAGCTGGAGTAACTCTGAACGAACGTGGCTTTATCCAAGTGGATGAATACCAAAATACTGTTGTTGAAGGAATCTACGCTCTAGGTGATGTAACAGGCGAAAAAGAACTAACTCCAGTTGCTATCAAGGCTGGACGTACTTTATCTGAACGTCTCTTTAACGGCAAAACAACTGCTAAAATGGACTACTCAACTATTCCAACCGTTGTCTTTTCACACCCTGCTATCGGAACGGTTGGATTGACCGAAGAGCAAGCTATTAAAGAATACGGTCAAGACCAAATCAAGGTTTACAAATCAAGCTTTACTTCTATGTACTCTGCTTGCACTTGCAACCGTCAAGAAACACGTTTCAAATTGATCACAGCTGGTTCAGAAGAAAAAGTTGTCGGACTTCATGGAATTGGCTATGGTGTTGATGAAATGATTCAAGGATTTGCTGTTGCTATCAAAATGGGAGCAACCAAGGCAGACTTTGATGCTACAGTCGCAATTCATCCAACTGCATCCGAAGAATTTGTAACCATGCGCTAATCGAAACAAAAGAAGCAGAGTAAAAAACACTTCTAAATATCAAAAAGCGAGTATTTCCGTAGTTGGAGATACTCGCTTTCTTATGTCTTATTTTATAGTATGTTGAAATAAGATATGAAAAAATCAATTAGCAAGCCATAGCAAAATATAAGGATTATCACACAATCATTTATTCTTTTCTTTAAAAGATTCATATATTTTTTTATATAGCACTTTTATATCTTTTTTCTGAGAATTCAACTCTTCACTACCGTAGTCAAAATTTGCTACTACAAATCCCTCGTCAGCATCAGAAAAAGTTAAAAATTCTATTCCAATTAGTTTATTATGCTTAGAGTCCTCTATAGTGTCTCCTAAACTATTGTTGAATTTCTTCACTTCTTCTTCACGAACTCCGAACCCCGTAGCAGCTCCATTAGCAATGATGTTTGAAAATACTTCTTCTGAAGATGCTACTTCTTTCACAGTTATGAAGTATATACCTTCTTCCGTTTCTACTTGTCTCACTTTATTCCATTTTTCTGTATCACTAGAAGAAAGCGTATAGACTGTTAACTCTACCGTTGGTTTATTGGTATTTTCTTTTGTAATCATTTGTTTTCCAAAGAAGAAAATAGCAAGTAGCCCAGCTACAAAGATCAAAGCAATATAAATTATCTTTTTCATACATTATCCCCTATATCTTTCATATCAATAATCACATCAACTTCGTTATAGACAGCTGGATCATGCGTCGCTATAATAACATATTTGTCTTCAGCTGTCTCATTCAATAATAAACGAATAATTTCTTTTCCAATCTCACCATCTAAAGCTCCTGTGGGCTCATCTGCTAAGATAATTTTACGTGGTTTCATTAACATTCTGGCAATAGCTACACGTTGAGCCTGCCCTCCAGACAGTTCATATATTTTTTGATGTAAATAGTCACTTGACAGTCCTACTTTTTCAAGTACATCTGTTATTGTTTTTTTGTCTTTAGTGATCAGTTTCAAATTATCATATACTGTTTTGTTATCTATTAAAGAATAATTTTGAAATACATATCCAACAGTATTTTTAAAAAAAGTTCTTTCTTTTATCTTCCAAATATCTTGTTCATCCACTAAAACATTCCCACTGTCAATTTTTTCTAATCTTCCTATAATATTAAGAAGGGTACTTTTACCAGAGCCAGAACCTCCAATCAATGCATAACTTTTTCCAGATTCAAATTTTAAATTTAAGTCTGTAAAGATCTTTTTTGAGCCGAAACTTTTTGAAACGTTCAAAAGGTCAATTGTCATGTTTCATCTCCTTTTAAAATTTTAGTATAGCTTTCAGATAATTTTCTAAAACTCATGATTATCGACAACATCAAAACAAGCAGAGAAGCAAGACCAATATATAGCAACTCTATTTGACCTGTCATAAGAAATGTAAATAGGATAACCATTGTAATAGTCATCATAAAATACTTGAGACTTGAAATTGCTATATATGTTTTGGACAGACCCAAAATGATTTTTTTCACATATTCATTCTGTTTTAGGGCAATATAAAGTTGGACATATTGATAAATGAGTATAAAGACAATACTGTAAATTATATTCTGCAAGATTTGTGAAAGTAGAATTTGGTGCTCTAAGGACTGGATCTTTAATTTCACAATTTGGTAAACATCTACTGGATTCATTGAAAAATTCAACTGGGTAGCCATCTCATTTATTTTATTTACCGCCTCAGGACTAAAAAGAGACTTATATGTTATATTAGTAGCCAAAGAAAAGTTGTTGTTTTCAATCATTTTGTCCGTATCTAACACAACAACAATGTTATCTGTGCTATCTGCTACACTGGCCATTGGTAAAAACTCTTTCATTTTATGATTATCATCAGCATCTTCATTAAAATAAAAAATTTTATTACCATCAGGAATTATTTGTACTGCAATTTCTTCTTTTGTATAGTTTGTCCTAATAAATTGTTCTGCTACAACTGTATTCTCAATAGATTTCTGATTTTCTTTCCATTTCTCAGGAATATAAATGGTTGCTATCTTATTATCTAAAAGATGATAGTTTGTTCCATTCACTTTATTTTGTAGGTTAGCACCTGTTTGATTGATATAAATCAACTCTTTATTTATTTCTGGATTCGTTATTCCGTCATTTTCTAATTGTTTAGAAAAGTCTTCCATAACATGTGAAGTTTTCATGAAATCTGGAACATATGCTGAGGATCGATCTATATATAAATAATCTAAGTTTTTTAAGGCAGCAGCTATCTGTAGATACTGACCATCTGAATCATTAACTTCTCCATTTTTAGTAGAGTTCCTTTCAATTCCAAGGAACTCAATCCTTCTCCAGTCTTTTACTGTGTCCCATGGTACTAAATTCTGTATCTGGATGTTCATACTAGATTGACTGCTCTTTGTTTCTTGTAAAAAAATTCCTGAGATAAGGATGATAATCGAAATGATAACAAGCCATACGACAAAAATAAGTTTATTTTTTGCCTTGTTTTTGATAATTTCAATGGGCTTTTCAACCTGAATCGTCAACCAAAATAAAACAAAGGTGATAAGATCAATGATTTGAAATAGTATAAAATTCGTTAAAAGCAGAGAGAAAAATAACTTAGAACTATAGGTGAAGAAACCATTTCCCAAAAAAGAACTGTAAGAAATCATCAATAAAGCCATCATAATCAGTTCAAAAATAAGAGAAATGCCATAATCTCTTCTTAAATCGTATACAGGCAAACCCAAAGAACGTCGTATCACTCCTTCTTTAATCTGCCTCGTTCTAACAACAAATAACACAACTAATAAAGTTAAGTAAATTGAACCCATTAACAGTATTCTTAAAGTTCCAGTAAATTGTAAGATTCCTCCTATATACCAAGGATAAGCCATATATACTGTTTGCAACCCCGTCATCGTAAGTGGTTTCAAACTGTCTACATCCATTTTCCCAAGGGTGTAATACATCCCTACTATTGGTGCTGATTTTAATTGTTCATTATTTACATCATCAAAATTTACATACTTCAACTGACCAGAACTCTGAACGATGGGCTTGTAAATAGTAACCTTTTCCCTTTTTGATACGTCACGAACCATTTCGTATATTTCGTTATTAGAAAGATTGCTTTTTCCTTGAATAGAAAAAGCACCATCAATTGGTAAAGGTATGGGCATTTCGGTATCGCTGATAGTGACCAGACCAATTGCAGCAATCAAACAGAAGAAGAATCCAATGATACATAATTTTAATTTCATAAGCAATTACCATATTACAAAAGACCATATTTTATAATTGGGTCTCTTGTTTTCATAAATTATTTTTAAAAACTATAATAATCCCAATATGCATTTAATCGAACATCGCTCCAAGATTTTGTAGCACTGGAATATGCCCATCCATAATTTTTTTCATCATGAGCTTTAACTGTTCCCCAAAAATTCGTTACTGAAGATTTTGAACCAATATTATCTGGAGAACTAACAAAGTAATTCGAATAACCATAGCTATTCCCATACATCAATAATGGGACTTGGAGCAGGGTGTGGCGTTACTGCGCTAACGACACTAGATGTAGTAGCAAATCCAAAACTGAAAAAAATTGCAACTAGAAAAATAGATGCTTTCTTATTAATTCTTTTTTTACTTTACTTCTCCTCGAATTTAAATATTTGATGAAGATTAAGTAATAGTCCCTCCATATTACTTTAATATGAATTGATTATATTTAGGTTTTTAATCACCGTTAGGGTATCTAGAGTCGTTAAAATATCTCATAACTACCCCTCCTTTTAAAATTGAACACATCTAAATGTATCCGTTTACATCTGTTAATATATCACTTGTTTTTTAGTTTGTCAAGTATTTGCTGATTTACAAATTGATAAAAACAATTATCAAATTTCTCTTGTTAATCAAAATCGGCCGTTACACATTTGTTACCTTTGTTTATATAAAAGGTTGACATTGACTTTTCTTTGAGTATAATAGTTACTATACATAAGAAAAGAGGTTAACTATTTTGAAAAAAACTCATGTTTATGCCATTCCTGCTATAGGTGCCGCACTGATTGCGGTTTTAGCACAAATCAGCCTTCCAATTGGCCCTGTTCCTTTTACCTTACAAAACTTTGCAATTGGTTTGATTGCAACTATCTTTCGACCTAGAGAAGCTGTCCTTTCTGTTGGACTCTATCTTCTACTTGGTGCCATCGGTCTTCCAGTCTTTGCAGGAGGCGGGGCAGGCATCCATGCTTTAGTTGGTCCAACTGCTGGTTATCTTTGGTTCTATCTTATTTATTCTGGACTTACTTCATATTTAACAAGTCATAATAGTAGTTTTATTCGCATCTTCCTTGCAAACCTTTTAGGAGATTCTCTTGTCTTTGTAGGAGGTATTCTTGGTTTACATTTCCTTGCTGGGATGCCTTTAGAAAAAGCCATGATTGTTGGTGTTTTTCCTTTCATTCTTCCTGACCTTGGTAAATTACTTGCAATTAGTCTTATTAGTCGGCCACTACTACAACGTCTTAAGAATCAATTTTACTTTGCAAACTAAAAAAAAGGATAGTCAGTTTATCACAACTCACTATCCTTTTCACTACACTTTATAATTAGTTACCTTTGAATGCATCTACCATTGTTTGAAATTCTTCATTTGAAAGGGTAATACCCTTACCCATTTTAGTATGGTCAGGACTCCACGAACGAATATCAAACTTTGCTGGTGCACCATTAAAGCTGACTCGATTGAGCTCTTTAGCCCAGCCTTTTTCATTTTCAGAAAGAGTTAACAAGTGTTCTTCAATTTTAAATGTAAATTCTGCCATTTTTTTCTCCTT
>ERZ772953.795-NODE-795-length-10231-cov-3.887775_pt1 | contig 10231 bp, 8 predicted proteins | sample MGYA00580685_ERZ772953 | MGnify/ENA primary metagenome ERZ772953 (study PRJEB29015, sample SAMEA2738080) | human oral metagenome | biome: human oral; feature: human-associated habitat; material: saliva | place: China | collected 2209 ...
TCACGTTTCATGTATTTTCTCCATAAATAAGTCTACTAGTAGTATAGCATAGACTAATATATTTTTCAAGAAAATTATAGTTTTTCGGAAAGACGTAATAAGAAACTTAAAACAGAAGTCTAACTTAATCTTTTTATAAAACTGAATTTTTTAAAAATCAAAACTTCCACTTAAAATGTACATTATTAGAGTGAAAACTGAAATTTCTTCATTTGTATATTTTGATAGAAATGATTCTTTATGTGAAAAAGAAAATCCATTCCACTAACACTGAAAATGTAGATATTGCATCTATACTCTATAACTACAAAAAAGTCTCAATAATATTGAGACTTTTCATTTAACTATTCTTAATACAGGACCTTTTTGTACCAATTGATAATTATCATTAATTGAAATATCTAATGATTTTTCTAACTCATCTTTGGGTAGAGATAAGTAAGAAATTAGTTCATTTTTTTGTAAAATATCATTACTGATAATTAAGTCAAATACTTTACGGTAAAGACTAGGTTTCTCAGGAGTCAATTCATCGTCCAAAGGCTCACGCTTCTTCCATTTATTAAAGCCAATTTTCCTAAACAAATATAATTTTTGATCATCATTGATTAACTCTAACTGATAAGTTCTCATAATCATTGATTGAATAGAAACTTTCCAATATTTTTTTAACTCAATATAAAAGTCTAAATTAGTAGATAACAAAGATTTTAAAAAACCATTCTCAGGTAACAATAAACAAGAAGCAAAATAGTTCGCCTGATTCTCAATAATATTCTTTAATTCCTGAGAGGTATAGTCGTGAATACTTTCAATATCTCCATGAAGTAAAATATGACCTAATTCGTGAGCAATATTAAAACGACGACGTACAGCAGATTCTCCATTATCTGTCAGCATGATATACGGTCTATCTTCAATCCATTCTGACACTGCATCCAATTTGTCATCAGACATATTGGACTCAACAACAATAATACCATTAACTTCTGCAATCTCAGTGAGATTAGAAATTGGTATATCTTTACCTAATCCCCATAGTTCTCTTAATTCTTTAGCTTTTTCCTCAATATCGTTATTAGTAATATCGTAAATAGTTTTCGTTAAAATGTCAGGTAGAGTTAATTCAGGAAAATTAACATACTGAGACAGCAAATCATAAATTTCCTTTTGAAATTCTAACCTGACAGCTTGCATATCTCTTGCTCTTTTAGTAGCCGCAGATTGACTACGAAAAAAAGTGGCTCCTTCGTAAAACCTTTTAGGTTCAGAAGTAAAATAGGCGTATGGAAAATCTAGTTCAGCAACAATTGTCATTAACTTACTTGCTCCTGGATGTGTTTTCCCTAATTCATAATTAGAAATCATTTGTCTAGATATTCCTGTTCGTTCAGCCAATTCTTTTTTAGTTAATCCTCTGGCTATTCTAGCCTTTGTTAATTTAGAGGGACTAAATATTCCTTGTTCCATTTACTTCTCTCCTAAGAAGCTCTTCTGACAGCTCCGTTAAAGTCAAATCTAGTTTCTTTTGAGTGGTCTGCTCTTGGTCTTTCGAGGCAACAATCCGCTGGGCATTCATAATATCTACTTTCTCAATCCATTGCTCTGTATCAACATTTGGCAAACCCAGCTGAACAAATTGCAGGTGATGATTCTTTCCGCCGTATGTTAAGAGGAGAAACGGTGGGTTATCAGCATCATAATGCTTATTGATATCCTCTTGGGTTGTAAAAAGATCAAATTGTTTATTTTTCACACTAGCCACACTTCTGTGAAGAGCTTTTTTCGGCATTGTTTTTATACTTCTGGTTTTTACTGGAGAAATAATGGCTCCTTTTGTTTCAATCATCGTATAAGTATAGCCGTTCATTTTATTATTCACTGCAGATAACATTTGTACATCTGTTTTCATTGATGAATCTTCTAAAACTAATCGCAGCGCCACATCGACTAATGCTTGTCGGATATGCCCATAAGTCTTTCGCATTTCTGGGTGCCGCAATACAGGTGTGGTATCAATGAGTTCCCACAAAAAACGATAGGCCTCCTTAATACTGTATGCTAATTCACCTGCTAATCGTGGGTCACACTCTGCTTCTAAATGAGTTCTTAAAATTCCCATCTTATCTCCTAACTATTAACTTTATTCATGTCATGTTAATAGTTTACATTTTTTTTAAAAAAATGTCAATACTAAAACATACTAAGAATAGTAGGTAGAAAATTTCTGACGGGAAAATTACGCACTACTTTTTTGGGGCAGAGTAAAGGTGTCTTTTTAAATCAAGAGGCTTTTCCAAAGAATAATACTGTTTCCAACAAAATTAGCTACCGACTATACTCATCTTTTTTATGTATTACCATATAGCAGGATACCAAGATGACGAAGATTTTAATCAGGTAGGTTTCGTATCGATCAGTATCTATGGTTAGCTGAGACAAGACGTTAATGATCGAATGTGTCATAACGCAAATCCAGAGATTCTTTGTTTTGTTATAAAGAGCTGAGAGTATGAAAGAATTCGTCAGCAATCCAAATAAAAACGGTAGAATTTGCAGAGTTGCTAGGGAACCATCAATGTAAAAGAACAACAGATGCCAAATCGCCCAGCTGAAAAAGGTTAGGATTGTTGAGTAAAAATATGGCAACTTCTCTTGTAAAATTGGTTGAAAGACATATCGCCATCCAATCTCTTCTATACCGCCAAAGACAATAAATTTGAAGAACATCAAAAATGGGAGATACCAGCTAAATTCTATTATTTTCCCACCAAACATTAGAAAAGAAAAATCAAGGACAATAAGGAAGAAAGATAATAAATAGTGTTTATAACTGGTATGAATGTTAAAAAAATCTTTTACAATCTTCTTAAAATGAATATGAAAATAGTGATTTGCAACAATTATTCCCCAAAGAGCTGAAGAAATCCCACCAACAATGATTCCTAAAACAGTTAATAGATTGGAATGAACAGAAAAATGATTCAAGAAAAAGAAAAGGAGACAAACTGATACTATTTGGCTAAATGTGCCTAGCAAATATACCGCAATTGCCTTATTTCTTTTCATAGAGAATCCTTTCAAATTTATTTTACGTAAAATAAATTATGTAAAAAAACTTACAACAACAAATCTTTGACTTTTCCAATTTCACTTTTTGGAATCACTAGGTGAATCATATCACCCAGATACATTCTGGTTGAGCCATTAACAGTTTGGCTTTTTCCATTATGAACTTGGGTAGTGATAAGAATATTATGTGGTAGGTTAAGTTCATGGACTTGTTTTCCAGCTATTTTATCGGATACAGGTATTTCAATTAATGTCACTTCTCCTTCATCCGTAACTTCATCTGGTAGCATTTTTTCAAGCATGGCTTCGTATACTGGTGCACCTTTCAGCAAATCCATGATGATGTAGGCAACGAGTGTCACCAGTCCAAGTGGCATGAGGTTACGGATATCACCAACCATCTCTGTTACAAGAATCATAGCTGTCAGGGGTGCTTTTGAAATAGCACCGAAATACCCACTCATACCTAAAATAATAAAGATAGGAAATTGATCTTGACTGACGATTCCTAAATTGACACAAATAACACCAACCAAAGCTCCAAGGAGAGAGCCAAGTGCTAGAATCGGAAGGAAAATCCCCCCTGGAAGACCACTTCCGTAACTAATCATACTCCAAATAAAGCGGATGATGAAGTATGCTAATAAGATTTGAAAATTAAAATTTTGGCTAGTTAGAGAAAGGACTAGCTGATTTCCACCCCCAAGAATCTCTGGCGTGTAGATACCGACTGGAATGATGAGTATAAAGGCTAAAATTGGATAATAGGCTTTATCAAGATGGATTACTTGACCAATCCAGTCATAAACTTTGCTAACATTTAACACAGCTTTTTCATAAAGATAGCCGGAAAGTCCCAGAAAAATCCCCATAAGAAGATAAATCCAATACTGGTCCAAGGTCATAAGAGGGATGTTATCGGGCATATCCAGTACAGGAGTCAAACCAAACATCAACAGTGAGACAAAGTTTGCTACGATACTAGCTGCAAGCGTAGATACCCAGAAAAAACGTGAAAAATGGTGATAGACTTCTTCCACTACAAATAGAAGACCAGCGATGGGAGCATTAAAGGCGGCAGCTAGGCCAGCAGCAGCTCCACTAGCAATCAAAGAACGCTCTTCAACTGGACTTGATTTGAGCCATTTTGCAATTCCTTTTCCGCCAACAGCTCCTAATTGAATACTGGGACCTTCACGACCCAGCATCAATCCGCTAGCAATTGCGAGTATACCAAGAAGATACTTTTTCCAAAGAACACTCCACCAGTTAAGAGACATAAGCCCTTTTAATTCAGCTTCAACTTGAGGAATTCCTGATCCCTTAATATCCTTTTCTGATGTTGTTAGTTTGGCACTGAGTAGGCAAATGATGAAATAAAAAAATCCAAGTATAAATAGATTAGGGATTAGATGTGCTTGATCTTGGTATAGTCCTTGAATCAAGTGGAAGCCTTTTTCTATAAGTAAACGAAAGGATCCAACTATTATGCCGACAACAAGGCCGACAATAATTCCTCTTCCTACTTGAGCTAGTATGGTACTGGATGCAAAGGCAAATTCTTTTTTAGAGCGGATTATTTCCGTCTGTTCTTCCATTGTTAATTCCTTAATTTAACTTTCTTGCTTTAATGAAACCATGGATTTTATCGGTTCAAAACTTAAACGATGAATGGGAGTGATCCCCTGTTTTTCAAGACCTTCCAAGTGCTTGGCTGTTCCATAACCAGCATTTGCTGAAAAATCATAACCAGGAAACTGGATATCGTAATCCTTCATGAGTTCGTCACGTGTAACTTTAGCTACAATTGAAGCCGCTGCAATAGAGAGTGAATGGGCATCTCCCTTGATAATAGATGTCTGAAAAATAGGCAAATCTAGTTTCATGGCATCAATCAAAAGGTGTTGAGGCTGTGGACTTAACTGAGCAATAGCTTCTTTCATAGCTAGTTTGGTCGCTTCATAGATATTAACTTGGTCAATGACTTGATTATCGATGATTCCGATTCCGATTGACAGGGCTTGTTCTTGAACAGCTTGAAAAATCTCAAAATGTTTCTTTTTTGAAATTTTTTTACTGTCGTTTAGGCCCTTAATTTTACACCCTTGAGGCAAAATAACTGCTGCAGCCACTACTGGACCAGCCAGAGGACCACGCCCCACTTCGTCAACACCTGCAATCAAGGTTAATCCTTGATTATAAAGTTCTTTTTCATAAGTAAGCATATTTTCCAAGCGAATATTTTCATCTATATCTGCCTGAATGGCCTGTTTACGTTTTTGGATTTCTTTAACCACTCCAGTCCTTGAATCGTTAGCTAATTCATTAAATATTGGACTGTCAAGTTGGTGAACGCTTGCTAGAAGTTCTTTAATTTCTTTAATTGTCGGCATCGAGGTCTTCCAATGTATCTAAGGTATAGTTACCGAGTTTTCCATCACGGACTTCTTTGACAAAAAGACTGTAAAAACGGTCATAGTCGTCACGGAAACCTAGAGCTCGAGTCATATCCATAATGATGACTGGAGCTTCCTCTTCAAGATTCATTTGTTTGAAACGCTCAGCTAGTTTATCTGGATAGTGATCTTTAAAGAAGTTAAGACCGAAAATAGTCACTTCATCCATGGGAAGGAGCTGGTCTTTAATAGCACCTGTTAGCGCCAACTTAAGGGCAACAGTTTCATCCTCAAATTTAGGCCAAAGAATCCCTGGGGTATCTAAGATTTCTAAGTCTTTGTTGGTTTTAAGCCATTGTTGCCCTTTTGTGACACCAGGCTTGTTTCCAACGACAGCAATTTTCTTACCAGCCAAACGGTTCATAAGAGTTGATTTACCAGCATTTGGAATCCCGATAATCATGGTACGTAAGGTTTCAATCTGGATACCACGTTCTTTCTGACGAGCAATCTTATCAGCCATGAGCTTCTTGGCAGCATCGGTTACAACTTTTACAGTTACTTGCTCTTTGGAGTTGATAGCTAGCGTCTGGATTCCTTGTGATTCAAAATACTGACGCCATTCCTTGGTCATTGCTGGATCGGCCAAGTCTGCCTTGTTTAAAATCAAGAGTTTTGGTTTGTCACCAACAATCTTGGTCAACATAGGATTTTGACTAGATAGAGGTAAGCGTGCATCCACCAAAATCGTCACAAAATCAACAAATTTTAAATTTTCCTGCACCTGTCGACGAGCTTTAGACATGTGACCAGGAAACCATTGAATAGTAGCCATAATATATCTCCTTCGGATTGAAAAAAATTGTAAAAACGTTTTCTTTCTTTCTTATCCTCTATTCTATCATAAATTATTCTTTTTTGCATAAGCTTTTATCTAGAAAAGCTATTTTATTAAGGAAAATTGAATGCAATCTCATTTTTAATATATTAACTTTCAGCAAATACCTATCTCTAATCCATGAGATTATTAAATATAAACTTAGTCGTATTGCATTCAATTAAGTTAATTAATCATCTGATAAAATAATCAAAATATATTTTTATGAAATATCATTTAGAAGTACTATTAAAACATATCTAATTTTATTTATGAAACTACCGGATAATGGTCTGATAGAAATAAAATTAGAGAAGACATTCTTGTCCTCTCCATCAACTTTTTATCACTCTACAAACAACTTCTCCAACTGTCTAGTTGCTGATTCAATCTCGTACCCGTTTTCATCTATCAGCTGCTTCACCTTTGCTGTATCAAGCTCTCGATGATCTCTGACAGACAAAATCTTATCTGCCCATTCTTCAAGAGAATCATTCAAAGACAGGCTGTTATCATAGTTATTTAGTATCCTTGCGTCTGGTAAATGCTTTGCTGTTACAACAGGTAATCCATTTGCTTGCGCTTCAATGAGTACAATCGGTAATCCCTCAAAATTAGATGGAAAAAAGAAAACATCTAGAAGATTTAGCATTTTTCCGACATTAGTGGTCAAGCCTGTAAAGATGACTTTGTCTGCTACTCCATATTCTTTTGCCACATTTTCTAAAAAAGAAGTATCTCCTCTTCCGATAAATACTAAACGGGAATTTGGTTCTTTTTTGACGATTTCAGAAAAGACCTTCACACAAAAACTTTGATTTTTTTGTTTTTCATATAGGCGAGAAACTTGCCCTACAACAAAACAATCTTCTGGAATATGATATTCTTTACGAAGTTTAAGTTTTGTCTCTTCATTATATAAAAAATTTTCTACCTCAATGGCATTATGAATCACTAAAGCTTTTTCTCTTTCTCTACCATGATAAAAATGGTTCAAAGCTTCTGTTCCACAGGCCCAAAAATCCGTCGCATATTTTCCAACAAAAAATCGGTTTATAGGGTGAATAAAACGATAAAATTTATCGGCTGTTGCACAATGTCCATGAACAATTCTTTTTTCGATTCCGTATTTCTTTGCTAATTTTAAAAATTCTAAATGAGTTAAGCCATTTTGATTAGACCATACAATATCATATCGATGAGCATTCTTCTTAAAAAAATCATCCCATTCCTTTAATGCCTGTTTCATATGAGGTCTTAACTTAGGGATTCTATGAACGACGAGAGGATTGCGGCAAAGCTTTTTAAAATGCTCACTAAATTCAACATCTTCAGAACCTTGTAGTAAAAATTCCAGTTCAAATTCAGAGGTATCAATATGATTGTAAAAATCTACCACAATTTTTTCTAGTCCACCGATATCTGGAACTAAACCACAAACTAATATTCGTTTCATATTTTTACCACCTTATTTTTCAACTTTAATACTTTTTGAATCATCAGAATAATTTGTCTACCACCTTCATGATTTCTAAATAGGAAAACATAACTACCTAATACTGTCAAATAAAGGACGATTTTGATGGTCAAACTGAGAATGAAATCTAGCTGAGTTAAGAGTAAATTATCCAGTAAACTCAAAAGTAGGAAGCTTATCCCTGCGATAGTGAAATCTTGTAACAATGTTTTAAAGAAGTCCTTCGAGGAAGCTTTCAACCCATACTTAAAGGCGCTATAGGGTTCATACCATGTACAGGTCAAGACTGTTGAACAAATCGTACCCAATAAAATTCCAGATATTCCTAAATCTAAAATCGCTAAAAAGTAGAGCGAAAGGAAAATGTTTAATAAAATTTCGACAATGACTTTTTTATTTTGCTCATAACTTAAGCCATAAACTGAAATCAACGTTAGAATCGGTCTTCTATAAAAAGTTAGGAAAAAATGAAGGACGATCAAAATCTCAATCGTATAATTAAATGAAAAACTCTCACCTAACCAGATAGTCATAAATGGATGAATGAACATTAAATAACCTAAGCTAGCAAAATAAATCAGGCTAAAAGTAATAAACTGGAATTTTTTTAGGAATTTAACCATATCTGCTACTGTCGTAGATTCCGAATGGACTAAGTTACCTACGGAAGAAACAACTGAATTAATCACAGTATTTAAAATCAGTGAAAGAAATCCTAAAACATAGGTATAATTCCCATAAATACCTATAGCTGCTAAGCTGACAAAACTTGCCATTAGAATACTATCTGTTTGAAAAACAATCGTTTCTCCAATACTACCGACTATATTTCCTTTGATATTTCGGATAAATTTTTCTTTTTCCTCCTGATTAATGGGTGTTATGTCATTCTTAAACAAGTAACCATACAATCTATCTACAATCCCCGACATGATGATATTCCCTATAAAATTCATGATGATACTGATCAATAGATAAAAGATATAATTTTTGGTAAAGAATAAAATTCCGATTTGCAAGCATACACGAAGCGTATTTAATCCAAAGTCAATCAAAGTCATCATATAATTACGCTGATCGACATAAAGCAAGGTTCGTTTATAGGAGAAAAAATAGCTGGAAGCTGAGTTAAATACAAAGAGGAAAAAAATCAAATATACTTCACTATTTACAGTATAATCCTTTATCATATAAGGAAGAAATAAAGAAAGTATAGCGCCCAGTATAAAAATAGAAAAGCCAATGATTCTATATAATTTTTTGAAAAGAATCATAAAGGCATTGATTTTTCCATGTTCTTCTCTGTCTAAGGGTCCATATAGTGCATAGCTCATAGCGCCAGCAACCCCTAATTCTGCTAAAGATAGAATGGATACTAAACTAGACAAATAATTGTTTAATCCTAAATAAGTTACCCCAAGTAAATGGATAAAAATAGTTCGATTGATAAAGCCAAGAAGTACTTGAAATGGTTGCAATGCAAGAGCAATACTTGTATTTAATGTGGCAAATTCGGTTCTACTTTTTTTCGTGTATTTCATCTATTCCTTTAATTTTCCTTGTAAAAGTTGATCTAGATAACTTTCTGGAACGACCTCTTCTTTATTGATTTTATATGTAGTTTTCATAATAGGTGTTGTTTTTAACACATCTTTCCATTCGTTTTCATCAAAAAGTTTATCGGCATATTCTCTAAAAAATAATACTCTCTCTGCTGGTGCCAAAATCGGTAATCCATCCACTAACCTTTTAAATTCATGATTTGAATCATATTCAGATAAAATAAAATAATCCATCATTAGATAATGAAGAAAAATAGGGTATTTACGAACATAATAAATCAATATGTCACGAATATGTTTAAAATATGATTTTCCTTTTTGTCCTGCTAGGCAGTAACCTGACCATTTAAAATCACAAATAGTTCTTTCCATTTTATCAGGATGTATTGGAGGATGATTCAAACTAAAAAAGTCACCTTCAAACATTTCTACTGTGGCATAAGGAGATACAAATAATGTTGCATCCATCCATATTCCACCATACTGATATAACAAGCTAAAACGAATAATATCGGAATAATGAGCAGCAGTTAACTCGTTTTTCTTGTATTTTTCTGTAATATCTTTTGGAATAGTGACAAAATGCTCAAGATTATCGTTTGTTAATAAATGAAAGTCACAGCTATTTCTTTTGGCGAAGTCTTTTATTGTTTTCATTGAAGCTTTTACCGTTTCAGGCATCTGTTCCTCACCTTGTTGCCACATTGTCCAAATAATTTTTGGAAATTCTGTTGTTTCTTCCTCTTTTTCATTACTCGAATCAACTAGTTGAGCTTCTTTTCTTAATTTTAATACAAAATCCAAAAGAATCTTTCTACGAAAATCATAAAACATCTTGTCAGATTTT
>ERZ772953.796-NODE-796-length-10222-cov-4.784499_pt1 | contig 10222 bp, 7 predicted proteins | sample MGYA00580685_ERZ772953 | MGnify/ENA primary metagenome ERZ772953 (study PRJEB29015, sample SAMEA2738080) | human oral metagenome | biome: human oral; feature: human-associated habitat; material: saliva | place: China | collected 2209 ...
GGACGAAGGTGAGGCACCACAGCGCGCCCATGCCGACCAGGATCGAGACGATCGCCCCGATCAGCGGCAGTCCCGCCGCCAGAAGGCCGCCGAAGACGATCACCAGCAGGACGAGCGCCACCGGCAGGCTCACCGACTCGCCGCGCACCAGGTCCTTCTCCACGAGCCCGGTGATGGAGTCGGAGATCAGCGTGGCCGACACGGCGTGCGCGTCCGCGCCGGCGTCGTGGGCGCGCAGCGCGTCGAGGCAGGCGTCGCGGGCGGTCTCGGCCACCCGGTCGTTGGCGGTCTGCGAGGCGCGGTCGTCGAGCCCCTCGTCGAGCTCGACGAGCTCGACGAAGCCGTCGCCGTCGGCGGACAGCAGCGCCCGGGCCTGCTGGGAGGTGGGGTCGGGCATCGTGAAGGCGTCCGTCACGGATGCGACGCCGTCGAGGCCGGCCAGTTCGCCGCGGACCGCCGAGGCCGCCGCCGCGGCGCTCGCCGGGTCGCCCGCCACGTCGACCCCGCTCACGACGACGGTGATGCTCTCCCCGCCCTCCCCGTCCGTACGGGTCATCGAGTACACGACGTGGGAGTCGGTGTCCGGGGTGGTGGCCTCCGCGCTCGCCAGCCTCTCGAAGAGACCGCCGGCGCCCAGACCCTGGAACGCGAGCCCGGTCATGACGGTGAGGAGCAGTGCCCAGACGGCGAGGACGACCACCGGGTGCCGGGATACGGCGAGGCCGATGCGGGTGAACATGAGGGCTCCCTGTGTCTCGTTCGCCAAGAGTTTTGCCATGCATTATGGCAGCGGCCGCCGACCGGACCGGGGTCGGCTCGGGCGCGCGGGGGAGCCCCTTCCCGGTTCCTCTGGTCACTTGGTCTTCGGCGGGCCGGCTCGATGCGGGGGAGTCCGCCAGGACGGCCCCGTTGGAACGCGCCGGCGCCGGGGAGCTCGGAAGCCGGGGAGTCCGCGCGTCCCCGGGCGTCACCGATCCGACCGGGCCACGGCACGAGTGCCCACAGTGGGAATCCGTGCCCCGGACGTCACTTGGCCGACGAGGACCAGACCCATCCTTGCCGCGGGGAGTTCCGCGCGCCCGGACGTCATGGCGGGGCCGGAGGGGGGAGCCCCCGGAGGGAGTCGAACCCTCGACCCTTCGCTTACAAGGCGAATGCTCTGGCCGCTGAGCTACGGAGGCGGTGCCGGGCCCTCGGGCCCGGCGTGCTCGTGCGGCGGCGCCGACAGCGGGGCCGCCGCACGAGCAGGACCATTGTGCCGTCCCGGGGGCGGGGACGGCCAGTCGACGCCGGCCGGATGCTCAGCCGAGGTCGCCGGAGGCGGCGAGGAAGGCCAGGCAGTTGCCGCGCAGCACGGCCCGCTCGGAGGCCTCGAAGAAGACCGATTCGCCCTGCCTGATCCCGCCGAGCTCGGCGCCCTGCTCGTCGAGGATCGTGACGTGCCCCTCGATGACGAGCAGGATCCGCGCGCGCCCGTCGCCGGGCAGCACCGCCGGACGGTCGGGCACCAGCTCGACGCGCCACAGCGAGAACTCGGGCTCGGCGGTGGGGTAGTGGCACACGCCCGCCCCGACGGGCGAGGGCGTGATGATGTCGGGCTCGCTCGGCGCGAAGTGCAGCAGCGAGACGAGCGCGTCCACGTCGATGTGCTTCGGCGTCAGGCCGCCGCGCACGACGTTGTCGGAGCTCGCCATGATCTCGATCCCGGTGCCGCTCAGGTACGCGTGGAGGACGCCGGCCGGTACGTGCAGGCCCTGGCCCTTGCTCAGGTGCACGTGGTTGAGCAGGAGCGCCGCCAGGATCGTCGGGTCGCTGGGGTAGAACTCGTCGAGGGTGAGGGCCAGGCGCGCGAACCCGCCCACCTCGTCGCGGTCCTCGGCGTGATCGAGCGCCGCGCTGAGCACGCCGTTGATCATCGCCCGGTGCACCTCGTCGGGGCACAGGCACTCCAGGAAGACTTCCGCCAGGCCGGCCTCGGCGCCCCTGTGACGCAGGGGGCCGATGAGCGGCTCGAGGGACTCGCGCGGTTCGAGCGCGTCGAAGAGCTCGGCGGTGCGCAGCGGGTCGCGGAAGCCCCACAGGGCCTCGAAGGGACCGAGGGCGACGAGCATCTCGGGTTTGGGCCAGGTGTCCTTGTAGGTGCGCGTGGGGTCGTCGAGGGGGACGCCCCGGGCCTGCTCGGACTCGAAGCCGGTCCTGGCCTGGTCGCCCGAGGGATGGGCCTGCAGACTCAGAGGCTGGGCGGCTGCGAGGATCTTGAGGAGATAGGGGAACTGCCCGTCGAAGCGCTGCTCGGCCTCCCCGAGGATTCCGGGGCGGGAGATCACGAGGCGGTCCAGGGTCGTGCCGCCGATGGCCGCCGGCCCTCCCCGGTGGGCGCCGAGCCAGTACTCGGCCTGCGGCGTCCCGTCGGCCTCGGTGCCGAGGATGGCCGGTATGGCGTCGGGAGAGCCCCAGGCATAGTTCTTCACGGTGCCCGTCAGTGGTTGCATGGGTGTCCTCTTCACTCTCTCCCGCATGGGTGTGGTGCGCACGGACCGACCGACTCCGGGGTCGTCGTGCCGGGCACGATCGGATCCATCGTGTCACGGACCCGGGCCCGCCGCCATGGGAACGGGGCTCGGCAAGGGCATTACCCGGGCAGACCACGAATGACATCGGTGTCATTCCATGGGATAGGATCGGGGCATGTCCCAGCTGGTGCACGAGAAGAGTGAGTCGGGCGTCCTGTCCGGGCGCGATGCCGCCATCCTCGACTTCGAGAAGTCCTGGTGGACGGCCCGCTCCTCCAAGGAGCAGGAGATCCGTGACCGCTTCGACCTGTCGGCGGCGCGCTACTACCAGATCCTCAACGCGCTCATCGACCGCCCCGAGGCCCTCGAGCACGACCCCCTGCTCGTCAAGCGCCTGCGCCGCCTGCGTGAGCAGCGGCACCGCGAGCGCTCGGCCCACCGCCTGGCCCGCTGACCAAGCGGGTCGGTCCGCCCGGCCCCGCCCGTCCTCGCGGCAGTGGGCGGGTGCGTCCGCGACCCCGCGCGGTCCATCCCGCGGCACTGGCCGCCGAGGGGCGTCACGGGTTGAGCCGGAACCGCTCAGCCCGGTGATGAAAGACTTTTGCACTCCATGGGTTCGAGTGCTAAGAATGTGCTTAGCACTCGGTGTGGCTGAGTGCCACTCGGGGATCGGGGGTGAGGCTCGCAAGAGCCGTCCGTCGCGGGCATCGTCGATCCGCCTCACACTGACAATGAAGCGCTGGCTCGCCGGCGCGGACAACGAAGCGCCGGGCGACCGGCGCGGGAGGATTCCCACCGAACATGGCAAAGCTTATTGAATTCGACAGCGAGGCCCGTCGCGGCCTCGAGTCGGGCATGGACACCCTGGCCGATGCGGTCAAGGTGACGCTCGGCCCCAAGGGGCGCAACGTCGTCCTCGAGAAGGCCTGGGGCGCTCCCACGATCACGAACGACGGCGTCTCCATCGCCAAGGAGATCGAGCTCGCCGATCCCTACGAGAAGATCGGCGCCGAGCTGGTGAAGGAGGTCGCCAAGAAGACCGATGACGTCGCCGGCGACGGCACCACCACCGCCACCGTCATCGCCCAGGCCATGGTCCGCGAGGGGCTGCGCAACGTCACCGCCGGCGCCAACCCGATCGAGCTCAAGCGGGGCATCGAGAAGGCCACCGAGGCCATCAGCGCCGAGCTGAGCAAGCTGGCCATCGACGTCGAGACGCGCGACCAGATCGCCCAGACCGCCTCCATCTCCGCCGGTGATCCCGCCGTCGGCGACCAGATCGCCGAGGCCATGGACAAGGTCGGCAAGGAAGGCGTCATCACCGTCGAGGACTCCAACACCTTCGGCCTCGAGCTCGAGCTCACCGAGGGCATGAACTTCGACAAGGGCTACATCAGCCCCTACTTCGTCACCGACGCCGAGCGCATGGAGGCCGTCCTGGACGATCCTTACGTGCTCATCGTCGACGGGAAGGTCTCCTCGCTGAAGGACCTGCTGCCCATCCTCGAGAAGGTCCAGCAGACCGGCAAGCCGCTCCTGGTGATCGCCGAGGACGTCGACGGCGAGGCCCTCGCCGGGCTGGTCGTCAACAAGATCCGCGGCACCTTCAAGTCCGTCGCCGTCAAGGCGCCGGCCTTCGGCGACCGCCGCAAGGCCATGCTCGGCGACATCGCCACCCTCACCGGCGGCCAGGTCGTCTCCGACACCGTCGGCCTCTCGCTCGACACCCTGCCGATCGAGATGCTCGGGCGCGCCCGCTCGGTCTCCGTCACGAAGGACGCCACGACCATCGTCGACGGCGCCGGTGACAAGGACCAGATCCAGGGCCGCATCAAGCAGATCCGCACCGAGATCGAGAACTCCGACTCCGACTACGACCGCGAGAAGCTCCAGGAGCGCTTGGCGAAGCTCGCCGGCGGTGTGGCCGTCATCAAGGTCGGCGCCGCCACCGAGGTCGAGGCCTCCGAGCTCAAGCACCGCATCGAGGACGCCGTGCGCAACGCCAAGGCCGCCGTCGAGGAGGGCATCGTCGCCGGTGGTGGCGTCGCCCTGCTCCAGGCCGCCGAGGTCCTCGACACCCTCAAGCTCGAGGGCGACGAGGCCACCGGCGCCGCGATCGTCAAGGTCGCCGTGGAGGCCCCGCTCAAGCAGATCGCTGCCAACGCCGGCCTCGAGGGCGGCGTGGTCGTGGACCGCGTGCGCAACCTGCCCACCGGTGAGGGCCTCAACGCCGCCACCGGCGAGTACGTCAACCTGCTGGCCGCCGGCATCGCCGACCCGGTCAAGGTGACCCGCTCCGCCCTGCAGAACGCCGGTTCCATCGCCGGTCTGTTCCTGACCACCGAGGCCGTCGTGGCCGACAAGCCCGAGCCCCCGGCCGCCCCGGCCGATGGTGGCGCCGGTGACATGGGTGGCATGTACTGATCGACGCGACTGCCGACGAGCCAGTCATCACCCGGTAGCCCGGCCGCGACGTCGGCCGGTCCCGGAACCACGGCGGGCCGTCTCTCACACACGTGAGGGGCGGCCCGCCACCGTATCCGTACCTGTCCGTACTGAGCGGGTCGGCTGGGCCTGTGACGGCAGGACCGGGTGGCGCTCACGCTGAGGCCGGACGGCGCAGTCCTGAGCGAGCCTCGCCGTCGGCGGCTCCTACCAGGCGCCCAAGGGCGCCGAGCCCGCGGCCGGTGCGGGAGCCGGTGCTGGCGTGGGAGCCGGCGTCGAGCCGGCGAAACGGCCCTGGTTGGAGGTCTCGGCGTCGTCGTAGCACACGGCGGCGTTGTCCAGGGCCAGGCTGATCTGATCGAGGTTGGACTGCACCTGGATCTGGGTGAGGTGCCAGTCGGCCGCGCAGGCGGCCATGGAGTCCGACGCCGTCCCGGTCCAGCAGGACTGGAGCAGGCCGATGTCTCCCCGCATGCCATCGACCTCGGTCTGGATCGTCGCGATGCGGGTACGGGTTCGGGCGGCGGTGTCGGCCACCGCGGCAGTATCGACGGAGTAGGTGGGCATGAGGGGCGTCCTTTCGTGAGAGGCGGCCCGAGGGCCGTGCGCGGTGTGCTGGTGGTGCACCGAGGTGCGCGCTGTGCCTCTCACGGTAGGGGCCCGGCCGGTGGCGTACCGGGCGAGGATCCGGCCCTGTGGAGTGGGCCTGCAGATCGTGGCCTGTGGCCCCGCAGACGGCGGGCCGTCCCTGAGGGAAGGGGAGGCCGGAGCCTCAGAGGTCCCCGGCGCCGTCGTCGATGATCTCCTCGGTGATGGGGGCGATCTCGCCGGTACGGGCCTCGCGCAGCTCCTTGGCCTCCTGGGTCTTGGCCCGCAGCTTCTCGGTGAGCTTGTCCCGCTCGGCCTGGACCCGGGCGCGGCGGTCCTCGCCGTCGTCGGAGCGGTTGCGTGAGCACATGAGCAGGTCCAGGTCCGCGATGCACGACTCCATGGAGGCGGTGTGCGTCATCGCCTCCTCGCCGTCCTTGTCCTCGCGCCCCTCGCCGCGCTCAGCGGGCGCCTCGACGGGGCGGCGTGCCGAGGCCACGGCCGGGATCCCGCGGGCGGGGGTGCGCGGCGAGGAGGCGCTCGACGGGGAGGAGGATGATGCCGGAGCCGCCGGCGATCCTGAGGACGCCGTGGTGGCCGGGGCGGCGGGTGTCGTTGCGCCCGACGGAGGGACCGTGGCCCTCAGGGCCCTGAGCTCGGTGGGATTCAGACGCAGGGTGTCGCCGTCCTGGGCGGGGCCGGCCAGGGGGTCCTCGGCGGGCAGCGCCTGGAGGCCCAGCGGAGGGGTGCGAGGGGCGCGTTCGGCGGCCTCGCCCAGCTGCCCGGGAACGGGGTCGGTGGCGCCGGCAGGATCGCCCACGGGGGCGGCCGGTGCGGGACGCGCCGGTTCCTGAGCGGCCCCGACCTCCGGGGCCGCCGGAACGGCCTGCGCTCCCTGCTCATCGGTGAGCTTGTCGAGCTTCTCGTGGAGACGTCGCTGCTCGGCCGCCAGGTTCTCGCGGGCCGGGTGCTCCCAGCGCTGGCCCAGCGGGGAGTGGAAGAGATGATCGCGGTCCAGGAGCCGGGAGATGATCGTCAGGCGGCCGCGCAGGTACTCCTCCACGGGGATGTGGGAGTACTCCTCGCGCAGAAGCCGCACGTACTCGGTGTAGGTCTGGGGGTCCACGGCCAGGGTGCCCAGGTCGGCGTCGATGAGGGCCTGGGCGTCGATGTCGTCATCGGCGAGCATGTGCCGCTTGAGGTTGACGATGAGGCTGCACACCCGCTTGACCGTCTCCATCGGGACACCCAGGTGACGCAGGTCGGCCTCAGCGAAGGCGGCCGAGGCGGTCTCGTCCTCGCCGCCGTTGCCGCGGATGACCTCCTCGACGTCGGAGGAGAAGACGCAGCCGTGGTACCAGCAGGCGACCCGCATGATGTCCGGGTCGTGCGACTCCTCGGCCAGCTCATCGACCCGCGCGAGCATGTCGATGAGGTGGCGAAGATTGTGGAAGCGACGATCCGGTGTGGACCAGCGCTCAATGAGGAGCTCGCCGGCGGAGCCGATCGCCTCTGGGGGCTGCGTGGCGCCGATCGCCTTCACCGAGCGGGTGAAGGCGGGCAGAAGCCATTGCGGTGCTTCGATAACACCCATGGGTCAGTCTCCGTGTTGGAAATGGAACGCGTGCCATCGTAGGACTGTCCTCGCCGTGACGTCGACGTGACACAGTGTCTGGCGTGCCACTCTTATCGTGATCGAGGCCCGCCAGCGCTGCCTGAGGTGCGGCGGCGAGGCCTACCAGGCCGGTGCGGGCGGCAGCTCGATGTGGACGGTGGCGCCGCCGCCGGGGGTCTGGAGCATCTGGACGGTGCCCTTGTGAGCGGCCACGATCCCCAGCACGATCGCCAGTCCCAGGCCGGAGCCTCCGGTCTCCCGGTTGCGGGAGGTGTCCGAGCGGTAGAAGCGCTGGAAGACCTTCTCGGCCGCCTCCGGTGGCACGCCGTGGCCGTGGTCGCGGACCTCGACGACGACGACCGGCTGCGCCGTCGGGTTGGCACGCGGGGGCGCCATGCCGATGGCGATCTCCACCGGCGTCCCGGAGGGGGTGTGGCGCACCACGTTGCCCAGCAGGTTGGTGAGGATCTGGGAGAGGCGGTCGCGGTCACCGATGACCTGGAGCGAGGGGGCCTCCTTGCCGGCGGCCTCGTCGCGGGGGTCGAGGGGGATGAGGCCGCAGTCGCGCTCGGGGGCCAGCACCATCATGTCGCTGAGGGCCCCGGCGGCCAGGTCGGTGAGGTTGACCGGCTCCATCGACATCTCCCGGCCCTCGTCGATCCGGGCCAGCTGGAGGAGATCGTCGACGAGGCGCCCCATCCGGTTGGACTCGGTCTCGATGCGCCCCATGACCTCACCGGTCTTGTTCGCGGGCACCCCGCCCATCCGGTAGAGCTCGCCGTAGCCGCGGATGGCGGCCAGGGGGGTGCGCAGCTCGTGGGAGGCATCGGAGACGAAGCGCGTCATCCGCTCCTGGGCCACGACCTGGGCGGCGAAGGAGCTCTCGTTCTGGGTGAGCATCGTGTTGATCGCCCGCTGCAGCGAGCCCACCTCCGTGGTGCGTGGCTCGGTGACCAGGATGCGGGCGGACAGGTCGCCGTGGGCGATCCGGGCGGCCACGCCCTCGATCTGGCGCAGGGAGCGGAACGAGCGGTGGACCAGGTAGGTGGCGAAGAGGGCGCCCACCGAGATGATCGAGACGTCGGCCAGGGCCACCACGAGGCGGGTGCGCTCGACGGTCTCCATGACGTCGCTCAGCGGGAGGGCCAGGGCCACGGCGCCGGTGTACTCGCCGGTGTTCTGGTCCCGGATGAGCAGGGTAATCATCCGCCACTGGTGGCCTGGCTGATCGGAGTTGACCGTCGTGATCGGGAAGTCGTTCTTGTCCGCGTGGGCCAGGGCGCGCCGGTAGTCCAGGCCCTTGATCTGGGGCCGGCCGTACGTGGCGGCGGTGTCCGGCGAGATCCACTCCCCGTTGCGGGTGGGGTCGAGGTACTCGGCCTTGACGTAGTAGTTCGAGGGGAAGGTGGTGCTGCTGGTCCCGCCCTCGCGGATCTGGGCCAGTCCCTGGCTTCCGATGGCCACGGAGGTGGTGCGCAGCTGGCTGTCGATCTGGCCCATCATGTGGCTGTAGAGCAGCGAGGTCACCACGAAGGAGACGACGATGAGCCCGATGGCGAGCAGACCGGTGGTCATGAGGGTCAGGCGCGTGCGCAGCGGCATCGCCTGCCACGGCCGCTGAATCGCGGTGATCGGGTGCCATCGGCCCCGTTTGATCGGGCGGTGCTGCTTACCGGACGACTTGGCCGGGCGCGTGCTCCCCCCACGCGCCGCCGCCATCACTCGGCCTTGGGTTCGCGGAGCATGTAGCCGACTCCGCGACGAGTCTGGATGAGCGGGGTGACGGGCTGGCCGTCAGCGCCCTGGATCTGGTCCACCTTGCGGCGCAGGTAGGAGATGTAGGACTCCACGATCGCGGCGTCGCCGTTCCAGTCGTACTCCCAGACGTGATCGAGGATCTGCGTCTTGGAGACCACGCGCCCCGCGTTGATCATGAGGTAGCGCAGCAGTTTGAACTCGGTGGGGGACAGCTCGACCTCGACGCCGGCGCGATGCACCTCGTGGGCGTCCTCGTCGAGGATGAGGTCGGCCACGCGCAGCGTGCCGTCATCGGCCTCGTCGACGGCGCGCGTGCGGCGCAGGATGGCGCGGATGCGGGCGACGACCTCCTCCAGGCCGAAGGGCTTGGTGACGTAGTCGTCCCCTCCCACCGTCAGGCCCTGGATCTTGTCATCCATGTCGTCGCGGGCGGTGAGGAAGAGGATCGGCGTGGCGATGTCCCGCTCCCGCACGCGCCTGGCCACCGTGAAGCCGTCCATGTCCGGGAGCATGACGTCCAGGACGATGAGGTCGGGATCATCGGATTCGATGGTGCGCAGTGCCTGGTTCCCGTCGGTGGCGGTGACGACGTCGAATCCCGCGAAGCGCAGGGAGGAGGCGAGCAGGTCGCGGATGTTCGGCTCGTCGTCGACAACGAGGAGCTTGGCCTCGGTGGATGCCTGAGGCGTGCCGGTGCGTGCGTCGAGATCCATGCGCCCATTGTCGCAGGGTTCCTGGGAGGTTCCTGAATGGGTGCTGGGGGGCGCTCGCGCGGCGGCGGGCCCGCCCGTCAGATGAACTGCAGCGGGTCGAACTCCTGCAGCGGGATGATCCGGATGCGCGGCAGCACCGAGGTGAAGGCGTCGACGTCGTACTCCAGATCGTGGATCTTGAGGCCCTTGGCCTCCAGGGCCGCCAGATGGGAGTTGAGGAACTCGCGGAAGCACAGGACGCCGACCTGCGCGCCGCCGTCGAGGAGCCGCTCGACCTGGGGGATGTAGTCGCCGTCGTGGCTGCCCAGGAGCACCTGGAGGCGGGCGGAGTCATCCTCCTCGCGCTGGGTGGCGAGGCGCTCGGCCAGCGCGTCGAGGGTCCGCTGGATACCGGTGTCCACCACCTTCTCGTCGACGGCGCCCGTGCCGGACAGGGGGATCGGGCGGTAGTCCATCGCCATGAGCGCCTGGATGAAGCCCATCGGCATGTGCCCGCTCGTGGCGTTGAGGAAGAACAGGCCGTGTGCGTCCTCGCCCTGGCCGTCCGACGACGAGGCGTCCGACAGTGAGTCGCAGAAGGACAGCACGCG
>ERZ772953.797-NODE-797-length-10218-cov-3.707075_pt1 | contig 10218 bp, 9 predicted proteins | sample MGYA00580685_ERZ772953 | MGnify/ENA primary metagenome ERZ772953 (study PRJEB29015, sample SAMEA2738080) | human oral metagenome | biome: human oral; feature: human-associated habitat; material: saliva | place: China | collected 2209 ...
CGCAGCGGGCTCCTGCGGCGACTGTCGGCCCGCGGAGCCCACGGGGTAGGTGCCGCGCCGCACGGGCAAGGCCTGCGTGCGCTCCGGCCCGGCTGCGCCGCTGCCTCCGTCGGTGTCCGGTTTCAGGGGGATCGCACTCGACCCGGCCCGGGCGTGGCTGCCCCGTTGAGATGGGGTGGAGGGGCGACGGGGCTGGACCGAAGGCGGCTCCTGCCTCTCGCGCGCGGAGGCGGTCTGAGCCGAGGCCGGCTGGTCGCCGTCCTGACGGCCCAGGACCGAGTGCCGCTGGGGGCGGCGGGCAGCGGTTGATGACGGGCGGCGCGGGGCGCCACCGGCAACGTCAGTGGGCTGGGCGACTGCCTCGCCGCCGGACGCCTCCCCGCGCTCGCGGCTGCGCTGGTTGACAGCATCGATGGGACGCTGCCTGCGTTGAGGCCTGCCTCCGCTGGAGCCGGGGGTGATTGAGGGCGGTAGTGAGTCGTCTGTCGGAGTCACACCACTGATTCTGCCTCAGGCGGGGCAGGCAGGGGTGGTCGGCTTCGCGGCGGGTTGCTGCTGGGGGGTGCTCGCCTTGGGGGCCTGGGTGGCCGGAGCCGGCGTCGGGGTGGGCTGGGAGGACTCGGAGGACTCCGAGGACTCTGAGGACTCGTCAGTGTTCTCCGAGGCGGAGCCGTCCGCGGTGGCGCTCGAGTCCGACGAGGCGGGGGCCGAGGTGTCGGAGGGGATGGGCTTGTCGTCCTCGAGGGCCTTCCAGACCTTCTTGGCGCCCTCGGCGGGGACCACCTGGTTCGGGTTGTCTGCGGGCTGGTTCGGCATGGTGACGAAGTTGATCTTGTCGATGCCCACGCCCTGGATGGAGTAGGCCAGACCCGACAGGTTGCCGATCTGACCGATGCGCTCAGACGTGGTGAGGGTCTCCAGGGTGCTGGTGAGGAAGCCGGACTGCGTCAGGAGGCTGGAGGACAGCGCCTTGGAGGCCATGGCCCGCATGAGGTTCTGCTGACGGGTGATACGGGAGAGATCCGAGCCGTCACTCACCCCGTGCCGGACACGGGCGTACTGCAGGGCGTTCTCGCCGTCCAGCTTCTGGCAGCCCTCAGCGAGCTTGAAACCGGTGTACTCGGAGTCGTCAATGGCCTCATCGACCTGCACGTGGACGCCGCCGAGGGAGTCGACCACCTTGGACAGGCCTGAGAAGTCGACGACGACGAAGTCATCGATGCGCACGTGCGTCAGCTTCTCCACGGTCTTGAGGGTGCAGGCGGCTCCGGAGGCAACGGCCTTCTTGTCGTCGCTGCTGCTGCCGGCTCCGTTGGCGAAGGCGGAGTTGAACGGTGCGTCCTCGCTGGAGTCGGTCTTCCCGCCGTCGAGGGTCGTGCACTCGGGGATGTCGACCAGGGTGTCGCGGGGGATGGACACGGCATCGACGCGCGTGCGATCAGCCGAGATGTGCATGACCAGCGCCGTGTCGGAGCGGGCCACGGAGACCTCGTCGTCGCCCTGCGAGCCGTCGACGTTGTTGTTCCCCGCGCGCGAGTCGGTGCCCAGGATCAGGAGGTTGACGGCTCGGCCCTCGTAGCTGTCCGGCGGCTTGGTGCCGGGCCGGTCCTCCTCGGTCAGAAGGCTGTCGATGTTGAACCAGGCGATCCGCGACTGGATGTTGTGCCACGCGAAGCCCGCGGCGGAGACGACGAAGATCGTCACCGCGAGCAGGCTGAGTCCCACTCGCCGGGCCAGGCGGCGTCCGAGTTCCTTGGAGGAGTGTCGCGCATTCGGCTTACTGAACTGAGGCACGGAAGCGATCATAGGGAACGAGACTGCTAAACCATATGGGTCTGCCTACACCTGATACATGAGATTTACCCAATGCGGGGTGAAGACCCTCACACGGGTAACGGGGCTAGGCTTTCTCCGTGACCAGTGTTGCCAAACCCACGCCGAACAGCGCCTCGGCCACTCCCGCCAGTGCTTCGAATCAGGTACGGGAGGGCTTGGGGGATCGCGCCCCCGCTCCCGACGAGCAGAGTGTGCGAGTGGTGACGGTCGCCTTCAACCCGGGAGAGGAGCTGGAGCGCTTCCTGGCCTCCTTGGCCACGGCGACGGCGCGCAGACTCGTCGTCGTCATCGCGGACAACGGCACCGAGCACGACGTCGTCACTGCTGCTGCTCAGCGCCACGGGGCGCGCGTCGTCGGGGACGGCACCAACCTCGGTTACGGGGCGGGCGCCAACCTTGCGGCCGCGGATCTGGAGGAGGACTGGATCGTGGTGGCCAATCCCGATCTCGTCTGGAGACCCGGGAGCCTCGACGTCCTCATTGATGCGGGCCTGGCCAACCCGGCGGCCGGCTGCCTGGGGCCCCTTCTGCTCAACCCCGACGGCACCGTCTACCCCTCCGGGCGCGCCCTGCCCTCCCTGGTCAAGGGCGCCGGGCACGCCGTCCTGGGCCGGATCTGGCCGGCCAACCCCTTCTCCGCCGCCTATCACACCGCCGATCAGGGCGGCTCGGGCGGGTCGCGGACGGTGGGCTGGCTCTCGGGGGCCTGCCTGCTGCTGCCCGCCGCCGCCTGGAGGCGCCTGGAGGGCTTCGACGACGACTACTTCATGTTCTTCGAGGACGTGGATCTGGGGGAACGGGTCGGGCGGGCCGGCTGGCTCAACGTGCAGGTGCCGGGCTCCGTCGTCGTCCACGAGCAGGGGGCCAGCTGGAAGGCCCGCCCCGAGAAGATGATCCGGGCGCACCACGCCTCCGCCCGCCACTATCTCAACGGCGTCTACGACGCCCCGTGGCAGGCGCCGGTGCGCTGGCTGCTCAGCGGCGGGCTGCGCCTGCGTGAGGAACTCGAGGTCCGCGCCTCCCGGAACTGAGGGGGAGTGCCCGCTGCTCTCCGGCGTTTCGGGGTCAGTCGTCGGTCTCAGCGGTGAGCCGCGCGCCGGCAGGGGGCTCGGGGGCGTTGTCCAGGGCGATGCGGCGAGCCAGGTGAGTGATCTGCCGTTCCCTGGCGCTGTTGCGCCTGAAGGAGGAGAGGATCTGCGCCAGGAAGGCGATGACCAGGGCGTAGAGCAGGAAGTCAGTGCCTCGCCCGACTCCCATCCGGTGCGCGATCGAGCTCATCACCCAGGGGAAGGTGATGTTGAAGACGGCGAAGGCCACGAAGGCCAGGGTGACCAGCCTGCGGGCGGCCATGTGGCGGGCCCCGCCGGGGGTGCGCAGCATCATCCAGCCGACGGCGATCACGGCCAGGATCAGGGCGGCCTGGATGTAGAACTGGTGGTTCGTGATCGGCGTGACCTGGGTGGCGAACTGATGAATCATGGGCTGTGCCTTCCGTGCGGGCTCAGGAGAAGAGCAGGTCGACCAGGATGTTGACCGAGTTCCACAGGGACTGGCCCTTGGCGCGGGAGTAGTCGGTGTAGACGATGTGCACCGGGAACTCGCGCCAGGGCATGCCGGTGGCGCCGATCTGGCGAATGATCTCGCTGGCGTGCGCCATCCGGTTCTGCCTGAGGTCGAGCTGCGCCAGGACGTCGCGGCGGAGCACCCGCAGGCCGTTGTGGGCGTCGGTCAGGCGCATGCCGGAGGTGTGCGAGCTGACGGCCGCCGCCGTGCGCAGGACGATCCGCTTGAGCCATCCCACCGGGGAGGGGCCCTCGAGGAAGCGCGAGCCGAGGACGACGGCGAGATTCTCAGCTCGCGCCGCGGCCACCATGGCGGCGGCGTCCGTGGTGGAGTGCTGGCCGTCGGCGTCGAAGGTGACGACATAGTCGGCATTGGTCTTCTCCAGGACGTAGGAGAAGCCCGTCTGCAGCGCTGCGCCCTGGCCGAGGTTGATCGGGTGGCGCACGACCACGGCCCCCGCGGCAGCCGCCTCCCGGGCAGAGGCATCCTTGGAGCCGTCGTCGACGACAACGACATGGGGGAAGACTGTGCGGGCCTGGGAGATGACCTCGCGCACGACGGTCGCCTCGTTGTACAGGGGAATGACGAGCCAGGTGTCGGTGACCGGGAGCGCCGGGGTGGGCTCCCCGGTCTGCGATGCGGTGGAGGTAGTCACCACCGCATTCTTGCACGCGAACAGAGGGCGCCAGCCCTCTTGCGGGAGGCGGGGGCGGTCGGCCTTGGTGGGGTAGGTCTCCTTCGGGGCGTGCCCAGGCGTCGTCTCATGAGGATCAGTCCCCTAGGATGGGGCCGGTCGTGCAGCGCCGCCGCCTCCGGCGACCGGAGCGGCACGGCTTCCGGCAGCCACCAGGCTGCCCGGACTCATTCGATCGTCAGGGCGGTGCGAGCCGCCCGCACAGGAGTCGCCGTGGCCACCAGCATCGCCCCGTCCGCCGATGTCTCTCCGGGTTCCAGCCGGGAGGGGAGTGACCGCGCGCATGGCGCCGGTGGCACCGGCAGTGCGTCCGGCCGTGCGGATGCGGCGGCCGCGTCCCCGAGGGGCGCTGGGGCGGCTGCGGGCCGGCGCAGTCTGCTCCTGCTCACCGACGCCTTCCCCTACGAGGTGGGGGAGGAGTTCCTCGAGCAGGAGATCGAGACCCTGTGCGCCGCATACGACGAGGTCGTCATCGTCCCGATGCGCCTGAGCCAGGGGGCCCGTCAGACCCGAGACCTGCCGGCCAATGCCCGTTGCGCCCTGCTGCCCGCCTCGCGGCTGGCCGACTGGCGCCTCCAGGCCCTCCTGCGCGCCCCGCAGATTCTGCTGGGCCGCGAGCGCATGGTGGAGACCCCGGTGTGGAAGAGCTTCGGCCGCTTCGGCATGGATGTGCGCTTCGCGGCGATCGCCCTGAGCGCGTACGGACGAATGCGTCGGCTCCTGCCGAGCCTGGGGCTGGAGGGGACGGGGCACCTGACCATCTACTCCTACTGGTTCTTCACCGGGGCGGCACTGGGCGGCATGCTGCGGCGTCGGGAGCTGAGAAGGCGCCGGGTGACGGTGGTCTCGCGAGCGCATGCCTACGACGTTGACGAGGCCGACGCCCCCCGCGGCTACATCCCCTCACGCGCCTTCGTCATGCGGGCCGTGGACCGGGTCTATCCGATCTCGGACTACGCGGCCTCCTTCCTGCACCGGCGCTTTCCCGAGGCCCGGAACATCGAGGTGCGCCGGTTGGGGGTGCCGCCCGCTCCGCGCCACGAGCGTCACCGCACCGAGCCCTTCCAGCTGGTCTCCTGCTCGCACATGGCCCCCTACAAGCGGGTCCACCTCATCGTGGAGGCCGTCGCCGAGCTGGAGCGACGCGGTCGGAGAGTCTCCTGGACCCACATCGGTGAGAACGACGCCGACCGGCTGGCCGCCATGCGGGCCAGGGCCGAGCAGCTGATGGACTCGACCCAGGTGACCTTCACGGGGCACCTGACCAACCGCGAGGTGCGCGAGCTCTATGCCGCCACCGACTTCGCCTGCTTCCTCAACTGCTCCGACGGTGAGGGCGTCCCGGTGGCCGTCATGGAGGCCCAGGCGGCGGGCATGCCGGTCGTGGCCACCGCCGCCGGTGGGACCGGCGAGATCGTCCACGACGGCGAGAACGGCCGGCTCGTCCCGGTGGAGGTCACCGCCGCACAGGTGGCCGACGCCGTCGAGTCCGTGATGGACCTCAGCGACGCCCAGTACGCAGCCATGAGCGCGCAGGCCCACGCCACCTGGGCGAGGATGTCGGACGCGCAGCGTCAGTACCGGGAGTTCGTCGACGGCCTGGTGGCCCTGGAGGGCTGAGGTCATCTGCCGGGACCGTCTTCCTCCGCCTCTTCCCAGCGGCGTCGCAGAGGAGAGGCGCCGGAGATGTCGTCTCGCGGGGGGCAGTCCCCTAGGATGGGGCCGGTCGTGCAGCGCCGCCGCCTCCGGCGACCGGAGCGGCACGGCTTCCGGCAGCCACCAGGCTGCCCGGACTCATTCGATCGTCAGGGCGGTGCGAGCCGCCCGCACAGGAGTCGCCGTGGCCACCCGCATCGCCCCGTCCGCCGATGTCTCCGAGGAAGCCGTGCTCGGAGAGGGCACCAGCATCTGGCACCTCGCACAGGTCCGTGAGCACGCCGTCCTCGGACGGGACTGCATCGTGGGGCGCGGCGCCTACATCGGCGAGGGCGTCGTCATGGGGGACAACTGCAAGGTGCAGAACTACGCCCTCGTCTACGAGCCGGCCCGCCTGGCCGACGGGGTCTTCATCGGCCCGGCGGTCACGCTGACCAACGACCACTTCCCCCGGGCCGTCAACCCCGACGGCTCGCTCAAGTCGGCCGCCGACTGGGAGCCCGTGGGAGTCACCATCGAGCAGGGCGCGTCGATCGGCGCCCGCGCCGTGTGCGTGGCTCCGGTGCGTATCGGGGCCTGGGCCACGGTGGCCGCCGGCGCCGTGGTCACCAAGGACGTTCCCGCCCACGCCCTGGTCGCCGGGGTCCCCGCTCGCCGCATCGGCTGGGTCGGGCGCGCCGGTGAGCCCCTCATTCCCTCCGACCCCGGCCCCGACGGCGCCCCGCGCTGGCGCTGCCCCGTCACCGGGACCCTGTACGAGCAGTTCGACGCCGAGCCCGCTGCCGGGTCCGGCTCGCAGTCCAGCTCCGAATCCACCACCATCCGAGAGGTCACCCACTGATGTCACGCGAGTTCATCCCAGCAGCCAAGCCGATCATCGGGCAGGAGGAGCGCGACGCCGTCGACGCCGTCCTCACCTCGGGCATGGTCGTCCAGGGGCCCCAGGTCAAGGCCTTCGAGGAGGAGTTCTCCGCCCAGGTCGTCGACGGCGTCCACTGCGTGGCCGTCAACTCCGGCACCTCGGCCCAGCACGTGGCCACCCTGGCCAGCGAGCTCCAGGAGCGCGCCGGCGGGGCCCCGGAGGTCATCGTCCCCTCCTTCACCTTCGCCGCCACCGGCAACTCGGTGGCCATCAGCGGCGCCGTGCCGGTCTTCGCCGACATCGACCCGGTGACCTTCACCCTCGACCCCGCCAGCGTCGAGGCCTCCATCACCGAGCGCACGGCGGCCATCGAGGTGGTCCACCTCTACGGTCTGCCCGCCAACATGCCGGAGATCCTCGCCATCGCCGAGCGTCACGGCCTGGCCGTCTTCGAGGACTGCGCCCAGGCGCACGGCGCCGCCATCGAGGGCAAGCCCGTGGGCACCTTCGGGGCCTGGGGCTCCTTCTCCTTCTACCCCACCAAGAACATGACCAGCCTCGAGGGCGGCATGATTACCACGGCCGACGCCGAGCTGGCCCGCCGCTGCCGCCTCATCCGCAACCAGGGCATGGAGCAGCAGTACGCCAACGAGCTGGTGGGCCTCAACAACCGCATGACGGACGTGGCCGCCGCCGTCGGCCGCGTCCAGCTGACCAAGCTGGCCGGCTGGACCACTGCCCGCCAGGCCAACGCCGCGCGCCTCAACGAGCTGCTGGCGGGCGTCGAGGGCGTCGTCACCCCCTTCGTCCCCGAGGGCTACACGCACGTCTACCACCAGTACACGATCCGCCTCGAGGGGGCCACGGGCGCCGAGCGCGACGCCGTCCAGGCCGCCCTGCGCGAGGAGTGGCAGGTCGGCAGCGGCGTCTACTACCCGATCCCCAACCACCGCCTGGCCTCCCTGGCCCACTACGCCGAGGGCCTCGAGCTGCCCGGAACCGAGAAGGCCGCCCGCGAGTGCCTCTCCCTGCCGGTCCACCCCTCCCTGAGCGAGGCGGACCTGGAGCGCATCGGCCAGGCCGTGGCCGCCACCGTCAAGGCAGGTGCCTGACATGGGTGAGAACGTCGCTCTCGACGGGCAGGCCACCACCGCGCTGCCCGAGGTCCACCACCTCACCGACAAGGGCACGGCGGACAACCCGCTGCGCGTGGGCCTCATCGGCCTGGGCTCCATGGGACGCCACCACGCCCGGGTCATCCGCGCCACCGAGGGCATGGAGCTCGTGGCCGTGGCCGACCCCGGCGGCGACCGCTTCGGCGTGGCCGGCGAGCTGCCGGTCCTGCCCGATGTCCACGCCCTCATTGACGCCGGGCTCGACGCCGCCATGGTGGCCGTCCCCACCGTCTACCACGAGGACGTCGCCCTGGCCCTGGCCGAGGCGGGCGTGCACACCATGGTGGAGAAGCCCATCGCCCACGACGCCGCCGCGGGCCGCCGCGTGGCCGCCGCCTTCGCCGAGCGGGGCCTGGTGGGCGCCGTCGGCTACGTGGAGCGCTGCAACCCCGCCCTGCGGGCCCTGCGCGAGCGCCTCGACGCCGGCGAGCTCGGTGCGGTCTACCAGGTCCTCACCCGCCGCCAGGGCCCCTTCCCGGCCCGCATCAGCGACGTCGGCGTCGTCAAGGACCTGGCCACCCACGACATCGACCTGACCGCCTGGGTGGCAGGCGCCCGCTACACCTCCGTGGCCGCGCAGGTCACGCACCGCTCCGGCCGCCAGACCGAGGACATGATGGTGGCCACCGGCCTGCTGGAGGGCGGCATCGTCGTCAGCCACCAGGTCAACTGGCTCACCCCCTTCAAGGAGCGCGTCACGATCGTCACCGGCGAGAAGGGCGCCTTCGTGGCGGACACCCTCACCGGGGACCTCACCTTCCACGCCAACGGCACCGTGGCCTCCACCTGGGACCAGGTCGCCGCCTTCCGGGGGGTCAGCGAGGGCGACGTCATCCGCTACGCGATCCCCAAGCGCGAGCCGCTGGCCCTGGAGCAGGAGAACTTCCGCGACGCCGTGCGCGGCGTGGCCCAGCGCCACGTCACCATGGCCGAGGGCGTGGCCACGCTCGACGTCGTCGAGGCGGTCCTGACCTCGGCGAGCGAGAACCGGACGGTCGCGCTCTGAACCGCTCAGCCGCACCGAGCGGCCCCGTGGCGGGAGTACTCGCCCGGGTCCGCTCGGTCATGGAGTCCTCCCCGTTCCTGCGCCACGTCCTGACCCTGGTCAGCGGCACGGCCACCGCCCAGGCCATCGTCTTCGGCATGACGATGATCCTCACCCGCATCTTCTCCGACGCGGACCTCGGCCAGCTGGCGCGCTACACCTCGGTCGTCTCGATCATCACGGCCGTGGCGGCCCTGCGCTACGACATGACGATCATGCTCCCCAAGAAGGACGCCTGGGCCCTGGCCTGCGCCCGCCTGGGAATGGTGTGCATCGTGGTGGTCTCGGTCGTCTCAGCGGTAGTCGTCGCAGTGCTGGTGGCCGAGGTGGTGGCGTCGGTGTTGCCTGACTCGGTGGCCTCACCGCAGGCGGCCAGCGCCAGGGTGGAGGCCACGGCGAGAGCGGAAAGAACAAGGGTGCGCTTCATGGTGGAGCCTTTCAGGGTCATATGGGGGCAGTGGAGAGAAGTGGTGGATCAGTGGACGGCGGTGGATGCCGGAGTAGGCGTGGTGTGTTCCTCCTTCGGACTGGTGGGAGCCAGGTGGGCCGGGTCCAGATCAATCCGGCGCAGCAGCTGAGCGTTAAGCGCCACCACAATCGTCGACAGCGACATCAACACCGCAGCAGCAGCCGGGGGAAGCAGAATGCCGCTAGAGGCGAGCACGCCGGCGGCCAGGGGCACGGCCAAGATGTTGTAACCGGACGCCCAGATGAGGTTCTGGATCATCTTGCGGTAGCTGGCCTGCGAGAGCTCAATCATCGACAATATTGCCCGGGGGTCGTCACTGGCCAGGACCACTCCGGCGGATTCCATTGCCACATCCGTGCCGGCCCCGATGGCGATGCCGACCTCGGCGCGGGCCAGGGCCGGGGCGTCGTTGACACCGTCGCCGACCATGGCCACGCTCAGGCCACGCTCCTGTAACTGGATGACCTTGGTGTCCTTGTCCTGGGGCAGGACCTCGGCGAAGACCTCATCGATCCCCAGGTCCTGGCCAACCGCCTGGGCCACCTGCTGCGCGTCACCGGTGATCATCGCGACCTTCACCCCGCGGTCCTGCAGGGCTTTCACGGCGGCGCGGGATTCGGGGCGGATCTTGTCCTCGACGGCCACCGCACCGATGATCTGACCGTCGCGGACAATATGGAGCACACCGGCCCCACGCCCGGTCCAGGCGCTGGTGGTGTCGGTGAGCTCGGCCGGGGTGGTGAGGTTGAACTCGCGCAGCATGTTCGGCCCGCCCACGAGGATCTCAGCGCCATCGACAGTGGCCCGGACCCCCCGGCCGGAGGCGGCGCTGAAACCAGTTGCACGGATTTGTCGACGAGAGGCCTCGGGATGGGCGGCCGCGGCCGCCACGATGGCGCGGGCCACGGGGGGCTCGCT
>ERZ772953.799-NODE-799-length-10207-cov-2.975177_pt1 | contig 10207 bp, 8 predicted proteins | sample MGYA00580685_ERZ772953 | MGnify/ENA primary metagenome ERZ772953 (study PRJEB29015, sample SAMEA2738080) | human oral metagenome | biome: human oral; feature: human-associated habitat; material: saliva | place: China | collected 2209 ...
GCAGATTGGGGTAATCCATGACTATCAACTCTAGCGGCTTGAGTGGCCCGAGGAGTGCCGCAGAGCAGCAAAGAGTCGGCCCGGCGGGGCGCCGCGAAAGAACGCTCTCAAAAGCGTCGCGAGCCCGAGAGATAAGAAGTACAGGCCGACCTAGCTCAGGCGGGCGAAACCCTCTGCGAGCGCCGCACGCATGTCGTCCAGGGTGCGCGACATGGTTTTGGTCTGGGCAATAATCGGCAGGAAATTGGTATCGCCGCTCCACCGCGGCAGAATGTGCTGGTGCAGGTGGTCGGCAATTCCCGCGCCGCCCACCTTGCCCTGGTTAATACCAATGTTGAAGCCGTCGTTGTGCGAAACCTCGCGCAGAACCTTCATGGCGAGCTGGGTCAGCCGCGCGATCTCCAGGGTTTCCGCCTCGGTCGCATCGTCGTAGAAGGGAATGTGACGGTACGGGCACACGAGCAGGTGCCCGGGGTTGTACGGGTAGAGGTTGAGAATCACGAAGGCATGCTCACCGCGGTGCACAATCAGCGACTCCTCGTCACTGCGGCTGGGCGCAGTGCAGAAGGGGCATGTCTTCTCGGTGTAATCCTTCTGGCCGCCGCTCACGTAGGCGGTGCGGTGCGGGGTCCACAGGCGCTGGAACTGGTCCGGTGCGCCGGGCAGCTCGAAGGAATCCTGCACCGAGGCTGCGGTGCCGTGCTCGGGGGTCGTGTTCTCGCTCATAGTCCCATTCTATAGCCCGCACGCGGCAACGGGAACGCCCCATCCGTCATGCGGGCCTATATGAGATGACTCCCCCGGCAGTGCGCCTAGCTGTGCTGCTTTTCCAGGTGAATGATGCGGGTGGCGCCCTCAAAGGTCATGGGGAAGCTCAGCACGCCGTTCTCCATGGTGAATTCCTTGGTTTCCTTGTCGGAGGCGTAGGGTGCGCGGGCAAGCTTCGCACGATCCACGCGGGAAACGTAGGTAAAGTTGCCGGCCTTCGCCTCGAAGGTACCAACCCAGAAGGGGGTCGCCAGCTCTTCGTGGTTCAGGTGGTAGGTCACCTCGATAACGCCGTCGTGAATGACGGCGTCCATGTAGTTCTCGAGGCCCGCAGCGTCCTGCTGAACCCAGGTGCCGTCAGCGCTCGCTGTTGAACGAGTTGCGAGCACGGAAGAAGGCACGGCGGTCGCGGCGGATGCGGCAGGTTCCTGGTTGCTCGTGTTATCCGGTGCGGGGGTCTCAGTGGGCTGGGTTGCGGTCGGGTGAATCGACGGGTCCTGCGAGACGCCAACCGCCGCCTTAATTCCGGTGCTGTCGTCGCCGGGGGCAGAGACGGCGCTGGGTTCGACCGTCTCAAAAGCAGCCTGGTCGACAACAGCGGATGCGGAGGCGTTATTCGGTGCGGATGCGCACGCGGAAAGGGTGAGCGCGCTAAGGAGTGCGAGCGCGCTCAGGGTGGACTTAGAAGCCACGAACGTGTCCTAACAGAGTATGTGTTTGAGTGAGTTTGTGAGTTGAGTGGTGCCTGCCCGTGAGTGAGGTGGGCATACGACGACACCCCGTAGCGCATTGGACTACAGGGTGCTCGTTAATTGGCACGGTAGATAGTTTATAGGCTCTGGCTAGGAGTTTCACCAGTGGCGGCCATTTTTAAAAGATAGTTTGGTCACATTAGATCTTAAGTTGAGGGGTTTTTCGCGCACACGAGCCCCAATTTGCACTCTCCACGGGCTAATTTTGCCTCGACAAGGCGAAATATCCCGCACGGTGGCGTGGGCGGCAATTTTCTTGCCTTCGTCTTGCCTTCGCGTGGGCTCGGCACCCAAACCCACCGCTTCAATAAGTATGCGGTGTGGGTTTGAGCGCCAAGCCTCAACTGAACTGTTATATCTGCGCTGCTATCTGCGCTACCGCAACCGAGCCGCTACAGCCCGGTTACTGTCCGCAGGGTATTTGCGAGCGGACTACTGCTTGCGGGAACGTAGCGAGAACTTCTCACGAATAATCGTGAACGTCTGGCGGGTCTCCTCCAGCAGGGCGATTGGCTCCTGCTCACGCACTGCAACCTCATGAGAGGTCGAGGAATCAGCGGGTTCACCGGTCCGCGCGGCGCCCGGTGCGGTATTCGAGGTAGCAGCCGAGGCGGGCTCAGCAGCACCGAAACTGGGGGCACCGAAACCGGCGCGGCGTGCCGCCTCCGCCTCCGAAGGAACCGGGTGCACACCGTCTTCATCCACGACCTCACGCAACGTGTAGTCGCGGGCTTCACGGCGCGCATACTCACGAGCCAGCAGGGCACGCAACTCAGAAATCTCCTGGCGAAGATCGTCCACGTCAGCCTTGGTTGCGGGGTACTCCTGCTCCTCCCTGCCGCCAATCTTTTCGATAATCCAGCTGGCGAGCGCACCGGTCGCAACCGCGACCATACCCACGCCGTACAGCATGACGATCACGGCGATGACCCTGCCGATGCCGGTGACCGGGTAGACGTCGCCGTAGCCGACCGTGGCGAGGGTCGTGAACGTCCACCAGTAGGCGGTGGGCAGGTCACGAATCATCGCGCCCGGCTCGGAGGACTCCACCGAATAGATCGACAGGGCAAACATGATGATGAAGATCGCGGTGTAGCCGAAGAGCTTCATCCCCAGTTCGGAGAGCCTCTTGTACTGGCGGTTGGCGGTCAGGTGAATCATGGCGAGGAAGCTGACAATACGCCACGCGGGCAGTAGCACAATCGCCAGGTTCATCAGGTTGTGCGTGATGAAGTAGAGTCGCCGCGGCGCCAGGTACAGGCGCACACAGTAGTCGGCGGCGAAGAGGCCCCACAGAATCATCTGAATGATGTTGAGGTACCCGTCGTACGGTTCCTGGATGCGCGTGCTCATGATGGGCGCGGCGAACGCGAGCAGGTACAGCACGGACGCCACGAACATGGGCGTGGAGGAACGTTCCTCCCACGCCGCCAGGTTCTTCTCGCCGCGGTACTTGCTGAGCGTGCGGAACAGGCGGGTGCGCGGGGCGCGACGCGGCGGGTCCGTGACGGTGCGGGTGACCGTGCGGATAGTCGTGGTGTGCGTTTCAGGTTCGCCTACATCAATAATCTCGGCGTCACCATCGGGGTTACCCTGGGTGCCCGCTTTCTGGTCGCACTTGCCGTGCGGGTGATGCGTGGTGCGGGTGATGCGACGCTCCTCGCGGTGCGTACCGTCCGGCGCGTCGGTGGTGGCGTATTCTTCGACGACTTCTTCGTAGTCGTCGTCAGGGTCCAGGTCGGTGGAGTAGACGGAGTGGGTGCTGTCCAGGCGGGCGCTATCAATCTGCACGGCATCAACCTGTACTGCCTCCATGCCGGGGGCGGTAGCCTCTGCGGGGCTACTTGCTGCAGCACTAGTTTTGGCGGCACTGGATTCTGCCGGTGCCGACTGGGTATAACCAGCCTTCGTGGTATTCTCAGCGGCGGCTTCAGATGCGGTAGTTTCAGATGCAACAGTTTCAGGGCGCGCAGACGCACCCACCGGGCTGTTCCCCGGAATATTGCCCGAGGTATTCCCCGAGGTATTGGGTGCTGTGCCGTTCTTTACCGTGTTGTCTGTCTGGTTCTGTTCTGCCTTATCCATAGTGTGAATGATACTCCACGCCGTTGCGTTTGCGTTTCTATTTCGTTGCACTGTGACCTTGTGCTGTGACCTTTGGGCGGCGGTCTTTACACCGCGGTTTTGTGCACGATACTGTGTCGAAATCGGGCGGCGGTTCGGTTGCGGTGGAGAACCGTTCGGGTGCGAAGATGACGGTGTATTGTGCGGGTGTGGATCGTAAGGAGCGTAGTGTGCCTGCGGGTGGCCGCGTGTTTGTGGAGGATTTGGGGGTGCGTGCTTCGGCGGGTTCTCCCCTATTTTGTGGTGTGGTGACTTCTGATAGTACTGCTAGCTGGAATGTTACGGCCCTCGGCGGGCGTGCCTAAGAGCAGCTGCGGCGCTAATAAAGCCTGCACAAGGGAAAACAGGCACCTCTGGTAACGATTATCTTTTGTATTAGAGGTATATTAAGAACGGACTACCCGCCGTTATTAACCAGCCGTTATCAATCAATGGAGATACACCGATGACCGCTCAGTCGCCTGATACCACTGAGGTTGAACTTCCCAAGTTCTACGAATTCATTCCCAGCATTCTTGCTTACCTATCTGACGGCAACTCCCGCACCAATAAAGAGATTTATAGCGCTGTAGCAGAGCGCTACCCGCTTTCTGACGAGCAGCTACTACCCTACCTGCCGAACGGCAAGCGTCCCGTCTATGTGGACCGCATTAGTTGGGGCTTGACCTATCTCAAGATGTTCGGTGCGGTTGATTCCCCTCGCCGCGGTCAGCAGGTTATTTCTGACGAAGGCTTGAAGCTGATTGAGGCTCATCCTGGGGGCATCCCCGATGATGTCGTCGCGCATATCGTTCGTTCCGCCCGCAGCACGCGTGAGCGTTCCCAGTCTGATAGTTCCGAGCAGGACCCGCAGGAAACCCCGAAGACCGCTACCAAGACTGTTGCCGTCACGACTGCACCCTCTGAGGTGTCTGATAGCACCCCGCAGGAACTCATTGATGAAAGCATCACTCAGATTGAGTCCGCGCTGACGCACGATATTTTGGAACGCGTCCGCGCAATGTCTCCGACTGCTTTTGAGCATCTGGTGGTGGATGTTCTGTTGGCGATGGGCTACGGCGGCCCGGCAGGACGCGGCACCGTTACTCCGGCTTCCAATGACGGCGGCGTGGACGGAATCATTGACCAGGATGCGTTGGGTCTTTCAAAGATTTATGTCCAGGCTAAGCGTTACGCCAAGGACAATGTGGTGGGACGCCCTGCCCTTCAGAGCTTTGTGGGCGCACTGCATGGCAAGGCAACGCAGGGAGTGTTCATCACGTCGAGCTCCTATACGTCTGACGCACGCGGCTATGCGGAGGAACTTGGTGGCGGAGTTTCCCTCGTTCTGATTGATGGTGAGCACCTGGCGCGCCTCATGATTAAGTACGGTGTTGGCGTACAGGTGGCACGCACGTACACCATCATGAAGCTTGATGAGGACTTCTTCGACGAAGCCTAAACGTTACACAAGCGTGGGGTGGAAAGCATGCAGCTTTCTGCCCCACGCTTTCTTTTGGGTTAGCCGCCTTTTGGGTTAGCCGCTGGAATGTTACAACCCTCGGCAGCCGCGCCTAAGAGCAACCGCGGCGTTCAGAGTGTGGTGGGTGCGCCTCGGCAGGCCCGGGCGTATTCCCCCGGAAAGCCAGCAAATACGCGGCAAACCACCGCATCAGCACGGTGTATAACCCACCCCCTTTATGGTGACAAGTAGTCGCCAAGCTTAGCCATAGCTAAGCGGAAAAGACGGTGTTCAAGAGCACATACTGAAAGGTAAGACAGTCTCACTAAGGAGATTCATCATGACCACCGTTGTGTCAAACACTTCCAAAGCACTCAAGTCCCCCTACGAGGACACCCTCAAGCGTCTACTCTCCGATGCGCGCGCAGAAGCCGTCGAATCCAGCGTCTCCGAACTCGAGCGCCTGGCAATCTCCCACGACGCATCCCACTACCTGCTCGTGCCTGCCGGCCTGATTCGTCCCGATTCCGCCGAAGATGTCGCCAATATCTTCCGCGCAGCCGGCGACCTCGGCCTGCCGCTGACCTTCCGCTCCGGCGGTACCTCCCTGTCCGGTCAGGCAAGCGGTGACGGCCTCATGGTCGACACCCGCCGCCACTTCAAGAAGATCGAGGTCCTTGAAGACGGCAAGAAGGTGCGCGTGCAGCCCGGCGCGACCATCATGATGGTCAACAACTACCTGGCACCCTACGGCTACAAGCTCGGCCCCGACCCGGCATCGTGGTCTGCCTGCACCATCGGCGGTGTGGTCGCGAACAACTCCTCCGGCATGTCTTCGGGCACCAAGTACAACACGTACAACACCCTCGACTCCATGGTGTTCGTACTGCCCAGCGGCACCATCATTGACACCGCCGAGCCGGACGCCGACCAGAAGCTGCGCTCCCTCGAACCTGAACTTCACGAGGGCCTGCTGCGCCTGCGCAAGCGCGTGCTTGAGAACCCCGAGTCCATGGCGAAGATTCGCCAGCAGTACTCCATGAAGAACACCATGGGTTACGGCCTGAACTCCCTGGTCGACTTTGAGACCCCCGTGGACATTCTGCAGCACCTGCTGATTGGTTCGGAGGGTACCCTCGGCTTCGTTGCTTCGGCAACCTACCGCACCCGCCCGATTCTGAAGAACATTTCCACCGGCCTGCTCGTGTTCGACAACCTGATTGACGCGGCACGCTCCGTGCCCGAACTGGTCGCTAACAAGCTGGCAACCGTGGAGCTGATGGACGCCACCAGTATTCGTGTGGCTCAGCGTACCGGCCAGGCTGCGGAGGCGCTCGCCGCCATCGACGTGAAGGAGCAGGCCGCCCTGCTGGTTGAGTTCCAGGGCAACTCCGAGCAGGAGCTGAGCGACCTTGCCGCCGCTGCGGCACCCATGTTTAAGAGCCTGCCGGTGGCTTCGCCGGTGTCGATGACCAGCAAGCTGTCTGAGCGTAACGCCCTGTGGGCGGCACGCCGCGGCCTGTACACCACCGTTGCGGGTAACCGCCCCTCCGGCACGAACGCCCTGCTGGAAGACGTGGTTGTGCCCGTCGAGGTTCTGGGTAACACCTGTAGCGACCTGACCAAGCTGTTCGACGCACACGGCTATAAGGATTCCGTGATTTTCGGTCACGCGAAGGACGGCAACATCCACTTCATGCTGAACGAGCAGTTCCGCGACCCGAAGCAGCTGGACCGCTACCGCGAGTTCACCGAAGAAATGGTTCAGCTGATTCTCGGTAACGAAGGCTCGCTGAAGGCTGAGCACGGTACCGGCCGCATCATGGCTCCGTTTGTGAGCCGCCAGTTCGGTGACGAGCTCTTCGACGTGATGCGCCAGATTAAGCGCCTCATTGACCCGAAGGGCTTCATGAACCCCGGCGTTCTGCTCGCCGAGCCGGACACCGACTACGTGACCGACCTGAAGGTCGCCGAAACCGTCGAGGAAGAAGTCGACCGCTGTGTGGAGTGCGGCTACTGCGAGCCGGTCTGCCCCTCCCGCAACCTGACCCTGACCCCGCGTAAGCGTATTGTGCTGCGCCGTGAGATTGCCGCCGCTGAGGCGAACGGCGACCACGAGCTCGCCGAGCGTCTGCGCAAGGAGTACGAGTACTACGGCATTGAGACCTGTGCTGTGGACGGCATGTGCCAGACCCGCTGCCCCGTGAACATTAACACCGGTGACCTGATTCGCCGCCTGCGTTCTGAGAACCAGGACAAGCTGGCCGCTACCGGCTGGAAGGTTGCCGCGCAGCAGTGGGGCGTCATGGACAAGGTCGCCGGCAAGGCCCTGACTGTGGCGAAGAAGCTGCCGTTCCCCGTGGTCCACGGCACCACCAACATTGCCCGCAAGGTCATGGGTGACGACATGGTTCCCTCCTACAAGAAGGACCTTCCGGTTGGTGGCCCGGCACGTAAGCCGCACAAGGACGCAACCGCTGAGATTGTGTTCTTCCCCGCCTGCGTGAACTCCATGTTCGGCGGTGTGGACGGCGACGGCAAGCACGACCCGGTCAACGCAACCCAGGCGTTCATCCGCCTGTGTGAGCGTGCGGGCGTGAAGTACCGCATCCCGGACAATATTGGTGAGATGTGCTGCTCCACCCCGTGGAAGTCGAAGGGCTTCACCGACGGCTACTCGATCATGAGCGACCGTGTGCTGAAGTCCCTGTGGGAGGCTACTGACGGTGGCCGCCTGCCGGTCGTGTGTGACGCTTCGTCCTGTACTGAGGGCCTTGAGGTGATGCGCGAGAAGGTTATTAAGGCGCTTGAGCACAAGATCGTGAACGGCCTGAAGCCGGGCGAGCCGGACTTTTCGCGTCTGCGCATGTACGACGCAGTGCAGTTCGCCGCCGACAACATGCTGGACAAGCTGAACGTGTCTGCTCCCCTGCCGTCGATTGCACTGCACCCGACCTGCTCGATGACTCACCTGGGTACTCAGCCTGCGTTTGAGAAGATTGCGAACGCGATGAGTGACGACGTGTACGTGCCGAAGCACTGGGGTTGCTGTGGTTATGCGGGTGACCGCGGTATGCTGCACCCGGAGCTGACTGCGAGCGCTACGGAGGCGGAGGCTGCGGAGCTGAGCGAGCAGAAGCAGTTCGCCGCATACATTTCGGCGAACCGCACCTGTGAGCAGGGTATGACGGAGGCGACCGGCCACAGCTACCAGAACGTGTTGCAGCTGCTGGAACGGACTACTCGCTAAGGGCTGAGCACATAGCGGCATAAAGAAGGGACCCGGCGGGCTATCTGATGTGATAGTCCGCCGGGTCCGTTTTCGTCTGTTGCAGCACTTATTTTCGACTATTAAATAGTCCAATAATCAATACTGCTATTGAGATGCCGTAGAGAATTCCAAGCACCAGGTCGCTGACATTTGACACTACGTTCAAGATAATTGCCAGGATCAAGAACAGCATCCCAACAGGAACATACTTATTCGACTTCATACGCTCGTGCTCCCTCAATAATCAACGGCGATACATCATTTTCAAGACCATCCAGCTACCCATTTTCTGAATGGCTATGGATGATGTTCGCCTTACTACCATATTAGCAGTCTGGAGCTAGGTCTGACGAAGAAAAGATGACCTGCGGAAAATAGCGCCTACTACCTCGACATCAACAAAATTCATGGCTTGCAACTACTGGTCAGGTTATTTGGTAGATGTCTCCATGCAGAACCTTAAGAATTCTCGGGGACATCTTACTCCTTCATACCCATAAAGGAAGACCCGGCGGGCTATCCAAGATGGATGGCCAACCGGGTCCCTTTTTATTATATTAAATATTGTATTTTGACTTTCGCTTAGCAAAAGCTTCTTCGCCGCCATCAAGGATAACGCAGCAGTGTTCACGAACGCCTTGGCTCAGCAATGTTTCCTCGATACTATCATCAAACAACATAGTATTTTCCAAAGAACCAGATAGGTAGTCAAAATACCTTTCATCTTTATTCTTTCGGTCTTTACCATGCCTATTAACAATAATAATCTCTTCTGAATCAGAGCCAACAACCATATTCGCATCATGCGAAACCATAATAATCTGACGTCGTTTTTTAAGTTCACGAATCTTTGGCACAATAGAGTCATATATCGACCTACTATCCAAGTCATCCTCGGGTTGATCAATAAGTAAAGGCCACTCCGAATCGTGTTTAGATAATATAAGTTCCAAAGCAAAGACTGCTTGTTTTCCTGGAGTCATGGTCGATTCCTCATAGCCACCAATCTTATCCCTATCGTATGTAGCAACAAGCCTAACCTCACGAGGGTAGCACAGAACCTGTTTAATGAATGATTGGAGCAAAGTTTCATTAGGATTATCAGGTTTACCCTTCAGAGTAACAACACTCCCATTTACATCATTTCCCTGCTTATCAATAAACCGTTTTATATCCCCAGAAATAGCTTCACTTAGCTTCTTTATATCAATCTGACCACCCGTAGAAACATCATATTCGCCTTCCTGGATCTCAGATTCAACACATTCATCCACATATTTTTTTATTTTAGTTGCACTTTTTTGATTTACATACTGCTCAATCGAATCATAGTAACCCTGCGGGTAGCCCATAACAACCTCAATCAAAGCATCACCAACCTCGCATTTCTCAATATCTTCAGGGGTAACATTATTGAGCATCAACAATATCATTCATTACTGACAACTGCCTATTTTTTAAACCAGAAATCCTACCTTCGATGTTCTCAACATCTTTAATCTTTTTACTTATTTCATCATGCTCCATATTCGCTTTTATCAACGCCTCACTCTGCTCAGCTTTTTCATTTAAAGGCTCCAGATTTTCCCTTGCTTCTCTTTCATCATTAGACAAGTCACGCAGTTTACTTTCATTAATTTCAGCGACAAGATTTACTATCTGTTGCTTTATTGGACTTACATGCCCCTTAATTTCCTCCAATGCTGCAGGATTACATTTCCCTTGGATTCCAATTGAATTATCAAACAGATGTTCATTAAAGATAATTCCTGAACCTTCCGCAAGATAACCCTCATATTTCTTAATCTCAGATTCAAGGCTAGCGATTTTCTGATTCAGCTCTCCAATAAC
>ERZ772953.801-NODE-801-length-10205-cov-7.577044_pt1 | contig 10205 bp, 15 predicted proteins | sample MGYA00580685_ERZ772953 | MGnify/ENA primary metagenome ERZ772953 (study PRJEB29015, sample SAMEA2738080) | human oral metagenome | biome: human oral; feature: human-associated habitat; material: saliva | place: China | collected 2209 ...
ATCGCAACTAATCCACTAGTCGCTTTTTCAATACAATTTAATAAACCTAGTTCTTCCAGTTGCTCAGCAAACCTAAGAGAATCTTTTTTAAAGTAGTTGTGATATAGCTTCTCCTGATATAGGTTATTTAGCACAGAGAATTTTTTGACAATATTAAAAATTTCGCTATTTTTTTTGGGTATAATTGGTGAAGATTTTCTTAGGAAATTTTTCTCATATCTTTTTAATTGAGAAAGCGATAGATAATCAGCTTTTTTAGTATAACGGTTATAGCCAAAATAGTTTTTTAAAAAAAGTTCCTGTGAAAGTTTATCCTCGTCTCTTTGTCTGTATAGTATTTCAGCAATATTAGAAGAAATAAACTCAAGCTGTTTTTCTTCTCTTAAGTCAAAAAAATTGAACATGCACTCCCTCCTTTATATTAATTATATAACATTTTTAAAATAGTGTCAAAAGTATGCGACCAAAAATAGATAAAACACTATTGTTTCGCATGTGCAGATTATATATAATGGTGTCATAAGTTAGCTAACTAGTTGAAATATAGCCCGTCCTATTACTTTTTCTGACTAATGACTAGGCGGATAGTTATTAGTCTAGAGAGGAGGCTTTATGCCTTTCACAAATAACAACACACCACAAGAGTTTTTAGAGAAACTCAATAAAAAAATAGATTCAGACCGACCTCAAAAAGGTGTAGTACAATCCTACTCAAGAGGCATTATCGAAGCGAAAGATGATAAGCCAGCAATCTCTTATGCTAGCTTCAACTGTTGTGACCCTGATGAGTTTGAGCTATTTTCCAAAATCAATAGAGAAGAACTGACACCTTCTTTTCGAGTAAAAATTAAAGGATATAGTGGTCAGTCATTAGATAACTTTGTTGGGCAAACGATTGACCTTTCAACAGCGGAACTCGTTTTCAAACTAAATCGCTTCAAACAGCCTGTGGGCTTTGATTTAGTTATCTCTCTTTAACCGTAGGAGGTATTCATTATGAAAATAATAAAAAAATTTTTTAAACAGTTTCTTTCGCTCAAATGGTACTATCAAGTTTTATCTGTCTTAGTAGCTTTGTTATTACTTGTCTTGTTCATCAGGTTCTTAATTTGGATTGTCCCAATTATCGGAGCAATCTTAGCCCTCCTCTTTATTTTAACAGATGGAGAAATCTTCTCGACAATGTGGGAAAGTTATAAACAGAGTAAGCAAACGCCTGCTAATCCGTTAGTCACAATGGTTTACCATTGGCTCACAGAAGATGGAGTTACAGAACTACCAGTTTCTACCTTGCAGTTTGTGCAAGGTGTAGAGCGTTCTGATAGTAATCAAGGAGTATTCTTCATTCATGTAGATAAAGAAATCTCTGATGAACTACTTGCAGACTTTGAAACTAAAGTACGACAAGCAGTCAAGTTTATGTCTAATGGTTATACGGACTGTGTTGTTAGTCGTTCTGAGCGTGAACCTTTCCTAGCTATTAAGGTTCGGTTATTGTCTGCAAACGAAGTGCTTTTGAAAAATCATCAAGCGGAGGAAGATTTCTAGCATGATTAAGAATGTATTTGAAGTCAACAACAGAGGTCAACCAACCTCTGTTTCTATTGACATAAATCGACACAATGCCTTACTGATTGCTGGACCATCAGGAGTAGGCAAGTCGACGTTTTTGCGCCGGCTCATTGGATTGATTTCCTTTTATGACGAAACTGCTGAAGCATATTTCATGGATTTTAAAGCTGATGAAGATATGTTTTCCATGACTGGCAATCATGTTGCTAGAGGTTTTGAATGCTTCAAGTTGTTTGAGATTGTTTATAATCGTTTTAAAGCCAGACTTAATAAGCAGGAAAAAAACTCACATAATCTCTATCTAATTTTCGATGAGTGGCAGGCTTTCCTTGCTTATCTAGAACAAACAGATAAAAAGAAACATAAAGATGTTTTATCAAAAATGTTGATGATGAACAGTCTTGGAAGGAGTCTAGGTTTACGGATTATATTGTCTAGTCAACGGTTCTTATTGTCTGATTTGCCAGGAAGATACAATTTTAATTGTGTTATATCCTTATCCACTAGCTTCTTGCTAGCGACAAACAACAGACAACTTCTATTTCCTGATATGGAGAAATCCGAAGTTGTAGTAAAACCGCGAGGATATGGATATTTTCAATTAGAGGGGGAAGCTGTCAAGATGTTTCGTACGTTCCAAGTAAAAGATGAGGAACGGTTGAATCAACGGATGCAAGAGCTATTTTCAAGATATAGCTAGCGTTTTTTCTGCTACACTTGTTTAGCGCGACAGTTAGCTTATTTTGAGGTTTCATCATCGGTTTAGTGTCGGCACGACATTGCCTGCAGAAAAATGCCTATTCGCAAGGGCTTGAGGGGTGGAGATTTTTTAAGCGCAACGATGCCGAAGGCAGGGAGTGAAGCGCCAAAAAATACTACCCCGTCCCTTGTTGAATTGGCAAGCGTTCTCGGTTCGATGGGGTTTCATCGGGCAGGAGAGGCTGGGGTTTGGGGCAAAGCCCCAAGAGAATATTTATTGGGGTTACTACGACCCCCAATAAATCAATAATCAATAATCACAGAACGGAGGAGAAATATGATAAAAGAAAAGCGCTCAAACAAATGGGCATTCCTGCTTTATCAGGATAGTGCTCCTAAAAATTATCTAGACATACTGGAGGAATTACACATTCCCTTTGTATTGAGTCCTTGGCACGACAAAGACATCAATCGACAAACAGGAGAACTGAAAAAAGCTCACAAACACGGAGCATTCTTCTTTGATTCACTCAAGAGCTACAAGCAAGTATCTGAGTTAATCAAGGATAAATTGAATGGTCCTACCCATGTGGAGGTTGTCCAATCTCCTAAGGGTCTCTTCGATTATTTCACTCATGCTGAAAATAAAGACAAAACCCAGTATGATGTGAATGACATTGAGGTGGGTTGTGGCTTCAACCTTGATAAATTTCTTGTAGAAATGAACTCAGATGAGTTCATGCACGAAGTCGTGGATATTATTGAGCAGAATGACTTCACTGAGTTTGAAGAATTGGTTTGGTATGCTCGTGCTAATCACACACCACTTCTTGGACTCATCATTGAACGTACCTACTTCTTTGCAAAGTATCTTGATTCACGGCGTTGCAATCCACAACGAAATCAAACAAAGAAAGGAAGTCAAACTGATGATTCAAAACACTCGACCACTTCTACTAACTAGGCAACAAGCTTCTGAACTACTTGGAATCGACCCCAAGTCATTTGATAAATACATCAGAAGCCATCCTGATTTTCAATGTTTCATGGTTGGGAAACAAGAACGCTATCTCCGTTCTAAACTATTGAAATTTATTGAAAATCACTGCGTATAACCATCAACGATTGATAAAATCTGATTTTTCATATATCCTATATGTGACTAGTCTATTTTATCAATCATTTTTTATAGAAAGGCTGATAAAATGGCAACAATAACAAAACGTGGAAATTCTTTCCGTGCAACAGTATCACTCTACAAGAAAGGGGAATATAAACGAGAAACAAAAACATTTAATAATAAAAAAGACGCCGAGCTTTGGACGTTAGAAATGGAACTTGAAAAAGGGCGTGGGAAGAATATCGCTGAACGCTCTACCCTATTTACCGATTTTTACAGAAGCTGGGTTCATACAGTTAAGAAAAATGATGTTCGTGAAGCTACCTTTATCAATTATAAGAGGACTCTTGTAGTCGTTGATAGACTTTATGATGGTATTCAGCTCAAACATCTTGATGACCTCATCATACAAAAGAAAATTGACCAATATGCAGAAACTCATTCTAAAAAGACGGTCAAAGAACTTGTCCTAAAAATTCGTGGCTCGCTGAAATATGCTTATGCTCGTGGTTTGATTAGCAATGACTTCGGTCATCTTCTGAAAGCAAAAGGTCAGGAACAACCTAAACGAAATGTCCCACTCTCTATCACAGAGTTCAAAAAACTCAGACAATATTGCCTGAGCCACACAGAAGATGAATTTAACATTCTTGTTGCCCTTGCACTTGAAACAGGTGCAAGGCGTGGGGAACTTTTAGGAATCAAGAAAGAGGATATTTTTGAGTATGGCGTTAAAATCAAACGCTCTATTAGTCCTACTAACGATGACACCCAACTCAAAACTAAACACTCCAAACGTGAGATATCAATAAAGATATTTATGAAGCACTGCTTCAATTAGCTAGCAATAAAACTGATTATATCTTTGATTGGAAGGGCTTCAAACAAGCTGGTCAACTCCAAAAGTTACTCAAACAGTTAGGGCTGAGCAAAACAACATTTCACGGTCTACGAGATACCCACGCTTCATTTCTTTTCTCTAAAGATATTAGCTTGGACTATATTTCTCGTCGTCTTGGTCACAATTCAATCTTGACAACTCAACAATATTACCTGGAACTGATGCCAGAAAAAAAGCATCAGCAAGATGCCGATGCTTTAAGTCTCTTAAACGACTTATCACTATAATTAACACCAACTGACACCAAAAAGCGGCTGTAAACGTTGGTATAATAAGGTTTTGATTAACGTTTTGAGAATTGTGATGCTTTACGAGCTTTCTTAAGACCTGGTTAGGAAAGTATGGGGTTCAGCTGGACTAAAAACAGCGTGATATCAAGGCTATTCAGAACGATATTTACTGATTGATTTCATAAAATTTGAATCAATATTTTTTAAATAGGGGAATTTCTTAATTCAGAACCTTCACTCAGACCATAACCCTACTTATCCTAATAAAGTTTGGAGTATTGGAATAACAATTATAAAGAACACTGTACTTAGAGTCACCACATTCGTTGAAAACTCAACATCTCCTTTTCCTTGATTGGCAAGGATTGGAAGAACTGCTAGAGCTGGTGTAGCAGACTGAATCATAAAGGTCTTAAATTCTGCTGTTGCCATATTTGGGGCAAAGAACTTCAATACAAGAAGCATGGTCAGAGGAGCTAGGATAAAGCGTCCAACCAAAGTGACAATTGTATCTTTATCAAAAGCAATCGTATTCAAGCCTGCCTTTGCAAGAACAATACCGATATAGACAAGAGATAATGGCGTTGTTAAACTACCAATATAAGTCAAGGTACTTTCCGCAAAACTTGGGACAGGAAGACGGAGCACTAAAAATACGAGGGCTACGAGAAATCCCAATAAAGGTGCTGGGAAGAGCTTCTTCCAATTGAATTTTTGAGCTTGCTTTGAAGCCCCTTCTTTGCTATCCGAGGTCATTAGATAGACACCTAATGTCCAAGTAGATACCGTATTTGTAATATAATACACCAAGAAGTAGGGAAGAGCTTGATTTCCAAACAGAGCTATGTTTAAAGGCAAACCAATAAAAATGGTATTGGCATTCACGAAGGTATTAATCATGGTTCCTCGACGGCCTGGGCGCACTCTAAAAAGTTTCACCGCTATAAAGGCCATTAGGTAACCGAGAATGAAGGCGATAAACGTATACAATAAACCGCCAGACAGGCTAATCAATTTATCTAACGTTAAATATTTAAGAACAGAGGTAAAAATTGCCACTGGCATGGCCACATTCATAATGAGTTTAGATAAATCATTTCCAAAACTCTCTTGAAACCAACCACGGACTTGCAAGAAGTAACCTAAAATGATAATGACGATAATAGGTACAATACTCTGAATTGAAGTTAAAAAGATATCCATAGTCTCCCTTTCTATATGATCTAGCATATATTAGGAGGTGTACGAAGCATCCAGTCACACTCGTACACCCCATTTCCATTTACTTATTTATAGGTTGGATACCATTTCAAATCACGAACTGCTTTAGCCATATCTGTTTCCTTAGCACGCGCAAGACCTTGCTCTTGTGCTTTTTTAGCGACTGCTTCTGCTACTTTAATAGAAACATCTGCTACATACTTGAATGGTGGCAAGACAGGAGCTCCTGGTTGGCCTGGATTGACAATACCACTCAATGAATGAGCCGCTGCTCCAATCATTTCATCAGTCAAAAGACTTGCTTCAGAAGCCAGCATACCTAGACCAAGACCTGGGTAAATCAAGGCATTATTGGCTTGACCAATCACATAGTCTACACCTTTATAAGAAACCGTATCAGCAGGAATTCCTGTTGCGACAAAAGCTTTGCCATCTGACCATTCAATCAAATCTTTGGCACTAGCTTCTGCCAATTTAGTTGGATTTGACAAAGGGAAGATCATTGGACGTTCTGTGTTTTCACACATAGCTTCTACTATTTCTTTAGTGAAGGTATTAGGTTGAGTTGAAGTTCCTACAAGAATGGTTGGCTTCACAGTCTTCACTACTTCAAGCAGGTCAGTCAACTTGTCTGCGTTACTAAAGTCAGCACGTTTCTTAGCAAACGGTTTTTGTTCAGGAGTTAGGTCATCCATGTCATCAAAGAGAAGACCTTGTTTATCAACCATAAAGAAACGTTTATAGGCTTCTTCTTCAGAAAGACCTTCACTCACCATTTCACGAAGAACACGAGAGGCAATTCCTGCACCCGCAGTACCACCACCATAGCAGAGATAAACTTGATCTGTTAATTTTTCACCACTAATATCCAGTGAACCAAAGATACCACCCAAGGTAACGATTCCTGTACCTTGAATATCATCATTAAAGGTCGGAATTTGTTTCCGGTATTTTTCAAGAATATTGGCAGCATTCAAGCGGCCGAAGTCTTCCCAGTGAAGGTAGAGTTTAGGAAAGAGACGTTCTGCTGTTTGAACAAATTGGTCAATGAAGTCGTAGTAACGATCTCCGCGGACCCGTTCGTGACGATTTCCTAAGTAATTAGGATTGTTACGAAGTTCTTCACGGTTAGTCCCTGCATCAATGACTAAAGGAAGGACCATCGAAGGATCGATTCCAGCAGCACCCGTATAGACCATCAATTTCCCAACAGAAATATCGACACCATTTGTTCCCCAGTCTCCAATTCCAAGGATTCCTTCTGCATCTGTTACAACAATGAGTCGAATCTCACGGTCCCCGGCAGCATTTTTCAAAGTAGCTTCAATATTTTCAGGATGATTAATATCAAGATATCCCGCATATTGTGGATCTACAAAGAGGTCACTATAGCCTTCAATGGTATCTGCAATGGTTGGATCGTATACAATTGGATTGAATTCCTCCAAATGTTGAGAAAAGAGGTAATAGAAAAGAGTCCGGTTGGTATTAAAAATTTCCATTAGGAAAAGACGTTTTTCCAAATCATTGGCTTTTGTTTGCATTTGTGCATAAGTTTGCGCCGCTTGTTCTTCAATCGTTTGAACATACGGTGGCAGTAAACCAATAAGGCCTAGTTCCTTTCGCTCCTCTAAGGTAAAGGCAGTTCCCTTATTAAGGAAAGGATTGTTTAAAATATCATGTGCAGTCATAGTGCAACCTCCTTTTTACTTATATTATACCACTTAAAACGAATTGTTTGGTAAACTTTGTTGTTTAAAAAATACATCCGTCTACGCATATGTTATAATGGGTCTACGAGAACAATTTCTAATAAGCCTTTTGATACTTAAAATACTAATATTGAGAATCACTCTTTACTAAAATTTTCGACTAAAAGAAACTAATCATACAAATTGGCAATCCTAATTAAAATAAATATTCTATAAGTTTGTTATGTAATACTTTGTATTTTTTAAGGTGTTTTTTTGTCATACAAAACTTGTATTCTATTTATATGACAACTAAAAACTATTTACAACAATATATTTCCCAAAAAGTGAAATATTTTCGAACACAGAATAAAATGAGCCAGGAAGAACTTTCGGAACAAGCGGGACTCGGGCTTAAGTATATCAACCAACTCGAAAACCAAAATGTGAATCTGACCATTCACAGTCTTGAAAAAGTGATTGACGCCCTAGAGATGACCCCAGAGGAATTTTTCAATTTTGATAGCCTTGAATCAACCTCTGATAAGACTGACAATCTTTCACTCAAAAGAATCAACATGAAGATTAAACAGCTCCCTATTGATAAACGAGAAAAGATGTTGGTCATTTTTGAAAGTATCTTAGATAATCTTTGATATCCCTGACTCACTTACATTTTAACTGGTGAATACTCGTATAGTCAAATTGTGGGATACGGATAAAAATTATTTATCTGGTGATTTCCACTTATTTTCCTTCTCCAACTAATGAAAGTGAGCCCATATGAATTTAAAAGATCTACAATATTTTTATGACCTCTGCCAGCTTCAATCCTATACGGAAGTAGCAAAACAACACAAAGTCAGCCAACCATCTATTTCTTATGCCATCAAGCGCTTAGAGGAATCTTTTAATTGCAAATTGATTCACCACGATCCCTCGCATCGTTCCTTCAAACTAACTCCTCAAGGACAAATCCTTCTAAAGCATACAGAACTGATTTTACCTGAGGTCATTTCTACTCGCAAAGAAATTAATCGCTCCTTGGCACAATACTCTACTGTAGGATTCCCTCCTATTATCATTCAGTATCTCTTTGCTGCCTTAAACGAAAAAGATAAATTCGATTTTTTAAAAAAGGTACGCCCTATCCGCGGTGGCTCCGTAGAGTTATTAAACCTTCTCCTCAAGGGAGACCTTGATGCAAGCCTACTCGGTTTGATTGAACCACTCAATCATCCTTCAATAGAGACACATGAACTCTTTCATAAAGAACTGTATGTCGTTTTATCTAAGAACCATCCTCTTGCTACTGCTTCTTCCCTCACTTTTGAAGATTTAGTAGATCAACCCTTCATCCTTTTAGATGAACACTTTGTTCACCTGAAAGCTTTTGAACTACTTAATCAGAAGTATCAAAACAAGGCAGAAATATTCTTTAAGAGTGACGACATTGTCATTCTTAAAGAACTTTTAAAGAAAGGTATCGGCCTTAGTTTACTGGCTGATATCGCACTTTCTGATGAAGATGATGATTTAATAAAAATCCCTCTAATACCGGAGGACCAGATCACATTTACAGTTTATTACGCTCACCTTAAATCAGCTACACTGTCATCAGAAGTAGAGGATTTATTTAATTTTATTAAACTATACAAACCAAAAGAACTTGGCTCTTTGTCAACTGTAGTAGGTTGAAGAAAAGCTAAGCTCGAGAAAGGACGAAATTCGTCCTTTCTTTTTTGATGTTTAGGGCGATAAAATCGCTTATCACTCAATTTACGGCTATCCTGTTGAATGAGCTTCCAGTAACGTTTGATGGCTTTATATTCATGAGATTTTCGCTCAAACTGATTCATGATTTGGACACGCACACGACTCATAGCACGGTTTAAGTGTTGGAGTAAAACAGTCCAGTGGACTGTTTTAGCCTGAGTTCAGAAATATAATAACGAAGGGTGAAAACGATCGAGAACGATTTTAGCACACGGAAAAGCTGTTTAGCTAAGTCATAATAAGGACTAAACATATCCATAGTAATGATTTTGACGCGATATCGGACGGCTCTATCATATTTAAGAAAGTGATTTCGGATGACAGCTTGTGTTCTTTCCTCAGGAACAGTGATGATATCGAGCTTGTCAAAATCTTGTGCAATGAAACTCATTTTCCCATTATTAAAGGCATACTCATCCCAGGACATCTGGGAGCTTGTTCCAATTCGTTTCGAACTTGAACTCATTTAGTTTTCGACTAACTGATGATGTTGAAATTGATAGTCTGTGAGTAATATGTGTCATTGCTTGGTTCTCAATAAGTAATTGGGCAATTTTCTGGTTAACTGCGACAGAGATTTGGTGGTTCTTCTTGACAAGAGGAGTTTCGGCGACAGCCATTTTCTCGCATTCTTTACACTTGAACCAGCGTTTTCGAAGACGGATAAGCAGTGGGAAACCAGCTGTTTCTACGTAGGGAATCTTAGAGGCTTTCTGGAAGTCGTATTTAGCCATTTCTCCCTTGCAGGAAGGACACATTTAGGAGGTATGTAATCCAAGTAGCCATGGAGTTCTAAGTGAGTTCCTAGGCCATATTCATCAGTGATAACGATATTTTGGTCTTTCATTCTGAGTAAGTTTGTGATAAGATTTAGTTGTTCCATATAACTCTTTCTAATGATAGTTTGGTCGCTTTTCATTATAGATTATATGGGACTTTTTTCTACACTCAAAAAGGCTCCATAATATCCATAGGGGATTTACCCACTACAAATA
>ERZ772953.805-NODE-805-length-10179-cov-3.560846_pt1 | contig 10179 bp, 8 predicted proteins | sample MGYA00580685_ERZ772953 | MGnify/ENA primary metagenome ERZ772953 (study PRJEB29015, sample SAMEA2738080) | human oral metagenome | biome: human oral; feature: human-associated habitat; material: saliva | place: China | collected 2209 ...
CTCCTCGAGCTTCTGAGCCGGTGCGGGCGGGTCCTGTCAGTGCTGTCTCTGCCCGCCTCCGGGGCCGCCCGGCCCCCGCTAGGATCGGCACTGAAAACGTCCAGTCAGTAGGGAGCTAGTAGGGAAGTGGGGCTCGGATGGAGCAGCTGGGGCAGAACCCCGCCACACGCTCGGGTGGAGGCCGTTCAGTGGTGGCCTTCACCGCCGTCATGGTCCTGGGTCTGACCCTGGTCCTCTCGCCGCTGATCGTATGGCTCTGGCCATCGAAGAAGGAGACGGTGCCCACCTACCGGCCCACGGTCGAGGTCCAGGACGAGGCCGGCGTGCTTGACAGCGCAGCGCTGAGCGCCACGCTCAAGAATCTGGAGTTCCGCAAGCAGGTCCACCTGGCCGTCCTGACGGTGCCGGGTGAGGACATCGACAACCTCGACGACGCCGTGCTGGAGTATGCCCGTTCGCATGCGAGCGACACTGATGTCCCGTGGGTCTCGACGTCGAACCCCAAGTACTGGAGTGACGGCCTGGTGATCCTGGCGGTCGCCCCCGACTCGCGCAAGGTGGGCTGCTACTTCGGTGAGGACGTCAAGGTGATGAGCAGCCAGGAGGGCACCATCCAGGACGCCGCTAAGTCCCAGTTCCGGGAGAAGGACTGGGACGGGGGTCTGGTCTCCATGGGGAAGAAGTCCACGAAGTACGTCGGTAAGCCTCGCAGCGACCTGAGAGCCTTCTTCCTGCAGGTGTCCTTCCCAGTCGCCGGGATCGGTGCCGCCGGTATCGGTGTCTACCTGTGGCGAGGACTCATGGCCCGCCGACGGGCCGGTGAGGCGCTGCGCCACTACTCGCAGGTCGCTCACGACTACAGGGCCACTGAACGGCACGCCCAGCGAATCCCGGCCGAGGAGCCCCACGGGGCGCAGGTCATGGCCCGCTACCGCTGGTTCCGCGACGAGTACGAGAACCTGGCCCGGTCCTGGCAGGACTTCGGCAGCCCCCGGGGCACCCAGTGGTTCGGACTCTCCATGCTCCGCAGGGCGACCGACTTGCGACGACGATCGGCTGCGCTCGACACGCTCGACGACGTCGTCGCCAACACCGCAACCTTCCTCAACCAGGACCGTGGCTGGGAGCAGGCCTGGTACAACGAGCAGGGCCCGGCCCTGGAGGACCTCCAGGCGCTGCTCACCCTGTGCCACAAGATCGACTCCTCCGGCAGGCTGCCGGTCAACACGATGGGTACGCGGGAGAAGGTTCGCTGGTTTCATGAGCGCCTCGGCCGCATGACGATGGACCTCTCGGCGGGCAGGCTCCAGCCGTCTCAGGCCCTCGACGAGCTCGACCGGATCGCCGACGCCACCCATAGGGAGGCCGACGGCCTGGCCCGCTACGCCATCGACGTCGATACCTCGCGGTACGCCGATGAGCGCCGTCGCCGTTTCAACAGCTACCGCGGCTCCGGTCGGTACGCCGCCTACAGCGGCGCCTGGTCCCTGGGCGGCGGCTACGGCAAGTACGACCCCCATGCCACGATCCGCGTCAACTCGGCGTCGCCGGCGATCGCCGGCCTCACTGGCTTCGACAACGCGGCCTTCCGTTCCTTCGTCCCGGTCTCGTCCCTGGTGATGGGCTACAGCGCGGCGTCAACCTTCACCCCGGGCGGCGGATCCTCGGGAGGGGGTGGCTTCTCCGGGGGTGGCGGCGGATTCTCCGGGGCGGGCTCCTCCTCGAGCTTCTGAGCCGGGCCGTGCTCGTTCGCCGGTTCTCGACGAGGAACTACATGCATGTGGATGAGATAACCTCAACCCGCTAAGAGCGGAGACGGGACAGCCTTCGAGGTTGGCTCGGTTATTAACAAGGAATGTCACATGAAGCAATCTGCGATCATCCGCCTTGGAGGTCTTCGAGCGGTCGCAATGTTCGTGATGAATATTGCCGGAGCGTTGATCGCGATCCTGCTTCTGCCGGCGGTGCTCCTCTACCCCTCCGCATCTGGGCATCGTCCCGATGTGGTCGTCCGCGATGAGGCCGGTATCTATCACGAGCAGACTCTTCGCCGCGGCCTGGAGGAGCAGCACTACGATCGCGAGCTTCGTATCGTGGTGCTCTCGGTCCCCGGAGCCGGTATCGGCAACATTGATGAGGCGACCGTCAAGTACGCAGCCGACGGCGCACAAGGTTCGTCGTGGTTCCAGGGCTCCGACGTCGGTAGTCCGGTGAATGGAACGATCCTCTTCGTCGTGGCGCCCGAGTCGCGGTGGGTGCGTTGTTATGCGGCGAAGGACTTGCAGCTGTCTGCCGACAAGCGGGAGGCGATCGAGAACGCCGCGGGAAGCCACTACGCCCAGGACGACTGGGATGGCGGAGCCGTGGCGATGGGGCAGCAGCTGGCGACATACATCGGTTCAGGCAGTGGGAACAGCACGATGATGTGGGTGGTCGGTGCGGTCCTCGCCTTCATGGCGGGAAGCGGATGGCTCGCCTTCTACATATGGCGTGGCGTCACGGCCCGGCGCCTTGGCAGGGCTGCCCACAAGAAGATGATGCAGGTCGTCTACGACTATGATCTCACCGAGCTGCAGGCGGGAACCCTGCCGGAGGGGTCCCGCCAGAGTCGGGATGTTGGTTCCGACTACCGACGATTCCAGGACGAGTATGACACCGTCAGTCGAGCATGGAAGGACTTCGGGGAGCCGCGCGGTGCTCAATGGTTCGGTCGCGGTGTTCGTGCTCAGGCCGCTCGTCTCGCCGAGAGGACAGCCAGTTTGGTCGAGCTCGACGCCGCTGTGAACGCCGGCGCCGCGACTCGGGCGGACACGATCCAGAATCCTGGGGGTACTGCTCTGTGAAGAAGCCGCCAACAGTCTCTGAGCTCGGTGGGTTACGAGCGATCCTCGGGTATGTAGGTAATCTCCTCATTGGTGTAGCACTTGTGGTCGCGCCATTCATCATCAACGGCGGACAATCGCCCTTCTATCCCGCGAAGCAGTTTCATCCGACTGTGGAGATCCATGACGAGGCTGGAATTCTTCAGCGGGACTACGTCAAGTCGGAGCTTGAGAAGCTCACCTTCCGGCAGCCGACCCATGTGGTGGTCGTGAACCTCCCCAATTCTAAAGTTGAAAGCCTCCAAGACGAGGTGCGGAACTATGCTCGCACTCATCCCACGGATGTCCCATGGATCTCGTGGGAGGACTCGGGACGCTGGGCCGATAACGTGATGATCGTCGCCCAAGCGCCACATACCGACTATAATGATGTGCTGGCAGGGCAGGGGATGAAATTCTTTTACGGGCCGAAGCTTGATATTGACTCGGACGGCCAAAGTGCGGTGTGGTACTCGATTCAAAAGTATCTGACCCAGAGTGACCGTGACGAGGATGCACTCGTGGTCACTGCCGTGGGAACTGCCTCCTCCTATATCGGCTGGCACCTGGGTTTTACCAGGATGTTCAGGGTCGCCGCACTGTTCTTGATCTTCGTGGCTGCTGCCAACCTCTGGTTTCGATACTATCTGACGAGAGGAAAAATGGCTCGCTCGGGCATTGAGGAGGCTCGTCAGGCCTACGAGCGGCTCGTTGGTCGTCGCGCCGACATGAGTGCGTTCACGTCGCTCATTCCTGTTGACGAGCCTTACGGGGTTCAGGTTCTTGCCAGGTATATGGTGCTTCAGAAGCACTATCGTCGACTTGAGCGATCATGGAGTGCGTTGGGGACTCCTGTAGGGCTCCAGTGGTACGGACTGAGAGTGGGGAATAAATCGGCCTATGTCAAAGCCTACTCGATGCAATTGGATGCTGTTCAGCAGGCGGTCATCAACTGTGCCCGACTGTTGTCTCTGACCGAGTTCTGGCGGGACGCGTGGCAGAACGAGTGTGATGCGGTGTTCGCAGATATGCAGGCAGTCAAGCGGTTCGGCGCATCAGGCGGGCGCGCGTACGACTCGAAGCTCACGAGTGCGATGCAGCAGGTGGCCTCCCTGCGTTCGATGGTCGACGGCCTTGAAGACAGGCTGTCTCAAGGCCAGACAAGGCCTGCGGAGGGGCTCGATGTTCTGGGGCGCGTTGTGTCGGAACTGAGGCAGATCGCGGAACGCTTTGTCGATGGGGTGTTTGCCGGAATGTCGAGGGGTGAGAGGAGGAGGTGTCGTCGCCGGTACAAGAAGTACATGAATTCGTGGAGCAGCAGCCCGCGCTCGAAGATCTCCATGATGCTGGGGGGTGCTCAATTCGGGCGTGACGGGCAAGAGGCTCCTCACGCCGAGGGGCTGAAGTCCGCTGATCGGTGGGGAGAAGTGCCGCGAATGTCAAGCACCGTGCGCATGCTCACGAGGTCACCCTCGATTGGTGAGGTCGCGGTAACGAGTGAGGGGGTGGGCGCACTATCCGTCAGTGCACCAGTGATGGATGTGTATAATGCCTACCGGTACGCTTTGTTGTACAGGGATCCCTGGTGGAAACGTGAACCCAGTAAGAAGCGGAAGTGGGCAATACGATGGTCTTAGGGAAAGCTGTTCCGGAGCGTCGGCGGCGCAACACCTCCGATGTCATCAAGTTTTTTGCGAATATCGCAGTATATGCGCTGATGATTTCTGCGCTTCCACTCGCGATTCTCGGTCCGTTCCGGCAAGGCCATGCCCCCACCGTCAATGTTCGCGATGAAGCCGGCATCTTCGATTCCCAGGCTCTTCAGCGTGATCTGCAGAGTCTGAAATTCCGGCAAGACATTCGTTTCGAAGTCGTGTCGCTGACGGGTTGGGGTATCAACAACCTGGATGCGGCTACCGCGAACTACGCCGAGAACATCTTCGACTACCGGCAGGACTTCCGATCCTCGGGCGGAGGTCGCTGGAAAGAAGGAGTGGTTGTCATCGCGGTGGCCCCTCACGCGCACCAGATGGCCTTCTACCCCGGCGCAGACGTGTCACTGGAGCGATCCGAGCAGGTCGCCATCCAGGACGCAGCGGCCTCTCGTTTCGCCGCTCAGGACTGGAACGGCGGTGTCGTGGCGATGGGACGTCAAGCCGAGACCTACCTGGGTCCCTACGGCATGACGGTCTCGGGCATCGGCGTTGTCGGTGCAGGGCTGCTGTGCGCGGGAGGCGTGGTCAGACTCGTCATCTACTGTCGGCGAGGGCTCAATGCCCGTCGTCGAGCAAGAGCAGCCGCCCGCTCTTACGCACAGGTGACCTACGACTACGACTCGACCGCCCTACGCGTGGGAACGCTCGAGCCCGGTTCACCGGAGTCACATCAGCTCGCACAGCGCTACCAGCGCTTCGAGGCCGAGTATGACGACGTCGCACGAGCCTGGAACAGATTCGGTGAACCTCGAGGCATCGACTGGTTCAGCAAGAGCGTTCAACACGAAGCCCTGGAGCTCGAGCGGCGCTCCGCAGCCCTTGATGACGGCGACGACGTCATCGTGGACACCGTGTCCATGCTGACGATGTCCCCGACCTGGGAGCAGGTCTGGGGCAAGTTGCAGGAACCGGTTCTTGAGCGCCTGATATCAGTCACCCGGATGGTGCGATCCGCAAGCCGCCGCCGGTCCGGGCTCCAGGTCGAGGTTGTCCAGAACTGGGTCGGCCACCAGAATCGGAGGCTGGGAGAGCTGACCAACAGCCTGGATCAAGGCGAGATTTCTCCGGCTGCCGCGCTGGCTGAGCTGGATCGGATCTCTCGCCTCGTGGCCACCGTGGAAACGGCGGTGGCACGACGTCGCGATGTGGTCGCCAATGCCGCTGCCGCAATGCCGACGGCAACCGCGGCGCGGGTGTAGGCGGACCGTCACGCGGTGGGCATGTAGCCGACGATCTCGGTCCCGTGGATGCCGATCATCAGGTGCGAGTCGGTGAGATTGGCCTGAATATGCGCCAACCTCCCCGGAGGGGCGATGACCTGCGACGTGCGGGTGTCGATGACGAGGGACGTTTCATCGTTTGTCGACTGGCTCCACTGGCGGCCGAATGCGAACGGGGCCGCCAGGATGTGTCGGTCTTCGGTGAGATGCCAGCCGAGCTGCAGCGTGCCTCGTCCCGGAGTCCGGTCGAGGGCCTTCTCGAGGGGCAGCGTCACGGGGGTGCCATTGAAGGTGCAGGCGCTGGCGGACGTGCACTCGACGGTGTACGCGGCCCAGGAGAGGTCGCCCGATTCGTAGGCTCGCTGGAACTGCTCCACGGTGGGGGTTCCCGACTCCGACAGGAGCAGCGCCGCATTGCTCCCGGAGAGGGGGAATGTCCCCCTCGGCTCTCCTTGAAGGGAGTAGGCCTCAGCGGTCTCGGAGTCCCGCGGGATGTGGATCCACCCGTCCTGCGCGGGGATGTATGTCGATTCCCTCCCCAGCTCCTCGCCCGCCCAGTCGTTGCGAACACTTCCGTCAGCGAGGTTCATGAGACCAGTCCTTGCCGCTTGGCTGTTGTCAGCCGAGGCAGTCGACACCAGGATGCTTCCAGTGGCGTCATCTCCAGCGATTCCTGACGGCTGAGGGTTGGTTTGGGTGTCGTACCTGCGCTCCCAGCGCCGAGTGGGGCGCCCGCCGCTCCAGTCCCAGGCACTGCACCGGTTGGTATTCCAGTAGGAATCGCAGGTGATGATGAGATGAGGGGAGATGATGTACGGCCAGTTGTCTGAGGACCACGGGGCTGTTTCCGTGCGCCCGGTGGCCGGATCGAGAATCTCGTGGTTCAGAACCAAGTGTCCGCCCCACCAAGGGGATCCCCATAGGTTGATACTCTTGTTCGTCAGCTCCCACAGTTTCTTTGGGCCTGCCTTGTCAAGGAGGTAACCGCGCAGGGTGTCCTTCTCTTCGCGGGACTCCACAACGAGGTAGTTCCCGCATCGGTGGATCACGGGGGAGCTCAGAGTCGCGGATGGGTCGGTTCCGCTGTCGAAGCGCCAGGCCTCACCCCACTGGGTCCCTGGTGCGGGGCTCGTGCTAGTGGAGGTGTCGCATGATGTCGTCTCATTCGCCCCGGCCGAGGCCTGCCAGGTCGAGTACGCCGGCGCCTCCGGTTGAGTGAGTGAGGACGCCATGACCGGCCGCTGCTGAGCCCACGCCTGTGCGAGCGTGAGGAACACAGTGATGACGACGAACACCAGCGCAGTCTTGAACAGGCGGCTGCTCCAGGCCGTTCGAGCAACACGGATCCCCAGGTGCCGAAGGCCCACCGCACTGAATCGCATGGGACTAGCATTCCTCACTCCCTGCGGCGGCGGGACTGTTCTCCCTGTGACGTCGGGGGAAACCGGTGGGGAGAACTGCCGTGAGGCGCGTCATGGGGCGGCGACGGGCCGTCGTCGACCCCGGTGGGGCGCCACGTGGCCGGTAGGCTGACGGGCATGTCGAAGAAGAAGCGCCACGGGCGCCGTCCGGCCGCCGCGTCGGCCAAGCCCCGCAAGCAGAGCATCGAGTTCGTCGCCCGCCCCTTCGCCGGTCTGCCGGCCGAGGAGGACCTCGTGGCGATGGCTCAGATCATCCCGGCCGCCACGGCCACCGTGCGCCTGACCAAGGAGTACGGGGGCAAGCAGATCCAGCTCGTCACGCTCCTTCCCGAGTTCGTCCAGGGGCTCAAGCGCTCCGACGGCGAGGTCCTCGTGGCCATGCAGACCTCCATGCACTCCGGGGACGCCTCCCGCGACGTCGCCGCCGCCGTCCTGGCCACCCTCGAGCTGCCCGAGGGCCAGGCCCTGCGCACCGACGGCCTGCCCGAGCCCGGCCCGCGCCTCCAGGACATCCTCGACACCACTGAGCCGCCGGTCGTCTCCGTGCGCGAGACCTTCGACTTCTGGATCGACCCGCAGGCCGCCGGTGACAACGAGCAGGCCCGCCAGGTCATTGAGGAGGCCATCGAGCGCGCCAAGGAGGAGATCGCCCCGACCCGGCCCGTTCCCGGCGTCGAGCACGCCTACTGGTGCCGACTGGGCGCCAAGGAGTTCGTGCGCTGGGTGCGCGGGGAGGATGAGGACGAGTTCTTCAACGCCTTCGCCCGCATCTACGCCGCGCGCGAGTCCGACCTGGAGGAGGGGGCGCGCTTCGTCGGCGCCTTCCGGGCCAACGGCCTGGCCATCCCGGTGTGGGAGCTCGTCCCCGGCACGGAGGCCGAGGAGCTCACCAAGCCGCTGCAGGCCATGGGCAAGCGCCTGGAGGCCGCACTGGCCGACACCAGCCCCCTGAGCCCCGAGGTCCGCCGCGCCAAGGCCGGCATCATCTCCCGCCAGGTCAACCTCTGACTCTTATTCTCGTCGAGCCGGGCATCTTTCGCGTCGCCCTCCGGAATTTCTGTGGAGCACTGCGAAGAATGCCCGGCTCGGCGTTGCTCAGGTCTCGGCGATGCGCAGGCGCCGGCGCGTCACGCGCGGCAGGCCGCGTCCGTAGAGGGTGCCCTCCTTGGCCTTGACGGCGGCCACAAGCACGAAGCTCAGTGAGATGAGCAGCGCCCAGCTGCCGAACTTGCCGGCATGCACCAGGTGCCAGCCGTCGGCCTGGTTGGGGTAGCGCCAGGCGCTCAGCGCCGTGGCCAGGTTCTCCGCCAGCCAGAGGAAGCCCCCGATGAGGATGAAGGCCACCGTCGTCGGCATCCAGTAGCGGTCCCCGCCGACAGTGAAGTGGACGGCGCTTCCCCACAGGGCGATGAGGAAACCGGCCGCGATCACCCAGCGCAGGTCGACGATGACGTGATGGGTGAAGAAGTTGAGGTAGGCGGCCACGGCCAGCAGACTCACCGGCCACCACCGAAAGCCGCCCACGTGCAGGTCGAGGCGCCGGAAGGCCTGACAGATGTAGGAGCCGACGGAGGCGTACATGAATCCGGAGAAGACCGGCACCCCGCCGACGCGTACCACCCCCGCGTCCGGATAGGCCCAGGAACCGGTGTGGACCTTGAACACCTCCAGCGCCAGCCCGATGAGGTGGAAGGCGCAGATGACGCCGAGCTCGCGCCAGGTCTCCTGCTTGAGGGCCACGAAGGCGATCTGAACGACGACGACGTAGATCAGCAGGGCGTCGTAGCGGGCGATCGGCGGATTCGTGTACTTCCAGATCAGGGCACTGGCCGCGAGTCCGACGAAGATGGCGATGGCGAAGGCGCAGCAGGCCAGCTCCAGGAGGGCGAACTGGACCAGGCGGCGGGGGAGCAGGCGCCACCGACTCAGGGGGAGGCGAGCGGTATCGGGCACGACCGAAGTATGCCAGCGCCGTGACGTTGCCCCGCTGATGGGGACATTCCCTCACGGCCGGGGACATCCTGCGCGTGCGGGGACTTTTTCTTCCGGCCGGGGACGTCTCGCGCGTTGGGGGGCGGGATTGCTGTCCCCGACGGCGTCGAATGCCCCTGGCCGGAGCGAGACGCACCTGGCCGCGTGGAATGTCCCCGGCAGCATTGGCGGCAGGCCTGAAAGTGCTGGGGGATGACGAGGGCTCGGCGTGAAGATGAGGCCGACCGGGGGTGTGGCAGCGGCCTTGGAGTCGGTGGGCAGGCGCGGCCGGTTGGGGTGTGGCGGCGGTCCAGGAGGCGGTGGGGTGGATAGGGAGGAGCCGTGTTGCGCACACCTGGCACGTGCTGTCAATGACGAGTGACCACCATGCGGTCGGTCCGGGTCCGGTGGATGCGACTCGACGGCGGTGAACGCCCTCCCGTGAGCGCTCCCATCGGCGGCAGCCCAGCGATGCATGACGATCATCAAGATGCCTGTGACCTGCGCGAATATCGGTATGGGTGAACCGCGGCCGCAGATCCTTGACACCGCCGCCGCAGCGTCCTTGAATCGTGTCACAACCATCACAGCACAACAACGGCACGACGAGCGCCCCGCACCGGGGCGTCCCGGCCCGTCCAGGATGAGAGGAGCACTGATGACCGGTACTGTTTGCGGCTCCGCGCCGCGGTCGACGGCTATGCGTGTCAGCCTGCTGCGCTCCTGCTCATCGGCCGGCCGCCATCGATGCCCCTCGACCGCTATCCGGTAGCCCCCGCTGATCGCCGGCCAGTCCCTCTCGGGCCTCCGCACCGGCAGGAGGGGACAGGGAGTCCCGCTCCCTCGCCCGCTACCGAGGTCCCGGCCCGGGCTCATCGTTGAGTCACGTGCCCCGGGGCTGGATCAGCACTCGTACCAGTTCCCACGTCGTTCACCGTCAGTCCCCACTCGCGCCCGTCGCCCTCGAACAGAGCGGGGCGCCCGCCAATTC
>ERZ772953.812-NODE-812-length-10150-cov-4.103913_pt1 | contig 10150 bp, 2 predicted proteins | sample MGYA00580685_ERZ772953 | MGnify/ENA primary metagenome ERZ772953 (study PRJEB29015, sample SAMEA2738080) | human oral metagenome | biome: human oral; feature: human-associated habitat; material: saliva | place: China | collected 2209 ...
ACGTTCAGCAATTGAACATGGGGTTCCTCTCTTTACAGCTCTAGACACAGCAGATGCGATGTTAAAAGTACTAGAAAGCAGAAGTTTTGTCACAGAAGCGATTTAAGAAATAAGATTCTCTTTTGAGAATCTTTTTTTTACAATAATATAAATTTAGTTATAAAAATCACATACATAAGTAAAATAAAGGATCCGCAAATATAGAATAGAAATATAAATATAATAGAAGATGTTATTTCTTTACTTAAAGAACACTTTTAATTAAGGTTTTTCATTAACAAACATTTTAAAAATAGTATAAATTTTAATTATTTTTTTAAAAAAACAAAGATAAAAAGTAAACGTTTTCAAGAGCACATAATTCTTTGAACTATTTAAATTCTTATGATAAGATGGAGATGCTAAATAGCTTAGAAAAAATTTGTATTTAAAAACCAAAAATCTTAAAATATCAAATTGTTTCTGATTAATAGTAAAAATATTAAAAAGGAGAACTTATCAATATGATAAGAAAAGAACAACAACGCTTCTCTTTGCGTAAATATAAGGTTGGTGTTGCATCAGTCTTTTTAGGAACAACTCTTAGCTTCATGATGGCTAATGGAGCCACAGCATTGGCGTCCGAGCTTCCGGTACAGCCAGTTATCGAAGAGAAAACTGAGTTGCTAAATACGGGTGATTCTAGTGGGGAATCATCAAATAAGGATGTGGAAACTACTAAAGTAGTAGCTGAAGCTAAGGAAGAAGTCGCTGAACCTCAACCGACGGAAACTACTAATGTAGCAGAAGGTCAAGCTGCGCCAGAAGTAAAAGAAGAAATAAAGCCAGAAACTACTGAAGTAAAGTCTGAAGCTGTAACTTTAGAAAAAACTGCTACAGAAACTATCAAAGCTTTTGAAACAAAGGAAGAAGTAAAGCCAGCTGTTTCAGAAGGTTATATGCTTAAGGTTCGTGGTCGTCGTGCTGCTACAGACCACAATAACGAGCCGGTTTCCGTAGAAACTTACCTTAAAAATGGTGAAACCACGACTCCAGACATGACAGATCCGAATGGAGCAACTGTTCGTTCTCAAACTGTACCAGCTGGTTATTCCAGAAAAGAAGGTGACTACTATACATATAGTATTGTAGACCTAACTGAGTTTAACAAGCGTTACAATACTAACTATTATTCACGTTCTTACAAGAAATTTAATGATTCTACAGATACTACTGTTGAGTTAATTGATAAAAATACCGGTGCAGTGGTTGAAACAAAAACAATTTCAGCGACAAGTGGTGTTCAAAAATTTGCTACGACTGCAACTGCATCTAATGGCGAGTTAACGTATCAAGTAGATTTCGATAAAGGGACACCTACTAGTAAGGCTGAAACAGCTCAACCATTCTTACAATACGGATTTGAAGTTGGTGCTGCTATCCAAGCTTTGGTAGCTCCAGGACATAATCTTACTACTGAGGAACAAAAACTATTCGATGCTGTTTATGCTGCAAGAACTTCTACAGATATTATAAATGTTGTAGAACCAGCTTATAATGGGCGTCAAATTACAGATACAAACAGTAAAATCCCTAGCTTTGTTGAAAAAACAACCTATTATAGAGTAGTAGATAAAAATAATGCTACATTTAACGCTAATAAAACAGATAAAACTGTTCAAGACTACGTGCCAAATGGTAATGAAGTAGATTTAGCTAAGTACACAACTAAAGCTATGGAAGGACAAAACTTCACAGCGTCTGGCGAGCGTCAATTTGATGGCTACAAATTGTATCAAACGGCAGATCCAGATACTACAACTGGCTATGTAAGTCGTCCATACAAAGTTGGTACTAAATTTATTGACGCTGAGCGTGCAGGAATAAAACGTATCAAAGAAATCGTAGGGGAAGACGGTTCTGTAGTTGTTCGTGTTTATCTTCTTGATCCAAAACAACAAAGCAAACGTTCAAATGGTTCACTAAGTACTGACGGTTATATGTTGCTTGCAGAAACCAAACCGATTAAACCGGGAAAAGTAAATACCGAAGATTTGGTAGTTAAGAAGTCTCCACTTTATACTATTCCTTTCACAGATAGTAAAGGTGTAAACTATCCAAACGGTAAAGAAGTTCCATTTGACTTCCAAAAAGCTGGTGGCTACACGCCTAAGAAGACTGTATTCGTTCCATTCCTGGGAGATAACATTGGTCACCTTTCTCCAAACGAACAATTAGTTCGTGGAGTAAATGGTATCGGTACAAACGTTGACTTGCTCAACTCCTTAACACCGTACAAACAACCTATTTACTACTATGTCAAACGCGAACCAGCAAAAGTTACACCAGAATTCGAAAAAGAGCTTGCTGGACGCGCATTAACAGATGGAGAGTTTAGATTCAAGTTAACAGAGGAAAAGAGTACTCCAGATAAATATGAAGAAACAGTTACAAACAAAAATGGCAAGGCTACATTTAGTGAATTATCATTTAGTAACCCTGGTAACTATAAATACAAGATTACAGAGTTAAAAGGTTCTGATACGAACGTTGACTACGATGCGATGACAGTTACAATGACAGTTACGGTAACTGAAAAAAATGCAGTGGGTGATCTCGAAGCTACAGTTAAGTATGATTCAGAAGGTGGATTTAGTGCAGATGCTAATGATAAAATCTTTAACAACTATGTAGTTTCACCAGTAGTTACTAAGTTTGATTTTACGAAGAAACTCGCAGGCCGCAAACTTAAGGAAGGTGAATTTAGCTTTGTCCTGAAGAATGCAGCAGGTGAAGAAGTTGAAACTGTTAAAAATAAAGAAGACGGTACTGTTACCTTCTCTGAACTGTCATTTGATAATACAAAAGTTGGTAGACATACTTATACAGTAGAAGAGGTTATCCCAGCTACTAAAGAGCTAGGGATGACTTATGACACCATGAAAGCAACGCTTACTGTGGAAGTTACTAAAAATGGACATGCCTTAACAACTGTAACAAATGTCAGCTCAGCAGGTGGCGTAAATGAGAATGGAGAATCTACAGATGGAACTGAAGATAAAGAGTTCAACAATAAGATTACTCCTCCAGAGACTCCTGAGTTCCGACCAGAAAAATTTGTTCTTAACAAAGAAAAATTTGATATTACTGGTACAAAACTCGTTGACGACGATGATGAGTTGACAAATGAGTACACAGATACAAATGCTGACCCTTACGCTGATATAACTACGAACAACGAAGCAGAAAACATTAATACCAAGACTGTTGAACGTGGTTCAAAACTTGTTTATCAAGTTTGGTTGGATACAACTAAATTTACTGATAAAAACAATGTCCAATATGTAGGTGTTTCAGATAAATATGATGCTGACAAACTTACAGTTGAGTCTTCTTCAATTAAAGCTTACGATGGTAAAACTGGTGTTGATGTAACTGATAAATTTGATATTACAGTTGAAAATGGTACTATTAGTGCGACATCTAAGAAGAAATTTGTCAATGCTGATAATGTCATTGATACAACTGAATTTGAATTTGGAAGATACTACAAGTTTGATATCCCAGCTACAGTCAAAGAAAATGTTGCTGCAGGAGCTGATATCGAAAACACTGCCAACCAAATCGTTCACGTTTATAATCCAGTAAGTAAAACAGTTGAAAAACCAGAAAAACCTACTCAAAAACGTGTGAACAGTGTTCCTATCGAAGTAGAATTTAACTTCACTAAGAAACTAGAAGGACGTGAACTGCAAGCTAACGAATTTAGCTTTGTTCTGAAAGATTCAAAAGGTAATGAAGTTGAAACAGTTAAGAACGACGCAACTGGAAATGTTAAATTCTCAGCCCTAGAATACAAGAAGGGTGAAGAAGGTGTATATAACTACACTGTTGAGGAAGTTGTAGGAACAGACGCTACTGTAACATATGATACTATGAAAGCAGAAGTGACTGTGACAGTATCACATGATGGTACAGCTAAAGCTCTAATTGCAACTGTGACTAATCCTGCTGACAAAGAATTTAACAACACTGTAACACCACCTGAAGAGCCTAAGTTCCAGCCAGAAAAATATGTTGTCGCTACAGAGAAATACGATATTACTGGTGACAAACTGCTTGATGACGATAAAGAATTAACAAACAAGTATACAGAAACAAATACTGATCCATATGTTGATAAAGATAACAACAATGAAGCAGAAAACTTAAATACTAAGACTGTTAAACGTGGTTCTAAATTGGTTTACCAAGTATGGTTAGATACAACTCAATTTGATGCTAATAACAGAGATAATATTCAAACAGTTGGAATTTCTGATAACTATGACGAAGGTAAATTAACTCTGAATGAAGCCGATATCAAAGCCTATGATTCTATAACAGGAGCTGAAGTAACAGATAAATTTGATATTGCTGTTAATAATGGAGTTATTACAGCAACACTTAAAGCTGGTAATACTAAGTCATTAGGTGATGCAGAAAATACTCAAATTATTGATACAACTAAATTTGAATTTGGACGTTACTATAAATTTGATATCCCAACAACAGTTAAGGAAGATGTAGCTGCTGGCGCAGATATCGAAAATACCGCAGCTCAAGTAGTGAACTACTATAATCCAACTACTAAGAAAGTTGAGAAACCAGAAAAACCAACTCAAAAACGTGTAAACAATGTTCCGGTTCCACTTGATCTTAAATTTACTAAGAAACTGGAAGGTCGTGATTTAGCAGAAGGTGAATTCAGATTTGTTCTTAAGAAAGACGGCGATATTGTCGAAACGGTTAAGAACGATGCGACTGGTAAGATTACCTTCAAGACTCTTGAGTTTGGTAAAGATGATTTAGGTAAGACATATAACTACACAGTTGAAGAGCTTACTGGAGTAGACACAACTGTTACTTATGATCCAATGGTTGCAACTGTAAAAGTTGTAGTATCACATGATGGCACAGCTAAAGCGATTGTTGCAAACGTAACAGATGCTGAGGATAAAGAGTTCAACAACCGTGTGGCACCTCCATCAACGCCAGAGTTTAACCCAGAGAAATACATTCTTAATGAAGAGAAATTCGATATCACTGGTAACAAACTTCTCGATGATGATAAAGAATTGGCAGATAAGGTTGCTGATACAAATGCAAATCCTTATGTTGATCAAGCTGATAACAACGAAGCTCAAAATATCAATACCAAGACACTTAAGAAAGGTGATAAGGTCGTTTACCAAGTGTGGTTGGATACAACTAAATTCACTGAAGCTCATCATATTCAATCTGTAGGTGTAACGGATAAATATGACAGTGAAAACTTGGATGTTAATGTAGCTGATATTAAAGCATACGATTCAGTAACAGGTGAAGACGTAACAGCTAAATTTGATATTGCAATCGTAAATGGTGTTATTACTGCTACATCTAAAGCTGATTTAACGAAGTCACTTGGTGATGAGGAATCTACTCAAGTAATTGACACTGCTAAGCTAGCATTTGGACGTTACTACAAGTTTGATATTCCAGCTCGTATCAAAGAGGCTGCCAAAGAAGGTGTAGATATTGAAAATACAGCTTCTCAAATCGTTCACCAATACGATCCAACTAAGAAAACAGTTGAAAAACCAGAAAAACCAACTGAAAAACGTGTTGTTAATATTCCGGTTAAAGTTGAGTTCAGTTTCACTAAGAAATTAGAAGGCCGTGAATTAAAGGCTGGTGAATTTACTTTTGTACTGAAAGATAAGGATGGAAAAGTGATTGAAACTGTAAGCAATGATGCTGAAGGTAAAATCAAGTTCTCCGCCCTTGAATTCAAACGTGGTGAAGAAGGTACACACCTCTATCATGTAGAAGAAGTAAAAGGTACTGAGACTGGTATGGAATATGATGGTATGGTTGCTACTGTAAATGTTACAGTAACCAAGGATGGAAAAGTGTTGACCCTAACAACACAAATGCCAGAAGATACCGAGTTCAATAACAAGGTAACACCACCGACACCGCCGGTAACACCACCGACCCCACCGGTAACACCACCGACCCCACCGATGACACCACCAACTCCACCGGTAACGCCACCAACCCCACCGGTAACACCGCCAACCCCACCGGTGACACCGCCAACCCCACCGGTAACACCACCGACCCCGCCGATGACACCACCAACTCCACCGGTAACACCACCAACCCCAGAAACACCTAAGGAAGGTGAATTACCAAATACTGGTGAAAAATCAACTACAGTTGTTGCGGCTATTGGTGCAGTTCTTGGACTATTTGGTCTTGGGTTGGTTACCAAGCGTAAAGAAGATGAAGTTTAAACGAATACCTTTTAAGATTGGTTAAGTTTCTGATTCTTATTCAAAAAAATGGAGAGGGCTTAATTGCTCTCTCTTTTTTGATTCATTCATTCTTTCTATTTCATTATGGATCCAAGTAAATAAAACCTCTTCTTAAAAAAAATAAACCGTTTTCACTTGACAAAAATTGGTCTATACCATATAATGAAAGAAAGAAAAACGGAGGAATTGATTATGAAAATTATTCAAGTGGACAATCCAATTGAAGGTGGGAAAGTTGCCTTTGATATTTTAAAAGAAAAATTAGAAAATGGTGCTAAAACACTGGGTCTTGCGACAGGAAGCAGCCCTCTCGAGTTTTATCAACAAATCGTTGAGAGTGACCTTGATTTTTCAAGCCTAACAAGTGTGAACTTAGATGAATATGTAGGACTTGATGGAGATAATCCTCAGTCTTACCGTTACTTCATGCAAGAAAATCTTTTCAACAAAAAACCATTTAAAGAAAGTTTCTTACCTCGTGGTGATAAAGACAATGCAGAAGAAGAGGTAGAACGTTACAATCAAATTCTTGCAGACCATCCTGTAGATTTGCAGATATTGGGAATTGGTCGTAATGGGCATATTGGATTTAATGAACCTGGCACACCATTTGACAGCCAGACACACCTGGTTGATTTAGATCAATCTACAATTGAAGCAAATGCTCGATTCTTTGATAAAATCGAAGATGTACCTACCCAAGCTATTTCAATGGGAATCAAAAACATCTTGGATGCCAAATCTATTCTTCTCTTTGCCTACGGTGAGTCAAAAGCAGAAGCTATCGCTGGAACTGTCGAAGGTCCCGTTACTGAAAGCCTTCCAGCAAGTAGCCTTCAGAACCATGATGATGTTATTATTATCGCAGATGCTGAAGCACTTAGCTTATTGAAAAAATAGTTCTCGCATAAATGAAAACCATTCGAAAATTTTCGAATGGTTTTTGTAACTTTTGTGAAAATTTATGTATATCAAAAAATAAAATTATAAGAAAAACGTATATTATGACTTGAAAACCTATAATTGTAAAGAAATAAAATAATTATATTTTTAATTTATTAAAAATGAGGCTTCTGAGCCTCGATTTTATTGACTTTTAGGTTAAATTATAGTACTATGATGGTGAGTTAGTTAATAATTCAATATATTTTAAAAAATAGGGAAAGAAGGAAATATTTAATGGTGAAAAAGTTTAAGAAAAAGCCGTTTTTAATATTTTTTGTATCAGTTCTGACCTTCCTGAGTGCATTGTTCTTATCGACCAATGTCGCTTATGCGGATGGGAAAGAATTAACGGGTGTAGTAACTGATATAAGTGTCCTCAACATGTCGGATTCCAAATTGGAACCGAATGCAGATGGTACTTATCAGATTATTACCAATCGTTCAAATCAGTTCTTTGTCCAATTTGACCTCAAGAAATATGATGGTAAATTGGCCAATGGCGATTACTTTGATGTAGATATTCCTACACCAGTAACCGTGTATAACGGCACAACTGAATTGGTCGATAAGGAAACAAAAGTTAATATCGGTACAGTAGTTGTTACTGCTAATGGTGATAACCAAGGTGGTAAGGCACGTGTTACTTTGAAGAACCTTGATGAGTTCCAAGCTAAAACAGGCGGGGATATCGTTAAAGGCGTGAAAGGAAATTATGCAATTACTTTCTTGTTCAAGAGTGACCAAACAGCAACGCCGCTTACTTTTGAAAACAAGGGTGTTGGAAAGACAATCACACATACCTTTACATCTAAGACAGTTGACAGCAAGCAAGAAGGTTTCGAAAACTATGCTAAGGTCGGTAACGATGTAGTTAACAAAGCATGGGAATCACAAAAACTTGCAGCTATCGGTTCAGTAGGTAAAGGTGATGTATACTCTCCATGGAGAATCCGTGTCAATACAGGAAAACAAGACTATGGCAAAAACCTAGTTCTTAATGACTTCCTTCCAAACACAGCTGAGTTTGCTCCTATCCAGTATATCCCTGAGTCATTGGTAGTTTATTCTTCAGCTACATTGAATGACGGTACTTCTCAAGTTCCTTCTGATGCTAAGAAGATGGTAGAAGGTACTGACTATACTGTAGCTTGGAATGAGAACTATACTCAGTTCAACCTTATCTTTGCAGATGGATCTAAATCATACTGGGTTGAGTACCATACAACTACACCTGGTGACGGAAGAAAAGTTCAAAACGTTATCCAGTTGACTACAGCAGATGGAACTGCACTTACTCAACGTAGTAATCGTACAAACTTAGATTTTCAAGCTGAACGTGTATCTCTTGTAAAAGGACAAATCGAAGCTTCTACAGCCTTCAAGATTAAGATCAACAAGACAAATGCCTTCACATTGGTTCCAGTTGCAGGCGCAGTTTATACTGTTAAGTCAGAAGACGGAACTATCTCTACAGAATTGACTACAAATGAAAAAGGTGTGGCAATCTCTGATGAGTTTGATCAGAAATATGTCGGTAAGACATTCATCATAAAAGAAAAGACAGCTCCTGCTGGATATACTCTTGATGAAAAAGAATACAAGGTAACTCTTGGAGCTGAAGGTTCTAAGATTAACATTCAAGACGAACCAATCGCAGCTGATTTCTCAATTACTGCTAAGAAAGTAATTGCTGGAAATCGTCCAGTAGCCTTGAAAGATGGTGAGTTCAAGTTTGATTTGTACAATGCAAATAACTTGACTACTCCAATTGCTTCAACAACAAACAAAGCAGATGGAAGCATCACATTTGAAGGTTTGAAAGCTAAAGGTCCTGGTACCTACAACTATGTCATCAAAGAAAATACTGAAACTAAAGTTCCAGGAATCACATTTGATGAAAACTCATACGAAGTAACAGTGGTTGTTAAAGCTGAAGGTGGAACACTTAAAGCTGAGGTTACAACTCAAGCACCAACTTTAACAAACACATATGAGCCATCACCAGCTCGTGCTACATTCAAAGCAACTAAAGAATTGGTTGGTAAAAAACTTGCTAACGAACAATTTGAGTTTGAATTGAGCGAAGGTGGTCAAGTCATTGCAACGTCTTCAAATGGTAAGACAGTCAATGGTGTTGAAGCATCAACAAATGAAGTAGTCTTCTCAGTTCTCTACACTGAAGCTGGAGACCACGAATATACAATTACAGAAAAAGCTGGTACAGCAGAAGGAGTTACATACTCTAAAGAAAGCTACACAGTTCATGTTAAAGTTGTAGATAACGGTGAAGGTAAACTCGTAGCTACTGTTACAGAAGCAGACGAAGCTCGTAAGTTTACAAACACATATAAAGCAACTCCAGCAGAAGCTGTTATCAAAGCAACTAAAGAATTAGTTGGTAAAGAACTTGCTAAAGAACAATTTGAGTTTGAATTGAGCGAAGGCGGAAACGTCATCGCAACATCATCAAACGGTAAAGAAGTTGAGGGTGTTGAAGTTGCAACAAACGAAGTAGCATTCAAACTTTCATACACCGAAGCAGGTGAGCACGAATACGTGTTGAAAGAAAAAGCTGGTTCAGAAGAAGGAGTTACATACTCAACTGAAAGTTACACAATCCACGTCTCAGTAGTAGATAATGGCGAAGGTAAACTAGTTGCAACTGTTAAAGAAGCTGATGAAGTTCGTAAGTTCACAAACACTTACACTACAACAACAGAGGCTCCAACAACAGAGGCTCCAACAACAACTGAAGCTCCAACAACGACTGAAGCTCCAACAACAACAGAGGCTCCAACAACAACAGAGGCTCCAACAACAACAGAGGCTCCAACAACAACTGAAGCTCCAACAACAACTGAAGCTCCAACAACAACTGAAGCTCC
>ERZ772953.816-NODE-816-length-10128-cov-4.077633_pt1 | contig 10128 bp, 8 predicted proteins | sample MGYA00580685_ERZ772953 | MGnify/ENA primary metagenome ERZ772953 (study PRJEB29015, sample SAMEA2738080) | human oral metagenome | biome: human oral; feature: human-associated habitat; material: saliva | place: China | collected 2209 ...
CCGACGGCGTCGAATGCCCCCGCCCGGAAGGACACGCACCCGGCCGCGCGGAATGTCCCCGCCGGCGAGACGCGGAGCCGGCACAACCAAGCGCCACCGAGACCAGGAACCGCAGAGAGGACAGTCCTCACAGTCTGGCAACACCGGGCCTGGCACAGTCATGGAGCGGGACGGCGCGCCGTCGCCGGGCTCCGACGTCGGGCCCGGTCCAACACCGACACCAACCGCATCCTGAATCGCACACAACCCCCACCCACCCTGGGCCCGCGCCGCGAGGCACCGAGACGAAGAGAACCTGACGCACGTGGAGAGCATCGAGACCGTCACCATCACCAACCCCGCCAACCCCATCCTCATCTGGTGGGTCATCGCCCAGCCGCTGCTGCTCCTGCTGTCCTTCCTCGTGGGGCGGCTGACGCGGTTCCTGCTGCGCGGGCGAGTCTCCGTGTCGGGTGCGGCGGCCACGCTCATCGCGCTTGTCGGCCTGTGGCTGGGGCTGCTGCTGGCGGGGTGGATCTTCGACGAGGGCGACCTGTTCTCGTTCAAGATGCTGGCGACCTCCTGCGGCGTGGCGGTCGTGGTGCTGGTGGCAACCTCCGCGGTGCTGGCGCGCGTCCAGCACCATCGCACGCTGCTGCCGATCGCGGAGGTCGCCCAGATGGGCGAGTCCGACCGCCTGGAGTTCAAGTCCTCGGCGCGCTGGAACCTGCGCACGGACAAGCGCGACGAGGCCATGGAGGAGGTCGTGGCCAAGACGGTGGCGGCCTTCATGAACTCCGCGGGCGGCACGCTCCTGCTCGGCGTCGATGACGGCGGCAACCTCATCGGGCTCGGCCCCGACTACGCGACCCTCAAGCAGCCCGACGCCGACCGTTTCGAGCTGTGGCTGCGCGGCATGTGGCGCACACGCATGGGCACGAACGCGGCGGCACTGCCGCAGGTGGACTTCGCGCCCACCCCGGACGGGACCGCGGAGGTGTGCCGGGTGACGGCGCCCCCATCCCCGCTGCCGGTCTACCTCAAGCCGGCCAAGGGCCGCGACGGGGCGGCGCTGTGGGTGCGGGTCGGCAACTCGACGCGGCGCCTGGAGGTGGACGACGCGGTCGACTACGTCATGCTGCGCTGGCCGCGGATCAACCACGTGGCCTGGCCGATCCGGCTGGGGAACTTCCTGCTGCGCCGCGACCAGTCGCGCCGGGCACTGCCCATCAACCCGGCCGCGGCCGTCACCGCCGCCACGGGCTCCCGGGACGACGAGGGCGCGGGTCAGTAGGGCGTCGCAGACCATGGGTCGCCGGAACACAGTGGGACCCGGGGCCTGAGGACCGGCGAAGGGGCGCGGCAAGGCACGGCTTGGCGGTGGGGTGAAGCAAGGGCCGGCGGACGCGACGGACTGGCCCGGTACGTACGGGGACATCCTGCGCGACCGGGGACCTTTCCACACCACCGGGGACATCCTGCGCGCCCGGGGACCGTTTTCCTGTCCCCGACGGCGTCGAACGCCCCCGGCCGGAACGACACGCACCCGGCCGCGCGGAATGTCCCCGGCAAGGGCGGGCCGGCGGCAATCCACCTGACCCGCCCTCGCCAGACCCCGCGAGCGCGGGCTCAGGACACGACAGCGGCCTGCCTGTCCTCGGCGTCCGCGGCGCCCTCAGCATCCTCGGCCTCATCGCCCGAGCTGTCCGTCACCGGTCGGGCGGACTCGCCTGCGGCGGCCTCCTCCTGCTCCAGTGCCTGCTCCAGGCCCTCCCCCTCGACGTCGACGACGGGGAGCAGCCGGTCCAGCCATGCCGGCAGCCACCAGGCCTTCTCTCCCAGCGCCGCCATGAGCGCAGGGATGAGGGTCATGCGCACGAGGAAGGCGTCAGCGGCGATCCCGACGGTCAGACCGAGGGCGATGGGCTTGACGTACACGTTGTCGGTGTGGACGAAGGCCATGAAGACGCCGATCATGATGACGGCCGCCGCGACCACGACCTTCGCGCTGCCCTGGAATCCGGTCTCGACCGCCACCACGGCCGCCTCACGGCGAGCCTCAGGCGTCGCATCAGTCGCGTCGCCGCGCCGTCGGCTCCACTCCTCGCGCATGCGTGAAACGAGGAAGACCTGGTAGTCCATGGCCAGCCCGAACAGGACTCCCATGACGATGACCGGCAGGAAGGAGATGACGGCGCCGACCTTGGAGACGGCCAGGAGGTCGGCAGCCCAGCCCCAGCCGAAGACGGCCCCCACGGCGCCCATGCCCGCGCCCAGAGACAGCAGGTACCCGAGGGTCGCGGTCACGGGAACGGCGATGGAGCGGAAGACCACCATGAGGAGGATGAGCGAGAGGCCCACCACCACGATGCCGAAGGGGATGAGGGCGGCGTTGAGCTCCTCGGCGACGTCGATCGCGACAGCGGTCTGACCGGTGACCATGACGTTGCTGAGCCCGTAGCGGCTCTCATAGTCGCCGGCGTGGGAGCGGATGTTGCGCACGAGCTCCATCGTGGAGGGGTCGGCCTGCGATTTCTCGGGGCGGAGCTGGACGAAGGCGAGGGTCCCGTCCTCGTTGGGAGTGGCCAGGGAGACTCCCTCGACGCCGTCGAGCTGGGAGAGGTCACGGGCCAGACCCTGGACCGCGGCGACGGAGCCGGAGGGCTGAGAGATGTCAGCGATCACGACGATCGGAGAGTTGTAGCCCTCGCCGTAGGCCGCGGCAACGGCGTCGTAGGTCTCGCGCTGCTGCGACCCCTTCTCAGCGAAGCCGTTGTCGGTCAGGGCGAGGCGCAGGCCGCTGACGGGGACGGCGCACAGTCCCAGAAGGACGACGACGGCGCCGATGGTCACCCAGGGGCGGCGGGTCACCGTGCGCACCCAGCGGGAGGCCGGCCTCCGGTCCGCGTCCGCGCCGACGCCGGCGGCCCTACGACGCCGCGGGAGCAGGCGCTGACCGAGGAGGCCGATGAGAGCGGGCACGACCGTCAGCGCCACGAGCACGGCCACTGCCACAACCGCCGCCGAGGCCAGTCCCATCGTGGTCAGGAACCTGATGCCGGCCACGCTCAAACCGCACAGGGCCACGATGACCGTGGTGCCGGCGAAGACGACGGCCCCTCCGGAGGTGGCGGTGGCCCGCCCAGCGGCCTCGGCCGGATCGACGCCGTCGGCGAGGTACTCGCGCGCCCGCGAGACGATGAATAGGGCGTAGTCGATGCCGACCGCCAGTCCGATCATGACGGCCAGGACCGGGGTGGTGGAGTTGATGTCGGTGATGCTCGCCGCCGCGAGGATGCCGAGCATGCCGACGCCCACGCCGACGGCGGCGGCGATGAGCGGGGTACCCGCGGCCACGAAGGAGCCGAAGGTGATGAGCAGGACGATCGCGGCGATGGCGACGCCGACGAGCTCAACGGCAGAGATGCCGATCCCCACCTCCTGGTCGATGTTGCCGCTGCGCTGGACTGTCAGAGACGGGTCCATGGCCTCGGCGCGCTCGGCGAGGGTGTCGAGGTCCTGGGCGACGGTCTTGGCCTTCGGTGTGGTTCCGGTGGTGATGGAGCCGACCGAGGCGTCCGTCTGCACCTGGACGAGTACGTGGGTGCCGTCCGCGGAGACGGATGACGCAACGCCGGCGGTCTTGTCACCGAAGGGCGGGGAAACCGTGGCGACGCCGTCGATCTGCGATGCCCGAAGAGCAAAGGCGTTGACCGCCGGGGCGTGGTTCTCGATGCGGCCGTTGGAGCTGGTGATGAGGACCTGCTCGCTGGTGCCCGCCGCCTGGGGAAGCCGGTCGGTGAGGACCTCCAGGCCGCGCATCGACTCAGTGCCGGAAATGGTGAAGGTGTCGTCGAGCTGGATACCGGTGGTGGCGACGACGCCGCCGAGGGCAGCGATGAGCAGCGCCCAGGCCGCGAGGACCCGGGTGGCGTGACGAGCGCACCATCGCCCCAGGGATAAGAGGAAGGTGGACATGACGGACCTTTCAGAAGGTACGGAGGTGATCGAATTCGATACGCAAACGTACTGGATACATTCATGTATTGAAACCCAGGACGTTGTGACTCCTCGCACCCCTATGGCGCCGGTAAGGTGGGCGGTCTCATGACACCGAGCACCGACCCGCCCGCCGCCGAGCGCACGCTGCGCAAGCGGGAGAACACCCGCGCCCGCCTCATCGAGGCGGCTGCGGACATCGTCGCCTCCAAGGGCATCGCCAGCACTCGCATTGACGACGTCGTCAAGCAGGCCGGCTTCACCCGGGGCGCCTTCTACTCCAACTACTCCTCGCTCCAGGACATCCTGACCGAGGCCATCGTCACGCGCTCCAACACCTTGCTGTCACGGGTCACGCAGGCCATCGACTCCTTCGAGGGCACCCCCACGATGGACTCGCTCGTGGAGCTGCTCGAGGCCATCCGCCCCGAGGCCCGCACCATCTACCTGCTGACCACGGAGTACTCCCTCTTCCAGCTGCGCAACCCCGACAGCCCGACGATCCCCGGGACGGCGCGCGCCGACTTCACCGCCAGACTGTCCGGAACGGTCGAGAAGGTTCTCGCCCGCATGGGGCGCCGCCCCACCGTCCCCACGGCGAGCCTGGCCGACCTCGTCAGCCTGCTCTTCATGGACTCGATCACTGAGAACACGGACTGCGACAGGCTGCGAGACCTCATCGAGGCGGTCATCACCGGGCTGAGCACGCCGACGCAGACCGGCGACGCCTGACGTCGCTCCACACCAGAGCTTGCCTCCTGGCGAAGCGAGAATTCCACCCCGACAGAAGGCCACCGCCCCACCGACCCCCACTGCACGCTCTCTACAGCGCCTCGACAGAGTTGCCGTGCGGCGAATCTGTCCAGATGGGACGACTTTGAATCACGGCACCCGCACCGCGGTCTACAAAAGCCCAGGTCATCGCCCTGTTACTTCCTGATAGTGGCTGCGATCGGCCGTCAAAGCCGTCCCCTCTGGACAAAACGGACACACCTCAGTCCACAACCCCCCACTCCAGCAAGGCGCGTTTTGATGATGTTTGACATCATTTACGTATGGATAAGTCATCCAGAATCGAGGGACTGCTGGCGCGTCTCGCCGCTCACCAGGGAGCAGCGCGCCTGAGCACGCTGTGCAGCACGCGGACCGAGCGTCGTCTGGTTGCCCGAGCCGCCGCCGACGGGCTCGTCACTCTTCACCCGAACCACGTGGCCGCGCTGAAGGGCGCCGACCCTCGTTTCATCCTCTGCCGACGCATCAGGGGTGTCATCACCTGCGCCCATGCGATGCAGCACTACGGCCTGCCACTGCAATCAGCGCCCACAACGTTGCATATCGCCATCCCCTGCAACCAGGGTCACATACCGGACGCAATCGGACGCGTCGTCACCCATCGGTTGAGTGGACTCATTCTGCCCGCCGCAGATGCGGCACCGGTGGCACCCGTGGAGCAGGCACTCATCTGTTACCTGCGTTGCGCGGATGAGCTTGATGCACTCATCGCACTCGATGCAGCCTTTCGACTTGGTCTGACTACCCGCCCTCAGCTCGAGAGCCTCCTACAGGGTCCGCGGAACCGCCGCTCCCGTAAGCTTGTGTCGCGCTCGCATCCCGATGCTCGTTCTCTCCTGGAGACGATCGCCCGTTACGAGCTGGAAGAGGCCGGATACCGGCCAGCGACGGCAGTGTCCGTCCCCGGTGTCGGAGAGGTGGACCTGGTGCTGACAGCTCACCCACAAGACCTCGTCTCCGGCCTCACGCCCGACACCAAGGCGCTTCGAGCAGGCAGCCACCCGGCGCTTCTCGTTGAGACGGACGGCTACGCCTTCCACTCCTCCCGTCTCGACTGGGAGCACGACCACCTGCGCGACCAGGCCGCACTCACCGCGAGTCACGTTCCAGTGCGTCTGACTAGCCGACAGGTCCTCCAGCACAGCACGGTCGAAATTGTCGCCCCCATCGCCATGCGCATGGGGATCACCCCGATCATCCCGCTCCAGGCAGGGTGATGGCACTCTTACCTCATAGGTTCCGAGTGCGACGGGCACGGCAGACGAACCGGAGGGAACCGTCACCTGGATCGTTGGCGAGCGCATCCGCCGTACCTACCCCGCCCAGGAACCAGACGCCCCAGCTCTTGACCCACGGAGGCATGACGGCAGCATGTCTTCAGAGCAACGACACCGGCAGAGTCACCATGCAGCGATTCTGTCCATCTGGGACGACTTTGAATCACGGCACCCGCACCGCGGTCTACAAAAGCCCAGGTCATCGCCCTGTTACTTCCAGATACCGGATCCGATCAACCGCCAAAGCCGTCCCATCTGGACACTTTCAGGGCTCGGGCGCCCTCTGTAGGCTCGGCGCGTGAGTCGCACCAGTGCCGCACCCGTCATCGTCTCCTGCGCCATGGCCGAGGAGGCCCAGCCCTTCCTGGACGCCCTGCCCGAGCACGCAGCGGCCCAGGCACCGACCCTGCCGGGGTCTGCGCAGGCCTGGTCCCTCCAGCTTCCCGACGGCGAGCGCGAGCTCATCGTCGTGCGCAGCGGCATCGGGCTCGTGGCGGCCGCGAGCGCACTGGCGACGGTCCTGGCTCAGGTCCGCCCCAGCGCCGTCGTCTCGGCGGGAACCACCGGCGGGCTCGGCCGCCAGGTCGAGGTCGGCGACGTGTGCGCCTCGGCGACCCTGGCCTACACCGACGCCGACGCCACCGCCTTCGGCTACGCCCGCGGCCAGACCCCGGGCCAGCCGGAGACCTTCGCCGGGGATGCGGCCCTGCTGGAGCGCCTGGAGCAGGTGGGCCAGGAGGCCCTGCGCGGCGCCACGGCGTCGTCGGGCTCGGCGCGACTGCGCGTCGGTCAGATGCTGGCCGGCAACTCCTTCGTGACGGCCGCGAACGTGGCCGACACCCGCGAGGTCTTCCCCGCGGCGCTGAGCACGGACATGGAGTCGACGGCGCTGGCGCAGGTGGCGGCGGGCGCCGGCGTCCCCTTCGTCTCGGTGCGCGGCGTGTCCGACCTGTGCGGCCCCGAGGCGGGCCAGGACTTCCACATCGCCGCCGAGGAGGCCGCCGCCCGCAGCGCCGCGGTCGTCCTGGCCCTGCTCAGCTGAGTCGCTGACGCCGCCCGCACCTCCCTCCCCACCCACACTTCGACAGAATCTTCAGAATCGACCCGGAGCCGCGTCGTTTATGAAGTTTTGGTCGATTTGCCGGGCGCCGCTCAGTCGGCCTGGCGCAGGCGGGCCTCGACGCGCTCGACCTTCGCGGTCATCTGGCCGGTCCAGCCGGGGCGGATGTCGGCCTTGAGGACGAGCGCCACGCGCGGGCTCACCTCGGCGACCGCCTCGCAGGCCCGCTTGACCACGTCCATGCACTCATCCCACTCGCCCTCGACCGTGGTGAACATCGACGTCGTCTCATAAGGCAGGCCGGAGTCGCGCACCACGCGCACAGCCCGGGCCACCGCCTCGGAGACAGATCCGTCAGGGGCGTCAGTGGTGGTCGGGGACACGGAGAAGGCGACAAGCATGCGGCCAGGCTAGCCCCGTGCCGCCACCCGGGGCCGCCCTCAACGTGGGGCTGACCCGTGAGGAGATCGTCGAGGCGATCCTGCACGCCTCGGTCTACGCCGGTTTCCCGCGAGCGCTCAACGCCACCTTCGTGGCCCGCGAGGTCTTCGCCGGGCGCGACACGACCGAATGATCGTCCGCACCGCCCCGTCGCACGGCCACAGCAGGCAGCGAAAGACGCGTGCGTGTCCACATCGGAGACAAAGGCGGGCTCCACGTGCACACCGCCGCCAAGAAACCGCATGATTCCGCGGTTCTATTGACGGCCTCATCGGGCCGCAGGCTTCTTTGTCACCGATGTGGACACCCGGGGCTCACTCGGACCGGCTCCGGCGGCCCGGAGACACTCCCCCTCCACCGCCACCAGGTTCCGCGCCTACAGCGCCACGAGGACCTGGACCATGACGATCTTGACGACGATGGCCAGGGCGAACAGGGTCGCGTAGCCGGCCTCGATGCGCTCGTCATCGCGTTTGGACAGGGCGAAGGCGAGGATCGCGGGCTGCCCGACGAGCCCGGCCAGGCCGCCGGAGGCGCGCTGCGCGGAGACCCCAGCCCAACGCGCCCCGGTCAGCAGGACGATCGCACTGACCACCACGACGAGTGCGGCGAGTACCCCCACCTTGAGCCCCGTCATCGAGAAGGCCGAGGCCGCGAAGTCCGGCCCCGAGGCCAGCCCGATCGCGGCCAGGAAGAACAGCAGCCCCAGCTGGCGAATGGTGGAGTTGGCGGCATGCGGCAGCCCCCACACGAAGGGCCCGGTGCGCCCCACCCACCCCAGGACCATGCCGACGACGAGCGGCCCGGCCGCCACCCCGAGCCGCAGGGTGATGCCGCCGGGCAGCGGGATCGCCACCAGCCCCAGGAGCACGCCGAGCGCCATGCCTGCCCCGACGGAGAAGGCGTCGATCTGGGCGATGGAGCGCTCGGAGTCGCCGAACCAGTCGGCGGCCTTCTCCAGCTCGTCGCTGGGGACGACCGCCAGCACCCGGTCGCCGAGCTCCAGGACGAGGTCCTCGCGGGCCAGCAGGTCCAGGTCGCCGCGCTTGACGCGGGTGATGACGCCCTGGAAGCGCCCGGGCATGTCCACCTCGGCGATCGTGCGCCCGGCCACCCGTGTCGAGGAGACGGTCAGGCGCCGGAAGTCGACGGCGGTGCGGTCCTTGGCCAGGCAGTTGTGGAGCCCGGTGCCCAGGTCGTGCATGGCGGACTCGACGGCGGCCGGCGCCCCGACGATGACGACCTTGTCCCCGGGCAGCAGCTCCTCACCGGGGGCCACGACCCGGGTCTCGCCGTCGCGCTCCAGGTAGGAGATGCGGATGCGGCCCTCCTTGAAGGCCTTCATCTCGCCCAGGGCCACCCGCTGCAGGAGGTAGACGCTGGTGGCGGTGATGCCGTCGGCGCTGGCGGGCCGCGGGTCGCGCCGCCCGGGCCAGGTGCGCCCCACGACCCCGGCCACGATGAGGATGGCGACGGCGACGCCCACGGGGTAGGCCAGGGCGTAGCCGACGGCGGGCTCCTGGGTGCCGGCCGCCTCGATGGCGGCGTCGAGCACCGGCGAGGTCAGGGCCCCCGCGTAGGCGCCGGAGTCCATGGCGGGGCTCACCCCGGTCAGGTGGGAGTAGAGGCCGCCCGCCGCGCCGGCGATCACGAGCGCGACGACGCACAGGGCCATGAGCGGCAGCTGCCTGCGCAGGTCGCGGAAGAAGGTGTTGCCGGCGGCCAGGCCCACGGTGTAGCAGAACAGGGCCAGGCCGAGGCTGCGCAGCAGGGTGAGGTCGGCGCCGAGCCGGGGGTCGAGGGCGCCCACCGCGAGGCCCACGAAGAGCGCCCCGGCGGCGCCGAAGCGGATCGGCCCCAGCGGGATCTGCCCGACGGCGGTCCCCAGGCCGATGACGAGGAAGACGGTGAGGATCGGCGCCTGCGCGAGGACGTCGAGGACGGGATGGAGCACGGACACGACGCCAGGGTAGTCGCAGGCCCCGGGCACCCCGAACCCCGCGCACCGGTCCCGACCCGGGCCCGCCGGCGTCATGCGCGACGCCGCACAGCGGCCACCGGAAGCACTATTCAATAGGTGGGATAAATGGTGCTGATATCGGAGCAGAAAGACGAACGCCCCGCCGTTGGTCTCACGATTGCTTCCTTTCCGCCACCAGGAGGAATACCCTGGGAGAGTCACCGGAGACGATGACGTCACACCTTTTCTCGACGACGAGAACGGAATCCCGATGCCCCAGAAAGAAGCCTCTCTGCCGACCTACTCACCGGAGGAGGAGAAGCGGATCATCCGCAACGCCGACGGCGTCCCCGTCGGCATACGTCCTGACAATCGATGGACACCCGCTCGGATCGCCACATGGGTGGCCATCACTGCCCTGGGCGTCCTGGGGTGGTGGATGCTGGCGGTCGTGCGCGGCGAGCACGTCAACACCATCTGGTTCGTGGTCACCGCCGTGTGCACCTACGCGATCGGGTACCGCTTCTACGCCCTCTACATCCAGCGGCGCATCATGCGCCCCGACGACACCAACGCCACCCCGGCCGAGCGCATCAACAACGGGCGCGACTTCGACCCCA
>ERZ772953.817-NODE-817-length-10128-cov-4.047255_pt1 | contig 10128 bp, 9 predicted proteins | sample MGYA00580685_ERZ772953 | MGnify/ENA primary metagenome ERZ772953 (study PRJEB29015, sample SAMEA2738080) | human oral metagenome | biome: human oral; feature: human-associated habitat; material: saliva | place: China | collected 2209 ...
TATTGCCCGGGATCGGCGCCGCATCGCGGAACAGAGCGGCCGGCGTCGTCACGAGGACGGCACCGGCCGCGGCAGGGTGCGGGCTCAGCCTCAGTGCTCGGGGGCAGCTTCGGCGGGCTCCACCTTCTGGCCCAGCTCGGCCATGAGGTCGGTGAACCAGGCCTGGGTGATGTCGAAGGGCTTGGCGCCGGCGATGCGCGGGAAGGCGATCGCGGTGAGCTCGTCGTTGTTCTCCTCGTCCTGGCCGATGACGCCGGACTCGCCACGCAGGGCGCAGTCGACGGCCAGGTCGCACATCTTCTTGATGAGGGCGAGGTCCTCGGCGTTGGCGTGCGCGGCGCGCGAGTAGTAGCCGGACTTCTGGACCATGACCTTCTCGGCGCCGATGAGCTCGGCGAACTGCTTGGCGAACCACTGGCCGGGGTTGATGGTGTCGAGCTTGACGTGGCCGAAGGGGTCGCGCTGAACCTCCTGGCCGGCGGCCTCCATCTCCGCGATGATCTCGGGGACGCCGGCGCCCTCGGACAGGAAGATGTTGACGTTGCCCTGCTCGTCCATGATGGCCTTCAGGCGCGTGGCCTCGGCGTCCAGGTCGATCTTCATCTCGGGCAGGAAGATGGCGTGGATGTCCCAACGCTCCTTCGACAGGCCGATCGAGGGCACCCACTCCTGGGTCTTGAGCCACTCGTGGTAGCACTGCGAACCGGCGGCCGTCAGCCAACCGCAGTGGCGGCCCATGATCTCGTGGATGATGAGCATGCGGGGGTTGGAGCGGTGTTCACCGATGACGTTCTGCGAGTACTCGGAGACCTCTTCAGCGGCGGTCCAGGCGCCCAGGGACTGGCGGATCGGCACGACGTCGTTGTCGATCGTCTTGGGCAGGCCCACGACGGTCAGGTGGTAGTCGTGCTCCTCCAGGTAGGCGGCCAGGTCGGCGGCCGTCGTGTTGGTGTCGTCGCCACCGATGGTGTGCAGGACGTCGACGCCGTCAGCGCGCAGCTGCTCTGCAGCCTTCTGCAGCGGGTCCTCATCCTCGGAGACGAGGCCGCGCTCGACCAGGTTCTTCTTGTTCGTCAGCTTGACACGGGAGTTACCGATCGGGGAGCCGCCGAAGCGGTGCAGGACGGCAGCGTGCTTGCGAGCTTCCTCGTCGACCAGCACGTAGTTGCCGGTGAGCAGGCCGTGGTAGCCGTTCTGGTAGGCGATGATCTCAACGGTGGGATCAATTTCGTTGTAGCGCTCGATGAGTCCACCGACGGCGGAGGACAGGCACGGGGCGAAGCCACCTGCGGTCAGCAGGGCAACACGACGGACCGACATGAATGTCACCTTTCTCAGGTTGGTTAGGTACGGCCCCGCGCGTGCATGCACGCTCCGCGTCACCCCGGCTGCCCGATGGGGCTGCCTAGTGCGCGAAGGCGCGCGCGTGCAGGGCACAGTTCATTCTACCCGGCCCACATCGCCTTTCGCCAAGGACACCCGTCCCACGAAACGCGAATGCGCGCCCCAATCGTGAGATGACGGCGAACACCCATTACTCCTTGTCCGAGGCCTCCTGCTCCTCACCGCTCTCTTCCTCGGGGGCGGTGGGCACGGGGACGTCGGGGGCGGTGCGCCCACCGGGTGCAGGACGACCGTTGGAGGGAACCGGTCCCTCGAAGGCGCCCTCTGCTGCCAGCTGTGCCTTGACGTCGGCGGCATACAGGTCCACGTACTCCTGCCCAGACAGGAGCATCAGGTCGTACATGATTTCGTCGGTGATGGCCCGCAGCACGTAACGGTCCTTGTCGAGGCCGCGGTAACGCGAGAAGTCCAGGGGCTCGCCGATCACCATACCGATATTCGTACGGGACGGGATCTTTTGGCCGATCGGCTGCGCGGCATGGGTGCCGATCATCGCCACGGGAATAACGGGTGCACCGGAGAGGAGGGCAAGGCGCGCGACGCCGGTCTTGCCGCGGTAGAGGCGCCCATCGGGGCTGCGCGTTCCTTCGGGGTAGATGCCGAAGAGCTCACCGTCGCGCAGGCGCTTGAGTCCGGCGTTCAGAGCCGCTTCGGACGCGCGGCCACCGGTGCGGTCAACGGGGATGGTGCCGACGGCGCGCATAAACTCCTTCGTCATCCACCCTTTGAGACCGGTGCCCGTAAAGTAATCGGCCTTACCCATGAAGACCACCTCACGGTCGAGCATCATCGGCAGGAACACCGAATCCCATACGGCATTGTGATTGGACGCGAGAATGGCGGGTCCTTCGGCAGGAATGTTCTCCTTGCCGCGGATCCACGGGTGATAGGCCGCCTTCAGAACGGGGCTGCCGGTCGCCTTGAGAGCCTGATAGAACGCCACTGTCACTCCTGAAGTCTCGACGGGCGCGCGAGCGCGCGAACGAATTAGTATCAACTGTATGACGAAACAGACTCCCGTGCGCGATTGTGGGGAAACCATAGCGCCCGGGGAGTCGGCCCGTCCTTTCGCCCAATCGGTGGTGTCGCAAGCCCTTTCCCGGGCCTCGTCGGTAGAACTACAGCCCAGCCTGGACGCCGTCGGCACCCCCGCCACCAGCGGACACTGGGTGGTCGTCGACCTGGAGACGACGGGGCTGGGCGCGGGCGCTGAGATTACGGAAATCGGTGCGGTGCGCGTTCGGAGCGGCGCCGTGGTGGAAGAATTTTCCACACTCGTCAAACCTTCACGCCCCATTCCACCATTCATCACGTCGCTGACGGGGATCACGCCGGCAATGGTTGCACACGCAGACCCGATCGCTTCGGTACTGGAGCGATTCATGGCCTGGTCTGGCCTCGGCACCAAGGAAGGCCCCGTCCTCGTCGCTCACAATGCGTCTTTCGACGTGGGGTTCTTGCGCCGAGCGGCCCGTGCGTCCTCACTCCCCTGGCCTCGTGTCCGCGTTGTGGACACCCTTGCTCTCGCGCGCCTCGCTCTACCCCGCCCGCTCGTGCGCAACCACAAGCTCGCCGCGATCGCGTCGTACTTTGGTACCGTCACGGTCCCCGAGCACCGCGCACTCGGAGACGCCCGGGCAACCGCTGAGATCCTCCTGGGATTCATCGAACTGCTTGCAGGGGCAGGCGCCACCGACGTGGAGGACCTCGTCGCTCTCACCGATCAAGCGCCCGCGCGCCGCCCCTCGACGCCGCCCTTCGTCGCGGACTTGCCCACCTCTCCCGGGGTGTATCACTTCATCGATACGGCGGGTGACACCCTTTACGTGGGATCGGCCTCGTCCTTGCGCTCGCGCGTCGGCAGTTACTACACGAAGGCGGAGAAGCGCTCGAAAGTGCAGCGCATGGTCTCCATCGCCGCGGGCGTACGACCCTATCCCACCGCGTCCATCCTCGAGGCGAGAATCCGAGAACTGCGCGATATCAGGGAACTGGCACCTCCCTACAATTCGGCGTCGACACGTCAGGGATCCCAGCACTGGGTCATCGCCGAGGCAGGCCGCGCTCGCGTCGTACCGTCCGTGTCGCTCGACGATCTAGCGCGCGCCCTCGGCCCCTTCGGCACGCGCGCGCACGCCCTGCGGGCAGCCGGAGCAATCGAACGCGTCTTAACGCACGCCGAGCCCGACGACACGTCGCGCCTCCTCGACGAGGCCGTGGCCGCATCTACGCTGGCCATTCCAGACGCGCTCACCGCACTCATGGAGAGGCTATCCGCCCAGGGACTCTTTGAGCCCGCTGCGGCCGCTCGTGACGACCTCAGCGCCTACATGACGGGCGTCGAACGCGCGACAATGCGACCGATCCTGGCGGCGCCGCGCATCGTGTGGGGATCACGCAGAGACGGGGGCGAGAAAGGCTGGATCCTGCACGTCGCATCCCACGGCCGACACCTCAGTTCCGTGGTCATTCCGCCGCACACCGACCCATCCCCGTGGATCGACGTTCTCACGTCCACGACACCCATCGAGACCGACGGCGTCGCCGCGAGCTGCGCGTCGTGGGCAGAAACAGCGCTGCTGTGCGCCGAGCTGGCCCGCGAGGGAACGCGCCTCGTCGAATGGAACGGACCTCTCCCCTGGGCACAGCCGACGGCCAGCCCGCTATGCGACGGGCGGCTACGCGAGCTCCTGGCCCACGCAACCGCCCATCCGCATCACCGCCCGCACACATGACGCGAGCTTGTCCCTATGCGTTCGATGCAGCCACCCAACGCTCGATGAGTCGGGCACCCGAGCCGTCCGCCAGCGTGCCCAGGGCACGCTCGACGGCACCGCGCATGCGTTCGGCAAAGTCGGCCTGCGTCACCGGGTTTTCCAGGCCCTCCCACGCCAGGATGCCGGCGCCGACGTTGAGCGCAACGGCATCGCGGACGGCATCCGCTCCACCGCCTGCCAGCACGTCGCGGGCAACGGCCGCGTTCTCGGCGGCCTCACCGCCTGCGAGGTCCTCGATCGAGGAAGATGCCATGCCCAGGGATTCACGGGCGTCGACCTCCGTGGGAGTCACGGATCCGCCCGACACAATCCACACCTGGTTCGCATCGGTCGTCGTCAGCTCATCGAGGCCCGTGTTCGCACCGCGGAAGACGAGCGCGCTCAGGCCCCTCGAGGCGTAGACGCCCGCCATCAGTCGCGCGTTCTCCTCACGCGACGCGCCGATCGCGCACGCCTGCACGCGCGCGGGGTTCGTCAGCGGCCCCAGGACGTTGAAGGCCGTGGGGAAACCGAGCGCGCGGCGCACGGGTGCGGCAAAACGCATCGACGGGTGCATCTTATTGGCGAACAGGAACGCGATGCCCACCTCATCGAAGACGCGACGCAGGGCGTCGGCGTCGAGGTCGAGGTTGACACCGAGCGCCTCGATCACGTCCGCGGAACCCGACTTCGACGTCGACGCACGGTTGCCGTGCTTAACGAGCGGAATTCCCATCGCTGCGAGCACGATGGCGGACATCATCGAGATGTTGACGGTCTTGTACCCGTCACCGCCCGTGCCCACGATATCGAGCGCACGGCTGGGCAGATCGACGTGTGCCGCGTGATCCTGCATGCCATCGGCGAGGCCGTGGATCTCGTCGACCGTGGCGCCCTTCATGGCCATGGCGGTCAGGAAAGAGGAAAGACGTGCCTCTCCGAGCTCGCCGCTCATCACCTGATCCATCAGCCAGTAGGACTGGTCGTAGTCCAGGGCGTTACCGGCGTTGAGCGCGGCGATGATCGGCGCCCATTCGCGCTGGCTCATCAGCATGCCTCGCGCAGGACGTCGGCGACGGTCTCCTGCAGGATAATCGGATCGATCGGATCCGAGACCGTGGCGGCGGCACCGGCCCAGGTGGCGAGCCACTCGTCCTGGGGGCGCGCCGTCAGGAAAATGATCGGCGGGACGTCCTCTCGCGTCTCCAGAAGATCCTGAGCGACCGACATGCCGCCCTCCTTCTTCGTTTCGGCGTCGAGGATGAGGACCGCGAAATCCTGCTGGTCGAAGGCGTCGCGCACACCGAAACCGGTGGCGGCCTCCACCCACTCGATACGGGGCGTGTCCTTGGAGGCACGCAGGCCCACGCCGTTGACGACGGCGGCACGCTTGTCCAAGTCGTCGCTGAAAACCAGGATCGACACGGTTTCGTCGCTCATGGAAGTTCTCCTTGCGTATGTGGCGTGGAAGACGCGATGGCCCCATTCTAACGGCATGTGGGCGGCTCCCCCACTGGGAGTCGCCCGCAAGCGTCGAACACTCGCGCCCGGATTACTCCATCGTGGACGTGCCGACGATGTCGACAACGAGGATGTTGACCTGCTGCGCGGCGCCGGACTGGCCGGACTGGGCGGAACCGTCAGACACAGGAATCACGACGAGGACGCGCGAGCCGACCGTGTAGCCGACCAGCTCGGCCTCGACGGCGGACTCGGACTGGGGATTCTGGGACCAGCTGGACTGGGTCTGGCCGTTCGCACCAAAAGCGCCAACGACGTACTTGTAGAGGAAGTTCTGTCCCTCAGTCAGCGTCTCGCCGCTGCCCTTGTAGATCGTGTACGTCGCGCGCTCGGTCGGAGGCGCCACGGTCTCGTCGATCGTCAGGGTCGGCTCAGTGCCGGGATCGCCGGACACGGTGACGCCCGCGGGGAGCGCCTCACCGGTCGCGGTCGCGCCGGTCAAGACGGACTCGTCCGCCATGTTCGTGGTCGACGTGCCGAGCACGTCGACAACGAAGACGAGCGTCGAGTTCGCGGGAATGTTCCCACGCGCCTGGTTGCCATACCCCAGGGAGGCGGGGATAACCAGCTCGAGGCGGTCACCCACGTGCGTGTGGGCCAGGCCGTAGCCCCAGCCCTTGACGACCCGGTCGAGCGAGAAATCGATAGGCTGTCCCTTCTTGTAGGACGAATCGAAGACGGTGCCGTTCCACAGGGCGCCCACGTAGTTCGCCCTGATTGTCGCACCCGGGCACACGAGCGCGCCATCTCCCTGCTTGAGGGTCTTGACGAGAACCTTGTCGGTCGGCTCACTTCCCTTGCCAGCGGCGATCACGGGGGTGTCATCGCCGGAGATCGACGGGAAGTTTCCCTTGCCGCTGCGGTCGACGTTCGCGTTCTGGTCAGCGGAGTCGTCCGTCGAGCAGGCGGAGTAGTCGATCTCCGCGGGAGCGGGAGACGAAGACGACGAAGCGTCGGAGCAAGCCGCGAGCCCGAGAACGAGGGCGACTGCGCCGGCGAGGGCGCCGAAGCGGCGCAGGGAAGACGTCATGAGATGGTGTTCTTTCGGCTCAGTGGAAGGATTCGCCGCAGGCGCAGGTGTTCTGGGCGTTCGGGTTATCGATGGTGAAGCCCTGACGCTCAATCGTGTCGGCGAAGTCGATCGTGGCGCCGCTCAGGTAGGGAACGCTCATGCGATCGACGACGACCTCAACGCCGTCGAAGGAGCGAATCGCGTCGCCGTCGAGGGTGCGGTCATCGAAGTACAGCTGGTAGATGAGGCCGGAGCAGCCACCGGGCTGAACGGCGATGCGCAGGCGCAGGTCGTCGCGACCCTCCTGCTCAAGGAGGCTCTTCACCTTCGCAGCTGCGACGTCGGTGAGGATGACCTCGTGGGTGGGAGCCTGAGTTGCGGACTCGGACATGATGCTCCTTTTCGTAACGGATAGACGTATTCGCTTGACACACTACTCCCCCGCGTGGACCACGCGCCACGGCTGGGGTGCGCGCTCAGCGTAACCAGGTGCGAGCGACGCGCCGTCCGGCATCTTCAAGCGTGACGGATTCCTCCGTCTCGAAGACACCGTGAAGCCCCCACTCGGCCTTCTCGAAGTGCGAGAGGCTGGACCTACGGGTGATGGCGACGACGGGCAGGGCATGCGCTGCAGCGGCACTCGTCACGGCCTCGAGCGTGGACTCGGCAAGCAGCGGCGAGGACAGCTCGGGTTCGGCGACGACCACGAGATCAGCGCCCTCCACAATGTCGTCCAAATCGAGAAGCTGGGACAGCAGATCACCGGTGGAGACGATACGTTCACCGATCGCAGCGATGACAGCCCCCACGCCACCACCGGCACCTGAACCACGCAAACGCGCCGGGTGGACCTCCTGGCCCGCCAAAAGCTGGCGCCGTCCCAGAGGTCGGTGCGCGAACGCCTGCGTGAGGGCAGCGGTGAGGGCGGTGTCCTGGTTCTCGGTCGGCTCCAGATCGGGCGCGACGGCGAGGACCGAGTCGAGGCCCAGCAGCGGGCGCGCCGTGGACGCGGCGCACACAAGATCGACGCCTGCATCTGAAACGAGGTTCTGGGCGTGCGTCAGCGCATCGGCGAGCGCCTCGGGCTGCCTCGGGTCAATACGCGGGGCACCCAGGAGGCCTTCCAAGAAACCGACGCCGCAATCGGGAGAGGAATTGTGCCCGCCTTCGACGATCACAGTGCCGCCGTCGCCGAGCGTTTCCGCCACGCGTTCGCCTGCCGCGCGCGACGAGGAAGCATCGGTGGGCACGCGCACGAACGAGGCCTGGGAGCGCAACCCAGCCACAGCCTCGTCGAACGTGGGTCCGGTGCCGACGGGAACCGTCACCACTGCCGCGCCCGGATCACCCGAGAGGACGCCCCGACCGATTGCACCAAGTGCGTCGCCGGTCGGCGAGGCGGAAATACCCCCATCCCACCGACCGGCGACAACGACACGACTCACAGGGACGCCACGCGCGTCAGCAGAAGCGCCTCGGCGATGATCGCGGCCTTCAGGTCGGAAATCGACTGCGACTCGTCCTCCGAGTGAGCGTTCGTCAGGGGGTCCTCAACGCCCGTGACGACGACCTGCGCGCTGGGGAAGATGCGCTGGAAGTCAGAGATGAACGGGATGGACCCGCCCACGCCGATGTTGACCGAGGGAACGCCCCAGGCCTCGGTGAGGGACTCGTGCAGCGCCTTCGTGACGGGCGAGGACATGTCCGCCTGGTAGCCGGCACCCGCATCCTCGGCCGTGACCTCGACGCGCGCACCGAAGGGCGCATGATCGAGCAAGTAGTCGACGAGCTTGGTCTGAGCCTCGACGGGATCGACGCCGGGAACCGTGCGCATCGACAGGCGGAAACGCGTATGCGGGGCAATCGTATTCGAGGCGTTGGACACCGGGCGCGCGTCAAAACCGATAACCGAGATGGAGGGCTTGGTCCACATGCGGGCGGCGATGTCGCCCGAACCCGCCAGCTGCAGGCCCTCGACCATGCCGGCCGCAGCGCGCAGCTCTTCCTCCGGCCAATCCACGTCCGCGTGATCCGAGCCGCCCAGGCCCGGGACCGCGACGTCGCCCTTCTCGTCGAAGAGCGAGGCAATCAGCATCGAGGAAACCGCGACGGAATCGAGCAGCGGGCCGCCGAACGCACCCGAGTGCACCGCGTGGTCCGCGACGGTCACGTCGACGGTCACGATCGCGTTGCCGCGCAGCGTCGACGTGACGGCAGGCTCGCCCACCTTCCAGTTCGACGAATCCGTCACGACGATGACGTCGGCGGCGAGCTCATCCTTGTGAGCATCGAGGAACGCCGTGAACGAGGGAGAACCGATCTCTTCCTCACCCTCAATGAACACGACGACGTTCACCGGTAGCTCCTCGCCAAGGATCGACAGGGACCCCAGGTGCACCGTAATGCCGGCGCCATCGTCGGAAGAACCGCGGCCATAAATGCGGTCTCCACGAACCTCCGCCTTGTAGGGATCCATGCTCCAACGGCTCAGCTCACCCACCGGCTGCACGTCGTGATGGGCATAGAGCAGAACGGTCGGGGCGCCCTCGATGCGGGGCGAATGTGCAACGAGCGCGGGCTTGCCCTCGGTCCCATCCGCAGCGGTTTCGCGCAGGACCTTGGCATCGAGTCCAAGGGCCGCGAAGCGCTCGCGAATATGCTCGGCGCTGCGCTCCACGTCGGCGGCGTGCGCAGGATCCGACGACACCGACGGAATCGCGACGAGCTGCGTGAGCTCCTCCAACAGAGACGGGAAAGCGGCCTCCAGGCGCTCCCTCAAAACGGATGACGACAATGCGTGTGAAGTATCAGCCATACGACCAGGGTAGACCATGGGAGTGCAAGGCGGGCAGGCTATCCGCTAGCCTTGAAGCGTGTTTGGACGAAGCAAGAACAATAACGACGAGACCTCGATGCACGTTGAGGCGCTCTCACCGACGCCCGGCGGCAAAAAAGGCCGTCCTACGCCCAAGCGTAAGGACGCCGAGGCCGCCCGCATCCACCCGCTGGTTCCCAAGGACCGCAAGGAAGCCAAGCGTGCCGCACGCGCCGCACGCAACGCGCGCTTCGACGCTGAACAGCGCGCACTGGTGACCGGCGAAGAGAGGTACCTGCCGGCCCGCGATAAAGGAGCCGCACGTCGCTTCGTGCGCGACTACGTGGACGCACGACACTCCTTCTCCGAGTGGATCCTCGCCGTCATGATGGTCTCCATCATCCTCATCATGTTGCTCTCGATGCTCGGCAACAAGATCCCGCTGCAGTACCAGGCCTACATGCTCTACGGATCGTCGATCCTCATGTACGGCTCCTTCATCATCACCGCAGTCGAGTCCCTCCTCGTATGGCGCAAGGTCAAGCGCACATTTGCCGAAGCACACCCGCGCGACGACATTCCCTCCGGCACCGGGTACTACACCTTCTCCCGCATGATCA
>ERZ772953.818-NODE-818-length-10126-cov-3.309006_pt1 | contig 10126 bp, 5 predicted proteins | sample MGYA00580685_ERZ772953 | MGnify/ENA primary metagenome ERZ772953 (study PRJEB29015, sample SAMEA2738080) | human oral metagenome | biome: human oral; feature: human-associated habitat; material: saliva | place: China | collected 2209 ...
GCACGGGCACATTCGATGCCACATGCGGCGTCGGCGGCGCACCGTAGGCCGGAGCAGCGCCCATCATCGGCGCTGCCGGCGGCGGAGCCGCTGCTGCCGGCGTTGGCGCGGGTGCTGCCGGTGCCGGTGTTGGTGCTGGCATTGGCTCTTCCTCCTCTGCTTCGTTGTTCAACAGATATCCCACCATCTCCTTCGCGACAGGAATCGGCAGAATCTGCATGATCTCGCTGTCGATCAACCCGTCGACTTCCATGCGAAAGGAAATCTTCGCGATCGGGTCTTCTGCCGAAACAATCTCCGTGACCTTGTCCTGCGATCCGAGATCGATCATGTTGACCTTCGGCGGCGAGATATCAATCTTCTTGTTGAACATCGTCGACAACGATGTGGCGACCGACCCCATCATCTGGTTCATCGATTCGCCGACGGCGCTCATGTGGATCTCGTTGAGTTCCTGCGTCGGGTTCGTGCCGTCGCCGCCCATCATGAGGTCGGCGATGATCGCGCCGGGGCGCCGCAGGTTGGCGGTGTCGAGGAGGCCCCCGAGCTCGGCCAGGCCCTCGAGGAGCATCTCGGAGGGGGCGGCCTCGCCCAGGGCGGTGCGCACGGCGGCGTCGATGGCCCTGGGGCTGGTGCCGGTGATGGTGGCGAGGTCGAGGGCGCGCTCGGCCTGGTCCGCGGTGAGGCCCGCGGCGCTGGTGAGCTCTGCGGCCACGGCGTCGCGGCCGATCTTGTCGAGCTTGTCGACGACGCGCAGGACCTCGATGAGCCGGTCCGTGTCGATGCCGATCGACTGGTAGAAGCCCTGGGCGACCTTGCGGTTGGAGACGTGGATGGTGACCGCGGGCACCGGCAGGGCGCTGAGCGCCTCGTGCATGATGAGGGGGACCTCGACGTCGTGGTGGAGCGGCAGGGCGCCGTCACCGACGATGTCGATATCGGCCTGGATGAACTCGCGGAAGCGTCCCTCCTGGGGCCGTTCCCCGCGCCAGACCTTCTGGATCTGGTAGCGCTTGAACGGGAAGGTCAGCAGCCCGGCATTGTCCACGACGTAGCGGGCGAAGGGGACGGTCAGGTCGAAGTGGAGCCCCAGCTGCTTGCGCGGATCCGTCTCGGACTCGGCGTCGGCGGGATCGGCCTGAAGGCGGCTGAGCAGGTAGACCTCCTTGGAGGTCTCCCCCTTCTTCGTCAGCTCGCTCAGCGGCTCGACGGCGCGGGTCTGGATGCCGCTGAAGCCGTGGAGCTCGAAGGTGCGGCGCAGGATGTCGACGAAGTGCTGCTCGACGATGTGGCCCGCGGGGAGCCACTCGGGGAAGCCGGACAGTGAGGAGAGAGCTTGTCGTACCTGTGCCATGGTCCGCATTGTGTCATGACGAGCAGTGAGCCTGCGCGTCGCCGTCGGGCCCTGCCGCTCTCAGGCCTTGAGGTCTCCCCCACGGATCTTGGCCTCGGCGAGGTAGGGGTTGCCGTGGTGCTCGTGCTCCATGGTGGTCACTGCGCCGTGCCCGGGCAGCAGGATGGTGGCCGGGTCGACGGCGTTGGCCAGGAAGCGCAGGGTGGCGAGCATCTGCACCTGGTCCCCGCCGGGCAGATCGGTGCGTCCCACGGAGCCCTTGAAGATGACGTCACCGTCGAGGGCCATGAGGTAGGTGTGCTCCTCGTCGGCGACGGCAGGGTCGTCCTCGATGACCTCGGCCTCGTAGAGCAGGGCGTTGTCAGCCAGGCGGGCCTCGAAGAAGAACAGCGTGGAGCCCTCCGAGTGGCCCGGAGCGGGGACCGCGCGCAGCGCGATACCGGGGACCAGCTCGATGGCTTGGGAGAAGCCGTCTCCCGGGAAGAGACGGATGTCGGCGGGCTGCTTCCACTCGCTGCCGGCCATGTCGGTGAAGCTCATGCCGTTGGCGCTGATACCGGTGGTGATGTCGGGCTCCTCGAGCCGGTAGCGGTCGCGCTCGGGGATGTAGACCGGCACGTCGACGGCGTCGTCACTGGTGAGCAGGCCCTCGGCGTGGGCGGCCTCGATGAGCGCCTGGCTGTCCCATACGTGGTCGGCGTGACCGTGGGTGAGCAGGATGGCGCTCAGGGTGAGCCGATGGGAGCGAAGCAGGGCCAGCGCGCCGCGGGCGGCACCGGCTCCGGGGTCGACGACGAGGGCGGGTTCGCCCGGGCCTGCGGCCAGGACGTAGCAGTTGGCGGCGAACACGGGTGCGATGGTGCGCTCCAAGATCATGCCCCCAGCCTACTTGGGCCGTCTGGGAACAGTGTCGATACGGGTAAAAGAGCTGCTCAGGTCCACAGGACCCGGCTGGCTCACCGAAGGTGAAGCCGCCGCCCCCACCAGTGCTCAATGAGCCAGCGGTCGTGGCTGGCGACGATGAGCGTGCCCGTCCATGTCCTCACAGCGGCCTCGAGCATCTCGAGGGCGTCCAGGTCCAGGTAGTTCGTGGGCTCGTCGACGACAAGCACCTCAGGACCAGCAGCAGCGGCCAGGGCCAGCTGAACGCGGCGCTGGTTGCCGTCGGAGAGCTCGCTGATGGGACGGTTCCACAGGCGCGGGTGCAGAGCTCCCCGGCCACGGCCCCCGATCCCCTTGGTCCACACGTTCTCATCCACCCCAGGGTCGCCGAGATTCGGCAGGTGCTGGGGTATCCAGAGCACCGAACCGGATACCGTGAGGCTGCCGACGGAGTCCTCCGTGGGTGCTGACCGCCTACCCATCCAGGTCAGAAGCGTGGACTTGCCGCTCCCATTGGCGCCGGTGACCAGCAGGTGCTCGCCTGCCATGACATCGACTGTGACCGGCGCAAGGCGCCCGGGTACGGCAGCTGACCGGGCCGAGACCGCCATCCCTGTTCGCGGCGCCGGTTCAGTCAGACGCAGCTGCAGGTCGTAGGAGCGGGGCCTGCGCACCTCGGTACTGGCGAGCGCCTCCAGCCGGCGGTCGTCCTGCGTCTGGCGCCGGGTGGAGACGCGCTGGGCGCGATCGGCGTAGAACTTCCGGGCCATGCGGGCCTCGGTCCGGGGAGCTGCCCCGCTGTGCCCAACGATCTCGGAGTCGCGACGGTGACGCACGAGCTTGCGCCGCTGCTCCTGCTGACGCTGGTGAAGACTGCGGTGGGACGACCTGGCGTGCGCCTTCTCCACGAGGTAGTCGCTGTATCGCCCCGCGCACCGGTAGGCACCCATGGGGCCGCTGTCCCCGGAGGCGGTGGCGAGTGCCTGCCACGGCGCTGTGTCGAGGTCGACGACGGCGGTGGCCACCTCGTCAATGAAGGCACGATCGTGAGAGGTGAACAGGACCGGTCCGGGCCATGACACCATCATCTCGCTCACGTAGCTACTGCTACCGGCATCCAGGTGGTTGGTGGGCTCGTCGAGCACCAGCGCCTGACCGGATGAAAGAAGCAGAGCGGCGATCTCCAGCCTTCCCCGTTGGCCCGGCGACAGGGAGGAGACGAGGCGGCCTGTATCCACGCGCCCCAGTCCCAGCCCGGCGAGCGCCTCAGCCCGTCGAGCCGGCAGGTTCCAGGCGTCGAGCGACTCAAGCCGGGTCAGTAACGAGTCGTACTCCTCGGCGAGGGAGCCGGTTTCAGCTCCGGCCTGGGCAATGGCCTCGCCCATGCGCTCGAAACGATCAAGCGCGTCCAGGGTCTCAGCGCAGACGGCGTCGAGGTAGCCCGCGATCGACGTGGCAGTCGACTCCTCCGAGTCGGCCGCCAGCGGGCCATGCTGCTCGGGAGCGCTGACAGTCCCCTGGTCAGGCGACAGCTCACCGGTGGCCAGGCGCAGGAGCGTGGACTTCCCCGATCCGTTGGGGCCGACGACGCAGACGCGTTCGTCGTCGGAGACCGTCAAGTTGATGCTCTCCAGCAAGGGGGCGGAGGTGTAGGAGAAGCTGACATGGGAGAAACTGATCGCAGGCATGACTCGTCCTTGGCATGAGGCGGTGGGGGCACAGGGGCGAGTCACGCGAGCATGGTCACATGCTAACAGCGCCAGCCGTCGACGAGGTTGGGGCAACCGACACCGGCCCGCTCGTGAGAGGCACCGGCGCTCAACGAATCAACTGAAATCAGTGGGGCGAAGGATGGTGAATGGAGCCAGCGGGAACGTAGACTTTCGGCACTGCCGTCCTCCGACGGCACCTCACCACCACCCGGCTTGAGAGCCGGGCGCGAACGGAACGGAGCGGTCACGCCGCTCCCTCCCCGTCAACCATGAAGGAGCATCCCGTGACTGAGCGGATCCAGCCCGACAACCGGTCTGACAACCAGCCTGACAACCAATCAGACACTGAGCAGACCATCCAGCCGACCGACCTGAACGAGTCGGCAGCGCCCAGCCCGACGGAGCAGGCACCAACGGCCGACGCCTCCCCCGCCGATCCCGCGGTCGAGGCCGTTGCGTCAACGCAGACCAGCACCCCGCAGACACATGCCGACGTCGAGTCCTCCAACGAGTCCTCCAAGGAGCCCGAGCCCGGCGAGCCCGCGGAGCCCGTCGAGCAGCCCACAGCGGCGTCCTCTGACGAGCCGGCGTCTCCCGCCTCCGAGGAGCCTGCCCAGACCGAGCAGGTTCAGGCCACCGAGGCCGCCTCCGAGGACGCCACGCCGACCCCGGCCGAGGTTCCCGCCCCGGCAGCGGCGCCTGCGGCACCTGCCGAGCCGGCCGTCGACCCGCAGGAGGCCATGGACGCCGCCAAGTGGGGACGCGTGGACGGTGAGGGCCGGGTCTACGTCCAGGACGGTGGCGCCGAGCGCGAGGTCGGCCAGTTCCCCGATGCCCCGATCGCCGAGGCCATGGCCTTCTACGTGCGCCGCTACCTGGACCTCAAGGCGACCATCGACCTGTTCGCCACCCGTCTGCCCCAGCTCAGCGTCCGAGAGATCGACTCGACCCTGTCCTCGATCTCCGAGTCCCTCACCGAGCCGGCCGCCGTCGGCGACCTGGAGGGACTGCGGGCCCGCTTCGCCGCGCTCAAGACCGTGGCCGCCGAGCGACGCGAGGCCGTCTCCGCCGAGCGCGCGGCCGCCAAGGAGCAGGCCCTCAAGGAGCGCACGGCGATCGTCGAGCGCGCTGAGGCCATCGCCGAGCAGGACCCGGCCCGCACGCAGTGGAAGAACTCCGGCGCCGAGCTGCGTGAGCTGCTCGAGTCCTGGAAGGCCGCGCAGCGGCGCGGGCCGCGCCTGGACCGTCCCACCGAGGACGGGCTGTGGAAGCGCTTCTCCCACGCGCGCACCACCTTCGACCGTCACCGCCGCCAGTTCTTCAGCGAGCTGGACGCCAAGCAGGCGCAGGTGCGGGCCGCCAAGGAGGCGCTCATCAAGCGCGCCGAGGAGATGCAGACCTCCACCGACTGGGCCGGCACCTCCGCGAAGTACCGTGACCTGCTGGCCGAGTGGAAGAAGGCCGGACGCGCCTCCCGCAAGGAGGACGACGCCCTGTGGGCCCGCTTCCGGGCCGCCCAGCAGGTCTTCTACGACGCCCGCCGCGCCAAGGACGAGGCCGTCGACGCCGAGTTCGCCGAGAACCTCAAGGTCAAGGAGTCCCTCGTGACCAAGGCCGAGGCGCTCCTGCCGATCAAGGACGTCAAGGCCGCCAAGAAGGCCCTGCGCCCCATCCAGGACGCCTGGGAGGAGGCGGGCCGCGTGCCGCGCTCGGCAGTGCGCCGGATCGAGGGCCGCATGCGCGCCGTCGAGGACGCCATCCGCGAGGCGGAGAACGCCGAGTGGCGCCGCACCGACCCGGAGACCAAGGCCCGTGCCGAGGGCCTGGCCGGTCAGCTCCAGGACGCGATCGCCGGTCTGGAGAAGGACCTGGCAGCCGCCCAGGCCGCCGGTGACGCCAAGAAGATCGCCGAGGCCGAGGCCGCGCTGACGGCTCGCCGGGCCTGGCTCGAGCAGGTGCTGCGCTCGGCCAAGGCCTGAGCCGAGCACCTTCCGCTCAGCTCTGAGACTGAAGGAGCGTCTGAGGCGGGGCCGACCCCCCCCACCGGTGTTCGGCCCCGCCTCGTGTCTCGTCCTGGCATCCCTAGTTGTTGTGAGTCATGAGGTTGTAGTCGTGGGTGAGGGCAGCGGGACTTGAGCTGTCAGAATGAGTGGCGCTGAATCATCGTTCTGACAGTAGAAATCCCCGCTGTCATGACCCACCGTAACGCTGTGTTGACGCCTCGGAGCCGCTACCGGCTCGTGATGCGTGTCCAAGCCGGTCACCCCATCGCCCATGTAGCCGCCGAGGGCCGAGTCTCCGTCGCGGGCATCCCTGATGAGCCTCGTCGGGATCTTGACGTCGATCGCTAATATGTGCATAATCATGTTCATGCCAACACGAAACGTCTATGTTTCAGAGGATGATGTGAGCCTTTTCGCTGAGGCGGGGGAGATCGCCGGTAGTCTCTCGTCTGCCATCGTTGAGGCCCTCCGTGACTATGTCAAGAAGCGTGGCCACTCGGCCGAGGGCTATCAGGAGATCGAACTGAAGCTGTCTACGGGCGACGTGGATCGTCGGGTCACGTTCGTCGGTCGACGCCTGGTGCGCCTGACGAGACCGGATCCTGAGGGGACCCGCATCGACACGGTCTACCTCACAGCCAAGGGCCAGCTGGCTGTAGCGACGAAGGTTCAGAGGAGGCTGCCGGACTGGACTGCTGGCCAGGACGACCTTTGGTCCAACCCGGAAACATGGAGTCGGAACTTCTGGATCGCCGGGGACAGAACTCTGAGTGTCTTCCCAGACATTGATCACCTTCAAAAGGAGGATCCGGTTATGGCAGAGCAAGCCCGGGCGGCGCTGGCCACTCCGGCTCTCGAGGTCTTGGACATCTGACATGCAACCTTCAACCCCAAAACAGTACGTCCAGACTCCTACTTTATCTGTCCTGGATGTTGTAAAAATATAAAATCGGAAGTTGCTACGAGGTGCCAGCACTTAATGGAGTATTCTGGCTCTTCAGTACCCAATGGAGTGGGTAACACAACTCTCGTCAGAATCGAGATTCATCCCTCTCCCTGGCCTCATCGACCGATGTGGCGACGAGTCATTTCTCCCCCATCCCATAGGAGGTCACCCCTCCACTAGCAGCATCGAGGCTGCCAACTACCAGCTAGGTAAGGACCATCGACGAACCGGGGACACTTCTCCTCTGATAAGCCGGAGGACAAACCGCTGAAGACTGGTGATCTGCGACACCTGTGGGCAAAAGAGTCCGAGAACGCGACAAGGAGAAAAGGCTATCCCCGTCCAAGCGCAAGGCCAAGAGCAAACTCGTTGACGGACAGGTTACCACCGACTGGAACAAGACCCTGACCCAGTTCACCGCCGCCTACCTCAACCAAATCAATCTAAACCTTGCACAAAACACTGGACAGGCTCGTGAGGGACTCACCGACTACCTCGTCGATATTATTTCAGACCTTGAGACGGTGGACTGGGAGATACCGGACTCATTGCCCAACGTCTGCATGAGGTCACCAGACCTTACGGCTGGAAATTCCTCGATTCAGGCTTGGCAGATCATGGCGGTGGTGCCAGCGTCGCTCAGGTCCTGCAGACCGACCTGAAGCAGACAGTGGATGCGTCATCATAGCCAGGTCCGGATCAGTCAGGACTTCCTGGGTCAGCGTGGACACAGCAGACTGGTGAGGAGGCATCATAGGAGTACCTCCTAGTGAATCTTGATCGAGAAACCGGGTCCTATGATGCCTCCCTGACTCTCTTCTCAGCCCGGAACCTCGCAGGAACTACCACCACACTAAGAGACTCACCCCGCGTCTCGTCCTGGTGTCGCTGGTCGAGCGATCTGCTACTCCCAGGTGGCGGTCGCGGGGTCCACTCCCTCGGACCTGGCGCAGGCGTCGATGACGTCCTTGAGCCAGGCCGCCAGCCCTGGCGCGCGCTTGTCGTAGTACCGGGCGAAGCGTTCGTCCGCCACGTAGCCGCGGGCGATGAGCACCTGCTTGGAGTGGGTCGTGTCGAACCACTGATCGATGCTGGCCCGGTGCTGCTCGGCGAGCTCGTTGGCGCGCCTTGAGCCGGGCTTCACGCCCTCGCGCTTGGCATCGACCAGAGCGGTGATGAGCTGGAGGCTCTCCTGTGCGACGCGTGCCCAGTCCTCCTGCGTCATGGCCGCCTTGCGAGCCTCGGACTGGGCCCACTCATCGGTGCCGCCCCAGCGCTCCTCCGCCTCCTCGCGCCACTGCTCGCCCCAGTCGGTACCGAAAATCGACGCCCGCCGCGCGGCAGTCAGGTCGGTCTCATTCATGGTTTCCTCCATCATCGTGTCCACAGCCCGGAGCATCCGGGTCAGGTGAGCGATGCGGGCCTGGAGCAGCTCGCGCTGGCGGGCCAGGTGGGCGACGGCGTCCACGTGCGGGTCGTCCAGGACCCGGGCCACCTCGGCCAGCGTCATCCCGGTCTCCCGGTAGACGAGCACTTGATGGATCCGGGCGACGTCGTCGGTGTCGTAGAGCCGATAACCGGCCCAGGACCGGGTCGACGGTCTCACCAGGCCGATCTCGTCCCAGTGATGCAGGGTGCGCACGCTGACGCCGACCAGTCTCGCGGTCCGGCCGACCGTCAGCCCATCGGCATCGTCCGCGGTCTCGCCCCGCGTCGTCGTGCTCCTCACCGTCCCAGCATCGCTCACGACGATCAGATTTGTCCCTCACGCCGCGTGAGGGTCAAACGATCGCGGCGCCGCCGCGCACGAGCCCGCGCCGCTCCACGCGAGTGCGCCCCGGCCCCGACCGACCGGTCCGACGTTCACAGGAACTTGCCAGGTCGTACAGGGGCGAGCTCCCAGCCGAACCGGGTTACATGATTCCTGCCGCCGGACGGAGCCGGCCGCGAGGGTTGGGGAACCCGACGACCGGCTGGTGTCCGAGACGGACCGGGTCTTAGGGAGCCCGGTTCGGTCGCTCCGGCGAAGGAGGAGCACTCCCCCGGGACTGGGAACCCGGCGGCGAGTCCCTCGACGACGAAGGCCCGCGGGCCGGGAGAGACAACCCGGTGCCGCGGGCCGCAGTCGTGCCCGGGCCCTCGCTGCACAGTCCCGCCCATCGTCACACCGCAGGAACGTCGCGCGGCCCCCCGCCGAGCCGGCGCACGGCGCACCGGTAGCCGGCCGCCACCATCCATACGACCACCACCAGCACCGCCTGAACCGTCCGCGACCAGCCGACGTCGGGGAGCACGAACACGGATACGCCCGCGGCCAGGCATTCGGCCGAGTTGAACAGGACGTCGTAGATGGAGAAGGCGCGGCCGCGGAAGGCGTCGGCGGTGTCGGCCTGCACAATCGTGTCAACGGCGATCTTGGCGCCCTGCACACCGACGCCGAACACGAAGAGTCCCGCCGTCATCGCGGTGACCAAGTGCGTCACCACCAGGACGATCTGACCCACGGTTCCGCCGATCAGGCACATGACGACCCAGGTCGGGGGCGTCACCCGCTCATGAGCCAGCGGGGTGAGCACGACCGCCAGCCCGTGGCCGGCCACCATCGCCCCCATGAGGGTGCCGAAGAGGGCCAGACCGACGTCGGCGTTCTCGGGTGCCGCGAGCAGATTCCTCGCCGCCAGAATGAGCGTGATGAGCTCCATGCCGTAGACGAAGCGGTGCAGGGCCATGGTGATCAGGGCCAGGCCGGGTGTGCCGCGGCGTATGAGATAGCGGACGGCGGCGGCAAGGTCGTCGGCGGTCGCGGCCAGCGCGGGGGCCAGGCCCGTGCTGCGGTCAACCCGCTCGGGCCCCAGCTCGTCCCGGCCCAGGCGCGTGACGACCCCGGCCGCGAGCGTGTACAGCGCGACGGCGGCGACGAGGCTCGCCGTGTCCTGGGCTCCCTCGGGCAGTGTCAGGCGCATGAGAATGCCGAGCACGGCACCCATTGCGCTGGCCGCGCCGCCCAGAGTCGGCACGATGGAATTGGCCACCAGCAGGCGCTCGTGGTCGATGATCTGCGGCAGCCCGGCCGATAGGACGGACAGCAGGAAACGGTTGACGCCCAGGGCGATGAGAACGAGGGCGTAGACGGGCGGTCCGATTCCCACGGTACTCAGGCACAGCGCGGTGGCTCCGATGAGGCCGGCCCGTACGAGGTTGCCGACCAGGAGGGTCTGGCGCCGCCGCC
>ERZ772953.825-NODE-825-length-10099-cov-3.318797_pt1 | contig 10099 bp, 9 predicted proteins | sample MGYA00580685_ERZ772953 | MGnify/ENA primary metagenome ERZ772953 (study PRJEB29015, sample SAMEA2738080) | human oral metagenome | biome: human oral; feature: human-associated habitat; material: saliva | place: China | collected 2209 ...
GCGTGCGGCGGTTGATACCGTCTGGGAACACGCTATCTTCATGCCCTACACGAATCTCCTGAGCCGCGGCGAGGTCGTGCGTGGTACGGTGTCGCGCGTTGATGGCACGACCGTCCACGTCTTCGGGCATGACCCGATCGAGGCCGACTACGTTGTCTTCGCCACCGGTTCCACCTACCCCTTCCCGGCGAAGTATTCCTCGTACCGTTCCTCCGTTGCCAAGGCACGCCTTGAGCAGCTGCACGAGAACCTGAGCCGCGCTCGCTCCGCCATGATCGTCGGTGGCGGCACTGTCGGCATCGAGCTGACCGGCGAGCTTGCCAACGCCTTCCCGGGCCTCGACATCACCATCGTCGAGTCCTCGGATCAGATCCTGGGTACCCCCGGCTACACGGACGCGCTGCGTGATGAGATCAGCGAGCAGCTGGCCACGCTCGGCGTGCGTGTCGTCACCGGCTCTGAACTTGCCTACCTGCCGCCGCAGAACGTCGGCGACCTGGGCCACTTCATGGTGCAGACCAAGAACGGCGAGGGCATCGAGGCGGACCTGTGGTTCCAGTGCTACGGCGCACGCGCTAACACGGGCTTCCTGATCGGCTCCGACTATGAGTCCGTCATGAACTCGAACGGCACCATTCGCGTGGATGCCACCATGCAGGTCGTCGACCACACGAACGTCTACGCCGTGGGTGACCTGACCGACGTGCGCGAATCTAAGCGCGCTGATGCAGCACGCCAGCAGGCGCGCGTCGTCATCGCCAACATCACCGCCCAGATCGAGGGCGAGACACCTGACGCCCTGTATGAGCCGACCAAGGAATGGGTGATCCTGCCCCTCGGACCGAACATGGGAGCTTCCCAGCTGCTCGACGCTGACGGCCAGACCCGTATCCTGGGTGCCGATCAGACCGCCGAGATCAAGGGAACGGACCTCATGGTGTCCGTTATCCGTTCGCAGCTCAACCTTCCCTGATAAAGTGCGCCGTCTCACGGTAGAATGAGTGCCATGACTGGAGATCCTCGCCGCGCGCTGACGCGCTTGCTGAACGCCTTCGAGAACCACTTCGACATCGCCCGCGATGGAGACGAGGCCGACGACGCCGCGCTCGAAGCAGCCGAGTTGGCGCTGCGCGACGCGTTCTTCACCTACGACGACATTCTGTTCACCCAGCTCGGCGTGGAATTGCCGTTCGACATCCTCGACGATTCCGATGAGGATGACGAGGATGATGACGACGACGATTTCGTCGAAGTCGATGACTGATCGGACTTCCTGACACTCAGATATGCGGGTGGGGCACGAACCATGCGGTTCGGGCACCACCCGCATATGCAGTTCACATGACGGCGTGTTCTCGTCTACTACACCGATGCCGCGCGCACAGCAGGGATCAGCATTGACGGACAGGCTACTGCGCGGCGACCTCGGTGAGTACCTGACGAATTGGTGCTGGCAGCGGCTCAGAATAGTCGAGGAGCGTATCGAGCTGACGGAGGGTGCGTGGCCCAACCAGCGCGGAGCTCACTCCGGGGAAGTCGCGTACCCATGCCAGTGCAACATCGCCAGTTGAACGTTCCAGCCCTGCCGCAGCGCGAGCGGCTGCCTCGATGACTGTCCTCGGATGTCCCTCCAGGTAGGGTTCGACCATATGACGCAGATGTGGCGACGCCGCGCGCGAATCAGCGGGAGTCGTGTGACGATACTTACCCGTCAGAGCGCCGCCGGCCAACGCTGAAGCGGCGATGACGCCGACGCCTCGGCCCGACAGCTCGGCAATGGTCTGGGCTGCTGAGGCATTCGCCAACGAAAAGGGGACTTCGACAACGGTGATTGGCGCGCATGCGCCCAATATCCCGCGTGTCACGGCCTCTGCAAGTTCCCAGTGGGATGCACGTGATAAGCCAATATAGCGGGCTCGGCCGGAGCGGTGCGCAAGCGTCGCGGCTTCGAGAGTCTCCTCAAGCGGGACTTCGGGGCGCGGCTCGACAAGCCACACATCAACGTAATCCGTGTCGAGCCTCGCGAGGGCGTCGTCGAGGCTCCGCAGCAGATCGCCGCGGCCTGCGGCGCTGACCCACGCGCCTTCTCCGGCGCGTCGAACCGCGCCCCGCCAAACGAGTGCGACGCGGTGGCGGCCGATGCTCGACAATCCTTCCGAAAGGACGTCAACGGCCGTGCCATCACCGTGTGCTGGGGAGCACTCGACGAGGTTGCCGCCAGCGTCGACGAACGCCTTGAGCATGTCGTGGGCCTCGGGTCCATCGGTGTCGCGTCCCCATGTGAGGGTACCGAATCCGAGTGCGGACAGGTAGAGCCCGCTGCGTCCGCATTGCTTCAGTTCCATGCCTCTAGCCTAGCCGAGTCCGCGCCAGCCACTGCGCGTGTTGGCGCAGCATCGGGGGAGTGGTTCCACCAAACAGCGGACACAGCGAGCGCACGCCACACCAGTTGCACAAAGGATTCTTGCGTGGTGTGAACGAGTCATGCTCAATGGCGTGTTCGATACGATCTGGCGCTCGAAATCGTGGATCTCGTCTGCCGTGGGATCCAGCGTGATCACCTGCCCCGCACGGAGATACACGAGCTGCATACGCGAGGGGAGAACCTGCGTACGTGCGAGCAGAAGAGCATAGAAGCGCATCTGATAGAGCGCCTCTCCTACGTAACGCGGTCCGGGGGCCTTTCCTGTCTTGTAGTCGACGACGCGCAGCCGTCCGTCCGGAGCTTGATCAACGCGGTCAATAAAGCCGAGCAGACGTACACCGCGCTCGGTCGTCGTGGTGACCCTCTGCTCGCGCGCTGCTGGGGCGATCCACTGGGGCTGCTCGATCGCGAAATAGCCGTCGATGAGCGCGCGGGCATCATCAAGCCACGCCTGTCGGTCGGCATCGTCTGTAAAGAGCGCGGCAACCTCGGGGTTCTTGGCTGCGAATGCCTGGTATTGAGGCTCCACCTGCGCGCGGGCATTCTGCGGTGTCCGATCGGATGGATCGAGGGCGAAGAGCTCCTCGAGCACCGCGTGGACGACCGTACCCAGGGCTTTCGCGCGAGTCTCCGGCTCCCGATACCCGTCTAGGACATGGAGCCGGTACTGCAGCGGGCAGCGCTCGTATTCTTTTGCGCGCGACGCGGAAAGTGCAGGATCCCACGTGCGAGGTTCAGGAGAGGGAGCGATCAGGTCTGTCATGAATACCACGCTAACCCCTGGCACCGTCATCTGTGTCCTGCCATGGGCGCAGGTGGTGGTTAGCGGTATCCTTTACGTAATGTCTATTCAACGTAATACTTCGATATCGGCCACTGATTTCGGTCAGCCCACGCGCCGAGGCCCGCTTGCCGAGGGTGACCGTGTTCAGGTTCGTGACCCCAAGGGGCGCTTCCACCAAGTCATCCTCGTCAGCGGTGGTCGTTTCCAGTCCAACCGCGGTGGCTTTAACCATAACGACGTTATTGGCCGTCCTGACGGTCAGGTGATTGTCACTGAAGAAGGCCGCCAGTTCCAGATTCTGCGCCCCCTTCAGGTCGACTATGTGATGTCAATGCCCCGCGGCGCAGCCGTCGTCTACCCGAAGGATGCCGGCGTAATCACCCACATGGGTGACATTTTCCCAGGTGCAACCGTCGTCGAGGCTGGTGCGGGTTCCGGTGCCCTCTCGATGGCGCTTCTCGATGCAGTCGGCCCGCAGGGGCATCTCATTTCGGTGGAACGTCGCCAGGACTTCGCCGACATCGCGGCTGCCAACGTCGACCTGTGGTTCGGCCGTCGCCATCCTGCGTGGGACTTGCGCGTTGGAGACGTTGACGAGGTCCTGTGGTCGGCCGAGGCTGGCAGCGTTGACCGCATCGTCCTCGACATGCTGGCTCCCTGGGAGAACATCGAAGCCATCACGCATGCCCTGATTCCGGGCGGCGTCCTCGTGTGCTACGTCGCAACCGTGACGCAGATGTCTCGCCTCGTCGAGGATCTGCGCGCGTCTGCGCGTTTCACCGATCCGATCGCGTGGGAGGATATGCGCCGCGAGTGGCACCTCGATGGGCTCGCTGTGCGCCCCGAGCACCGTATGGTCGCCCACACCGGTTTCCTTGTTATTACCCGCCTTCTTGCGCCCGGCGTCACGCCACAGGAGCGTTCGACACGGCCGGCGAAGGCCGCCGAGGGCCAGGGAGGCGCGTGGGATGACGAGCAGGACTGGAGCCTCGAAAAGGTCGGCCAGCGCGTCAACTCCGAGAAGAAGGTGCGCAAGGTGCGTCGCGACGTCGTCGCTCAGGCGGACACATGGGCATCGGAAGGACGCGAGGGCGCGACCGATGAGTGAGGCTACTGATCGCGAGTCCCTGCAGCGGCGTCTGATCTCCCTGGAGGAGAAGAACGGCCGCCTGACGAGTGCGCTGACAACGGCGCGCACCGAGCTGATCCGGCTGCAGAGGGAGCTGGCCGACGTGTCACGTCCCCCGCAGACGCTGGCTACTTTTGTCCGTGCTTTCCCTTCGTCGCGTCAGATCGAGGTCGTGAGCGCTGGCAAGCGAATGCGCGTTGCCGCGTCGCCAAAGCTCGACGTGACGGACCTGTCGTACGGGCAGTGGGTGCGCCTCGACGACACGTCGATAGCTGTCGCTGCCGATGATTTTCCGCGCAGTGGACAGGTGGTCTCCGTCCTCGAACTGGTCGGCACAGATCGTGTTCTTGTGGCCACTGAAGGCGGTGCTGAGACTCTCCTCGAGCTTGCCGGTCCGCTGCGTCACGGCAATCTTCGACCCGGCGACTCCCTCGTCGTGGATGCACGTGCCGGGATCGCGTTTGAACGCATCGTGCGCGAGGACGTCGAGCAGCTGCTGACCCCCGAGGTCCCCGATGTCACGTATGAGGACATCGGCGGTCTCGACGATCAGATCGCGCAGGTACGCGACTCGATTGAGATGCCTTTCAACCACCCCGAACTCTATCGCCAGTTCGGGCTTCGCCCGCCCAAGGGCATTCTCCTGTACGGTCCTCCGGGATCGGGCAAGACCCTGATCGCGAAGGCGGTTGCTAACTCGCTCTCCAAGCGAGGGGGAGCCTCGACGTTCTTCCTGTCCATCAAGGGTCCCGAACTGCTCAATAAGTTCGTCGGCGAGACCGAGCGCCAGATTCGCGCGATCTTCGCTCGCGCGCGCATCCTTGCGGCCGGCGATACCCCCGTCGTTATCTTCTTCGATGAGATGGAGGCGCTGTTCCGCACGCGTGGGACGGGCGTATCCTCGGACGTCGAAACGATGATTGTCCCGCAGCTACTCGCAGAGATGGACGGCGTTGAATCGCTCGATAACGTCGTGATCATCGGAGCATCCAACCGCGCGGACATGATCGATCCTGCGGTGTTGCGACCTGGGCGTCTCGACGTGCGTATCCGTGTGGATCGTCCCGACCGCGCGGGCGCACTCGACATCTTCTCCAAGTACCTCACCCCGCAGGTACCGATTCACTCCTCGGAAATCGAGCGTTTCGGTGGCATCAACGAGGCCGTGGCGGGGATGAGCCAGCGCGCTGTCGATGCGCTCTACGCACGCAATGAGACGACCGCACTCTTCCTCGCAACCCTCGTGAATGGCGACCACAAGCGCATCTACCTGTCCGACCTCGTGTCCGGTGCTCTCATTGCCGGGATCGTTGAGCGCGCCAAGAAGTATGCGATCAAGGACGCGCTGACGGGAGCTTCGTGTGGTCTGAGCATGGAGCACCTTCTGCGTGGCGTCCATGAAGAGATGAATGAGTCCTTGGAACTCGCAGCGACATCGTCGCCAGAAGATTGGGCCCGTACCAGTGGCCTCGCCCCCGAAATCGTGAATGTGAAGCCGATTGGAACAGTGAAATGAGCAGCGAACGCGTTATCGGTACCGAGACCGAGTACGGTGTCTACCGTCCCGGCGACGCATGGGCGAATCCGATCGCCCTATCCACGACAGTCGTGACCACCTACGGTGAAATCAGCCGCATGGGCACACCCGCACAGGGGGCGGGTGTCGTGCGGTGGGACTATACCGGTGAGGATCCGCTGAACGATCTGCGCGGCATGCGTATGTCTCGGGCGGCCGTCGATCCCTCGCTTCTCACCGACGATCCCTACCACCTCGCACCATCGGGCGGATCCGAGCGCGTTGCTCGCCCCACGGCGGAGGAGCTGGCACTTCCCGCCGCCACGACAGCTGTCTTGACGAACGGCGCACGGCTGTACGTCGACCACGCCCACCCCGAGTACTCCGCCCCGGAGACGATCGGTGCACGCGATGCTCTGCTGTGGGATCGCGCCGGTGAGGTCGTTGCTCAGCGAGTCATGGCGCGCCTGGAAGAACAGGGCGAAGAGCCCATCGTCCTCGTCAAGAACAACACCGACGGCAAGGGAGCCGCCTACGGAACGCACGAGAACTACCAGATGCCTCGCATCACCGATCTCGACGCGATCGTCCGTGGTCTTACCCCCTTCATGGTGACCCGCCCGGTGATCTGCGGGGCGGGCCGCGTGGGACGCGGGCAGAAGAGCGAGGTGCCCGGCTTCCAGATGTCTCAGCGCGCCGATTTCGTCGAGAACGAGGTCGGGCTCGAGACGACCTTCAATCGCCCAATTGTCAATACGCGCGACGAACCCCACGCAAACCCCGCGCAGTTCCGCCGCCTCCATGTAATCGGCGGCGACGGCAACATGTTCGACGTGTCGGCATTCCTCCGTTTTGGTACGACTTCCCTCGTCCTGTGGGCGATCGAGCAGGGCACCGACCTGCGCTGGGATTCCCTCGTTATGGATGATCCCGTGCAAGAGACATGGAATGTGTCCCACCATCCGGACCTCGACTACAAGGTTGCGACGGCAGGCGGCGCCCATACTGCGGCCGAACTTCAGCAGGTGTATCTGGACCTGGTGCTCGACACCTTCGCGGAAACAGGAACGACACCCACGGCCGCCGACCAGGAAATCCTCACCCTGTGGCAGTCGGTTCTGGATCGCATGAGGGCCGATCTCTTCTCCGTGGCCACCGAGGTCGAGTGGGTGGGCAAATACCAGCTCATCAAGCGTCAGAAGGAACGTGCGGGCCTCAATTGGAACGATCCGCGCCTTAGCGCGATCGACCTGCAATGGTCGGACCTGCGTCCCAGCCACGGCCTCGTCTATCGTCTGGCGAAGGCCGGCATGGTGACGCGCCTCGTCACTGACGAGGACGTCGAACGTGCAGCCGACGTTGCGCCGACCAACACGCGGGCCCACGTACGAGGGTGGGCGGTCGCTCACCGTCCCGATCTCGTGAAAGCATCGTGGACCTCGCTTGTCTTCGATCCCGGTGAAGGGGACTTTGTCCGTTTCCCGATCGCGGACGCGCGCGACACATCCACCCGATAATCCACTTATCCACGAAAGAAAGAAGAACGAACAATGTCGAATCAGATTTTCGCAGGCGGCCCCACCCCCGAGGACGACGTCACCGAGGTCGGCGGCCAGGTTCAGGCGCGCACCTCGTCGATCGATTCCCTCCTTGACGAAATTGACTCCGTTCTGGAAACCAACGCGGAAGCATTCGTTCAGGGCTTCGTCCAGAAGGGCGGCCAGTGAGGTGAGGCGTCGAGTTTTCGGCATCGAAACCGAGTACGGGCTCACCGCAGCATCACCCAGCGGCGCCAAGCCGATGGATGCCGAGCACGCCGCACGCCAGCTGTTCGAGCCACTCCTGCACCAGGGCCGTTCGTCGAATCTCTTCCTGCGCAACGGCGGACGCCTATACCTCGATGTTGGCGCGCACCCGGAGTACGCGACCGCTGAATGTGATCGGCTTGAGGACCTCCTCGAGCAGGATCGCGCCGGTTCTACCATGCTCGCCGACCTTGCGACGCAGGCTGACAATGCACTGTCCGAGCTTGGTACGGATCTGCGTCTGCATCTCTTCCGCAACAACCTCGACTCGCAGGGCAACTCTTACGGCTGTCACGAGAACTACCTCCTGCACCGTCGCCGCGACTTCCGCCAGGTCGCCGATGCGCTCGTCGCCTTCTTCGTGACGCGTCAGATCCTGGTTGGAAACGGGTGGATCAATACTGCCGCGGCGACCCCACGGCTTCAGTTCTCGCAGCGAGCCGATCAGATGTGGGATGCCGTCTCATCCGCGACGACGCGCTCGCGCCCAATCATCAACACCCGTGACGAGGCATTAGCTGATTCCGGTGCATACCGCCGGATGCACGTGATCGTCGGCGACACGAACGTCGCGGAGCCCACCACCGCCCTCAAGGTCGGCATGACCGAACTGCTTATCCACGCAATTGAGGACGGCCTTCACATCGAAGATCTGGCGCTCGCTGATCCGATGCGCGCCATTCGCGAGGTGAACGCTGATCTGAGCGGATCGGCAGCCATTGAGCTAGCCAACGGCAGGATGACGACCGCCGTCACCATGCAGCGCGAGATCCGAGACCGTGTCTTGTCACGCATTCCTGTCTCCGAACTTGACCCGTTGCGCGCCTACGTCGTCGATCTGTGGGGCAGGGGCCTCGACGCGATTGCTAGCGGGGACTGGAGTGGCATCGACACCGAGCTCGACATTGCGATCAAGCACAAGCTGCTCACCTCTTACTGCACACGTAGCGGCGCCACGCTCGCAGATCCGCGCGTCGCTCGACTCGAGCTCTCCTACTCTGAGATCACGGCGGATGGCCTACGCGACCGGATGGAGAGTGCGGGGCTCATGCGACGCCTGACAACCGCCGAGGGTGTTCGCCGTGCACAGACAGTTGCACCGGCGACGACACGAGCAACACTGCGCGGACGTATTATCGCCGCCGCCGAGGACGCGCGAGCCGATCTGAGCGTCGACTGGGTGCACGTGCGCCTCGACGAATCCCAGACGATTCCGCTGTCACTGCAGGACCCGCTGGCTACGACGGACCCACGCGTCGATGCCCTCATCGCGCAGATTGACGCGTCGTCTCCTACGATTCCCGCATGAGCACCGAGTCGTCATCGCCCGATTCGCCTTCCACGCGCCGCGTGAGAGGCTCATCGCAGCGCGCCGCCGCGCGTGCTTCTCGCTCGCAAGGGGCCTCGCGCGGTGGGCTGTTTCTACGTATCGGCCTGGCCCTCACATTGATCCTCGTGGGTGGCGGCCTCACGTGGTGGGTGTTTGCTCCCTCTTCGCGTACAGAGACGGTACCGGGCGCAGAAGCGACAGCCCAGTCGACGACGCTTCCCTTGTTTGAACGTGTGACGGTCTCGGGACGCGTGGGGGCCACACCGACGATTGACATCAAGGCACCGCTGGAAGTCGATGGCTTCAAGGCTCGCGTCATCGAAGAAGGCAGCGGTCGCGAGATCACGCAAGGCTCTCCCGTCCTCGTCTCGATCACAGCCTTTGATGGGACGAGCGGACGTATGCTCTCCGAGTCCGGTCGGCCACAGATGAGCCTCGGGATCGTTGGATCGGATCAGATTAGCTCAGACCTCGCCATGCTGGTGACCGGCAAGCGTGAGGGGTCGCGTATCCTTGCTTTCCGCACCGTCGCCATGGGGGATGGCTCTCCCAACACCATGGAAATCGACGTCGTCGACATTCTTCCCTCCATCGCCACCGGTACGTCGGTCGATGCTACCGTCGGCCCGATGAGTGTCGAGATGAGCCCGGAGGGGCCACTCATCAGTCATATTGCGACGCTCCCCGGCGGCGTGACGACACAGACCCTCATGAAGGGCGATGGCGTTCAGATTCACGAGGGTGACCGCGTTGTCGCTCAGTTCACCGTTCTCGGTTGGACCGACGGCGTCGTCCGCGTCAACACCTGGGAAACGGGTGTGCCAGCCGTGGTGAATCTCAACACCGCGATGAAGGGCCTCGCGAATGCGCTCGTTGATCAAAAAGTAGGCTCGCGCCTAGCGATCACGATCCCACCGGACCTCGCCGCGGGCGATGACACCCTGTGCGTTGTTATCGATATTCTCGGCACTGAGCCAGGTTCGGCCACGGCAGGGGATAATGCGCCTCAGTCCTGATCGCTCATCCCGTGAGAGCCACCGGGCAGGAGCGTCGCAGCGTGTGGGACACTGGGAGACATGCTGAGATGGATGACCGCCGGAGAATCGCACG
>ERZ772953.826-NODE-826-length-10097-cov-11.991038_pt1 | contig 10097 bp, 6 predicted proteins | sample MGYA00580685_ERZ772953 | MGnify/ENA primary metagenome ERZ772953 (study PRJEB29015, sample SAMEA2738080) | human oral metagenome | biome: human oral; feature: human-associated habitat; material: saliva | place: China | collected 2209 ...
GTGTTTTAACTTCCTGTAACCTGCTAAATTACCGTGAAGAGCCTCTCCGGCAAGCATTCCTTGATTTTCTAACTTGATAAATGACTTTCTAACATGAAGACTTTGACTATTATCTAATTTATTAAAATCATCTTGTGCTTCAGGTGTCAATCTAACTTCATATCTCTCTTGTGCTTCAGGTGTCGATTCAACTTTATAACTCAATCCCAACCATCCTCTACATTTTCCAAACCTTCACGCCAATTTGACCCAAGAAATTCATCGACAGTTAAATTTTTGCGTGCTTCAAGTTCAAATGGAATTTTACGATCACGTCTGATTTTATTGAAATATAAATTAATTGCTGTAGTATAGTCAAGTCCAATCTCGTTTAAGACATCACCAACTTCTTGTTTTAATTCAGAGTCAATACTTAAATTCAATCTTGCTTTTGTAGTTGTAATAGCCATTTAAAACACCTCATCTTTTTTATGTATATTATACACAAAAAAGCAGATTTCTTCAAGCTATTTTTCTCATCAGAGTCTTTTAAATTATACCACAGACCCAAAAAAAATAAGCAGTAACACCTGCGCAAATTAAGAAAAAACATGATTAGGGAGTTACTGATAGTAATTTCATTACTACACTATATAATAGCCAATGGCATTTGATTTCATCGGTTTTATATGTTAAAATTTTGTTAAAATATCTACTGATTTCAAAGGAGATTTTATGGAAAAAGATAGTCAAACAAAAAACACATGTCCTAAATGTAGTTTTGTTAATGATATTGGTAGTCCATACTGTCCTAACTGTGGGTCTAATATGAACGGAGAAACCAACTCTACAATAAATGCTGCAAATGAATTTTTAGGTAACTTTACCAATAAATTAGACTCTATGACAGGTGGAACAGGAACTGTTGAGCTACGATTACGAGACTTGTTTAGTCAGGTTTTTAAACCACACACAAGACAAGAAGCTGAGGACGTATTCGCTTGCGGATCATTGTCAACAACACCAAAAATTGAAGATATTTCATCATCGTGGCCAAAACCGTGGTACTTTGCTAGAGTGTTCTTGTTATTACTTATTTCATCTCTTACTTCATACATTATGCTTTTTAAATTTAATATGGTGCTCATTAAGCCTGCTTATACGATTATTTCAGCTATGGTAGGCCCAATGCCGGTATTGTTTTTTTTCTTTGAATGTAATTCACCTAGAAATATAGATTTGATGTCAGTTTTAAAAATATTTTTCCTAGGAGGAGTTTTATCTTTACTTATCACTGCAATTCTGGGGACATTTTTACCTGGTGGGGTGGGGGATTTAATTCCTTCCATGATTACTGGACTAGTAGAGGAACTAGGTAAAGTTTTAGCAACAGCTTACTTCATAAAAGAAATGAAGGATAAACGATATATACTAAACGGATTATTAATTGGAGGGGCAGTTGGAGCTGGTTTCGCTGTATTTGAAACCGCAGGATATATTCTACAAAATGGGACCCACGCTGCTTTCATACGAGCATTGCTAGCAATTGGGGGGCATGTATCTTGGGCAGGAGTAACCGGTGCAGCCCTCATGATTGTCCTTAAAAAAAATAATAATATCTTTAATTGGAACTTGATATGGAGTGGAGAAAGCCTACGTTTCTTAATCCTTGTTATTGTATTGCATGGGCTATGGGATGCTACAGTTTTTAGCGAGGGTCTATTTGACTTGATAAAAGATGGAGTCCTCTGTCTTATCATATGTCTAGTAATTATGATCATACTCAATAGAGGTTTGAAAGAAATTAATGAACTTATTCATTCAAATCAAAAATCTCCTTCCCTATTCCTAGAAGAATCTAAATCATGATCTTTTTTCTCACTATAAGCTCAACTTAAACAGGTGTATTTCTTTAAATACACCTGTTTTTCTTGGCATAGTTAAAATAAAAAGTCCGAAAAACTCCAATTTTTCGGAAAAACATATTCCTTTAGGAAAGTATCTGAAAAACACTCGGGACCCTTGGCGCTCTAAGTGTTTCAAGTGGTGGATATATCACAAAAGTATCTGAAAAAGCTCCAGGATCATCATCTCAGCACCAAAAATGCGTAATTTTTGTATGATTAAAACAAAAAACGCCCCATTTTATACAAGCTGGGGCAGGCAACAAAAAAGAGGGTTTTAGCCCTCTTAAAAAAATTGAAAAGCCTCTCAGTGAGAGTATAGGTTACTTTTATTATAACCCATTGATGAAATAAAATCAAGCTTTGTCTAGTTTCCCTAAAAGTTCCCATTTCTTAGCTTCTAGCTCTGCACGTTTTTTCTCAATTTCTGCACGCTTTTGGGCGATTTCTTCTTGAGCTTCGGGAGTGTCAAGAGTGCCATACAACTCGTGAAAAGCTATAAGCTCATCGATAATTTTTGGGTCAAGCTCATTCTTATAATCTGGATTGCTCCATTTTGGCACGTTGCTTTCAGGCGCTTTTTTAGCCTGTTTTTTAGGTGTTTTGGCTTGTTTTTGGGCGCTGGGGTAGTTTACTTTCTGAAACTCAATGGCTTCTACCAGCGTTTTAATATCATCTTCTTGCCACGTTTGTAGCACCTTGACAAGAAAGGCCGGCGTTTTGCCTTGCGCTAAATAAATGCTATAAGCGTACTCTAGGAGTCCAGCCAATTCGTCAGCTTCAAATGATTGAGAAACTTTTGTTATATCTTCTTTTGTTTTCTTTGATACTTTGCCCAACTTCTCGAAGAAAATAGCCAAATCTTCGTTTTCTTCCTCTGCTGGTGCTTCTTCTTCAAAGTCAGGGACTTCAATAGGTTCAGAGTTTTGTGACTGACTTGCGTTTTTCTCGGCTTCTTTTTCTCGCTTAGCTTTGATTGCTTTTTGTAAGTTCTCCTCGTTCTCTTTCTCCTTTTTAATCTTTTCCAAATGCTCTTTTTTGATTTCAATAGCCTTTTGAATAAGTTCGATTGCTTCCGAAATTACACAATTTTCAATTTGTTGTAATTTTTTAAGTAGCTCCTTATCTCCGATTTTCAAAAAGCTTAACTCTGCAAACAACTCATGACCGACTTTTACTTGATTTTTAGAAGCTGGAATATTGACTTTTTCAAAAGTCCAAAAAACCTTGACACCAGTAATTTTTCGGGATTGTTTTACAACATCATATACAACGCCGATATCTGCAAATTTGTTGATAGATTCAATTGCAGGAATCAAATGAGTGTTTTTCAACCCATTGAAACGATCCATAGATTTTCCCGTAGCTCCAAACAAGTTTTTCAAGTCAGGAACGGTATAGAACATGCTTCGCTTATCATCGTTTGTAGCAATTAAAATCTGCTCGTACAAAACTTGACCGCTAAACGTGAGATTTGCGAAGGTGCTTAAATTATATACAATTGGGTTCACTTCGTCTCTTTTCAAAATCTCTAAAATCGGTGTAGCTAACTGGTCTCCCAAAAGAACTCGACTTGTGTTAAATGTAAAGTAATAGGTTCCTGCGTCGTACGAATATTGAGCAAATACTAGAACACCTGTTAACTTGCCGTTTTTGGGGTCAGTCATCATCTTTTCATCATACAATAAAATAGAATTCGTTCCGACAGCTTCCATATCTTTTAAAATGCGGTCTTTTCGACTTTTAGTGAACTTCTTGTCTTTGATGAACTTCTCTAAATCTTCTTTTGTGAAAGTAGCATAGGCGTAGTCATCATCATCTACTTTCGCATGTAAGAGAGCAAGAGAAAATAATACGTTTTGGGTAGCAGTCATCTTTTTAGACAGGTTAGCAAATAGAAAGTTCCTGCTTTTGGCTAGTTGCCCATTTTCGACGGAGCTTAGGTTTTGATTTTCCATACAATCCCCCCTTTATTTTAATTTCTAAAATCATTATAGCACTTCTTGAAATTAAAGTAAAGTATTTTATAAAAATATTTACTTTAATGTCCATTTCACTTTACTTTAATGTCCATTTCACTTTACTTTAATGTCCATTTCACTTTACTTTAAATAATTTAAAAGTGCCATAAACCCTTGTGGCTGTAGGCCTGAGCTTGATTTGCGTTTGCGCTACTACATATACCTATACCTCATACCTCATACATACTTAAGAAGAGGAGGAAGAGCGCTCCCCTTGTTAAAAATATCTGTTTAAGGAGGAATCTATCCAAGCCAGATTCACTAATAAGAGGATTCAATGTTTCTAAAATAGATTAGATCATCAGATGATTGATATTTCTAAATCATTCTAATTAAAAGAATTAGTCTAATGACTTATATTCACTACGCCACTTACTCCTATCTAAAACACTAGACTATCTCACGATTGGCTAACAAGGCTAACGCCTTTCCTCTTCCCTCTCTTTATGACTTCTACTTCTTACAAACAATAAAGCAACAAGCAGATATTACCTACTTTGCCCACTACTAGACCTGCCTTTAATCCTACAATCGATTTTAAGCTCATTTTCCCTTATTCAGATAAAGGAAATTTGAACTTAAACACAAAATCGATACAAACTACCACCTTTGCAAAACAACTTCATTTTTAAAAGAAATAGCTTATGAAATCGACCCTATTTTTGCAATTCACAAAATCGACCTCCTAGGAGCCAAATTTAGCCCCATTTAGCCACCTCGAATCAAAACACCATATAAATGCCACACAACCCTATAAAATGCCTTAGAAGCTCTCCTGGAGCCCCTGGAAGCCATCTATAACTTGCGACTCCACCCAGATCATCACTCCACAAAATACCAAATCCACCCAAAATCCTCACAAACCCAGTAAAATCAAGCTCCCCAGCTACTCTTTGCCACTTTCTAAAAAAAGTCCCCTAATCGTATATCAGCCACTTCTCAATTCCTGCCTGCACTCAAGCCCATTTTTGAAATCCACATACCCCTATATTTTCGCAATTAAATTACATAGCTATATAAATTCTAATTATCTTTATATACTTAAAATAATTAAACTATATAATTCTATATATTCTTACTATTGTAACTTTTAGTTTTATTCATATACTAAAGAAAAGAAATTATTTTATATAACAAATACAATTTATATATAAAATAATTAGAATAGATAAAGCATAGAATAAAACTAAAATATAGGATAATAAAGTCATAAAATAGGGCAAGAAATGAAATCGGTGACTTTCTTAAAAATCCCACCCTCTCATTTTATAACAAAATAATCAGGATAAAAAGATAGAGCGCAGGGGGAGAAAATCAGCAGAAACCAAAAACCATCAGCAAGCTATAAAGTTATATATATAAAGGGTTTATAGGCTTTTTCTATATAGTTATAAAAATAATAGATATTTATAGCTATATAAACTCTAATTATTTTATTTATTCACACTTATTACTTTACAAAAGAATTGAAAATAGGTATAATAAGAGTATGAAATATCATTAAACTATAATTATTTTAAAAGATGAAATAATACGAATTAAAAAAGGAGTTTTTAAGATGGTACAGAGAGCAAAGTTTGATAAAATGGAGGGTGGTTTTGTTGGTGCAGAGGTCAGACAGGTTCAGCCTAGTAACGAAGACATTGAAGTTGTTGACGTTTTTGATGACGACTTAATGGAAGAAGTGGAAGAAATGCCCGTTGTAGAAGCGCCTACGTCTTTACTAAAAAGACCCGAAGACATGCCTGAAGGCTATGAAGCGCTGAAGAAATCGAGAGCAGGAAGAAAGCCACGTCGCAAGCGTGAAGCCGTGCACACCACTTTAGAGATGGTAGGGAAAAAGAAAGTGCTACATGAAGCCGAAGTATTGGAAATCACGTACAAGAGCTTAGACAAGAGCCTTTTGATGGACTTGTTAGTCAAGCAGTATCTGACGGCACTTGAAATCCATGAGGATAGCGCTCCTACAATCTTAAACTACGTATGGAAGCAAGCACGTGTAGTTGACGGGAAGCGAATGTATACAGGTACTTTGCAAGCAACTGCGCAAGCTTTGGACTTGTCTTATGCCAGCGTTCAAAAAGTGCTGAAAAAAATGATCAGCAAGAAGCTTGTAGCAAAAGAAACAGACGGCTTTCTTGTCTTTAATAGCTTACTTACTAGCTTTTTTGAGAGCTTGACGGTAAATCGCCAAGTCGTGCTTACGTTTGAAGAGCTTGAGGAAGAGCAGATGGAAAGCATTACAAGCGATAGCAAGATTAACGAGGAGATGGCAAACTAGGAGGCGATTTATGCTAAATATCCCTGAATTTGACTTATCTGAACTTATGAAAGAGTACGAAAACTTCGACAGAACAGGCAAGGAGTTCTGCGCCCGATGTGGAGCAGAGCTAGAGCCATCTGAGAGCTATCTTTGCGATTTTTGCAGATATGACGAAATGAACAACTAAGGGAAAAGAGGGCTTTAAAAGTCCTCTTTTTCTCTTGGTTCAGTCATTACAGACGCAAAAATCAGCAGAACAGGAATACCACTAAAAACACTGTCTTTTCATGCTATTATTTAACTATGAAAGATATAATTTTAGAAATCAAAAGAAAAGCTATTGCCCTGGACATGGATTCAGGCCTGATAGAGCTTGAAAGCCAACTGATAGACTTAAAACAACAGATAAAAATCCTAGACAGGTACTTGGATTTGAAGATGGAAAAAAACTAGCTTACTAGCTAGTTTTTCTTTATTTAAAGCCTTACCGTTCCTTTTTATGGATTGTAATCTGTTTAGTTTTGCCTTTCTCTTTGCTTTGTTTCTGTTGTTTTAGCCGTTGTTCTTGCTGCTCGACCTCTTTTAGATAGCGTTGATAAGCCTGGTCGCTTCGCTCTTTGCCCTGGTTTACCCATTGCTTTACTTGTAGTTTTTGATCAGGAGTAAGATATAAATCTTGTTCCCTCCGTTCTTCTTTTAAAGCTTCATTTTTATCTGTTAAATCCTCGATTTGAGCGTTTAAATCTTCAATGGTTTGCCTTAAAGCTTGTACGATAGGTAATTCATTGATTTTCTGTTTTAAAGTGTCTGCAAGACCTTTTAAAGCGTCTTTCAAATCCCATGACCTATCGAAAAGGCTTGCCTTGTGCTTCAAGTTTTCATAATGCTCTTTCTTGATAATCAATTCATTATTATTAAAAGTGTTCTGTCGCACGTCCTTATCATCATGCTTTGGAATTCCTGCCAATTTATCGTATTTTTTCAAAATTTGGCGCTTCTCTAAATCTAGCATTTTATCGTCATATTGTTCATTTACTTGGTCTAAGATTGCTTGCGACTGCCTTACATTTTCATTGATTTTGGCCAGTTGATTCTCTTTGGCTTTAATATCTTCATCTAAATGATCCAAGTGCTTAAATTTAGCTTCATTTTCAGCCTTTACACGCTCTAATTCAGCTTTAAAAGAATCTGCCTGTTGTTTTGCTAGTTCAGCATTTTGCCTTGCGATTCGTGCTTCTCGATTTGCTTCATCTTTCGATTTTTCGGCCGTGTTTGCAGCTTCCTGAAGCTCCTTAAATTCTTCTTGTTTTGTATCTAGCTTTTCATCTAATTCTTGTAGTTTAGCTTGTTTGTTGCTTGCTTCTTCATTGATTTCTGATAGTTTCTCTTCTTTGTATTGTTTAATTTGTTCATTGGCTTTGAAAAGCAACTTTTCAGCTTCCTCTTTTGCTTCTTGCTCTGCTTTAGCTACAATCTCTTTGTACTTATACACATCTTTAAAAGAGTTTGTTTCTCCTGGTACATACTCAAAACCATGTTGCCGTGCCTTATCAATGAAAATCTGCTTAGATTCAGTAAGAAATTGAGTATAAACGTCTGCACTAGCACTCATAAAGGCTTTGCGGTCTGCTTGGAGTGGCTCCAGCCCAGCTTTCTTCCTGCGCCGATTTTCTTTCTCAAATTCATTTTTGGCCTTGCTTGTAGCTTGCATTTTCTCATAAAAATCGCCGTCCAGGTCCTGCGCAATCGCCCTGGTTGTTCGTGGTTGGATTCGTAAACCTTTTTCGACACCTTCGGCCATGCCAAAGAAATTCATGTGCATATGTGGAGCGCCAGCTTCATCATAGTGCGCAATAGCATTAAAAACGTACAGATGTTTGTGCTTAGCTTGAAAATCGTCTAGAAACTCTTTAAAGACAGCGTCTGCCTCTTGCTTCTTATATTGGATAAAAGCTTCTTCAGCTTTTTCAGGATCTTTGTAATGATCATGGAAAGAGTCACGGATTCCGTCCCACATTTCCTTATTGCCAATAGTAAGAATTACTTCATCTTGGAGATTGTACGTGGTATTTCCTTTTTTCTTTCCTTTTGCTTTATCTACTTTCTCTTTAATGTATTCGTAGTAGTTATCTATGCGCCTGCTTTTCTTTTTCTGTTTCTCATTGTACTCTTTTAAAGCTTCTCCGAAAGCTTTTTCGTAGGCTTGTTCTATTGGTTCCTGGATGAAAGTTGTGTTGTATTTAGTTAGTTCTCTGTTTATATGCTTATTAGTTGTTTGCCCCCATTCTTTTTCATCGAAAGCTCTATTGTTATGCTTTAAATTCATCAGTTTGTCATTGTGTTTAAGTGACAAGTTGGATTTCATTTCTACACCTCTTTCTATTCATTTTTTCTTTCATAGTTATTTTGCCAGAAAACGGAAAAAATTTAAGATCAACTAGTGAGAAAAATAAAAAAACTTTTCAAACGTTGATTTAAAGGCATTTTAAAAGAATTTTAAAAGGTTTTAGAAAAGAGGTATTTTCTTTAAGTAGTCCATATTTTTGGAAAATATGGAAGAGATGAAAGCCATAATTTTTGAAGATTTGGGAGATATATAAATACCATGATTTAATGATTTTGTGGGGCATATTTAGACCATAAAATTACCAATCCATGGAACAGTATATTTTCCATGGATTGGCTTTCCCTTGGTTCTCTATATAGTCCATTTACTGTTATTCTTGTGGTGGATATATAAGGCCATGATTTTATCATTTTATGGCATTGTATAGGCCTATGTTTTACTTAAATCATGGTTTTATATAAAGTCCATATTCCTACTCAAAAACGGGGCAGTATATTCCCCATTTTTTCGTTTTTCTTGGCTCTCTATATATTCCATCTTTAGCTTGTTTTGTGGTTTATATACAAGACCACGTTTAAATGATTTTGTGGCATTATATAAGCACCATTCATTGATTAAATCATGGTTTATATAATGCCCATCTATTGATGAAATAATGGAGCATATAAAGACCATAGAAAAGATAAAATATGGCTTTTATATGTTGTCCATACCATAGAATGGATTGCTATGTAGCCCATAAAACGCTCAAAAATGGAACAGTATATTTTCCATTTTTATCGCCATCTTGGCACTATATAAAGCCCATAAATTCATGGATTCATGGAACACATATAAAAACCAATAAAATCTAGCCCAAAGCCTTGAAAACTCATTAAAAAGGCTTCGCAGCATTGTCGTCTTGCAGCCGACTGGCCGTCGATACGGCCAAAAGCGAGCGCTATCGCTATTCTCGCTCTCTCACACACTCCCTAAAATGGAGAAAATTTGCAGTTCCTAGCACTCGCCCAGGGCCAGTTTTGTTACTTTTTCAAAAGTAACGTTTTCTTCGTATTGCCCCTACGGTACAATACGGAAAACGCCATTGCATGGAGCTAGAGGGTGCGCCCTCTTTTTGCCCTGCAAAAATTCACCCCGTGCGCCTGCCGAAGCAGACGCCTGGCCGCCGAAGCGTCCAGATGGTCTCGCCATTTGATCAATAAAAAAGCAGCGGGAGTAACCGCTGTTTTTTCTTTCTCAAGATGGACAAGACTTGCGCACCCAAGTGCGCAAAAGCCTGCCTACACAAAAATTTTTCGAACCGCAAAAAATTTTAGCTTCGCAGCCTGCAAGCACGCAAAAACAAAAAGCGTGCAATTGCTCAATTTGACTTTGTAGCATTTTTTACACGTGCATTTGTTCTGTTTTTTATACGTTTTTCAGAAATCGTATAAATTTCATTATCACTTCTCTTACCAATAGCAATGATTTCAATAATTTCAACTGCATTGACAGTTTCATGAAAAACAATTCTCAAACCTAGTTTTTGGTGTTTTAACTTCCTGTAACCTGCTAAATTACCGTGAAGAGCCTCTCCGGCAAGC
>ERZ772953.830-NODE-830-length-10066-cov-15.793627_pt1 | contig 10066 bp, 15 predicted proteins | sample MGYA00580685_ERZ772953 | MGnify/ENA primary metagenome ERZ772953 (study PRJEB29015, sample SAMEA2738080) | human oral metagenome | biome: human oral; feature: human-associated habitat; material: saliva | place: China | collected 2209 ...
ATTTTGTTTTTTGTACCAAATTTTGTACCAAAAAGTTTATATTCACAAAATAAGCGAGTCTCATCAAAGACTCGCTATTTATCTAACACTCGTTTTCATCAAAAAAACCACCGCGAAGGTGGTTCTTTTTTATCAATCGTCAAACACTCCTCCTGTAAGTTGGTACATGAGATAGATGTGCTCCAAGACTTTTACCTTATCCATATGGTCCACATCTTTAAAGCCTCCTAATGCTAGTAAAGGAACAAAACCGAAACATTGATTATAAGACAAGGGACCATGTTTTAACACAGCCTGTCTATATAAATCCAGTTCAAAGTTATTAGTCACATATGAGTTATCTAAATACTGAAGAAGATATTTCAAGGCTCTTGATAATAATGTCGCAGTTTTGAAGATTGTATTTTACAATACCAACAAATTCATTCTCTTCCCAAGTAATAATATCTCCAAAGGCTGTTACGAACATCGGAAAAAGAAGTAAGGAACTATTCATAATAATAGCCGTAGCAAATCTTTGCATTTTTGCCTTATCTTATTTAAGATAGTACTATTAAAAAAAGAAAAGGTGAAAATCATGGAAACATATACACTTGCAAATGGGGTTGCTATTCCTAAAATTGGTTTTGGAACTTGGCAAATTGCTGAAGGCGAAGAAGCCTATAACAGCGTTAGCTTCGCACTTAAGGCGGGTTACACACATATTGATACCGCACAAATTTACGGTAACGAGGTTTCTGTAGGTAAGGCGATTGCTGATAGTAATTTGGCACGTGAGGATATTTTCCTAACTACCAAACTTTGGAATGATAAGCACGATTACGAGTTGGCTAAGACTTCTATCGATGAGTCTCTCGAAAGACTTGGTGTGGATTATTTGGATCTTTTGCTTATCCATTGGCCTAATCCAAAGGCGCTTCGTGAGAATGATGCTTGGAAGGCTGGCAATGCGGGTGCATGGAAGGCTATGGAAGAAGCCTACAAAGAAGGTAAGGTGCGTGCTATCGGTGTGTCTAACTTTATGCAACATCACCTAGAAGCTCTTTTTGAAACAGCTGAAATTGTTCCACATGTCAATCAAATCCTCTTGGCTCCAGGTTGTAACCAAGAAGACTTAGTTGCCTATTGCCAAGAGCGCGATATCCTTCTTGAAGCCTATAGTCCACTAGGTACAGGTAGCATTTTTGGAAATGAAGATGTTGAAGCAGTGGCTGAACGTAACGGTAAATCTGTGGCACAAGTTGCTCTGCGTTGGAGCCTTCAAAAAGGTTTCTTGCCACTACCTAAGTCTGTGACACCTAAAAATATAAAAGCTAACTTGGATATCTTCGACTTCGACTTATCAGAGGAAGATATGGCGGTCTTGGATAAGATTCAAGGCATCAAAACTCAGGATGATCCTGACAAAGTTAATTTTTAATAGGATTTTAAGCAACTCGTCAGGGTTGCTTTTTAGCGTGTTTCTTTAGATTTGCTATAATGAAACAATCATTTTTTATTTATATATGGGAGTTACGTAATGGAGTCTCGAAATCTTTTGCCTCAAAATACACGTACTTCATTATCAATCGTCAAACACTCCGCCTGTAATCTGGTACATGAGGTAAATGTGCTCCAAGGTTTTGACAATTCGCGTCACATGAAGTTATTTAAGCATCTCCTTTTCTCTCATTACCATTTTCTGTTATAATAAATTGTACTTCTAAAATAGAAAGGTCTTAAGATGACAACTCTTATTAAACATAAACGTGTAGAATTTTCAGAACTTTTTTATGACTTAGTTTTTGTTTTTGCAATTTCAAAAGTAACTACTTTAATCGACCATCTTCATAACGGTATTTTGACTTGGAATTCTTTCCTTGATTTTTTCATTGCTATTTTGGTTCTCATCGATTCCTGGATGATTCAAACCGATTATACCAATCGCTATGGAAAGAACTCTTTATTTAACATGGTAATCATGTTTATCAAAATGGGACTTTTACTCTTTATAGCCAATATGATTGGACCTGATTGGCAACAATATTTTCATTATCTCTGTTGGGCTATTGGTACATTAACCCTTACCTTATTTTTTCAATATTTGGTTGAATTTTTTAGAAAATCAACCGATGATGTTGAACGGGAAAGTATCAAAGGTTTTCTATGGATAACAGGTCTAGGAAGTTTAGGAGTCTATCTAGCAGCTCTTCTTCCTATTTACGTTAGAGTCTATATCTTCTTTGCTAGTATTCTGTTTATCTTTATTATGCCAAGTATCTTGCTTAATAAAGATAAGCATTACCAGGTAAATCTCCCCCATTTAATCGAGCGCATCTCCCTTCTTGTCATTATTACGTTTGGAGAGATGATTATGGAGCTAGCTAACTTCTTTACAATCGAGAATTTCTCGATTTATTCGGTTCTTTATTTCATTATTATGATTTCTCTGTTCTTGTTTTATTTTGGTCAATTCGACCATGCTATTGATGAAAAATCTAATCAAAAGGGACTATTTCTAATTTACAGTCACTATCCTATTTTCATTGGACTTATGATGATGACTGTATCGATGAGTTTTCTTCAGAATCCTGAAGCTAATCGTCTCTTTGCAACCAGCTTCTCTTATATCGGATTTGGCCTCTTTCAAGCTGCTGTCCTAGTAAATGGGCCCTATAACAAACACTATCTTCGCTATTCGAAAAGTTACTACTGTGTCCAAGCGACACTCTATCTGGCTGCCTTTATTCTCTCTTTAATCTTTGCTTCTAATCCTATAATAGTAGTGAGTATAACAACCATTTTAGCTCTAGCTATAGCCATTCATTTTATTTATTTTTATATGACACAGAATAAAAAATATTCCAAATCTAACTGGGAGTTATTTTAATGAGTTTATAACATTAAAAAAGCCTTGATTTATAAGGCTTTTTTGTTATTTTTGCTTACTAATCTAATCGAATAAACATCATTGCGTTAAGCAAAGAGATGAGAGCGACTGTATTGACATTATTGGAATAGATCAGTCTCTTATTTTCAATAGGAGGAATAATAAAATTAGAAATAATGATATCGTAAGGTGAATCTTTTAGGGACTCAAGTGATAACTCTAATTCACTCCAAACTTCAAGTTCAAAATTATTGCTACAGTAATAAGAAAGTGTCTCTGCAACGGATTTTGCATGATACTGATCAAAATTACTCATAACCAGAACCTTCAGCTTTGGCTGATTTTGTAGTAGATTAAGCACCAAATGTTTGGTATGAGTGATGAAGGTATAAGATAGATGATTTACCATCATTGAACTAGAACAAACTTCAAGAGTCTCTAAATAATGAGAAAGCTCTTTTTTTACATCTGAAACAAATTTAGGAAAAATATTTTGAAAATTCCTGATTGTATTCCCTTTTTGATCAAATAAAATAAACTCAGTGGACAACTCTTGACGATACAGATGTGCGGTATTATGCAGATGCCAAATCAGATTATCCTTATTCTCAATCTCAATCTGATACTTGACTGAAATCTGATCAATAAAATCACTCAATAGATGGTAAGATTTTTCAACATAGCTATCCTTTTTTACGCTTTTCATAAAGAGACTTTCATCTATGAAAAACATTTTTTGAAAGTAAGACACAAATAATTGGCAAACAACTTCTTCATCTAAAGAGATATTGTATTCTGATTCAAAACTCTTAGCAACACCTTCTATTCCTTCTGCCTGCATTAAAAAATCCAAACTTTGATCGTTAAAAGAGTCTTTCTCTACTTCCATGAAATGACCAAACTTTATTCTATATAGGTTCGTAACTAGGAGCAACTTTAGCATTCTATGCGTTGACAAATTCATTGGAAAGCTTGTTTCCTTATAAACCAATTCTAGCAATTGAGACAAGGGCTCTGACGAAAAATTTTCAAATGGCCATTCTAGAAAATAATATTTTTCTGAAAAATATTGTGCAAAAAAGTAACGAATGTCTCTCTCATTTCCAATGATTTGAACAGGTGTCAGACTGATTTCAAATTGAAATTGCTTTTTAATCACTTTATTGATTTGGCTAATAATACGATAGAGCGAAGATGAACTGATATAAAATTCTTTACAAATACTTTCAGCTTGACAACCTTCATTAAAAAAGATAAATTCTAAAATCGAAAAATGAGTTGAATGCTTAAAGAAATGATGGTAAACCATTTCAATATCACTATCATCGGTATTAATAATGCGTATACCATTAGTAGAAGAATGAAAAATCAAGTCAGGAAAAGCAGATTTAACATGGGATAGATCATCTTTGACTGCACGTTCTGTACAATTTAGTAACTCTGCTAGTTCAGAATGATGAAACCATCGTTTATGTTCAAATAATAATTCTAATAATTCTAATTGCCTATGACTTTTTTAGATAATAAATCTCTCATGAATGTCTTTCTCTCTTTATAAATTATCGGATTAAACCTCTTGCAATTATACCACAAAGAATAGGTATAGCATGATATAACGACTTTTCCTAAAATCTTTTATTTCGTATAATAACACTACGGGAGCAATATATAAACAATTTTCTTATTTTACCGTCTATTGAGGGCGTGAATACAGAATCAAATTCAAGTCGAAAGATTATATTTTTAATTTTAAAAATTATATAATAGCAACAATCAAAGAATTTGATTTTTTATATTAAAATTATATAATAATCAAAATAATTGATTATTTTATATCAAAATTATATAATAGCAATAATCAAAGGAATTGATTTATTTTTTGATATTAAAATAAAAAAGGAGGGTAAACAATATTGTGGTCAATCATTGCTGGAGGTCTTATTGGACTTGTAGCAGGTAGAATCACTAAAAAAGGTAGTTCTATGGGAATCGTCGCAAATGTATTCGCTGGTTTAGTCGGGGCATCTGTAGGACAATCCCTTTTAGGTAGTTGGGGCCCATCCATCGCTGGAATGGCTTTGATCCCATCTATTGCAGGAGCAGCAATTGTTGTTACTGTAGTATCATTCTTTACAGGTAGAAAGTAAACTTTTCGCCAGTAAAGTTAGCAAACTATTTTTAAATCAATGACGAGAAAAATAGTTTAAATGTTAAATCGAAAGGATTGTATATGTCAAAAGCAAAGAAAATATGTTTCATTATTTTCTGTATTTTAATCTTGACAATTTTCCTTCCTGTTTTGATAGATTATCATCAAGTTAGTGATCTAGGCATTCAGCTATTTAGCTGGAGACAGAATCATTTCGTTGAATTCTATCTCTCTAGATATATATTCTGGGGGATAGTGGCTCTATCAACTTTAGTTTTGTTATCGATGTTAGTTGTGTTGTTTTATCCTAAACGTTATTTGGAAATTCAACTTGAAACTAAAAACGATACATTAAAATTAAAGAATTCTGCAATCGAAGGTTTTGTTAGAAGTTTGGTAAGTGATCATGGATTGATCAAGAACCCAACTGTTCATGTAAATTTACGAAAAAATAAATGTTTCGTTCATGTAGAAGGTAAAATTCTTCCTTCGGACAACATCGCTGACAGATGCCAACTAATTCAAAATGAAATAACTAATGGATTGAAGCAGTTTTTTGGTATTGAGCGTCAGGTTAAACTAGAAGTTCTAGTAAAAGACTACCAGCCTAAACCAAAACCTCAAAACAAAAAGACTGTTAGTCGTGTGAAGTAAGGAAGTAAAAAATGGAATGGCTTAAACAATATCGATATCCAATTATCGCTGGTCTCATAGGCGTATTTCTCGCTTGTTTGATTGTCTCCTTTGGCTTCTTCAAAACAATATTTGTATTGATTTTAGGAGCACTGGGAGTTGCAGCTGGATTATATATCGAAAAAAACTATATAGATAAATAAAAAAATAAAAATTACTAATTTAATTAAAGGAGTTTCATATGTCAAACGAAAAAAGCATTAACACTAACGTAGAAAAGAAAGATGCTACTGCTGTAGCTCACGAAATCAAAGGGGAACTTACTTACGAAGATAAAGTTATCCAAAAAATCATTGGTCTGTCACTAGAAAACGTTTCAGGTCTTTTGGGAATCGATGGTGGTTTCTTCTCAAATCTTAAAGAAAAAATCGTTAACAGAGATGACGTAACAAGTGGTGTTAACGTAGAAGTTGGTAAAACACAAGTTGCAGTTGACTTAAACGTTATTGTTGAGTACCAAAAAAATGTTCCAGCTTTATATTCAGAAATCAGAGAAATCGTATCTTCAGAAGTTGCTAAAATGACTGACTTGGAAGTTGTTGAAATCAACGTAAACGTTGTCGACATCAAAACTAAAGAACAACATGAAGCAGACTCAGTAAGCCTTCAAGATCGCGTATCTGACGTTGCTGAATCAACAGGAGAATTCGCTTCAGAACAATTCGAAAAAGCTAAATCTGGTCTTGGATCTGGTTTCTCAACTGTTCAAGAAAAAGTTAGCGAAGGTGTAGAAGCTGTTAAAGGTGCAACAACTGGTGTAGTATCTCACGAAAAAACTCGTGTAAACTAAGATAAAATAAATATAACAGGAGAAATTATCATGTCAGTAGAAGAAAAATTAAATCAAGCTAAAGGTTCTATTAAAGAAGGTGTTGGGAAAGCCATCGGTGATGAAAAAATGGAAAAAGAAGGAGCAGCTGAAAAAGTTGTTTCTAAAGTAAAAGAAGTTGCTGAAGATGCCAAAGACGCTGTAGAAGGTGCTATCGAAGGTGTTAAAAACATGTTGAGTGGCGACGATAAATAAGGCTAAAAGTTACTTTATCTTTTTAGTAACATTAGTCAAAAGAGTCTGAGTCAATATGATTCTCAGAAAACAAAAAGCTAGAGATTTCCAATTGCGGAACTCTAGCTTTTTAATTTCACCTCTTTCTCTTATTATATTTCAGCAGGTTGTTGACCATGAGTACGAATCCCATGTCAATTCTCACTTTACGCTTATCTCTCAGATGACATCTCTTATAATCCAAACAAACCTTTATCTGCCCAAAGACAGATTTCATATCAATCTTACGTTTAGCGAAAATTTGTCTACCCTTGGAAGATAAAAGTGCCTGATATTCTTTAGTTTTTAAACACTGGTAACGTTCATTCATATACAGTCCCTTTTGAGGGGCTGATTCAGGTTCATAATCGCAGTCAACATTGATTTCAAGGCTGTTTGCTTTCTATCTACCCTTTTTCATGATATATTTTCGTATAGGTGCTTCAACCATTTGCACGATTTCAAATCCTTCTTTTTGGTAGAGGTTCTTGGCTCTTTGATTTGCCTCGTAGACATTTAGAGAAATACTATCTATGTCTTCATTTTCAAAGGCCAAACTAACAAATTTCCTTAAAGCCTGGCTACCTAAGCCTTGCCCCTGTTTCTGGGGGTTGATAAAAAATCTCCCGATATGAAGATTCCTGTCTTCTAGCCTGATTTTCTGGATAAGCCCCACAAACTCTTGTCCATCAAAGATTGAAAAGATTCCTTCCAAATCTTGCAAGACTTGAATTGTCAAGGGAAAAGGAATCATTGTTCCCATCCATTGTTCTTGAAAGGATTTGCCAAGGGAGTTGGACCATTGGCATACGAGCTGAGCATTTTCTGTGCTCACATTTTCTTCAAAACGAATTGTCATCTTGACCTCACCATCTTATCTGTGTTTCTCCATTATACTATTTCTCCCTTTTTTTCCGAATAAATAAGTATGATTCATTTTTACTTTTTTCTTGTAGGAGCTATTATTGCTTCCTTTCTAGGTCTTGTCATTGACCGCTTTCCTGAGCAGTCTATTATCTTTCCTGCTAGTCACTGCGATTCTTGTCAGACTCGTTTGAGACCACTGGATTTGATTCCATTTCTCTCACAGGTATTCAATCGCTTTCGCTGTCGCTACTGTAACTCAAGTTATCCCTTTTGGTATGCTCTCTTTGAATTTGGATTGGGGCTTCTCTTTCTAGCTTTCTCCTGGGAATTTCTAACCTTAGGACAACTTATTCTGATAACTGCTGGCTTGACCTTAGGAATCTATGATCTCCAGCATCAAGAATATCCCTTGCTAGTCTGGCTGACCTTTCACCTAATCCTCATGGTTTGCTGTGGTTGGAATCTAGTTATGATTTTCTTTCTTATTCTGGGAATTTTGGCTCACTTTATCGATATCCGCATAGGTGCAGGGGATTTTCTCTTTCTAGCCTCTTGTGCTCTTGTTTTTAGCCTAACCGAGATGCTGATTTTAATTCAATTTGCTTCCACAACTGCCATTCTAGCTTTTCTCCTACAAAAGAAAAAGGAAAGACTCCCATTCGTGCCTTTCCTCTTATTTGCTACCTGTATGATTATTTTGGGTAAGCTTTTGCTTTTAGGATAGTCAGACTCTCTATGAGGGCTTTTATTTTGTCATCCTATTCCTTAGATAACCTTTTCAATGAAGTTTCGTATGGTTGATAGTCCATCTGGTGTCCCTATACTTTCTGGATGATATTGGAAGCCATAGATAGGGAGCTTCTTGTGTTGAAAACCCATGATAACCTGATCTTCTATCGCACGAGCGGTAACTTCAAAGTCTGCGGGTAATTCCTCCACCATAAGACTATGGTAACGCATGACTGAACAGTTATTTTCTATACCCTGATAAAGAATGGATGGAGCTTCAAATTGGAGCTGACTTTGTTTACCATGCATGACCTTTGGAGCCAAACCTAGTTTTCCACCAAAAGCCTCTGCAATAGCCTGATGTCCCAAGCAAATCCCCAAAATTGGCTTTTCCCCAGCAAAATCTCGAATCATTTCCTCCATTTTTCCAGCATCAGCTGGCCAACCAGGTCCTGGCGAAAAGACAAGAGCTCTTGCCTTTTCTGCTACTTGATAGAGACGAGGATCGTCATTTCTCAAGACCTCAACAGAAGAAAAAGTTCCGATATATTGAGCTAGATTGTAGGTAAAAGAATCATAATTATCAATCAATAAAATCACAATTTTCTCCCTTTAATCTTGGAATGATTAGTTATTCTTAGCTTCAAGGTAGTCAGCAATAGCAGCTACATCCTTGTCTCCACGACCAGAGACATTGATGATGATAATCTCATCTTTACTTAGTTTTGGTGCTCGTTTGACTGCTTCTGCGATAGCATGGGAGCTTTCAATAGCTGGGATAATTCCTTCAGTCTTGCTAAGTAAAAGCAAGGCTTGGACAGCTTCTTCATCAGTCGCTGCAACATATTCTACACGACCAGAGTCTTTAAAGAAGGCGTGTTCTGGTCCAACCCCTGGATAGTCTAAACCAGCAGAGATAGAGTAAACAGGTGCAACATTTCCATCTTCACCAAAGACTGCATAGGTCTTCATTCCATCGACAATTCCTACACTACCCTTGGTCATTGTTGCCGCGTGTTTGTCGGTATCTAAACCGTGACCAGCAGCTTCTACCCCAACCAATTTAACTTCTTCATCAGCTACATACTGTGAAAAGGCACCGATGGCATTAGAACCACCACCCACACAGGCAATGACGTAGTCTGGCAAACGTCCTTCTTTTTCCAAGATTTGACGACGTGATTCTTCACTGATTACTTTTTGGAATTCATGAACAATCGTTGGGTAAGGGTGCGGACCTACAGCCGAACCTAAAACGTAGAAAGCATCAAGGTCGTTCATCCATGCTCCAAAGGCTGCATCAACCGCATCCTTCAGTGTACGAGTTCCCGTTTCAACTGAGTGAACAGTCGCTCCCATCATCTCCATACGGAAGACGTTGAGACGTTGACGTTCCACATCTTCTGCCCCCATGTAGACATCACATGCCATACCAAATTTGGCTGCAGCTGCAGCTGTCGCAACACCGTGCTGACCAGCTCCTGTCTCTGCAATCACACGTTTTTTACCCATGCGTTTAGCAAGAAGAATCTGTCCAAGGACATTGTTAAGTTTGTGTGACCCAAGGTGGTTAAGATCTTCACGTTTGAGATAAATCTTAGCCCCACCTAGATAATCCGTCAAACTTTCTGCAAAATAGAGCGGAGTCTCACGACCTGAATAATCCTTCAAGTAATGACGATATTCTGCCAAAAATTCTGGATCATCCTTGTATTTA
>ERZ772953.836-NODE-836-length-10015-cov-3.481225_pt1 | contig 10015 bp, 9 predicted proteins | sample MGYA00580685_ERZ772953 | MGnify/ENA primary metagenome ERZ772953 (study PRJEB29015, sample SAMEA2738080) | human oral metagenome | biome: human oral; feature: human-associated habitat; material: saliva | place: China | collected 2209 ...
CCCGCGCGCCGTCGGTGCGGGAGGCCGCCGGAGCGGCCTCGCGCAGGGCGCCGACGATCCCGGCGACATCGGTGTTGAAGCCCGTCAGGAGCGCGCGGCCCCTGCCCGCGCGCTGGGCGACGACGGTGTTGGCCACGCCGACGGCCTGGGCGAGCGGGTCGATGACGTCGAGCATCGGCATGATCGCCTGCTTATGCGGCATGGTGACCGACAGCCCCGCCCAGACGGGCCCCTCCTGCGCGCCGGCGCGCAGGGAGCCGACGAGGGCGGCGAGCTCCCCGGGCGCCACCTGGAGCGCCTCGTAGGACCAGTCGGCCAGGCCGAGGCCCTCATACGCGGCGCGGTGGAGCAGGGGGGACAGCGAGTGGGCGATGGGATCGCCGATGACCGCCGCCCGGTGAGCGGGCGCGGGCCGCCCCTCTGCGGCGGTGCTGGCGCGTGCCATCGGTTCTTCTCCCCGCGTGGTCGCTCAGCCGGCCGAGGACGGCGTCGGGGCGGCGGTTGCAGAGCTGCCGTTGCACACGCTGGGGTTGGCCTGGCAGAAGGCGGTGAGCTTCTTCGTGTTCTCGTCCTGCTCGGCCTTCGTCGTCGCGAAGAGCGTCTCCCCCGTGTTGAGGTCGACTGTGACGAAGTAGAGCCAGTCACCGGCCTCCGGGTTCGCGACGGCCTTGAGGGCGGCCTCGCCGGGGCTGCCGATCGGCGAGGGGGGCAGCCCCTTGTTCTGGTAGGTGTTGTACGCGTTGGAGGCGTCGGCGAGCTCCTCCTTGGAGGGGATGCCCCCGGTGCGCCCGAGGCCATAGAGGACGGTGGAGTCCATCTCGAGGCGGCCGCCGGTCTCGGCGTCCTCCTTGGTCAGGCGGTTCTCGACAACGCGGGCGACCTTCCCGAAGTACTTCTGGCTGCCGGCCTCCCTCTCGACGATCGAGGCCTTGATGAGCGCCGCCTCGTAGTCCGCGGGGGCGAAGTTCAGCTTCTGCAGGCGGGTCGTCGTGGCGCTGACCATCCTGGCCACCACCTGGGTGACGGTCTCGCCGTCCTTGAGGTCGTAGGTGCCCGGGGCGAGCCAGCCCTCGACGTTCTTGTTCGCGGCCTCGGGCAGGCCGATTCCGGCCAGGTCGTTGTAGGCGGCCTCGACATCGGCGGCCGAGACGCCCATGACGCTCACGATCTTGTCCTTGACCTGGTCCTTGGTGAATCCCTCGGGGATGGTCAGGGAGTGGTCGGCGCGGGAGGCGGGGTCGAGCAGGGCGGCGACGGCGGAGGCGCCGGACATCTTCTGCTTGAGCGTGTAGGTGCCGGGCTGGATATTGCCGGACTCGGCATTGGCCTTGAAGGCGTCGATGAAGGCCTTCGGCGAGGCGACGACGTCGTTCTTGTACAAGAGGTCGGCGATGATCTGGCCGGTGGCGCCCTGGGGGATCTCGACGGTCACTGACCCCTCGCCCTCGCCCGAGTAGTCACTCGCGGCGGCCTGCTGCTCCTGGACACCGTGGAGCACCCCGTAGCCCCAGTACACTCCCGCGAATGCGCCCGCGACGACGAGGCTGAGGATGACAACGGTGAGCACATGGCGGCGGAAGCGGCGCTTCTTGCGCGCCCTCTCGCGCCGGGCCTTGCTGCGGCGGGACGGCGGCTCGGCAGGCAGCGGATCATCGGAGGTGATGCCGATCTGCTCGAAGAGGTCGTCCTGGCTCATCTGGAGTCTCTCCTGGTCGGGGTGACGGGCTCACCGATCGGCGAGCCCGTGGAACGCTCGGCCTCGAGGGCCTGGTTGAGGATGACCACCGCGGCCGCCTGGTCGACGACGCCCCGGAAGTCCTTCTCATGGCGGCCACTGGCGTGGAGCGCCTGGTGCGCCGACACCGTGGAGAGCCGCTCGTCGACGAGCCGGACCATCACAGGGGTGATGGCCCGCGCGAGAGCACGTGCCCAGTCCCGCGCGTCACGCGTGGACGGGGTCCGCTTGCCCCCCAGGGAGACGGGCAGTCCCACAATAGCCTCAATAGCCCCATACTCGGCGACCAGATCGGCCGCCTCATCGATGTCACCTCCGTAACGATCCCGGGTGAGCGTGACGACCGGCACAGCGAGGATCGCCTCGGCGTCGCATCTGGCGACCCCGACCCTGGCCTTGCCGACGTCGAACGCCAGGCGGACACCGCTGCGCATGGCTCCCCCGGGCTCAGGCGCCCAGGGCCTGGGTGATGGCGGTCAACGCCTCGGGGATCGCCCCGGGGTTCTGGCCACCGCCCTGGGCGAGGTCCGGCTTGCCGCCGCCTCCGCCGCCGAGAGCCTTGGCGGCCGCCTTGACGAGGTCGCCCGCCCGGGCGCCAGCCTCGCGGGCGGCGGCGTTAGTGGCCACAACGATGACGGGGCGCTCGCCCGACACCCCTGCGGCCACGACCACCGTGGGCTCGGCCTCGCCGAGGCGCTCGCGCGCGTCGAGGACGAGGGAGCGCAGGAGGTCCGCGTTCGACACGGCGCCGAGGTCGGCGGCGGCCAGGCGGTAGGCGCCCACGCGCCGCGCCGCGGAGATGACCTCGGCGGCCCGGGCGGACATGGCGGCCTGCTCGGCGGCGGCCAGGCGCTTCTCGGCGTCCTTGAGGCGGCCCATGAGGGCCTCGACGCGCTCGGGCAGCTCCTCGGGGCGCCCGCCGATCATGGTGGACAGCTGGGAGACGAGGGCGTGCTCCTTGGCCTGGAAGCCGTATGCGCCGTCCCCCACGAGGGCGTCGATGCGCCGCACGCCCGAGCCGATGGAGGACTCCCCCACGATGGCGATGCGCCCGATGTGCCCGGTGGAGGGCACGTGGGTGCCGCCGCAGAGCTCGCGGTCGAAGTTGTCGCCGATGGTGACCACCCGGACCTCGGAGCCGTACTTCTCGCCGAACAGGGCGATGGCGCCGGAGGCCTTGGCGTCTTCAAGGCTCATGGTCTCGGTGCGCACAGGCAGGTCCTCGGCGAGCTTCTCGTTGACGAGGGCCTCGATGTCGTTGACCTGGCCGGTGCTCAGCGCCGTGTTGTGGGAGAAGTCGAAGCGCAGGCGCGAGGGCGAGTTCTCCGAGCCGGCCTGCTCGGAGTCCGGGGCCACGGTGTGGCGCAGCCCGGCGTAGACCATGTGGGTGGAGGTGTGGGCGCGGGCGATGGCCAGGCGGCGCTCGGTGTCGATCTCGGCGTAGGCCCGCTCCCCCACGGCGATGGTGCCCTCGGTCAGGGTGCCCCGGTGGACGGACAGGCCGCGGATGGGGGCCTGGACATCGCCGACCTCGACGATGCCGCCGCCGGCCAGGCAAATGACGCCGTGGTCGGCGAGCTGACCGCCCATCTCGGCGTAGAAGGGGGTGCGGTCCAGGACGACCTCGACCTCGGCCGGGGCGGTGACGACGCTCTGCGGGACGCCGTCGACGAGGATCCCGGTGACGGTGGCATCGGCGGAGGACTCGGTGTAGCCCAGGAAGGTCGAGCCGCCGCCCATCTCCTTCTCCAGCTCGCGGAAGACGCGGATGTCGGCGTGCCCGGTCTTCTTGGCGCGGGCGTCGGCGCGGGCGCGCTCCTTCTGCTCGTTCATGAGGCTGCGGAAGGCGCTCTCATCGACATCGACCCCCTGCTCGGCCGCCATCTCCAGGGTCAGGTCGATGGGGAAGCCGTAGGTGTCGTGCAGCTCGAAGGCGCTCTTGCCCGACACCAGCGGGCGCCCGGAGCGGCCCGCCTCCTTCTTGGCCGAGGCCACCGCGGTGTCCAGGATCGTGGTGCCGGCGGCCAGGGTGCGGCGGAAGGCGTCCTCCTCGCCGTAGGCCACCTCGGAGATGGTGCTCCAGCCGGTCTCCAGCTCGGGGTAGGAGGACTTCATGGCGTCCTTCGAGACGGTCAGCAGCGTGGGCATGGCGGCCTCGTCGACGCCGAGCAGGCGCATGGAGCGCACCGCCCTGCGGATGAGGCGGCGCAGGACGTAGCCGCGGCCGTCGTTGCCGGGGCGCACGCCGTCGGAGATGAGCATGAGGGCCGAGCGCACGTGGTCGGCGACGACCCGCATGCGCACGTCATCGTGATAGGCCTCGCCCGCCTCGGGGCCGGCCGAGCCGCGGCCGTAGACCTTTCCGGACAGCTCCTCGGCGGCCTTGATGACGGGGAAGACCTCGTCGATCTCATACATGTTGGGCTTGTCCTGCATGATGAAGGCCAGGCGCTCCAGACCGGCACCGGTATCGATGGCCGTCTGGTCGAGCTTGCCCAGGAGCTCGAAGTCGTGTCCCTTGCCCTCACCGCGCAGGAACTCGTCGAAGACGAGGTTCCAGATCTCCAGGAAGCGGTCGCCCTGGGTGTCGACGGCGGGACCGCCGTCGGGCCCGTAGGCGGGGCCGCGGTCGTAGTGGATCTCGCAGCAGGATCCGGCAGGGCCGGGCTGGCCCGTGGACCAGGAGATGTCCTTGAAGGGAAGGAGCTGGATCCGCTCTGCAGGCACCCCGATCTCACGGGTCCAGTAGTCGAGGGAGACCTGGTCCTCCTCCCAGATCGTCATCCACAGCCGGTCCCCGTCCAGGCCGTAGCCGCCCTCCTCCCGGCTGCCTGTCAGCAGGCCCCAGGCGTAGGAGATGGCCCCCTCCTTGAAGTAGTCGCCGAAGGAGAAGTTGCCGTTCATCTGGAAGAAGGTGCCGTGGCGCGTCGTGATACCGACGTTGTCGATGTCATTGGTGCGGATGCACTTCTGCACCGAGGCGGCCCGGGGCCAGGGGGCCTCCTCGGTGCCCAGGATGTAGGGGATGAAGGGCACCATGCCGGCCACGGTGAACAGGATGGAGGGCTCGGGAGACACCAGGGAGACCGAGGGCCGGATCTCGTGCTCGTTCGCGGCGAAGTAGTCCAGCCAGCGGCTGCGGATCTCGGATGTGCGCATGGGGTCCTCATCCTGTTCGAGGTGTGCCCGGGCACTGCGGCTCTTGGGCCTGGTGCTGGGCGGGTGGACGGTGTGGTGTGGCCGACCGGCCGGCCAGGTACGCGGCGGAGACGGTGGAGCCAGTCGCCTGCGGGCGCGGAGCCGGTCGAGTTGCTCCATGGTGAGCGTACTCCCACGCCGGGGCGCCCCGAACCTCTCATGGGTCCGGGGCGCCCCGGCGTCAGGTGGGCGTGAGGGTCAGCGCGAGTAGTACTCGACGACCATCTGGACGTCACAGGTCACGGGGACCTCGTCGCGCTTGGGGCGGCGCACCAGCGTGGCCGAGAGCTTCTCGAGGTCCACGTTGAGGTACTCCGGGACGGGGGGCAGCACGTCGCGGTGCGCACCGGCGGCGGCGACCTGGAAGGGCACCATCACCTGGGAGCGGGGACGGACCTGGATGGTCTGGCCGGGCTTGACGCGGTAGGAGGGGCGGTCCACGACCTTGCCGTCGACGAGGATGTGGCGGTGGACCACGTCCTGGCGGGCCTGGGCGATGGTGCGGGCGATCCCGGAGCGCAGGACGAGGGCGTCCAGGCGCATCTCGAGCAGCTCGACGAGGGACTCACCGGTCAGGCCCTGGCCGCGACGGGCCTCCTCGAAGACGCGCTGGAGCTGGGCCTCGCGGATGCCGTACTGGGCGCGCAGGCGCTGCTTCTCCTTGAGGCGGACGGCGTAGTCGGACTCGGTGCGGCGGCGGGCGCGGCCGTGCTCACCGGGGCCGTAGGGGCGGCGCTCGAAGTAGCGCACGGCCTTGGGGGTCAGCGGGATGCCGAGGGCGCGGGAGAGGCGCACCTGGCGGCGGGAGCGTGAAGAGCTCATGTGTGTCATTCCTGTCGGATCGATGGTCGCACGCCGTGGCGGGAGCCGACGGCGCGGGGTCAAGCCTCGGTTCGGGCCGGGACCCCAGGAGGTCCGCATCGTCGTCGGCCGGTAGCACCTGCAGCAGGCGCCTTCCGTCTCCGATGTGGACAACTCGAGAACTGTAGCGTGCTCACCGGCGAAAACCCATGTCGGAACCGCCCGGTGTGAGACGGTCCTCAAGCTCTGCCCGGATGGGGTGCTCAAGGCGTACGCACTATCGCTCATCGAGGATGCGCCTGACCGCCTCGAGGCGGGAGGCCAGCTGCTTCTCGAAGCCATTGCCGGTGGGCCGGTAGTACCGGCTGCCCTCGAGCCCGTCGGGCAGGTACTGCTGGCCGACGACGGCGTGGGGGAAGTCGTGCGGGTAGCGGTAGCCCTTGCCGTGCCCGAGCCCCTCGGCCCCGGCGTAGTGGGCGTCGCGCAGGTGAGCGGGAACGGCCGCGGCCTTACCGGCCCGCACATCGGCCAGCGACTCGTTGAGCGCCACAGTGACCGCGTTGGACTTAGGAGCGGTGGCCACGGCGAGCGCGGCCTCGGCCAGGATGAGCCCGGACTCCGGCATCCCGATCATGGCGACCGCCTGCTGGGCGGCAACGGCGGTGGACAGCACCGTGGGGTCGGCGAGGCCCACGTCCTCGGCGGCGTGAATGACGATGCGGCGGGCGATGTAGCGGGGGTCCTCCCCGGCGGCGATCATGCGCGCCAGGTAGTGCATCGTGGCGTCGGGGTCCGAGCCGCGCATCGACTTGATGAAGGCGCTGATGACGTCGTAGTGCTGGTCTCCGGCGCGGTCGTAACGCACCGCTGCCACGTCCGCGGCCCGCTCGACGTCGGCCACCTCGATGAGGGGCGACGGGCTGGAAGCAGGTGTCTGCGCCAGGACCGTGCCGGCGGCGGCCTCCAGCACGGTGAGCGCCTTGCGGGCGTCGGAGCCGGCCATGCGCACGATCTGCTCGCGAGCCTCCTCACTGATGCCCACGGCGCCGGCCAGGCCCCGCTCGTCATCCAGCGCGCGATCAATCACGCGCCCGATGTCATCGGCCCCCAGAGGCTGGAGCGTCAGGAGCAGGGAGCGGGACAGCAGCGGTGAGACGACGCTGAAGGACGGGTTCTCCGTGGTGGCCGCGATGAGCGTCACCCACCGGTTCTCCACGCTGGGCAGCAGGGCGTCCTGCTGGGAGCGGGAGAATCGGTGCACCTCGTCGATGAACAGCACCGTCTCCTCCCCCGCCGCCAGACGGCGCCTGGCATCGGAGACGACGGCGCGCACGTCCTTGACGCCGGCCGTTACCGCTGACAGCTCCACGAACCTGCGGCCGCTGCCCCGTGCCACCAGGTAGGCCAGCGTCGTCTTGCCGGTTCCGGGTGGGCCCCACAGGATGACCGAGGACAGGGAGGAGCTAGACGGCCGCGCGGCGGCACCCCGTTCACCAGCATGGGAGCCCCCGCTCGCCTCGGCCGGCTCCACGAGGCGGCGCAGAGGCGATCCGGGGGTGAGCAGGTGCGCCTGCCCCTGAAGCTCATCGAGCGTGCGCGGCCGCATCCGCACCGCCAGCGGCGCGTGGGAGTCCACGGGGATCCCGGCGTCATCCGTGCCGGCCGACTCGAACAGGTCCATGGACCCGACCCTATCTCCCCGGCCGCCGGCCCCACGGATGCACGATCTCCAGGAACTTGCAAGGCCTCACGCGAAGGCGGGCCCGGCAAGTACTGCGAGAACGACGGTACCCGGATCGGTTACAGCAGACTGACGTCTCCGGCGCCCTCGCGCAGCACCTCGGGGACGTCGTCGGTCAGGTCGACGACGGTGGTGGGCTCGCCCTGCCCGACCGGCCCCTCGATGACGACGTCGATGAGGTGCCCCAGAGAGTCCTGGATCTCCCACCCGTTGGTCTCGGGCTCCTCCTGGCCGGGGCGGATGAAGGTGGAGGACAGGATGGGGGCGCCGAACTCGGCGACGAGGGACTGGGTGATGGCGTGGTCGGGGATGCGCACGCCCAGCGTGTGCTTCTTGGGGTTGAGCGTCATCCGGGGCACGTCCTTGGTGCCCTTGAGGATGAAGGTCCACGGCCCCGGGGTGAGCCGCTTGATGAGCCTGAAGGCGTTGTTGCCCACGATGGCCAGCGGCCCGACCTGGGCGAAGTCGGCGCACACGAAGGTGAAGTTGTGCTTGCCGTCGAGCTGGCGGATGGTGCGGATCCGGTCCAGCCCATCCTTGTTGCCCGGCGCACAGGCCAGGGCGTATCCGGAGTCGGTGGGGTAGGCGACCAGGCCGCCGTCGCGCAAGGTGTCGACGACCTTCTCAACGAGACGGGCCTGAGGATTGACGGGGTGGAGCTCGATGTAGCGTGCCATGCCCCCACCCTACCGCGAGTGACAGGTCTCACACAGCATTCCGAAGGCAGGAGAACGTCAGCCGCGAGGGATCTGGTGAGGGACGTCGGAGAAGACACCGGTCACGCCCCAGTTGAAGAGCTCGTTGGCTCGGCTCGGCGAGTTGACGGTCCAGACGTTGACGCCGTAGCCCTCGGCCCGAAACTCCTGAACCTGCTGCCGGGTCAGGCCGGAGTCCTCGGGGTGGATGAAGTCGGCGCCCACGATCTCAAGGGTGCTCCTCCAGTCACCCGACAGCGCACGACTCTCATAGAGGCACCCCACGGGGACCTCCGGGGCGCGCTGCTTGAACAGGTGGAGCAGGAGGTGGCTGAAGGAGGAGACGATGACCTTGACGTCGGGGCGCAGGCGCTCGAGCTGTGTGATGACGCCGTCAATGAGGCGCAAGGTCGCCTCCTTGCCGGTCTCGTTGGGCTTGATCTCGATGTTGGCGTTGAGACCGCTGTCGTTCATGAGGTCGATGAGATCGCTCAGGGCGGGCAGCGGCTCACCCACAAACCGAGGGGAGAACCAGCCTCCGGCGTCGATGCCCGCCAGATCGGCCGCCGTCAGGTCGTCGTACCGACCGGTGCGATTCGTGGTCCGGTCCAGGGTGGAGTCATGGCAGATGATGACTGTTCCGTCGGCGATGACGTCGACGTCGGCCTCCACCCACTTCACCTGATGATCCACTGCACAACGGAAAGCGGCCATGGTGTTCTCCGGGGCCAGCGAGCTCAGGCCCCGGTGCCCGAAGATCATGCGCTCGTCTCCGCGTACGCACCCACCACTGTCTGAGGTCACCGATGACATGGCCGGCATGCTACCCGAGTCGCGCACACGCGCATCATGGAAGGTCGGTTGACATCAAGGCGAGTTGATATAAAATCCCTTGTATGCGAAAGGTCGCCACACCACCGGAGGCCCCCCTTGGGGAGGACTCGGCCGTGGTGCAGCTGTTCAAGGCGCTGGCTCACCCCATGAGGGCGAGCATCGTCTACCGCCTCATCAGCTCACCGGCTGACGTCACCGAGCTGGTGACGTTCCTCGGCGTCTCCCAGCCCCTGGTCTCGCACCACCTGCGGGTCCTGCGCAACGCCCACCTGGTCGAGTCGGTCCGCGACGGCAAGCGCCAGAGCTACTCCCTCATTGACGACCATGTCGCATCCATCTTCATCGACACCCTCGAGCACACGAAGGAGCACGATCATGACTGCCACCACTGAGCACCGCCCCGCTGAGGCCCACCAGCACACCCACGGCCCGGACTGCGGGCACCCCGCCGTCATCCATGGCGACCACGTGGACTACATTCACAACGGTCACGCCCACCACGAGGACAACGGCCACTACGACGAGTGCGACACCTGCTCGTGCGAGCACTGCTCGGACTCCTGCGCCGTGTGCGAGTGCGAGGACTGCTCCTGCCCGACCTGCAACCACAACACCTGCTCGTGCGAGCACTGCTCGGACTCCTGCTCCTCGTGCACCTGCGAGGACTGCACCTGCCCGACCTGCACGCACGCCGCCTGAGCGACTCAGTCAGTCACCCCTGAACGCACCGCGTCCATCGGGTGCGCCTCCATGAGGGCCTTTTGCCGAATGACGTATGTCGGCAGGAGGCCCTCACGGTTGCCGGCAACGCTGCAGCCGACGGCGCCCGACGCAGACGGTCAGCGGGAGGCCCCTGGACGATGAGGCTCAGGGATTGGCGGGTTTGCGCCGATGCGCACGCCCAACGATCATGTGCCCATGAGCAGTCCCCTCCCTGTTTCCGGTGCTTCTGGGCACGTGGCGCCGCCTGTACCCGGTGTCCGTCTGGGGCAGGTGCTGGGTCAGGGAGGA
>ERZ772953.839-NODE-839-length-10003-cov-3.040008_pt1 | contig 10003 bp, 7 predicted proteins | sample MGYA00580685_ERZ772953 | MGnify/ENA primary metagenome ERZ772953 (study PRJEB29015, sample SAMEA2738080) | human oral metagenome | biome: human oral; feature: human-associated habitat; material: saliva | place: China | collected 2209 ...
ATGTAGAATATATTTCAGTGATAGAACCACATGCAAAATATGGTAAATTTCATCTTCATATTCTTTTAAAAAGTCCTAAAAAATTATATATAGAAAATTCTCATCTTGCAGAATTATGGGGAAAAGGATTTACAAAGACTAAAAGATTATCTGAAAAAGATTCAATTGCGAATTATGTTGTTAGTTATCTAACTAATTTAGATACAAGTGAATTGAATGAGACAGATAATTCTGAATCTGGTAAAAAGTCAATTATTAAAGGTAATAGATTGTATTTATATCCTAAAGGGTTAAGAATATACAGGAAATCTAAAGGAATAATTAATCCTGATGAAGGCATTGATATTAAAGAAAATTTAATAGAAAAATATAATTTTTCTCGTGAAGAAGCATACGATTTAGTTCAACCACTTGCCATGAAATCTTGGTTCGAAGGTATACCATTTAGACAACTTTTAGAAGAAAACGAAGTTATTCAAAATACAATGTCTAAAGATATATTAGATAGCTGCTTTGCACTAGAAGTACATTTGGTTAATATTGATAAGATTTATAAACGTATTCCAGGTTTAGAAGATTAAAATAAGTGATATATAGATTGAAAAGTTTTATACAGAGAATTATAAAAGTAGAAAAGCGAAAGATATGTAGGAACTACCTAGCAACTTTCGTTACAATGAGGTAAAATATGAAGTCAGATTTTCAAATTTCAAATGAATGTGAGAAAAAACATATTGCAGAAGTTGCTGCAAAATTAGGTTTAAGAGAAGAAGATTTAATTCTTTATGGAAATTATAAAGCAAAAATTCAAACAAAAAATATTAAGCATGATATAAAAGAAGATGCTAAATTAATTTTAGTAACTGCAATCAATCCAACATCAAGTGGTGAGGGGAAATCAACAGTAACTATTGGGTTATCAGATGCTCTAAACAAACTTGGTAAAAAATCATGTGTTGCACTTCGAGAACCATCTTTAGGTCCTGTACTAGGTCGTAAAGGTGGAGCAGCTGGTGGTGGTTATGCTCAAGTAGTACCTATGGAAGAAATTAATTTACATTTTACTGGAGATATGCATGCAATTACAACGGCACATAATGCTATTGCTGTATTAGTAAATAATCATGTTTTCCAAGGTAACGAACTTGATATTGATAAAATTGTGTTCAATCGTGTTATGGATATGAATGCACGTGATTTACGTCACATTAAAGTAAATGCAGGAACAGAGTTAGAACGAGAAGATGGTTTTGATATTACGGTTGCTAGTGAAATCATGGCAATTTTATGTTTATCAGAAGGAATAGCTGATTTAAAAGAAAAGCTTCGTAATATTCTTGTCGCTTATAACTCAAAAGGTGAACCTATTTATCTGAAAGATTTAAAAATTGAAGGTGTTATAACTTCTTTATTGAAAGATGCTATTAAACCTAATATAGTTCAAACTTTAGAAAATAATCCAGCTATCATTCATGGTGGGCCGTTTGCAAATATTGCTCATGGATGCAACTCAATTTTAGCTACAAAAACTGCTTTAAAATACGCTGATTATGTTATAACTGAAGCAGGATTTGGTGCAGACCTTGGTGCAGAAAAATTCTTAAATATCAAATGCCGTAAAGCTGGGTTAAAACCAAAAGCAGCAGTAGTAGTAGCAACAGTAAAAGCTTTAAAACTTCATGGTAATATCGAGGAAAAGGATCTTAAAGAAGAGAATATAGAAGCACTTGCAGCTGGTGTTGCCAACTTAGAAAAACATGTAGAAAATATGAAAAAGTATAATCTGCCAGTTGTAGTTGCTTTAAATGTTTTTGTAACAGATACTGAAAAAGAATTAGCATTTTTAGAAGAGTGGGCGGCTAACCAAGGTGTTGAACTTTCAAGAACAGAAGTTTGGGAACATGGTGGTGCAGGAGGAATCGATCTTGCAGAAAAAGTGATTCGTGCCGTAGAAAATAATAAAGAGGATTTAAAACTTCTTTATAACGATGAAGCTTCAATTATAGAAAAAATTGAAACGATTTGCTGTGAAATGTATGGAGCCGATGGTGTAAATCTAACAGATGAAGTTAAGGCTGAAATTGCTAGAATAGAGAAATTAGGTTTTGGTAATTTACCAGTTTGTATGGCTAAAACACCAGCTTCACTTACGGATAATGCCAAAATAAAAGGCCGTCCAACAGGATTTAAAATTACAATTAACGATGTTAAACTTAGAAGTGGTGCAGGGTTTGTAGTAGCTTATGCTAATAAGGTACTTACAATGCCGGGACTTCCGAAAGTACCTAGTGCATTAAACATTGATATTGATGAAGAAACAGAAACAATTTTAGGAATTTTTTAATATTTAAAAGAAGTCGAAAGACTTCTTTTTTTCACGAATTTTTCATATAAAAATATACAAAAATCACTCAAAATATGATATAATATAGATGTTTGAGTGGGAATAATAAAGTAACTTGTGTTTTAACCGAATGATTAGAAAACATAATAATTTTTTGCTTGAATAAATAAAATTTTAATTAAATAAATCTTACTTTTACAGGAGGGTAATTTATGTCTACAATAGTAGTAGTTGGATCACAATGGGGCGATGAGGGAAAAGGTAAAATCACTGATTTCCTAGCGGAAAAAGCTGATGTTATCGCACGTTATCAAGGAGGAAATAACGCGGGACATACAATTAAGTTTGACGGTAAAACATATAAACTTCAATTAATTCCATCGGGAATTTTTAATGAAGATAAATTATCAATAATCGGTAATGGGTTAGTAGTTGATCCAAAATGGTTATGTGGTGAAATCAATCGATTAAAAGAAAGCGGAGTTACTTGTAAAGGATTAAGAATATCTAATAGAGCACACATTGTTTTACCATATCACTTAAAACTTGACGAAGTAGAAGAAGCACGACGTGGAGAAAATAAGATAGGAACTACTAAAAAAGGTATAGGACCTACTTACGTTGATAAATATAAACGTTGTGGTGTCCGTGTAGCAGATTTATTAGATGCAGAGTTATTTAAGAAAAAATTAGAACAAAATCTAGTAGAAAAAAATGAAGTATTTGAGAAAATTTATGGCGTAGAAGGATTTACTGTTGAGGAAATATTCAATGAATACTTTGAATATGGAAAACAACTTTCTGAATATGTAACAGATACATCAAAAGTTTTAGAAGATGCACATAAAACGAATAAAAATATACTATTTGAAGGTGCACAAGGGGTTATGTTAGATATTGATCATGGTACATACCCATATGTTACATCATCAAATCCTAGTGCTGGGGGAATTACTGTTGGTAATGGATTTGTCCCAACAAATGGTCTTAAAGTTTTAGGAATTAGTAAAGCTTACACTTCTCGTGTGGGAGATGGCCCATTCCCAACGGAGTTATTCGATGAAATTGGTGATACTATTCGTGAAGTAGGTCATGAATATGGAACTGTTACAAAACGTCCACGTCGTATTGGGTGGTTTGATACAGTAGTAATGCGTCACTCTGCACGTGTATCAGGTATGACTAATCTTTCGGTTAACTGTTTAGATGTATTGAGTGGTCTAAAAGAAATTAAAATTTGTACAGCTTATGATTATAAAGGTGAAATACTAACAGAATATCCAGCTAGTGAAAATATTATAAAAGAATGTAAACCAATTTACGAAACACTTCCTGGATTTGATGAAGACATTACAGGAGTAACTACTTTAGAAGAATTACCAGAAAATGCACGTAATTATCTAAGTAAAATAGAAGAGTTGGTTGGTGTTAAGATTTCTATTTTTTCTACTGGACCGGATAGAACACAAACACACTTATTAGAAGATTTATGGAAATAATATAAATAAATTATAGAGAGAACAAATTATAAAAATTTAATTTGTTCTCTCTATTTCATTTACAATTCATTTTGCTTTGTTATATTAAAATCAGCAAAAAATAATTTATGAGGTGAACATGTATGTCAATATTAAAAAAAGCATGGTTTTATATTACAAGAAAGATATTGAAGACATTAATCATATTTCTTATTTTAGTAAGTATGTCTACAATGATTTTAAGTACAATATCTATAAAGAAATCAACAGATAAGGTATCAAAAGAAACATTCCAAAATATAACAAGTAGTTTTTCTATGGAAATAAATAGAAGAACAAATCCTGGAACAGCGAGGGGTGCTGGTAACCTCGTTGGTAAGGATATTGAACAAATTAAAAATATACCAGGTATAAAAAAATACATAAAAAGAATGAATGTGTCAGCTGATTTAATTGGATTAGAACCATTGAAATTAGCTAATCACAGATTAGAAGAAAACAAATCAGAAAACAAAAAGAAATTTAGTAAAACAGTGATTGTAAGTGGAACTAATGACTCTTCACTAGATGATAGATTTTCTGCAGAAACATTAAAATTAAAAGAAGGAAGACATTTACAAGACTCTGATAAAAATAGCGTTTTAATACATGAAGGTTTCGCTAAAAAGAATAATTTAAAATTAGGTGACAAAATTAAATTAAAAGGTAATCCGAATGATGCCGATAACGAGAAAAAATCTGATAAAGAAACAGAAGTAACTATTGTAGGTATATTCACAGGCCAAAACAAAGGAAACACATCTAGTCACATGGAGTTGTATGATAATATATTTATAGCAGATACAACAACGACTAAGACTTTATATAATTACGAAGATGGAAAAGAAATTTATCAAGATGCTATATTTTTAGTAGATGGTAAAGATAATGTAGATAAAGTTATAGCAGAAGCTAAGAAGTTACCTATTAACTGGAAATTATTTGAACTAGTGAAAAGTAATCAAAACTTCCCAGTATTACAAAAATCACTTGATTCTATATATGGTATTACTAATGGAGTATTTATAGGAACAGTAGTATTCAGTATTATTATACTATCTCTAATATTATTCCTATGGATTAATGGTAGAAGAAAAGAAATTGGTGTTAACCTTGCTCTAGGAGTTTCTAAGGCGAAAATAGTAGGACAATTTATTTTAGAGTTAGTTATAATCAGTATTCCAAGTTTTATCGTTTCATACTTTATAGGTAAAGCGGTAAGTCAAAGTATAGGAAATCAAATTTTATCACAATCTATAAAATCTGTTACAGAGAGTGTTGCTAATCAAACAAAAGGTCTAAATCTAGGGGCTAATGCAGAGGTAGAAGGAGCGAGTAAAATGATAACATCATTAGATGTAAGTGTAAACCTTACAGATATGATGAGTGTTGTAGGAATAGGATTAGCGGTAATTGTAATAGCGATTTGTATTACATCAATTCGTTTAATTTACAAAAAACCAAAAGAATTGTTACAAAATATTAACTAGTTATACTTTGTAGATGAGTAAATGGTAAAAGAAAGGAGTAATAGGTATGACAACTTTTAAAAGAGCCTATCTATATATAACTAGAAAAAAGGTTAGAAGTATAATTATGTTTATGCTACTTACAATTATATCAACGGTATTATTAAGTAGTAATATTCTAAATCATACTGTAAAAGGTATTTCAAATAAAATATATGAAAATTCTAATTTTGGTTTCACTGTTAAAAACTTATCAAAAACTGATAAAGAAATATCTGTGAAAAAATTGGATAAAATTACAAACTTACCTGATATAAAAGGGGCAAATTATCAATTTGCAGCACCCGTTAATCTTTTAGGTAGTAAGGTTGTAGAGGGACAAAATAATCTTATTTTAGACGAGAAAACAAATAAAAACAATTTAGTTATGTTAAATGCAAATACTAATACTGCAGATAATTCAGACTTTAAAAGCGAAGTATTGAAATTGAAAAAAGGAAGACATATAGGTCCTGAAGATCGTAATAAAGTACTGGTTCATGAAGAATTTGCAAAATTAAATAATCTTGATATTGGAAGTAAAATAAAATTAGAAAAAGCAAATAGTTCTGAACAAAAAACTACTAACAAAGACTACGAAGTAGTAGGTATTTATTCAGGAACAAAGAATAATGAATTTCAAGGATTGAGTTCAGATTTCATAGAAAACACAGTTTATACAGATTATAAATCAAGTCAAGAATTAATGGGATATTCTGAAAGTGATAAAAAGGTTACGTCTGTAGATTACTTTGTAAAAAATCCAGAGAAGTTAGAAGATGTTGCTAAATCAGTAGAAAATCTAGCGATAGAAGATACAGAAATAGTAAAATCTAATAAAAATTTCCAAACAGTTATCGCTTCTTTACAAAGTATAGAAAAGATAATAGATATGGTAAAAATAGGAAGTATTATAGCAAGTGTGATAATTTTATCATTAGTTCTAATATTTTGGCTAAGAGAAAGATTACACGAAATAGGGATATTATTATCTATAGGAACTTCAAAAACAAAAATTATATTGCAACAGATAATAGAATTAGTATATATCGCTGTTTTTAGCATAATCTTATCTAGCGTTTTAGAAAATGTTATTTTAAAATATGGAGTAAAAAATGCTATAGATAAGCTAGGGGTAGATAATTTACCAGAAGCAATTTCCCAACAAATTTTAAATGTAAAAGTAGAGTTAGGATATGTTCTAACAGTATCAGCTATATTATTCTTAATAATAGTGTGTTCTATTGTAATAACATCTTTAATAACATTAAGAATGAAGCCAAAAGAAATTTTATCAAAAATGAGCTAAGAGAGGAACAAAGTATATGTCAATTTTAAAAATTAAAAATGTTAGTTATTCATATGAAAACAGAAAAGAAAAAGTTTTAAGAAATTTGAATGTTGAATTTGAAGAAGGAAAATTTTATGCAATAGTAGGTAAATCTGGGGCAGGTAAATCTACACTATTATCACTACTTGCAGGATTAGATACACCTACTAGTGGAGAAATTTTGTTTAATAATCAAGATATTAGTGAGAAAGGATATAATTACCATAGAAGTCACCAAATATCATTAGTTTTTCAAAATTATAACTTAATTGATTATTTAACACCGTTAGAAAATTTAAAATTAGTATCTTCAAAAGCGAATAAAGATATTTTATTACAATTAGGATTAGAAGAAGAACAAATAAAAAGAAATATTATGAAACTTTCAGGAGGGCAGCAACAACGTGTTGCTATCGCGAGGGCTCTTGTTTCAGAAGCGCCAATTATATTAGCAGATGAACCTACTGGTAACTTAGATGAAAAAACGGCTGAGGATATTATTAATATATTAAAAGATTCAGCGAAGAAAAGAAATAAATGTGTAATTGTAGTAACTCACAGTAATCAACTAGCAAAAGAAGCGGACGTTGTATTACAATTACAGGATAAAAAATTAAAAACTATATAAAACATATTAATTGCTAATTTTAGTTCGCTAAGATTAGCAATTACTTAATAGTATAAATTGAAAAAAATATGTCAACATGTTATTCTTAAATATGAGAATAATACCAAAGGAAAACATAACGATGAATATATTAGTAGTAGATGATGAACAAACAATACTAACAGGAGTAGAAGAATATTTAAAAGAATATGGATATAATGTTTTTACAGCTGGAAATGGTGTGGAAGCAATAAATATTTTTAATGATATTGAAATAAATTTAATTGTTCTAGATCTCATGATGCCAGAAAAAAATGGCTATGAAGTATTAGAAGAAATAAGAACTCAAAGTAATATTCCTGTTATTATATTAAGTGCTATGGAAGATGAAATATCTCAATTAAAAGGTTTTGATTTAGAAGCGGATGATTATGTAACTAAACCTTTTTCACTTCCTTTATTAGCAAAAAGGGTAAATGCCTTATTAAAAAGACATTACGGTAATCATGAAATTTGGAAATATAGAGAAGCTATAGTGGATTTTACAAGTTATAAGGCTGTATATGCTAATGTAGAGGTGGATGTGAAGCCAAAAGAGATAGATGTACTTAAATTTCTTCTGAAGCATTCTAATCAAGTAATGAGTAGAGAGCAAATATTAGATTATGTATGGAATAATAGTGATGATGTACCATATGATAGAGTAATAGATGTCTATATTAAAAATTTAAGAAAAAAATTAGAACTGGATTGTATAGTTACAGTAAAAAATGTGGGGTATAAGTTGCAATTATGATAAAAAATATGGGAATTTTTTCAAGAAATTTTTTCAAGACATTAGGAATTTTAGGTACAGCTATAATTATTATTCATGCTATAGTATACTTTACTTTTCCGATTTTTTACGCAGAGAATCAAAGAAATAAAATAAATGAGAGTGCGGATATTTTAATAAAGTATTTGGAAGAAAAAAATTCGGATGAGATTCCATTATTATTGGAATCATATTCAAAAAATTTGAGGATTTCTGTACATTTGAAGGAAGAAACACCTAAAGATGATTCACAAATAGTAAAGGATTTAAACATTAATAAAAATAATGAATCTACATATATTATTATTGAGGAAAGAACACTAAAAACAAAAGATAATAAAAACTTATCAGTACAGTTTATTTCAGGCACTAATTTAATAGATGAGGCAATAGACATTGTATTGGTGTATCTTCCATATACACTTGTATTAACGTTAATATTTAGTTTTATATTTTCATATGTTTATTCTAAGAGACTGGCAGAGCCACTTTTATATATTTCAAAAGTCACTAAAAAAATGCAAAATATGGAGTTAGATGCTAGATTTGACGAAGGGAATAAAGGTGAATTGGGAGAAGTAGGTTCACAAATTAATAAAGTATACAGTAAATTGTTAACTACTATAAATGATTTGGAAATAAAGAATAAAAATATTATCGAATTGCAAGAACAAAAAGTTGCGTTTTTGAGAGCGGCTTCTCACGAACTAAAAACACCTTTAACAGGAATTAGAATTATTTTAGAAAATATGAAGTATAATGTGGGTGTTTATAAAGATCATAATAAATATTTATCTGAAACTATTTTAAAGATTGATAGTCTAAGTATATTATTAGGAGAGATTTTAGAATCTTCTAAGTTTCAAGAATGGACTGAAAATAAACAAATATTAAATATAAAGAACGCTGTTGAAATTATGATTGATAGATATAGAGAAATGTATTTGGTGAAGAACATTAAGATAAATAATGGTGTAAAAGATACTACAACTATACTTATGAGTAAGCAGGCATTAGATAAAGTATTATCTAATGTTGTTAGTAACGCAATTAAATACTCTTCGGAAGACAGTAGTATTCAAATATATGATGATGAAGAATATTTATATATAGATAATCCGTGTAAGCCATTAAGCGAAGAAGCACAAAAAAATTTATTCAAGATTTTTTATCATACTCAAGTAATTAATAAACCGCAAAATGGTACCGGGCTAGGGTTATATATTGTAAAAAATATATTAGAAAGTTATGATTTAGAATATAGCTTTAAACCATATGAGCACGGCATGAGATTTAAAATTAGAATAGATAATAAAGAAAAAGATGATATTTAAAATAAAACATCCTTAAGGTTAGTTATAGCAAAACTAACGCTAAGGATGTTTTTTATTATAATGTTGTTACAGTAGAAAGACTATTTACTTAAGCAAAATAGTCCTTCTAATTCTTTTAATGCTTCATCAAAAGAATATACAAGTTTTCCGTGTTCTAAAATCCCACCAAGAACGTAATGGTTCATTGCATAACTAGGAATTTCATATTTATTTGCAGATTTTAGACGGATATCAGAATTGATGGCAATAATTCGTTTTTTTAGGGCAATTGCTAATCCTAACTCAACCATAACGCCACTATCTTCATTAGTAATATCAACTAAAAATATATCACAATTACTTATTGCTTCTGTATCTCCGCGGAAAATATCTTGTGGCGTAGGTAGAGTTTGTTTATCTTCGTTAAATGGCTGTTCTATTGGATTAAATACTGATAATTTTTCTCCAAAACGCTCTTTTAATAATTTCCCTTCTTTTAGACGTTGAGAAATTTCTCCCTCATTAAATAATGCTCCAGCTAAATAAAGTTTCATAAAATAAAGACCTCCA
>ERZ772953.840-NODE-840-length-10002-cov-22.232935_pt1 | contig 10002 bp, 10 predicted proteins | sample MGYA00580685_ERZ772953 | MGnify/ENA primary metagenome ERZ772953 (study PRJEB29015, sample SAMEA2738080) | human oral metagenome | biome: human oral; feature: human-associated habitat; material: saliva | place: China | collected 2209 ...
AACTTGATACTGAAGAAGAAAGTATGGAAAATAGAGTTCTTTATAAACATAAACCTAAGGATGAAACATTCAAGATTACTCGTGATGATACTGGAGCTTATGTAGTAAGTGGACCTGGTATCGAACGTGCATTCTTAATGACTGATTTCAACCGTGATGCTTCTGTTAGACGTTTTGCTCAACAAATGCGTTCTATGGGTGTAGATGATGCTTTACGTGAAAGAGGATGTAAAAACGGTGATACGGTTAAAATTCTTAAAGGTGAGTTTGAATTCGTAGAGTAGGAGATAACCACTGTGGATAAAGAAAAAGTTTATTATATAATTAGAGAAGATGTATTGCCAGAAGCTGTAAAGAAGACATTAGCGATGAAAAAAGCTTTAGAAGAAGATTCTAAATTATCAATTTTAGAAGCTTCTAAAAGATTTGATTTAAGTAGAAGTGCATTTTATAAATATAAAGATACAATTTTTCCGATTCAAGATGTGAAAAGACAATCAATTCTATCACTGTCTATTGACGTTGATGATATTCCTGGAATATTAGGTAAAATTTTATCGGTTGTTAATGAAGAAAAGTGTAGTGTACTTACTATTCACCAAACGGTGCCGATTAATGCAAAAGCTACGATAATTATTTCTTTAGAGCTAAGTTCAGGTGATATAAATATTGAAAAATTAAATAAACGAATTAAAGATCTTGAGTTTGTTAATTCAATTAAAGTAATTGGTTTAAGCATGTAAAGATAGTTTAATAAATATTAAATGTAGGAGAACAGAGTAGGGAAGACAGTTTCCTATATCTGCTCTCCTTTTTATTTTAGAAAGGTGAATTATGCAAAAAAATGATATATTCAAAGGGAAGGTTATAGATTATACACATGATGGTCTTGGTGTAGTTAAAATCGATAATTTTCCGATTTTTATTGAAGATGTTATAGAAGGTGAAGTAATTGAGTTTAAGATAATTAAATTAAAGAAAAATCTTGGTTACGGAAAAGTTCTTAATATTATTGAAAGTTCAAAAAATAGAGTTGATGGTATTCCAAAAACTTCAGGGGCGAATTTAGTTCATATGAACTATGAAGAGCAATTGAAGTTTAAGAAGAAAAAAGTTCAAAATGTTATGGATAAAGCTCTTGGAAAAGATGCCATTGAAGTATTAAATACGCTAGGAATGGAAGATGGATATCATTATCGTAATAAGTCTGTGATTCCAGTACAAAAAGTTAATGGTGAAGTTAAGATGGGTTATTATAAACCACGAAGCCATGATGTTGTTAATATAGAGAAATGTTTTATTCAGTATGACGAACACAATGTATTAATGAATAAATTACGTAGTCTAATTTCAGAACTTAACTTATCTGTTTATGATGAAAACAATCACTCAGGTGCTATTAGACATATTATGTTTAGAACAAATAGTCTTAAGAGTGAAATCATGGTAGGTATTGTAGCGAAGGAGAAGTTTAATAAACTAGATGAATTTGTTGAAAAAATATCTAAATTAGATGATAGAATCGTTAGTATTATGTTAAATATTAACGATAAGAAGACAAATGTAATCTTTGGTGATAAAACTGAAAATCTTTTTGGTAAAGACTATATAACTGACACGTTAGACGGAATAGAATTCAAGATTTCACTTCGTTCATTTTATCAAGTAAATCCAGTTCAAACAGAGGTATTATATAGTAAAGCGTTGGAACTTGCAGAATTAAAAGAAACTGATACGATAATCGATGCTTACTGTGGTATTGGAACAATAAGTCTATTCGCAGCGAAGAAAGTTAAGAAAGTATATGGTATTGAAATAGTAGAAGCGGCTGTTTTAGATGCTCGCGAAAATGCGAAAAATAATAATATAACTAATGCAGAGTTTTTACTAGGTAAGAGTGAAGATGTAATTAAAAAATTAATCTCGCAAAATGTGAAATTAGATGCAGTTATCGTTGATCCGCCACGTAAAGGTTGTGAGGAAAGTTTCTTACGTGATCTTGCAGCTATGGATATAGAAAAAATAGTCTATGTTAGTTGTAATCCAGCAACATTAGCTAGAGATATGGAAATTATGAGAGGTCTAGGTTATAAACTAGGTGCAGTGCAACCTGTAGATATGTTCCCAGGAACGTACCATGTTGAGGCGGTAAGTTTGCTAGTCAAGGAGTAAAACGACGAAGATTAGCATTTACTTCCGCCCATGCGATAGCTGTCCGTGATTGACAAGTGCTAGCACGCAGACAGAACGGAGATAGCGAACCGCTGAGTGTGTCGCTCTGCTCGTAAAAGCTTAGAAACCTTTGAACGAAAGGGATAATGAAAGCCTTGATTGCAAGGCTTTTTGCTTTATGGTGGGTAAGTATCAGAGTGAGAAAATTTTTGGAATGAGTAGAAGTGATAGCTAGAAATTATCAGTTTCTATTTCCATTTACCCTGTGGGTACGTGTTTGTTTCCATTGACAAGGAGTTTGTGGGAATAGAAATGTACCCACCTTGTTTGAATCAAGTGAAGTGTAGTTGAAGGAAATCTGTTGAAAGCAATACTTCATTTTACCGAATAAGTAATAATTTAGGCAACTTCAAATCGATTAAAAAAAACTATTTTAAAGGTTAAGAGTAGACAAAAATTGTCCACTCTTTTTTGCAAACTCAATTTATCAATAAATGAAATGAGGGAATGTAAAATGAAATATTTTGAGGTTGAGTTAGAAAATCCTGATGAATTTTTAAAACTACAAACAGAAGATTTTGTGAAAGCTAATCGCTTGCTACTAAGGAAGATAATCCAGAGCGTTACAGTCTATGAAGAAAACTTCGTCATATCCTTTAAATCTGGCATCGAATTGGAAGTATGAGTCTCATTCCATAACTTTTATATTGAACATATCATCTTGTTGTGTTATACTATAAATTGATATAAACAAAGATGTAGGAGGAACCGAAACTATGACAGCCTCAATGCGTTTAAGATAAGCTGGCAATAAAAAAAGCAGAATCTATACCCGATGATAGGCTTTTTTGTTGTGCTTATTTATACGATATTGAGCATTCATTAGTTACGGTGAGGATATTGGTTATTTAACTATACCTTTATTTAACTATGTCTTTAATATGAATGTTTCCAAATTGTATGTATGCAGACCAAAAGCCACATTGTGGGGTTTGGCCTGCATTTTTTATTGCCTAGAATGCTATTCAAAATAGAAATTCAAGCAAAATAATATGCAGGAGATAATATAAATGGAAAAATACAACAATTGGAAACGAAAATTTTATGCAATATGGGCAGGGCAAGCAGTATCATTAATCACTAGTGCCATCCTGCAAATGGCGATTATTTTTTACCTTACAGAAAAAACAGGATCTGCGATGGTCTTGTCTATGGCTTCATTAGTAGGTTTTTTACCCTATGCGATTTTGGGACCTGCCATTGGTGTGCTAGTGGATCGTCATGATAGGAAGAAGATAATGATTGGTGCCGATTTAATTATCGCAGCAGCTGGTGCAGTGCTTGCTATTGTTGCATTCTGTATGGAGCTACCTGTCTGGATGATTATGATAGTATTGTTTATCCGTAGCATTGGAACAGCTTTTCATACCCCAGCACTCAATGCGGTTACACCACTTTTAGTACCAGAAGAACAGCTAACGAAATGCGCAGGCTATAGTCAGTCTTTGCAGTCTATAAGCTATATTGTTAGTCCGGCAGTTGCAGCACTCTTATACTCCGTTTGGGATTTAAATGCTATTATTGCCATCGACGTATTGGGTGCTGTGATTGCATCTATTACGGTAGCAATTGTACGTATACCTAAGCTGGGTAATCAAGTGCAAAGTTTAGAACCAAATTTCATAAGGGAGATGAAAGAAGGAGTTGTGGTTCTGAGACAAAACAAAGGATTGTTTGCCTTATTACTCTTAGGAACACTATATACTTTTGTTTATATGCCAATCAATGCACTATTTCCTTTAATAAGCATGGAACACTTTAATGGAACGCCTGTGCATATTTCTATTACGGAAATTTCCTTTGCATTTGGGATGCTAGCAGGAGGCTTATTATTAGGAAGATTAGGGGGCTTCGAAAAGCATGTATTACTAATAACAAGTTCATTTTTTATAATGGGGACCAGTTTAGCCGTTTCGGGAATACTTCCTCCAAATGGATTTGTAATATTCGTAGTTTGCTGTGCAATAATGGGGCTTTCGGTGCCATTTTATAGCGGTGTGCAAACAGCTCTTTTTCAGGAGAAAATTAAGCCTGAATATTTAGGACGTGTATTTTCTTTGATCGGAAGTATCATGTCACTTGCTATGCCAATTGGGTTAATTCTTTCTGGATTCTTTGCTGATAAAATCGGTGTAAATCATTGGTTTTTACTATCAGGTATTTTAATTATTGGCATTGCTATAGTTTGCCAAATGATAACTGAGGTTAGAAAATTAGATTTAAAATAAACAATATTGGAGGAATATTTATGTATCTTATTTTCATGTAACTCTTCCTGCTAAAATCGCAGGGTTTTCCCTGCATACAAGCAAATGAAAGCATGCGATTATAGACAGGAGGAAATGTTATGGAATTAATATTAAAAGCAAAAGACATTCGTGTGGAATTCAAAGGACGCGATGTTTTAGATATAAATGAATTAGAAGTATATGATTATGACCGTATTGGTTTAGTAGGAGCAAATGGTGCTGGAAAAAGCACTTTACTCAGGGTACTTTTAGGAGAATTAACTCCCCCAGGATGTAAAATGAATCGTCTGGGTGAACTTGCCTATATTCCCCAGTTGGACGAAGTAACTCTGCAGGAGGAAAAAGATTTTGCACTTGTAGGCAAGCTAGGTGTTGAGCAATTAAATATACAGACTATGAGCGGTGGTGAAGAAACAAGGCTTAAAATAGCACAGGCCTTATCGGCACAGGTTCATGGTATTTTAGCGGATGAACCTACGAGCCATTTAGACCGTGAAGGAATTGATTTTCTAATAGGACAGCTAAAATATTTTACAGGTGCACTGTTAGTTATTAGCCATGACCGCTATTTTCTTGATGAAATAGTAGATAAAATATGGGAACTGAAAGATGGCAAAATCACTGAGTATTGGGGAAACTATTCTGATTATCTTCGTCAGAAAGAGGAAGAACGTAAGAGCCAAGCTGCAGAATACGAACAATTTATTGCGGAACGTGCCCGATTGGAAAGGGCTGCGGAGGAAAAGCGAAAACAGGCTCGTAAAATAGAACAGAAGGCAAAAGGTTCTTCAAAGAAAAAAAGTACTGAAGACGGAGGGCGTTTAGCTCATCAAAAATCAATAGGAAGTAAGGAAAAAAAGATGTATAATGCTGCTAAAACCCTAGAGCACAGGATTGCGGCCTTAGGAAAAGTAGAAGCTCCGGAAGGCATTCGCAGAATTCGTTTCAGGCAAAGTAAAGCATTGGAGCTCCATAATCCATACCCTATAGTCGGTGCAGAAATTAATAAAGTATTTGGGGATAAGGCTCTGTTTGAAAATGCATCTTTTCAAATTCCGTTAGGAGCAAAAGTGGCGTTAACTGGTGGTAATGGAATCGGAAAAACAACTTTAATCCAAATGATCTTAAACCATGAAGAAGGAATTTCTATTTCGCCTAAGGCAAAAATAGGTTACTTTGCACAGAATGGTTACAAGTACAACAGTAATCAGAATGTTATGGAGTTTATGCAGAAGGATTGTGACTACAATATATCAGAAATTCGTTCAGTGCTAGCATCTATGGGGTTCAAACAGAACGATATTGGAAAAAGTTTATCTGTTTTAAGCGGTGGAGAAATTATAAAATTGTTGCTTGCTAAAATGCTCATGGGTAGATATAACATCCTAATAATGGATGAACCCAGTAACTTCCTTGACATACCAAGTTTAGAGGCTTTGGAAATACTAATGAAGGAGTACACCGGAACTATCGTGTTTATCACCCACGATAAACGATTACTCGAAAATGTAGCAGATGTAGTTTATGAAATTAGAGATAAGAAAATAAATCTGAAACATTAAATTTAAGGTAGTCGCTGGTCAGTATAGTCTGTTCTGGTTGGCGACTCCATTGTTAAAGAGTATAAAGACTTTAGATTTTATGAATATTAAAAATAGGAACAGTCAATTGAACTGCTCCTATTTTTCTGCTAAATATATTGTAGTTTTCTTATATGTATAATGATAGATTAGCGGATTCTCATCTACGGTACTTACTTCAAATATGAAGAAGTGATCGCGGTTATCTCTGGACTTTTCCTTATTGAGGACAAAGTAATTCTTACGTGAAGTCGCCATTGTTTTTAGGATATCATCAGTTAGGAAGGTCAATGGAATATTCATGTTAGAGTAGCGGTAGAAGTCACGTTCAAAATCTTGGTAGCTCTCGCTATAATAGTCCATTTGTAGGTGATTACGCTGAAACTCAAGCTGATTCATAGAGCACCTCCTCGACAAGTTCAATACTAATAATGTCTTTTAATTTCAAATTGATGTGACCTGTTGTAGTTTTTATCAAAATGAAATCTTTGGTCAGACTTGGTATTGTTCCAGTGTAGGAAACACGCTTGTTTTTTTCAATCACTTGAATGCGTGTGCGTAGCTGCCCGGCGTATACTTGACTGAGGAGTAATAATTTCTTCTCTAGTGATAAGTCAGACATGTACGTTACTTTGTTTGTATCATCAGAGAGTGCTGATGCATGTTCAGATAGGAAAAAGCCCATCCATTTTTGCATCTTTGTATCCTGGTACTCTCTTGCTGATTGAAATGGTAAATATGAACGGTCAATCATATCAAATCCTTTCTATGCAGAGGCAAGGGTATTTTTATCAAATTGAATCGTAAAACCTTGAATTCCCCCACCTGTGTAACATTCTTTAAAGCGATTGATTACCTCAGTATAGATTATCACAGATGAGCTTGTTGGCTTAATGCTAAATGTAAATTCCAATGGTAATCGGTTTTCAGATTTAGCATGTACTAGTCGTATCGATATTTCAGTTGTTTTGAGTTTTCTCTGACGAAGTTTTGAAGTTGCTGTTTCAACGATTCCATGTAAAAATCTTTCAAGCATTTCAATATCATTACATCCTTTGCTACGGATTTCTGAAAATTGTACTGTATTTTTTTCTTGTTTCATTTTAATCCCTCCAATCCACCCGCGGAATGACCACCGATAAGTTTACTGCGTTCAATATTTCTGGAACCTTCAGTTAGGACGGTTCCTTTTTGTATGGCTAAAAAACCAAACTGTTCTCTGACAACATCAATAGCTGTCTGAAGTCTATTATCTTTTTCAATTTGTTCTACATCATCAAAGAGTGATAGTAGAGTATAGCTTTCATCTACGAAGCCACTATAAGATACACCAATTTGTCTCACTGCACCAGAGGTGTATTTTTTCGGAATAATACAAGTACATGACTCACCATTGTTTTGGGGAGATTTGCGGGTTCAATTTTATTCTGAGCATTTATAGATTTTTTCATCTCAGTCCTAGAATAGCCAATATGAATAGAAACGACAGTAGTCAATACTAGGGCTACTGTTCCGTTCCACAGTATCATTTAAAAATCATTTTCACACCCTTTCGTCTATTAGTATAGAAGAAAGCTCTCAGCACACGTCGAGTGTGTAGCGTTGCTGATAAAAGCCTAGAAACCTTGTAACGAAAGGGGTCAAGAAAAGCCTTGTAGGTAAAGACTTTTCTCGTTTAGTGGGGAAGTATTAAAGTGACCTCTCATATTTTCTACTAGGTTTGATAACTTATTTGAGATGGATTCTATTTCCATAAACACTGTGGGGATGTTTTTGTTACCAAAGATAATAAGTTAATGGGAATAAATGTACGCCCTCTATCACTAGTTTAATAAAATGGAGAAGATAATGTTGACTAAAAGAATACATTATTTAACAGAAGTAAATGAACATCTGATTTTAAGTGAAAAATCATTTTATTTCTGTTGATAGTTAAAGTTACTTCAAGTATTTTTCTAAACTAAATGAATATTTGAAAAAGGATAGTTGTGAGAACAGAAATAAAAAGTAATAAACTTAGTAAGTCATTTTTAAAGTTTCTAACAGCCCAAGTATTTATTATTCTTGCTGGAATATTGTTAGATATGGTTTTAATTCTCTTTGTATATCAAATGAGTCAATCGCTATTTGATACAAGTATGATTCTAGTTGTTGGATCTATTTCACGAATATTAGGAAGTATTCTACTTTCAAATATTTTTGACAAGATTTCAGCAAAGTGGATTATGTTAGGAGCATTGATAGCCAAAGTTTTTATTATTCTACTACTCATATGTACTTATAGATATATATACCTTGTGCTAATATCAAAATTTTTATTGAGTTTATTAGATAGTGCTATTTCACCTGCTCAAGGTGTATTGCTTGCAGATATAATTAAAGAGGATAGAATTCGTTTAAATGGTATTTTCTATACTGTCATTCAAGTATTTCAAACTGCTACTTGGACATTTGGAATACCTTTTGTTCTATTCCTTAATCCTTTTGCGGCATTTTGCGTGATTATTTTGATGATTACTATATCCTTGTGGCTCTTGAAGAAAATAGATACAAAAGATAGAGTACAAACGAATTTACTCCCTTATTTTGAGAGATTGAAGCAGGGATGGTATGATTTGTTCCATATTACTGAATTGTGGAATATAACCATTATGGACACATGTGAATCAATTGCTAATGTGATTTGGACACAAACTTTTCTATTATTTTTCACGACGAGTTTTTTGAACTTATCAGAGGAATGGTGGGGATTTCAAGGAGCTGCTTACTTTGTAGGTTCGATTGTAGGAGGAATTATAAGCATTAGATACTCTAAGTATATTTCTCAGTTGGGGGGAAAGGTTATCTTTTTTTCATCACTTTTGGTTGCTATTTTAACAGGTATATACGCTTTTAATAAAGTAGCTTTCTTGGCACTTGTTATTAACTTTTTCATTGGCATTCCGTATCAAATTAGAGATTTGGTGCAACAATCATTAATACAAGAGAAGTCCCCTACTTATTCGATAGGACGTATTTTTTCTCTAAGGCAATTAATATTAACGATTACTTCATCTGGCTCTTTGGCAATATTTAGCTATTTAAGTAGTCGGATTGGTATACAGGCTGTTTACATGATTGCAACTATTATATACGCTATCGTAACTATTTGGATATTATTAAATAGAAAAATTATTAAATTTAAAATTGAGTAGTAATGAATATGAACAAATCAGAAAAAATTATTTTTGAAGATATTGAAGAAGTTGTTATATCCTATGTAGCAAATTGTCATCATTTGTAAGCAAACAGATTATAAAAAATCTCTTCCGGTTATTGACGAATGGTTACAAAACACTAATCCAAACGTTAGAAGAGCTGTTACAGAAGGTTTGAGAATATGGACGAGTAGACCATATTTCAAAGAGAATCCATATGAAGCGGTTAGACATATTGCAGCATTAAAAGAAGATTCCAGTGAATATGTTAGAAAATCAGTTGGTAATGCTTTGAGGGATATTAGCAAAAAATTTCCAGAGTTGATTAAAGAAGAACTTGATGATTGGGATATTAATAGTAAAGAGATTCAACAAGTATACAAACTAGCAAGTAAATTTATAAAATGATAGTTCTAAACTATAAAGTTAAAAAATGGTAACTACAAAATATTTTCATTCTATAGTATAATTTTAAACAACAACTCTATCACTTTCGTTATATAATATAGAAGTTTGCTAGCACCACACGTGGAGTTTGTAGCTTTGCTTGTAAAAGCCTAGAAAGCTTGGTATGAATCAATAATGAAAAGCCTTGATTGTAAGGCTTTTTTTGTGTTTTTGTGATAGAATATAGGTAGTTATAATCGAGAGCAACTAAGAAGCAGTAAAAAAATATTATACGTAGAATAATCAAGATTAGGAAGATAAAATGGCAGAAATTGACAAAAAGAATTTTAAAAATTA
>ERZ772953.843-NODE-843-length-9986-cov-4.624207_pt1 | contig 9986 bp, 3 predicted proteins | sample MGYA00580685_ERZ772953 | MGnify/ENA primary metagenome ERZ772953 (study PRJEB29015, sample SAMEA2738080) | human oral metagenome | biome: human oral; feature: human-associated habitat; material: saliva | place: China | collected 2209 ...
CGGCGGTCGGCGCGCCCACACGCCCCGGCCTCGTGCGAATCAGGCAGTGCGGCGGCGCCGGCGCCCGTGGAGGCGGGGATGACGCGCACGGAGGTAAAGCCCTCGTCGGCGCCGAAATCGGTGGTGATCACCGTGGAGGCCGAGGCGTCGGTCCCCGCCTCGATGTGGAAGGCGACGGGGCGCGGCAGGAGCGCGTGCCCGGCGGGCGCGCGGGTTTCCACGAGCCAGTAGGTCGTGCCCGTCTCCAGGGGCGCGGTCACGAATCGCGACCCGCCATCGAGGACGGAGACCGGGGTGCCGGCCAGGGCCTCGTTGTCGTAGATCGCGAAGGCCGCCCCGTCGAGCGGGTAGGTGCCGTCCTCGTTGGGAGTACCGACCGGCTGGGTGCCGGCCTTTTCGATGCGGATGGTACGCGGGCGGGCGGGCGCGCAGGCCTCGTTATTAGCGGCGCCGTCGTGGTCGTAGGGGCCAGCGACGGAGTTGTAGAGGCCGCGCCCCGGGGTGAGGCGCCCGCGCGAGGGGACGCACTCGAGGGCGGCCTCGCTGTACCCGGCGGCTTTCCGATCGCGCGCGACGGTCATGCGGATGAACCAGGTCGCGGACGCCCCGGGTTCGACGGTGGTGCCCTGGGTGAGGACGTAGGTCGCGGCACGGTTCTGGGCGCGGGCGCTGCGCAGGCCCTCGAGAGAGGTGGCGATCGCTGCGGAGCGCAGGGTGAGGCCGGGCGCGAAGGCCGGGGTGTCGACGAGGCGGCCGGTCGTGCCCGCGATGGTGCCGTCGTTCGTGGCGGTCACGCGGTAGGTGACGGTGATCGTGTCGCCGGAGGCGCCCTCAACGCTTTCCACGGCCTTGTCGATGCGCAGCTTGGGGGCCTGCTGCTGGATCGTGAAGTTGCAGGTGATCGGCACGGCGGCGGGGGACGAGGCCGGGGCAACCTGGGAGAAGTCGACGCCGCCCGTGTCGGGGTCGCGCGTGACGTTGATGGCCTCGCCGATGCCGTTGACGCAGCTGATGTCGGTGAGCTCCCAGCGCGCCGAGTTCGGGTCGTCGGAGACTTTCCAGGGGCCGAAGTAGCCGGGTTCGCCGAAGCGCAGGGGGCGGCGTCCGGGGATGCGCGGGCCGGTTTCGGCGATGACGAACTGGGAGTATCCGGGGATGAAGGCCTGGTATCCCGAGGTCACGGTGCCGTCCGTGCCGTAGCCCGTGGGGGTCAGGGGGCTGTCCTCGAAGGAGGACCAGTCGACGAAGCCGGAGGCGTTCTGGTCGGTGGCGAGGGGCTCGCCCGTGGGCGACACGAAGTCGCCGATGCCCAGCGTCGTGAAGTTGAAGGAGGGGATTGTGCCGCCGATAGCCTCGGACTGCGGGGTCACGGTCTTCGCGATGCGAATGTAGCGCTCCTGGCTGAAGGTGGCGTACAGGCACCCGTAGGAGGACTTGTTTTCTTTCGAGGTGAAGGTGGAGACGGGGGTGACGCCTTCGGGTGGAGTCTCCGGGCACGTGCCGTCGGCGCTGGGTGTGAAGCCGGAGAGGACGAGGCGGTACGGGATGCCGTCGATCGTCACCGTCTTGTTCGAGGTGGTCCGCGAGATCGTCAGCACGTCATCCGAATTGGGGCTCCGGTCGGGCGTGCCCGCGGCGTCCGGGTAGGCGGCCGGGTTGTTCGTGTAGATGTCGCGATTGCCTCGCCCCTTGCCGACGTGGCGGTAGCAGTACCAGACGCCGGGTCCGGCGTCGCGGTTGAGGGCGGCGTAGGGCGCGTTCGCGGGGCAGGAGGCCGGCCCGCTGGCGCGCGAGGCGAGCATGTAGGCGCCCTCGTCGCTCAGGGCGGCGGTGGTGTCGGTGTCGTCCTCGGTCTCCTCCTGGTCGAAGGGGAAGGAGTCCTCGATGCCGCCGATGGTGACGTCGATCGTCGAGTGCACCCACTTGTTGGCCGAGTGGACCTGGAAGTTGTTGTGCCGCACGGTACCCAGGAGGAAGGGCTGGCTGATGGGGACGTTGCCGGGGTTGTTCGGCTTGTATCCCAGGGCGTTGGTGTCCTGCGGCGAGATGATGCCGGCGCTGGCGGGGTTGGCGGCGGGTAGGCCGCGCGCGATGTAGGTCCAGTAGTCACCGGCGGCGACGCCCGCGTCCAGCATCGGCTGGGCGACTCCTGCCTTGAGGGGGGCCGAGGACTGGGCTGGGTCTGCCGCATCGTAGGGGCCCGCGCCGCGCACGGTTCCGACGTAGGCGTTGTCGGGTACGTTCGTCGTGCGGTCTGTGGCTGAGCCGTTGATGGTGGCCGCGCCGAGGCGGCCGGCAGATGAGGTGACCGGGACGGTGCCGCCGCCGGGTGTTTCCAGGGTCGCGTCGGCGTCGGCGCGCTCGGGGGCGACGAGGCCGACCAGGGCCGCGGCGGTAGCGAGGAGGAGGGCGGACAGTGTGCGTGCGACGGCGCGACGAGGCCGGGGTTCGGTCTGCGCGTCCGTGGCGCGGCGGGAGCGGGCGCCGCAGGGGTGGTGCTCCACGAGCCCTCCAGGGTGTTTGACAGTTACTCACCGACTCTAGCGTAGATACGCGCAAGCGCGCGGGTGAGCTTGCTCGCTCAGGCCCGCGCGCTCGCGCGTATCGGGTGGCCGCTCGCGGCCACGCAACGAGGCCGGTTAGTGCTTGCCGCGTTCCTCGAGCATCTTTTTCAGGGCGGCGGTGCGGCCCGCGTCGATCTCCTCGTCGGTGATCTGTTCGGCGGAGGTCAGCAGGTCGGTGGTCCGCGCGGCTGGCGGCGCGTCGCCGGACTCGGCCCCGCCGGGCTCTCCAGCACCGCCGGACTCGGCCCCGGCCTCGTCCCCGGACTCAGCGGTAGCCAGCGTGCCAGCGGCGGCACCGCCCTCAACCGCCTGGGGCTCCTCGTCCGTGCGCTTGCGCGAGCGCAGCCAGATGACGGCGGCGACGAGCAGGATGAGGGCGACGGCCGCCAGGACGGCGATCATCCACGGCTTCATGACGGCGCCCTTGACCTGCGCGGCTTCGGCGGCGACGGCGTCGTCGTCCATGGGGACGCGCTCGCCGGTGACGAGCAGGCGGTGGGTGTTGATGCCGTAGGGCGTGCAGGTGATCAGGGTGGCCAGGTCCTTGCCCTCGACTTTGTTGAGGGATTCGGTTTCGGTGGGCAGGACGACGCGGATGTCGGTGACCTGGTACTTGAGGTGGCGGCCGGCGGTTTCGATGTAGAAGACGTCGCCGACTTTGACGCTGGTGAGCTGGTCGAACATGGTGGCGTTGCCCAGGCCGGTGTGGCCGGTGAGGACGGTGTGCGTGGATTCGCCGCCGACGGGCAGGGCGGTGCCGAAGAGGTGGCCGATGCCCTTGTCGAGCGTCGCGGTGTCGGTGCCGTGGTAGATCGGCAGGTTGACGTCGATTGACGGGATTTTGATGGTCGCCATGACGTCGTTGAGGTTGAGCTGGCTCAGGTAGTCCTGGTACTGCGCGGTGCCGGGGCGCTGGGCATCCAGCCAGGGGTCGAGGATCGGCGACTCGGAGGCCTTGAGGTTGTATTCGTCGGCGCGGCGCAGGGACTCGGCGACGGCGTCGGGGCCGGCTTGGTCGGCGACGGCGCTGAATTCGGAGGCGATGCGTTCTTGGCGTTGGTTGTTGTACTGGGTTGCCAGGACGGGGTAGAGGAGGACCAGGATGCCGGCGAGCAGCAGGATCGGGGGCGCGATGGTGAGGAGACGCCACTTGAGGGGGGTCTTCTTCTTGTCGGGCGCTTGGGTGCTCACGCTTTCTCCGTTCATTGCCGAGGCCGTGGAAGTTTGTCTGGTTACAGGGTAGTACCGCTGGGGGCGGTGTGTGGGCAACGCGAGGGGGTGTGGACCCGCGGGTCCACACCCCCCTGTGTGTCGCTAGCTAGCGAGGATCAGGCGTCGGCCTGCTCCTTGCGGCGCTTGTTGGCCAGCGCGATCGCACCGGAGCCGCCCACGAGGAGGGCGCCAGCGCCGATCAGCACGCCGATGCCGGCAGCACCGGTCAGCGGCAGGTTGAAGCCACCGTTCTTCGGGACGTCCTTGACGGTCGTCGCGAGGGTGTACTCGTTATCCTTGGTGGAGTTGGTCTGCAGGACCTGGAAGGCGATCGGGCGGGTCTGGAGCTCGAAGCCCTCGGGGGCCTTGACCTCGACGAGGCAGTACCAGCCGGGGTTGGTGACGGCCTCGTTGTTCTCCCAGTCGTTGTTGCGCAGGCCGTCGATGGTGACCTCACCGTTGGCGTCGGTCTCGTAGGTTTCCTTGCCGGCGGGGCTCAGCTTCTCATCGAGGGACGCGTCGACGGACTCGAAGTTCGCGGTCGGGGTGGACTGAGGCGTGCACTTGTAGACCTCGAACTGGGCGCCCGAGAGCTTGGCGGAGGGATCCTTAGCGGAGACCTTGGTGATCTTCACCTTGCCGAACTTGGAGACGACCTCGGAGTTCGGGTAGTCCGGCGGGGGAACAGTGCCGGAGCCGGGGGTCCAGCCGTTGGAGGGGGCGTTGGGGAGCAGGATGGCCTTGTTCTTGAACAGACCGTCGTTCTCCACCTTGTCCTTGACGGTGCCGACCAGGTCCATCTGGACCTTGGTGGTGTCGTCCTTGCGGTTGTCGAGCAGCTTCTGGCGGCCCGCAGCGGTGAACTCGGCGGTCCAGAACTTGGTCTTGCCGTCGGTGCCGTCGGCGGAGATCAGCTTGTAGTCGGTGTCCTTGACGAGGGCGACCTCGCCGGTCTTGCCGTTGATGAGCTTCAGGGCGACGTTCGCCTCGGGCAGCTCGACGCGCTTGTCGTACTGGTCGACGACGTCGTAGTAGTCGAGGGCCTCAGCGGCGGGCACGTCGGACTTGATGGTGTAGGAGATCGCGGAGCCGATGGCCGGGGTGGTATCGTCCTTGACCGTCTTCTCGATGCCAGCCTTGGAGTTCTTCGGGTAGGCGTGGACGTCGTAGACCCACTTGTTGAGGTCGGTCGGGTGCGTCATGGGCACCGTGATGATGAAGGGCTTGGAGCCGACGTAGCCCGCGGGGGTCGCGGTCTCAGTCACGACGTAGGCGCCGAGGGGGAGGCTGTCGAAGGTGGCCAGGCCGCCGCCGGCGGTGGTCTTGGTGATGGCCGCGTCGGTGCCGTCAGCCTTCGCGGTGTCAACGTTGCCGTTGTAGCCAGCGAGCTTCTCCCAGCCGGCCTGCGTGGTGAGGTCGACGTTGGTCAGGCGCTCGACGGTGAACTCGGCTCCGTCCAGCGGCGTGCCGGTCGCGGTGTTGTCCTCGAGGCCGTTGCCCTCGGTGGTGCCGTTGGTGTCGTCCTTGACCAGCTTGTGGATGGTGATGGAGCCGGTCTTGGTGGCGTCGAGGTCGACGAGCGACGGGGCGCGCGTGACGGTGGCGGCGAGGCCGAAGGCGGGGGCAGCCTGGGTCGCGGAGGTGGCGGCGGGCAGGGCCAGCGCGCCGGCGGCGACGGCGAAGGCTGCGAGCAGGCTCAGGCTGCGGCGGGTCTTCGTGGTGCTCATGGGTTTTCTTTCTCCTGTGTGTGTGATTTCGGGAGTTTTTTCTGATGGTGGGTCGCCGTGGTCACGGGACCTCATGGGTGGCTCAGGCGAGTGCCTTGCGCCTCTTGGTGGTGACCACGGTCATCACCATCGCCCCGGACATGAGCGCCGCTGCGACGCCGATGTAGGGGTAGATTCCGGTGCTGCCTGCCTTGGGCAGCTCGCCAACCTGGGTGTCCTTGACGACCAGGGTGGCCTTGCGGGTACCGCCGACCAGGAAGCCCTGGGGGCCCGGCGTGCTGCTGTCCGACGCGAACGCCTGGACGGCGCTCGTGGCCCACTTGGACTGGTCCGTGAGGTCGGACGCGAGCTCAACGTTCGTGCCGGAGCCGTCCGGGCGGGCGGTGGTCAGCTTGAACTCGAGAGGCTGGGGCAGCAGGGAGTGTCCGGCGGGGGCCTTGGTCTCGACCAGCCAGTAGGCGGTGTCAAGATCGAGGTCGTTGACGCTCCAGTAGTATCCGTCGGTCGCGTTGGCCTGGGTCAGGGTCTTGACCACGGTGGCGTTCGCATCCGTGTTGGGGTTGGACTTGTAGATCGCGAACTCGGCGCCCTTCAGGGGGTACATGGCCGCGTTGTTCGGACCGATGTACTGGTTCGAGGCATCCGCAAAGGTGGAGCCGGTGTTCTGCGTGCCGGCCTTCACGATCACGAAGTCGTGGGGAACGGTCGGGCCACAGGCCTTGTTGTTGCTCGTGCCGTCGGAGTCCTTGCCGTTCTCAGCCAAGACCTCGTTGAAGAGACCCTTGCCGGGAGCGAGCTCGTTGTTTCCGTTGACGGAGCAGGCCAGGTCGGCTTCCGAGTATCCGGCGGCCGCGGGGTTGCGGGTCACCGAGAAGCGGATCCAGTATTCCTTGGTGGCCCCGGCAGCGAGCTCGACGCCGTCGGTCAGCGTGTAGACGCCGCCGGTAGCGGTCGCGTCGGCCGCGGTGTCCAGGCCAGCCTGGGTCTCGGCGATCTTCGCGGACTGGATCTCCAGGCCCTTCGCGAAGTCGGGCTTGTCGGTGAGCTTGCCGGTGTTGGCGGGGAGCGTGCCGTCGTTGGTGGCGACGATCTTGTAGTCCACGGTGAAGCTGGTGGCACCGTTGGCACCGCCGTTCACCTCGATGGTCTTCGCGACGCGCAGGTCGGGGGACTGGTACTCGTTGACGAACGTACAGGTGATGGGGGCTGCCTCGTTGGACGCTGCGCCGCCGACGTTCTTGAAGTTGACGCCGCGCTCGGTCTTGGTCACGGCGACGTCTTCACCGATGCCGTTGACGCACTGGATGTCCTTGAGGTTCCACTTGTCCTCACCGCCGGTGTTGATGTCCTTCTCCGTGATGGTGAAGTCGGAGTTGCCTACCTCGAAGGGGATGAACGTCGAGTCGTACTTCGCGTTCGCCGCACCGAAGCCGGTGGGGGTCAGCGTCGCGGCCGGGTCGGCAGCGGAAATGTACGAGGCCTTGGCGGGGGCAGAGGAAGCCGTGGGCTTCGAGACGGTCACCGTTCCGGTGGTCTCCGGGGTGCGGGCCGTGTTGTCGCGCCAGGTGTCACCGGTGGTCACCGCGAAGTTGGCGGCGGGGATCGTCGGGTTGGCACCCGCCGGGTCCTCGACGGCCTTCGCGATGCGCACACTTCTCTCCTCGGTGATGACGCCGTAGAGGCAGGCGTAGTTGACCGAGAGCTCCTGGGTGACGAAGTAATCGGTGGGCTTGGCGTCCGCCGGCGGGGTCGCCGGGCAGTCGGCGGTCGGGATGGAGTTGAAGTTATCCGGGGTCAGGAAGTTGGTCGCGTTCGTCGCGGGGACAAAGCCCCACAGCTGCAGACGGTAGGTGCGGCCGTTCTTCGTGAAGGTACGATCCGAGACGGTCTTCTCCAGCTTGACGGTGTCGGAGACGTAGGGGTTCTCGTTGACGTTGCCCTTCGCGTCCGGCCAATAGCGAGGCGTGACCTGTTCCTTCACGAGCTGGTTGTGAGGCTGCTCTGCACCGCCGTTGTAGTACTGGCTGTACAGGTCGTAGTCACCGTTGCCCTCACCCACGTGCTTGACGCAGTACATGCGTCCGGAGCGGGATTCGGGCTTGTTGACGTAACCCTGCGAGCGATCGGCCGGGTTGACCGGGTCCGGCTCATAGGCGGGACCGATGAAGGCGCCGGAGGGCGTGTATCCGGGGCGACCGTAGGTACCATCGAGGACCAGGTCACGGACCCGCTTTCCACCGATCAGCTGATTCACGTCCCAGCCAGTAGTACCGAAACTGGTAGAACAGGTACCCGTACCAGCCTCGCCCGGTGTCTTCACGTAGGCGCCGCCCTTGCGGTAAATGATCGTCGAGGCCAGGGTGTTGAAAGTCTCGTGGTTGACGAAGGGGAAAGCTTCTCTCTGCTGACCCGCGGGGAATAGTCCAGCAAATTCCAGGTTGATGTTGGCCTGAAGGTAAGGCTGCCCCAAATGGTGCGGCGCATCAGCCTGCCCGATGGGCAGGTTATTATGGCGGATCGCGCCAAGAAGGAAGGTCTGACCCGGCTCGACCTCACCAGGTTTGTTCGGCTTGAAACCGATGGCGCTCTGTCCATTCACCCAAATCTTCGTGGGGTCAGCGGCCCACTTGTCATAGTGCGACTGCATCCAGGCTTTACTGGCTGCAGTGTCACCATAGTCGGCGGTCTGGTTATCCCACTTCCACGGCACACCTCGAGCAATGTACGCCCACGCATCCTTATTCTTTGCGGTTGTACCACTCAGCCACGCATTTACGGGCTGATCACCCGTGCGCAGGCGATTCTCCGACATTCCGGTAACAACACCGTACCTGATGCTGTCATTCAGGTGCGCACCACCCTCGGTTTCGCTCGTGTAGCCACCGTTAATCCATGCGGAAACCTCGCCAACATCGATCTTGGTGGCGGCGGGCTCCTGGGCGGCCTGGGCGGCCTCGGGGGCAGCGACCTGGGAGACGACCAGCGTGCTGGCCGCAGTAGCCACGACGGCCAGGGCGGCCAGGGCGCGGGAGGCGACTCCTGCTCGCTTGGTCCGCGCGTGGCCCGCGCGCGCTCGACTTGCTGTCATCGATCGTTCTCCTTGACGTTCTTGTGCTGTGTTGTGACCGGAGGGACGTCCGGTTCGGTTTTTCCACAACCTTGATGACACACAGCCTACGTCGCGGTTACTCAAAAATGCAACCCCATTTTCGCGACTTTGCTAGTGGGCTACGTTACAGAACAACAGTCAAGCCGTCTTTCCGCAGGATATTGCGGTTTGACCAACTGGTATCTATTCATATTATCGCAACATAAGTAGCTAAATTGTTATTTTTAACGGCTGGCAACAAATCTGATCGCGGAACTATACAGAGCTTGACACCCTCCTAATAATTCACCGCTGAGCCAATTTTTCAGCCGCTCAACCACCCCCTCACCCCCTCAAAGTCGCACGTAATTCGGCTACCCGAAAATTCAGCACCGCCCACAAACGTTGCAATTCCAACGGTCTGGTTTCAAAGTTTGAAAGGTTTACATGGGAATTACGTGCGACAATTTTCGGCAACCACGCCCAACGGTGCCAACGGTGCCCGCACACGCCCACCACCGCGCCCCGGCCTCGTCACGCGCGAGCACCCACTCCCCTGCACAATAGGGCGCATGGATCTACGCCCCGTCGCCCTCGTGCCCGTCACCGCCTACGACCCGTCGCGCCCAACCCCCGCCGCCATCGTCTCCGGCGAGGTCGCCGCGCACGACGCGCCGCACCCCCTGTCGGTCTTCGACATGTTCCGCATCGGGATCGGGCCCTCCTCGTCGCACACGGTGGGCCCGATGCGCGCGGGCCTGGCCTTCACGACGGAGCTGACGACCCTCACGCCGCCCTCGCGCATCACGATCGACCTGTTCGGGTCGCTGGGGGCGACGGGCCGCGGGCACTCGACGGACCGCGCGGTGCTGCTGGGCCTGGCGGGCTACGACCCGGAGACGGTGGACATCCACACGGTTGAGGCGATCCTTCCGACGCTGGCGAGCACGGGGACCCTCACGCTGCCCTCCGGCACGCGCGTGCCCCTGAGCATCGCCGAGGACATCCGTTTCGTCCCACGCACAGTCCTCCCCTATCACGTGAACGCACTCACGATCACGGCCACCGGCCAGGACGGCGACACGATCCTCCAACGCACCTACTATTCGGTGGGCGGCGGCTTCGTCATGCTGCAAACGAACGACGACCCACTTCACCCCGAGGTCTCCTCCCTCGCATCCAGCCAGGCCGGCGTCGGCATCGACGTTCCCGCGCCGCACCCCTTCGCGTCGAGCACCCAGCTGCTCGCCCAGTGCGAGGCGTCGGGCCTGAGCGTCGCCGACCTCGTGCGCGCCAACGAGGAGGCGGTGCGCCCGCGCGACACCCTCAACGCCTACCTGGACCGCATCGCGGACACGATGTTCGACTGCGTGGACGCGGGCACGTCGGCGGCGG
>ERZ772953.844-NODE-844-length-9985-cov-13.313293_pt1 | contig 9985 bp, 12 predicted proteins | sample MGYA00580685_ERZ772953 | MGnify/ENA primary metagenome ERZ772953 (study PRJEB29015, sample SAMEA2738080) | human oral metagenome | biome: human oral; feature: human-associated habitat; material: saliva | place: China | collected 2209 ...
ATGGTAAGGATATCTCTATAGGGAAGTCTAAATCGGATGATTTTCGGAAGACCGATACCAGCGGACGGGGCTACCAACCTATGGTTTATGGACTCAAATCAGCTCAAATTACAGAGGAAAATCAATTGGTTCGCTTTCGTTTCCAATTTCAAAAGGGCTTAGAAAGGGAGTTCATCTATCGTGTGGAAAAAGCAAAAAGTTAAGGCAGGCGTTCTTTTATATGCAGTCACCATGGCAGCCATTTTTAGCCTTTTGTTGCAGTTTTATTTGAATCGGCAAGTCGCCCATCACAAAGACTTTACCCTAAACAAAGAAAAGTTGGTCGCTTTTGCCATGGCCAAACGAAGCAAAGATAAGGCTGAGCAAGAAAGTGGGGAACGAGTCTTTAACTTAGGAAAAGTCACGTATCAAAATACGAAAACAGGTTTTGCAACAAGTGTTCGAATGAATAAGAGCAACTATGAATTTCTCTTTCCTCCGATGAAAACCCAAGAAAAGAAAACAGCTAAAAAGGAAGAGGTAGCGACTGATTCAAGCAATCAAGCAGGGAAGAAAAAATCAGAAGAAAAGCCTGAAAAGAAAGCCAATTCCTAGGCAATTCAACTTCTTTGTGTTACACTAAAAGCATGAAACACGATTTTAATCACAAAGCAGAAACCTTTGATTCGCCCAAAAATATCTTTCTTGCAAACTTGGTTTGTCAAGCAATTGAAAAACAGATTGCTCTTCTATCAGACAAGGAAATACTGGACTTTGGTGGTGGGACGGGTCTGTTAGCCTTGCCTCTAGCTAAGCAGGCCAAGTCTGTTACCCTTGTAGACATCTCGGAGAAAATGCTGGAGCAATCCCGTTTGAAAGCAGAGCAACAAGACATCAAGAATATCCAGTTTTTGGAGCAGGATTTACTGGCAAATCCCTTGGAGCAGCAATTTGACCTGATTGTTGTCAGTCGAGTTCTTCATCATATGCCTGATCTAGATGCGACTCTTGCCATGTTTCACCATCACCTTAGGGAGAATGGACAGGTCCTCATTGCTGATTTTGTCAAGACAGATACCAACCATCATGGCTTTGAATTGCCTGAACTGGGAAATAAGCTCGCCCAGTTTGGTTTTTCGAGCATTGACAGTCAGATTCTGTACAGTGCAGAAGGTCTTTTCCTAGGAAATTACGCAGAGCTCTTTTTAACAGTAGCCCAAAAATCACTCGCTGACTAAAGCAGTGATTTTTTCTCTTCAGATGGAAAAAAGGAGGGAAATTTGATAAGATAGGAATATGGATTTTGAAAAAATTGAACAAGCTTATACGTATTTACTAGAGAATGTCCAAGTCATCCAAAGTGATTTGGCGACCAACTTTTATGACGCCTTGGTGGAGCAAAACAGCATCTATCTGGATGGTGAAACTGAGCTAGAGCAGGTCAAGGAGAACAATCAGGCCCTTAAACGCTTAGCGCTTCGCAAAGAAGAATGGCTCAAGACCTACCAGTTTCTCTTGATGAAGGCTGGGCAAACAGAACCCTTGCAGGCCAATCACCAGTTTACACCAGATGCTATTGCTTTACTTTTGGTGTTTATTGTGGAGGAGTTGTTTAAAGAGGAGGAAATCACTATCCTCGAAATGGGTTCTGGCATGGGAATTCTGGGCGCTACTTTCTTGACCTCGCTTGCTAAAAAAGTGGATTACTTGGGAATGGAAGTGGATGATTTGCTGATTGATTTGGCGGCTAGTATGGCAGATGTAATTGGTTTGCAGGCTGGCTTTGTCCAAGGAGATGCCGTTCGTCCACAAATGCTCAAAGAAAGCGATGTGGTCATCAGCGACTTGCCTGTCGGCTATTATCCTGATGATGCCGTTGCGTCGCGACATCAAGTTGCTTCTAGCCAAGAACATACTTACGCCCATCACTTGCTCATGGAACAAGGACTTAAGTATCTCAAGTCAGACGGATACGCTATTTTTCTAGCTCCGAGTGATTTGTTGACCAGTCCTCAAAGTGATTTGTTGAAAGGGTGGTTGAAAGAAGAGGCAAGTCTGGTTGCTATGATTAGTTTACCTGAGAATCTTTTTGCCAATGCTAAACAATCTAAAACCATTTTTATTTTAAGAAAGAAAGTCGATACGACTATAGAACCCTTTGTTTATCCACTTGCTAGCTTGCAAGATGCAAGTGTTTTAATGAAATTTAAAGAAAATTTTCAAAAATGGACTCAAGGTACTGAAATATAAAATAGATTTTGTTATAATAGATGAAAACGCTTAAAAGGGGTATCATGTTATGACAAAAACAATTGCAATCAATGCAGGAAGTTCGAGTTTGAAATGGCAATTATATTTAATGCCAGAAGAGAAAGTGTTGGCTAAGGGTCTGATTGAACGTATCGGTTTGAAGGACTCTATCTCTACTGTAAAATTTGATGGCCGTTCTGAAGAACAAATTCTGGACATTGAAAATCACACACAAGCAGTTAAAATCTTATTGGATGACTTGATTCGTTTCGACATTATTAAATCTTATGAAGAAATCACAGGGGTTGGTCACCGTGTTGTAGCGGGTGGAGAACACTTTAAAGAATCAACAGTAGTTGAAGGTGATGTACTGGAAAAAATTGAGGAATTAGGACTTTTAGCTCCTCTCCATAACCCAGCCAATGCCGCAGGTGTTCGAGCTTTTAAAGAATTACTTCCGGATATTACTAGCGTGGTTGTTTTTGACACCTCTTTCCATACAACAATGCCAGAGAAGGCTTATCGCTATCCTCTACCAACTAAATATTACACAGAAAATAAGGTTCGTAAATATGGAGCTCACGGTACTAGTCACCAGTTTGTGGCTGGAGAGGCTGCAAAACTTTTGGGACGACCTTTGGAAGACTTGAAGTTGATTACATGCCATATCGGAAACGGGGGATCAATTACAGCTATTAACGGTGGTAAGTCAGTTGATACTTCTATGGGATTCACACCGCTTGCTGGAGTGATGATGGGTACTCGTACTGGAGATATTGACCCTGCTATCATCCCTTACTTAATGCAATATACAGAGGATTTCAATACGCCAGAGGATATCAGTCGCGTTCTCAATCGTGAGTCAGGGCTGTTGGGTGTATCTGCTAAATCAAGTGATATGAGAGATATAGAAGCAGCTGTAGAAGCTGGGGATCATGATGCAACTTTGGCGTATGAAATGTATGTTGACCGTATCCAAAAATACATTGGTCAATATCTAGCAGTCTTAAACGGAGCTGATGCTATCATCTTTACGGCGGGTGTTGGAGAGAATGCGGCTCATTTCCGTGAGAAAGTTATTTCAGGTATTACTTGGTTTGGTTGTGATGTTGATCCTGAAAAGAATGTTTTTGGATCAACAGGAGATATCTCAACAGAAGAAGCAAAAATCCGTGTTTTGGTTATTCCAACCGATGAAGAATTAGTTATCGCTCGTGACGTTGAACGCTTAAGAAAATAAATTTAATTTAAATCTTTGAGTAAAAAATACAAGAAATGAAGGTTGGGGAATTCAGTTTCCCACCTTTTTTATTAAGGAAATCTCCAAAACCTTGCTATTATTGGCTTTTTTAAAAAATATGGTATAATAGTAGTAGTTTAATAGATGGAGTTGAGTTTTGAAGAAAAACTTTCGTGTAAAAAGAGAGAAAGATTTTAAGGCGATTTTCAAAGAGGGTACCAGTTTTGCAAATAGAAAGTTTGTTATCTACCGATTGGAAAATAAGAAAAAACATTTTCGAGTAGGCTTATCTGTCAGCAAAAGATTGGGGAATGCAGTCACTAGAAATCAAATCAAGCGACGGATACGCCATATTATACAGAATGCAAAGAGGGAGATCTCAGAAGATGTTGACTTTGTAGTCATTGCTCGAAATGGAGTTGAAGCCTTGGGATACGCAGAGATGGAGAAAAATCTACTCCACGTATTAAAGTTATCAAAGATTTATCAGGAAGGAAATGGGAGTGAAAAAGAAACTACAGTTGACTAGTTTGCTATGTTTGTCACTATTTTTCATGACAGCTTGTGCTACAAGTGGAACAACTAGTGATATTACAGCAGATTCGGCTGATTTTTGGAGTAAATTTGTTTACTTCTTTGCGGAAGTCATTCGCTTTTTATCTTTTGATATCAGCATTGGAATAGGTATTATACTCTTCACAATTTTGATCAGGTCCGTACTTTTACCAGTATTTCAGGTGCAAATGGTTGCATCAAGAAAAATGCAGGAAGTTCAGCCACGGATTAAGGCTTTACGCGAGCAGTATCCAGGTAGTGATATGGAGAGTAGAACTAAGTTGGATCAAGAGATGCGTAAGGTCTATAAGGAAATGGGTATAAGACATTCGGATTCACTCTGGCCGATTTTGATTCAGATGCCGGTTATCTTAGCTTTGTTTCAAGCTCTATCCAGAGTTGATTTTTTAAAGACAGGTCATTTTTTATGGATTAATCTTGGAGGAGTAGATACAACACTTGTGCTCCCAATTTTAGCCGCTGTATTTACCTTTTTAAGTACATGGTTGTCTAATAAAGCCTTGTCTGAAAGAAATGGAGCAACAACTGCCATGATGTATGGAATCCCAATCATGATTTTTGTTTTTGCAGTTTACGCACCGGGTGGAGTGGCTTTATATTGGACAGTATCCAATGCTTATCAAGTCTTGCAAACTTACTTCTTGAATAATCCATTCAAGATTATTGCAGAGCGTGAGGCAGTAGTACAAGCCAAAAAAGATTTGGAAAATAGAAAAAGAAAAGCTAAGAAAAAGGCTCAGAAAACGAAATAATAAGGAGGAATCTGGTAATGGTAGTATTTACAGGTTCAACTGTTGAAGAAGCAATCCAGAAAGGATTGAAAGAATTAGATATTCCAAGAATGAAGGCTCATATCAAAGTCATTTCTCGTGAGAAAAAAGGGTTTCTTGGCTTATTTGGTAAAAAACCAGCCCAAGTGGATATCGATGCTATTAGTGAAACGACAGTTGTAAAAGCAAACCAACAAGCTGTAAAGGGAGTTCCAAAACAAATCAATGATTTGAATGAGCCTGTTAAAACAGTCAGTGAAGCAACGGTTGATTTGGGGCATGTTGTAGAAGCAATTAAAAAGATTGAAGAGGGAGGCCAAGGTATTTCTGATGAAGTCAAGGCTGAAATCTTAAAACATGAAAGACATGCCAGCACTATCTTGGAAGAAACTGGTCACATTGAGATTTTAAATGAATTACAACTTGAAGAAACTGCTCTCGAAGAAGAAGTAGAAACGCCTATTATTGAAAGCCAAGCTGAGCAAACTGAAAGTCAAGAACTAGAAGACTTGGGCTTAAAAGTTGAACCGAGCTTTGATATTGAACAAGTAGCTACGGAAGTAACGACTTATGTTCAAACAATTATTGATGACATGGATGTTGAAGCTACACTTTCAAATGACTATAACCGTCGTAGCATCAATTTGCAAATTGATACTAACGAACCAGGTCGTATTATCGGCTACCATGGTAAAGTCTTGAAGGCCTTGCAACTATTGGCTCAAAATTATCTTTATAACCGCTATTCAAGAACCTTCTACATTACAATCAATGTCAATGATTATGTTGAACACCGTGCAGAAGTCTTGCAGACCTATGCTCAAAAATTAGCGATTCGTGTTTTAGAAGAAGGGCGAAGTCATCAGACAGACCCCATGTCAAATAGCGAACGCAAGATTATCCATCGTATTATTTCACGTATGGATGGTGTGACTAGTTACTCTGAAGGTGACGAGCCAAATCGCTATGTCGTTGTAGATACAGAATAAGTAAAATCAGGTTTATCCTGATTTTTTGCTAGCTAGAGGAGATTAAACGGATGTTAAATGAAATAAGAAATTATCTAGAATTTGCTGGTTTGCAGTACCGTAATCCTGATAAAGCAGGAGAAGAGCGAGAAAAAATGCTGGCATTCCGCCACAAAGGTCAAGAGGCACGAAAGGCTTTTACAGAACTGGCCAAAGCCTTTCAAGCAAGTCATCCAGAATGGCAACTCCAACAGACTAGCCAGTGGATGAATCAGGCACAGCGTTTGCGACCACATTTTTGGGTTTATCTACAGAGAGACGGACAAGTGACAGAACCTATGATGGCTTTACGTTTGTACGGAAGTTCTTCTGATTTTGGAGTCTCACTAGAAGTCAGTTTCATCGAGCGCAAGAAAGATGAGCAAACTTTAGGCAAGCAGGCCAAAGTTTTAGAAATTCCAACCGTTGAAGGGATTTATTATCTAGTCTACTCTGATAGCCAAAGTCAACGGTGGGAGGCAAACGAAGAAAATCGTCAGGTCTTAGTCAAGAAGATGGGCAGTCAAGAAATCCGAAAAGTGTTAGTTAAAGCAGATGTTTCTGTGACAGAAAATTCATCTGAAGAAGATATCGTGGAAAATTTATTGAAATCTTATGATAGAATTCTTCCATTTTATCTAGCTACGAGAAACTAAGCTAATCATTAAAATATCATAAATCATACAGTCCAAGAGTGAACAGTCCGCTGTGTAATTCTTGGTCTTTTTGTTTCCGCTTTCAAAGTATATAATAAACCTACAAAAACAATTAAAAAGGAGAACAATTATGGAAGTCATTTCAAGTGTTCTAAATTGGTTTTCTAGCAATATTTTGCAGAATCCCGCATTTTTCGTGGGTCTCTTGGTACTAATTGGGTATGCGCTTTTGAAAAAGCCAGCTCATGAAGTCTTTTCAGGATTTGTAAAAGCGACAGTTGGTTATATGTTGCTGAACGTTGGTGCGGGAGGCTTGGTTACCACTTTCCGTCCGATCTTGGCAGCGCTCAACTTTAAATTTCAAATTGGTGCGGCAGTTATCGACCCTTACTTTGGACTAGCAGCCGCAAATAACAAAATTGCAGCTGAGTTTCCTGATTTTGTCGGAACTGCAACAACAGCCCTTTTGATTGGCTTTGGGGTTAATATCCTGCTAGTGGCTTTCCGTAAACTCACCAAAGTGAGAACTCTCTTTATCACAGGGCATATCATGGTGCAACAAGCAGCAACTGTTTCTCTTATGGTTCTCTTCTTGGTTCCACAATTGCGCAATGCTTACGGTACAGCGGCTATCGGAATTATCTGTGGACTTTACTGGGCAATTAGCTCAAACATGACTGTTGAAGCAACTCAACGTTTGACTGGTGGGGGTGGCTTTGCGATTGGTCACCAACAACAATTTGCTATTTGGTTTGTAGATAAAATCGCAGGACGTTTTGGTAAGAAGGAAGAAAGTCTAGACAATATTAAATTGCCTAAATTCCTCTCTATCTTTCACGATACAGTAGTTGCCTCTGCAACTTTGATGCTGGTCTTCTTTGGTGCAATTCTCTTGATCTTGGGACCAGAAATCATGTCAAATAAAGAAGTTATCACTTCAGGAACTTTGTTCAATCCTGCTAAGCAAGATTTCTTCATGTACATTATCCAAACAGCTTTCACTTTCTCAGTTTACTTGTTTATCTTGATGCAAGGTGTCCGCATGTTCGTATCTGAATTGACAAATGCCTTCCAAGGTATCTCAAGCAAGCTTTTGCCAGGTTCATTCCCAGCGGTGGACGTTGCGGCTTCTTATGGATTTGGTTCTCCAAACGCGGTGCTTTCAGGATTTGCTTTTGGTTTAATTGGTCAGTTGATTACCATTATGCTCTTAATTATCTTTAAGAATCCAATTCTGATTATCACTGGTTTCGTTCCAGTATTCTTTGATAATGCAGCGATTGCAGTTTATGCAGATAAGCGCGGCGGCTGGAAAGCGGCGGTTATCCTGTCCTTTATTTCAGGTGTATTACAAGTAGCGCTTGGTGCTCTCTGTGTGGCACTTCTTGGTCTAGCTTCTTACGGTGGTTACCATGGAAATATTGACTTTGAATTCCCTTGGCTTGGTTTTGGTTATCTTTTCAAATATCTTGGTATTGTAGGTTACATTCTTGTTTGTGTATTCTTGCTGATTATTCCGCAGTTGCAATTTGCCAAAGCAAAAGATAAGGAAGCATACTACCGTGGTGATGTTCAAGCGGAAGAAGAATAAAAATAGATTTAATTAACGGAGGAAAATAATATGGTTAAGGTATTAACAGCATGCGGAAATGGCATGGGCTCATCTATGGTGATTAAGATGAAAGTAGAAAACGCTCTACGTAAACTAGGGCAAACAGATTTTACTGTCAATTCATGCAGTGTGGGCGAAGCTAAAAGTTTAGCTTCTGGTTATGATATTGTCATTGCCTCTCTTCATTTGATTCATGAATTGGACGGACGGACAAATGGTAAATTGATTGGTCTGGATAATCTGATGGACGACAAAGAAATTACTGAAAAATTATCACAAGTATTGGAATGATGCGGTTAGAGGTTCGTCTCAGCCTCGTCGCTTAAGAAATTGATATAGAGGCTGAGCAAAAAGTATTTTATTCTCTATCTCATTTAGTATTAAACGAATGACGCAGTAGGTGATTGGACTCTTCATTCACTTTTCAAGCTCGGAAGAGCACCTTTGAAGAAAACGAAGTTTTCTTCATCTACAATCTTAAACAGCTTGATAACTGTTTAAGCAGCTTTGCGGGGGTGGGACTACGAACTTAAAATTTTCAAGATAAGTTCTGTCCCACTCCCATTCGCTTAAAAGGATGTGTGAAGCTAAAAACGTGGAAAAGCTTGGAATTCGTTGTGCTCGTCAAATAGTACAGAATTTCATGCGCACCACCTGTTTTGAGCTTCCATTTCCAACGAAAGGAAGAAGCAATGAATTTAAAGCAAGCATTGATTGAAAACAACTCCATTCGTTTAGGTCTTTCTGCTTCAACTTGGCAAGAAGCGGTCAAACTTGCTGTTGCCCCATTGATTGAAAGTGGGGCCGTCAAACCTGAATATTATGATGCTATCATCGAATCCACAGAAGGATATGGTCCTTACTATATTTTGATGCCAGGTATGGCGATGCCGCATGCACGACCAGAAGCTGGTGTCCAAAGAGATGCTTTCTCTTTGGTGACGTTGAAGGAGCCTGTAACTTTCTCGGACGGAAAAGGCGTGAGTGTTTTGTTAGCTCTTGCGGCAACGAGTTCAAAAATTCATACGAGTGTTGCGATTCCGCAGATTATCGCCCTGTTTGAATTGGAAAATTCTATTGACCGCCTATTAGCATGTCAAACAGAAGCAGAAGTTTTAGCCTTAATTGATGAGTCAAAAAATAGTCCTTATTTAGAAGGATTGGATTTAGATAGTTAATAATGGGTTAGGTTCACTAGATTAGAAAATAGAAAGAGAGAAAATGATGTCAAAACGTCTTCCAAATTTACAAGTTGCACTAGATCATTCAGACTTGCAAGGAGCCATTAAAGCGGCTGTGTCGGTTGGGCATGAAGTGGATGTCATTGAAGCAGGAACGGTTTGTCTCTTGCAAGTCGGCAGTGAGTTGGTAGAAGTGCTGCGTAGTTTATTTCCTGATAAAATCATCGTAGCTGATACTAAATGTGCTGACGCTGGTGGTACGGTTGCCAAAAATAATGCCGTTCGCGGAGCAGACTGGATGACTTGCATTTGCTGTGCAACAATTCCAACTATGAAAGCCGCTCTAAAAGCGATTCAAGAAGAACGTGGCGAGCGCGGTGAGATTCAAATTGAACTTTACGGCGATTGGACTTATGAGCAAGCTCAGACTTGGCTTGATGCTGGCATTTCACAAGCTATTTATCACCAATCACGCGATGCTCTTCTTGCTGGCGAAACTTGGGGTGAAAAAGATCTCAATAAAGTTAAGAAATTGATTGAAATGGGCTTTCGTGTGTCTGTGACAGGTGGTTTGAATGTGGATACACTCAAACTCTTTGAAGGAGTGGATGTCTTTACCTTTATTGCTGGACGCGGAATAACAGAAGCTGAAAATCCAGCAGCAGCTGCGCGTGCTTTCAAAGACGAAATCAAGCGAATCTGGGGGTAAGCTAT